>Ga0208701_100188_pt1 | contig 28405 bp, 25 predicted proteins | sample DeeseametaMP1482_FD_184188 | JGI IMG/M metagenome (GOLD analysis project Ga0208701, IMG submission 184188) | Marine microbial communities from the Deep Pacific Ocean - MP1482 (SPAdes) | ecosystem: Environmental > Aquatic > Marine > Oceanic | place: South of Fiji, South Pacific Ocean | collected... | reverse complement strand
GCCCCGTCCATCCGCTCTTTGACAACCGAATAACCCCATCAGACGCCCGTTTCTGGTGGGGTCGAAAAGGGCACGAAGGGGCAGGTCTGGGCACCGAAAGTGGAACATTTAGTGGAACACTTCTCAGGCCGACCTCTCCGGGCCCAGATACACCAACGTTTTGAGCCCGTGCCTAAACGGTCTTCAAAACCGTTGTTATGTCGCAAGGCATTGGGAAGGTTCGACTCCTTCGCGTTCCCGCCACTATTGAGTCGAACCTAGTAGGTTCGTAAGGCGTAGCCGCTACGGAGCCCGCTTGCGGGCGGAGTCTCCTTCGCGTTCCCGCCACTTGTTGAATCACAGCTGTGATTCAGAAATCAGCTCAAGCGTCAATTGAAAAATGGCCGAAATCGAGTTCAACAGCAATAGTCTAAAGGCAAAGAGTTTGAGCTTTCTTACGGATGCCAACTTGAGCCGTCTGCGACACCTCCTCCTCGAGCACTATCCGGAACTAAACAACAAGCATCTTCTGATTTATCCGTCTCGAGTCCCGGTCTTTGAGATGGAGCACTTCCCGCTCCATCTTTTGATTTACTGGCAACCAAGGAAAGACTGCAACCTGCTAGTCAAGTATCGGGCCCATTTGGATTACTGTAAAAAGGACGACGTTTTTCTACCACCCACAGATCGGCTTTCTGTGGATCTTGAGATGGATGAGTCGGCGCCGGGATACGATATAGTCGAAACCCTGATAGAGTTTGGGTTGGCGAAAGTAGGTCGGCCGGGTGCCCGGGCTGACTGCTCACAAAAGCACGCCACATTCTTTACCGAAAAAGCTCTTCTCGTTCCCATAGGTCACTCTCGGGACTCAATTGATCTTGCGTTCAACCGTCCTCGAGCTTTGCTGCAAAGCCTTCACCCGCTATGCTCCAAGGACATCAAGAACTACTTCTGGTACGAGAATGAGACGCTAGTTTCGCTAGCAAAAGAGTTCTATGGTGGCTTGACCGAGCCGGAAGAGAAGCTACTCGTGCTAGACGAATCGAAGCCCGTAGTAGGCAAGGTTCTGAACCTCAGGAAACCAGACTTCCCCAAGTTCCCAAAGGCGCCGGAAGTGCCTCGCTTTGGTTTGCTCGAACCCCTATGTTTCCAGCCCAATGCGAGTGAGCTGGGGTGCGAGGGATTTCGGCTTGAGTTTCAGGTCAGCTCCAGTACCCTTCGTTGTTATGAGGTCGTTATTTTTGAAAATTGTGGATACAACGGTTCTGATTTCTTCGAAGTGTCCGACCAGGATTGGCAGAATCTCAAGCGGCTTGCTGCGGATGAGCACACTTGGTCACCCCCCGCATTTACCGGCTCCTGGCTGCGTGGAGGCAAGTGGCAGCTCGAATGGTGGTGCCCACCCAACCATACTGTCATGAGTTCCATCATGCCACCGGTCGGTCCGTTCTGGGACCTCTATATCGCCATACTCGAACTAGCCGGGTTTGAATACTTCCTCTTGAACACAGGCGAATAAAGCAAAGAATCCCCGCAGGGGCTCCTCGAACATGAATTCAGTTGAGTGGCGGGAATCACAGCTGTGATTCCGACACTCAGACCGCGCGAATCACGCGTGTGAGTCCCGCACCCATCACGAACCCTCGCTATACTCCCGCCCCAAATTGTCCGGGTCCGCCCCAGCAGCTAATAGTAGTTCCCGCGCCCGAACGTAATCAGGCCGGGTTCTATCCAAAGAACTGAAATCCACCTTGGTCTGAAGCTCGCGAAAGTTCTTGATTGTTTCTTCGCCGAAACCCATCTTGATGAGCCCCTCGACCGAGATTTGCTCAGGCGGGCCCTCTCGCTGTTCCCGAGTGTGTTGCGATTGCAGGAGACCCAACGGTGTTTCTCCGAGGTCGTCGACAGCGTGGAGGTCGGCCCCGGCAGACACAACTTGCTGCAAAATCGTCTCATCGCAGCGCGTCGTCCAGTAATGAAGAACAGTCCTGTTTTCGATGTCCCTGGCCTTGATATCGGCCCCTAATTCCAGGAGCAAGGCGACCAGTTCTCTGTGCCCGAGTTGGGCGCAATGCAGGAGCGGGGTTGTGCCGTAGGAGTCGCGGCAATCTATCTCCGCTCCTGCCGCGGCCAACTCTCTCACGCCTTCCAATTCGTTTTCGACGGCCACGTAGTGAAGAATCGTCTCCTGAACTCCCTCGCTTCGAATGGACAGAATCTCCGGGTGTTCGGAGATGAAGGCCGGCCCACGACCCTGGTGAGATGCGGCGCGAAATGAGTGAAGGAGTCTGAAGTACTCGTCGTTTCCGGAGTTAGCCATAAATTGAGTTTCGTCGATTCGGACCGGGCCCATTCTCTAAGCGTCGTCGAGATTTCGCTGAGAACTCTTACGGTGCTTCAAGGCGTTCCTCGAGACGACTTACCCCGGCCGCGAGTTCGGCCTGCGATTGGGGCAATGCCACCAAGGTGCTTGATCAACTCCGCTGTAGCCTCCGCATTTCTGTCCAGTTGCCCAACGAGAACGTTGGCCAACTCCGCGGTGTGGCGAGTTTTAGATACGGTGTCGGCGAGTGCCGATCGAGTTTGCTCCAGTGAGTCAGAAGTCGCGGCAAAGGAGTCTGAAGGAGTCTGTACCTTTTCGCTTGTTTCGTGCTGCGTACTCATCAGGTCGGCCAAAGCCTTTACGAACAGACCCATGGATATTCTCCTCTCTGGTGTTGTCCAGTCCCTGACATTTTAGCACGGGAGTGCTGCGGAGTCTCTTCCTTCGGACTCCAAGTCCGAATCACAGCAGTGACTGTTGATTGCTAGCGGAACGCTGTGCCCAGGTCGCGAATCTCCGCAAATGAGCCTAACACTGAACCTACCAGAACCATTGTTCAAGAGAGCTGTCGAGAGATACTACGAACTATACAAGAACTACGGTGGTCACAAGGAATGGGTCATGCAATCAAAAGATGCAGTCCCAATCTTTGAGGGGTTTGGACCGAACGCCTATCTCACCCGAAGCGGCCGAGTGCTCATGGACCCTCACGGGTATTGTGAGGGCCCGATTTACGAGGCGAACGAAGACGAGGTCCATATCTACATGAATTTTGGTGTCAGGCTCCTTAAAATGCCCGAGCTACTGGACATCCTTCCGCCGAGACCTGAGAAGTCCGAAACTTGCCGGGAGTGCCAAGGACGCAAATGGCGCCCGCCGGACGAGCAGGGGCGGGAGGGCCTTTGGTGCCGCAAATGCACGGCGAAAGGATGGGTTCGCTTGAAAGACTAGTAGGAGCGGAAACCCTACACCCTCACCGGCAACTCCGCCAAAGTCCGAAACAAAGACCCCGTCCACTTCTGCTCATCACTCACCAACTGCAACCGCGGAAACCGTGTAAAGAGCTTCCCGATAGCCTCCCGAGCCTCGATCCGAGACAGATGCGCCCCCAAACAGAAGTGCGGCCCCCCGCCAAACCCCAGATGGTGGTTGGGAGTTCTTCCGATATCGAAGCGCTCAGGGTCTTCGAAGACTTCGGGGTCGCGGTTGGCGGCGGCCAGGATGGCGTTGATGCGTGTATTCACGGGGATGAGATAGCCGCCGAATTCGGCCTCCTCGTGGAGAAAGCGCGCGGTGCCGGGGATCGGAGGGTCGTAGCGCAAGCACTCTTCGACTGCCGATTCGATAAGATCGGGGTCTTTCTGGAGTCTGGCAATCTGGTCGGGATGGAGCAGCATCTGCCGTACTCCGTTTCCGATCAGTCCGGTGGTGGTCTCGAAGCCGGCCAGAATCAGTCCCATGCACTGCCAGAGCAGCTCCATATGAGAAAGCTGGTCATCGTCTTCGGCCTGCACCAAGACGCTTATCAAATCATCGCCCGGAGAGTTCTTTCTTTCCTGGATTCGGGCCGTGAGATACTCCGTCATGTTGCCTATGGCCACGCCGGCTCGCGCCTGCTGCTGCTCGGTAGCCAGGTTGCCTAAAAGGAATAAGGTCATATCGTCGGTCCACTGGGTGAAGGTCAGCCGGTCTTCGGCCGGCACTCCCATCATTTCGCAGATGACGGCTGTGGGAAGGGGCAAAGCCAGGGCTTTCATGACGTCGAACTCGCCGTCACCGACTTTGTCGAGAAGAACGTCTGTGATCTCCCGGACGCGAACGTGCATATTCTCCATCGCCCTGGGTGTGAAGTATCGGGCCACCATCTTTCGCAAACGACCGTGAGTCGGGGGATCTTGCTCGAGCATGAAGAGTCGGGGGAGCTTACTTTCGTCGGCATTGTGTAGCTGGCCCTCGGTGGTCCGCATGCCGACCTTGGTGTGCTTGAGGAGCCGGACACAGTCCGCGTGTTTGGTGAGTCGCCAGACACCTAGCGGAGTGAGGTTGACAGGGGCCACGGCGTCGAGATGCCTGTAGCGTTCGTGAATGTTGGCCCGAAAATCCGGATCCGCGGGATTGGCTCCGTGCCAGGACGGTTCTGGGTGTTTCTTCATAGTGGTCGCTTCAAAAATGGGCTTCTGCAAACCTTCAGTCGGCTACGAGCCGGCACCGTGTCGGGGAGGTGGCCCTACCCGCACGTACGAAGCCGCCATCTATGAAACTGTCGCTCCAACCCGGGCCCGAATCCGGCTCCCAGGCAGCTTCCCACGTTCGAGAGGCCGCGCGAAGCTTCGGTCTGTCGACGGAACGCACGGAACGCCTGGCCGGTGTCGTCGCCCAACTGTTCCAGACACCGTGCCACGAAGAGCATGCCCACCTGCCGGTCGAACTCGTCCTCCACACTCACCGCGACCGCATCCATATTCATCTCAAAATGGTGGACCCCGATCTGGAGTTTTTGGACCTGAGCAAGTTTCTGGGTGAGACTCCGGTGGCCGAACGGATAAAGGTCGAGCGCCTGCCCGAAGGAGTCCGTCTCACCCTGGTCTGCGAGCGTCCCTATCCGGAAGAGACTCCGTCGTCGGGCACCAGCGTTTTTGCCGAAGTCCGCCACCCGAATCCGGAAGAGTTGCGCGCCTTCCTATCCGGTGTGCGAGCGTCTTTTCCCGTGCCGGTCTGCCCGGCCAATTTCAGCCAACCCGAACGAATTTTAGCCATGCTGGAAGATGAGAGCTGTGGCATCGTGGTCGCTTTCGGCACGGCCGACGAAGTCCTGGGGGGCCTGATGTGGCGACCTCACAACGAAAAGGTCGTCACCTGCTCGGGGCCGTTTGTGTTGCATCCGACTCAGGCGAGGGAGATAGAGAAGGCTCTTTTCGACCACCTCATGCTGCACCTGGCTCGCACCTCGGTGAGTGGGGTGGTTTTGACTCCGCCTTCCAGCCTGGACACCAACCAGTTCGATCGGCTGGGCCAGGCTCGCTGGTGCGGTCGGAATGGAGAAAGGCTCGACCTACAGTTTTACTATCGGTATCTGAAAGAGGACACCGGATCGGTCGTTTCGGTTCATCCGGAAGTGGAGTCTTTCGTTAACGAATTCTACGATCGGTTGGCCTTGCCCAGGGAGGTCGTGGTGGTAGACCCGGAGATACCTGAGGTCGGAGCTGCTCTGGCCGCCGACCTGGACACGGGTTCGCAATGGGCCTCCATTCGGCTTCTCCAGCCCGGAGCCGGACTGGAAAAGAAGCTCGATCTGAACCTGAAGCTCTTGAGAAAACACGGATTCTTCAATGTCTGGGCAGAGCTCGAAATGAGTTTTCAATGGCAAGCAACGCTAGTGCCACCCCTGCTGGCGGCGGGTTTTCAACCGGCCTTTATTCTTCCTCAAGGCGGGCGGGGAGATCTGCTGGTCATGACTCGAGAGGAGAAGAACTGATGCCGGTCTTTCAAGTCGATCGACTCGTTCCCGAATACGTTCGAAACTACGAACCGTACGTTCCGTCTCCGCCGGACCCCGTTTTGTGCAAACGCTACGGTGTGGAACACCTGCACCGCTTGAATAATAACGAGAACCCTTTCGGGCCTCCACCCCGGGCCCTGGAGGTCATCCGCAACTTCGATCCTCTGGAATTTGCCAAGTATCCCAGCGGCGACAGCTATTTTCTCTGTCGGGGCCTGGCTGAGAAGTTTGACTTGAGTCCCGACCAGTTTTTGGTGGGCGACGGAGCGAACGAGTCTATCAGCTTTATCATGAAAGCGTTTTGCGATCGCGGAGACAATATCGTGACGGCCGACCAGACGTACAGCGTCTACGAGTGGGTGGCGCAGTTTTCCGGGTTTGAGGCCCGGCTCGTTCCGCTGGACGACTTCGGGTTTGAGGAAGAGAGCTTGCTTCGGGAGTGCGACGAGCGGACGAAGATCATCTTTATCTGCAATCCCAACAATCCGACAGGAAGCTACTGGAGTGAAGAACGCCTCAGAGCCTTTCTCGACCGGGTCGACGGACGTCAAATCGTGGTGGTAGACGAGGCTTACGCGGAGTTTGTAGAGCAAGAAGATTTCCCCAACGGTCTGGCCATGATGAAGGACTACCCGAACCTGGTGGTATTCCGTACATTCTCGAAGATGTGGGGTTTGGCGGGTCTGCGGATCGGCTATCTGGCAGCCTCTCCCCGTGTTTGGGAAGCCATCCGTCGGACCTGCGTTCGGTATTCGGTGAACCTGCTGGCTCAACGAGCAGCCCTGGCAGCGCTCCACGATACGGAGCATTTGGAGCGGACGCGGTCGTTGTGCAGGGAGGTTCGTTCTTATCTTTCCGCCGAGCTTGAAGCTCTGGGCTTGACTGTCGTCGCTCGGGAGGGGAACTACCTGATGGCCCAACTTCCCATCAGCGATACCCTGACCTCACGGCTCCTCATGAAAAAGGGATTCTGCGTCCGCGCCATGACGGACTTTCGGTTTCCCGGTTGGATCAGGATCAGCTTTGCCAAGATGCCCGTCATGAAGAGCTTCGTCGACGCCCTCACCGAAGTCTTGCACGCTCGAGGTGTCCTTTGAAGTACCGAATGCTGACCAGGGCGGACGCTCCAGGCGTGGCCGAACTTTTCCACGCGGTCTATGGTGATGAGTACGCTTTCCCGACCTACTACGATCCCGAAGCACTTTGGCGGGAGAACGAAGCCTGTCGTATCCTCTCCGCCATAGCGCTGACGGAGGAGGATGTGGTTGTGGGCCACCTGGCGGCCTTCCGCTCCGCTCCGTTCGACGGTTTTTATGAGGGCGGGGCAGCCGTGGTGCACACCGACCACCGGAGCGGGGGAGTGCTGGAGCACATGGAGGTTTGTCTGGTCAATTCCGTGGAGTTTATGAGTTCGGCTCAGGAGTTCGCCACCGATGCGGCCACTCATCATCCGTACAGCCAGAAAGCCGCTCTTAAGTTCGGATACCGAGAGTCGGCACTTCGTGTTTCGAATATGCCTCGCTCCCAGGAGTCCGGTTGGAAGAGAGAATCTCTTGTCTGCATGAGTAGTTCGGTCAAGGAGCGAGCATGCAACTGGCACCTACCCGTGCAATATGCCGAACGGCTTACCCGCCGGCCGAATCGCACGATTGTGTCGGACTCCCCAAAACCTGAGGGTTTGTCGCAAGTGGACCTGCAGTTCTTTGCGGCCGCTCAGGTGGCCCGAGTCAACATTGCTCGTGTGGGCGAAGATTTTTCGGAACGGTTCGATGAGGTCCATCGAGAATGCCTGGATCAGGGGGCGGAAGTCATTCAAGTCCATCTGAATCTAGGATGTCCGGGCACTCCGCTCGCTCTGGAGCATTTGCAGGGCCGGGGCTTCTTCTTGGGAGGCGTCCTCTATCGCTGGTTCGACGATGACGCCTTGCTTCTGCAGGCCGTGAAAGACGCTCCGGACTGGGAGTCGATATGCGCGGTCAGTGAAGAGGCCCAGGCGCTTCTGAAAACCGTTCGCGAGGAATGGGAAAAACGAACCCCGACGGAGTGGGAGTAGAGGAGCTAAACTTCTGCGCGCGGGTTTAGAGGCTTTTCACGGCCTTTTCCAGTTCGTCTAACCAGCGAGCGCGTACGTCTTCCTCCACCAGGGCCGCGTGGAAACCGTTGCGTGCGAAGCCGATCAGAGTTTCTAGAGACACGCCCCCCTCTTCGGCCATGGCGACGTACTCACCGGTCAGAGTATTGCCGAAGGCGACCGGATCGTCGGTGCTCAAGGTGCAACGGACCCCGGCCTCGCTCAGAGCGATCACCGGGTGTTCGGACAAACTCGGAACGACCCGAAGTTTCAGATTGCTGATCGGACAGACGTCCAACACGATGTTCTCCTCGGACAGCCTTCTGACCAGGGCCTGGTCTTCTATCGCTCGGACACCGTGCTCCAATCTCTGAACTCCCATTTCATCGAGAACCCAGCGTATGAACTTCGGTCCACAAAGCTCGCCCGCGTGAGCTTTGGTGAATTTTCCGTGCTCTCTCGCGCGCTGCCACAGTCCTGGCGCCCAATCGCCCACGGGGACATCCTCTTTTCCCTGTAGGTCGTAGCCGTCCAATTCCGGCCAGGTCACCGAGTCGTCCAGAAGGGGACCCATAGCCTCGGTGTAGCCGGTGTGGTGGATTCCCATAAAGAGCCGTACCTCAAGCTCCTCGGGTACTTCCTCCCGAACGGCGGCCAGCACGGCGCGAGGGTCGAGTTTGTAATATTCAAGAATCCCGGACGTGACACTCACCTCGAGATAGCGGACGTTTTGCTCAATCAGACCGGCAAAGGTCGCCCGTGCCGCCTGTCGGTAGCGCTCGATCGAGGTAAACCAGGTGCCGGCGTAGAGGAGAACCTGCTGGGAAAACTCGTCGAACGACTCGTAGCGGTAGTTCTTATCCCAGGAAGCGGGGAGAGCCGCGAACGCTTCCGCATCCAGTTCTTGGAGAAAAGAGTAGGGAAGTGCGGCTTCTAAATGGAGATGGGTCTCGGTCTTAGGAAGCTTCTTCAGGAAGGTCAGATGGTCCATGGTCGGGCTGGGTTTCGCCCTGGGGTAAAGGTCCTCCCCCGATGAAGAAGGTTGCGATCAAGGAGAGCACCGTCAGTAGTCCACAGAGCCGAAACAGCAACGCGATCTCCTTCGCCAGCGCTTCACGGACCGTCTTCCCCACTTCGGTTCCCAAAAGCTCCAACTGTTTGCTCAGAGAGGCCACCGCCTTCTGTTGCAGTCCGGTGGGCAGGGAGAGCCCTTTGTCCAGTCCTGTCAACTCATCTCTCAGGGGCTGGGGAACTGCTTTCGCGTATTCTAGGAGTGCAGGGTCTCCTCCACGGAGGTTGGAGAGCCGGGCGCTCAGCTCCGCCTCGGATTGAGCGAAGAGTTGTTGGAGCTTTTGGGGCTCTTGATATTTGGACACGGTGATGTCGAGTCCGAATTCTTGGAATTGACTGTTCAATTGGGAAGGAACCGCACGGTCCATGCCGCTTACCAGCAGTGTGCCCAGAAAGGCCGCGCCTATGGTGCCGCCCAGAAGGCGAAGAAACTGCAAGAAGCTTGAGGCTGTCCCCATTCGAATTCGATCGACGGAGTTCTGAACGACCACCGGATAGCCTGGCAACAAACAACCCAGGCCCGCACCGTTGAGGGTGGACCAGGCCAGGATCTCATACAAGCCGGTGTCCGGTCCGAGTCGCGAGCCAAGCCCGAGAAGTCCGGCGCAGACCAGGCTGTTGCCCACCAGGAGGAGTGGGCGTGGAGAGGACTCGCGGAGCTTACGACCTGTGACGATCGATCCGACAACCACACCAAGAATTAGCGGGGTCATCACGAGTCCCGAAGTTGTGACCGAGACGTTGGCCACCTGAATCAGAAAGAGCGGCAAAAAGAGCAGCGCTCCCATCATAGCCGCGCCGAGGAGAAAGAAGGCGGTGCTTGACACCAGGAAAGCTCGGTTCTGGAAAAGGGACAGGTCGAAGAGTGCATCTTCCCGGCCCCGTTCCACCTTCGCAAAAGCGGCCGAGAAAACGAGAAAACAGACCACCAGTCCCACGATGAGGGGAGAGCTCCAGGCCACTTCCGAGCCTCCCCAGGACAAAGCTAGCAGAAGGGGCACGCACCACAGGGTCAGGAGGACGGCGCCACTCCAGTCCATCCGTTGGCTGGATTCCGGATTGAGGGACGGCATGTGATAAGCGAGCATCGCCCAGGCCAAGCCACCCAACGGAAGGTTGACGAAGAAGATCCAGTGCCAGGACAGAACGTCGGTGATGAGTCCGCCCAGAAAAGGCCCCACCGCGCTGGCCAGACCCAAAGACGCCCCGAAAAGAGCAGAGGCCGGACCTCGTTCCTCGGGGGGGAAAGCCAACCCGAGCACCGCCCAGGAAACGGCGGTGACGGTCCCGCCGCCCAGGCCTTGAATGACTCGGGCGAGGACAAGCGTCGACATCCCCGGGGCGCTTCCCGCCAGTAGGGACCCGCCGAGGAAAAGAAGTGTTCCAAGATAAATGAGGCGACGAGGAGCGACCAGGTCCGCCAGACGGCCGGTCACCGGCATCACCACCGATGACGAAATGAGATAGCCGGTGACGACCCATGTGTAGTCTCGAGCGCCGGCCAGACTTTCCACAATTTTCGGCAACGCCGTGGCTACGATCGTCGAATCCAGAGCAACCAAACCGTTGATGAGGCAGAGGGCAATCAGAAACCGTTTGCGCGTGGGATCGAGCACCGGCCACGCCTTCGGCACGGTTCGATCGACCCCTGGCCGAAAGCGGGACTCCCGGGAATTAGCTCAGAACTGGGGCGTATGACTACGATACTACGAGCCGTCGGCGATATCCTCATGGGTTTGGAGCCGCCTGTCTGGGACGACCCCCGTTTCGCCGCGCTCACGGACCTGATGGGCTCGGCGGACCTCGCCTTCGGCAACATGGAAGCTCCCATGACCGACTCCGGTTTACCTTTGAGCAAGTTGGACCTGGCTCGGGCCGACACGGTACGAGCGGATGATTTGAAGCGTATCGGCTTCAACGTGGTCTCGTTGGCCAACAACCATATTACCGACTACGGTCGCAAGGGTCTGGAGTCGACCCTGGAAACGTTGAACCGCGTCGGTATTGCTCACTGCGGCGCGGGCCTGGAGGTCTCGCAGGCTTTTGCGCCTGTTTTCATCGAGTCGGCTGGAGTTCGGTTTGCCTTCGTGGCTTTCCACGCTTTCTATTTTCCCGGCGGAGAGCACTACACCGACGTCATTCAAGCCGAACTGGAAGTGCCTGGGGCGGCGGTGATTCGGGGCTTTCAAGTGCGCGTCCCCGACGGTCGGGACGGACAGGTCGTGGTGGCCCCGGAAGAGCGGTTTCTACAAATGCTGCTCCAGTCGATCCGAGTAGCCAAGGAGCAGTCCGATTATGTGGTGGTCTCCATGCACAGTCATTTCGGAATGGACTGCGCCACCAATGTGGACCCGGCTCGAACGATGATAGCTCACGCCGCCGTCGACGCCGGGGCGAACCTCATTGTCGGCCACGGTCCTCACGCGCTCAACGGCATCGAGTATTACGGCGGCGCCTTCATCGCCCACAGTCTGGGCAACTTCTTTTTCTACCAGGCTCCGGACGAGGTCGGACGACTCTTCTTCCCCGACGCCCAACGCATCTTCGGGACGTACGCCGCCAACGAGCGGTATTGGCAAGCTGCTCTATTGGAAGCCGATTTCTCCAACGGTGCTCCTTCGGAGATCGTCCTTCACCCGATGCAGATCACGCCGGACCCTCCCTGCGAAGGAATGCCCCAGCTCGCAAACCAGCAGCAGGCCGAAGCAATTTTCAAATCCATCGCGGAGCAGAGTCGTGAGATGAACGTCAACCTGCGGCAAGGGGAAGACGGTCGCATGGTGGTGACCCCCGCGAATCCGTAACAAAAGTCTCGATCTCGACAAGAGGCCTGCCGCCCCACACCCTGGTATGCCCCCTCCAGAGGCTCATGGTACTGCATGTGCTCCTATTCACTGTAGTGTACTGGGGTGGGACGTCTGAGTCTTGCTTCTGGTACTCCATCATTCGAGCTCGAGGGGTATATATACCAGGGTGAGGTGAACTCATTCCGAAATTGGGTGTCGAAAGGATGAGAATACAGAGTTACCACGTCATGACAAAGCGAGAACCGCTTAACCTGTTGCTGGTTGATGACGATGCGGTCTCGAAAAGGGTAGTATCTTCCGTGTTGAAGGAGTGGGGGCATCGGGTGACGGTCGCTTCATCCGGTCCGGAAGCTTTAGCCGCCTTAAATCGAGAGCGAGATCTTCATTGCGTGATCACCGACTGGATGATGCCCGATATGACGGGCCTAGAGCTGTGCCAGTGGATTCGTAAGTCCAACCGTCACAGCCATCTTTATTTGGTGGTTATGACCGGTCGGTCTCAGGAGAATCACTTGGAAGCCCTACAGGCCGGAGCGGACGCGTTTATGTCCAAGAGCTTCGATTCGGCCGAACTGGAGCTGATACTGCGAGTTCCCCAGCGCATTCTGAGACTGGAGAGCCGGCTGCAGGAAGAGATTGATCGGGTCGAGGAGACGAACCGTCAATTGAAGCGGACCAACCATGAGTTGGAAGCTGCCACTCGCGTAGCCGAGGAGGCGAACCGAGCCAAGGACGCTTTCCTGGCCAATATGTCTCACGAGATACGCACTCCTATGACAGGAGTGATCGGTATGTCGAAGCTGTTGCTGGACATCGGGACCCTTGGCGAGGAAGAGCGCGAATCGGTAGAGACGATCCACGAGAGTGCCGTAGACCTGCTCGATGTGATCAACAAGGTGCTCGATTTCTCCAAGCTGGCATCGAACCAGTTGAAGCCCGAGTTCCGTGAATTCGAACTGCGAACCCTCCTCGATAAAGTGCTCGCACCTTTCCATAGCCTTCCAGCTCAAACAGGGCTGAAAGTAGGAGCGTCTCTGGCAAGCTCCGTTCCGGACCATTGGCACGAGAGTGACCCGTTGCTGTTGAGGCAAATCCTGATCAACCTGGTCGGAAACGCGGTGAAATTCACGGAGGCGGGCTACGTGGTCGTCCTGGCCCGGGCAACTGATTCCGAACTCACCTTTACAGTCAAGGATACGGGGCCCGGTATCCCGCCCGAATCTCAAAAGCGGATTTTTGAAGAGTTTCGTCAGGCCGACGATTCCTTTCACCGACCCCAAACGGGCACCGGACTCGGACTCGCGATCTCGAAAGAGCTGGCCCAGCTTCTGGGCGGTTCACTGGAACTCATCGAGAGCGACACCAGGGGAAGCAGTTTTGAGCTGAGAGTGCCGGCCACTCCCCGAATGGGTACGGCTCCCGCCTTCTCGCCGATCCGAGTCGGAGCGTGCGAGCCACAGCTTGCGGAGTTCCTCAACCTGATCGTGGACCGAGACCTGGTGGATGAGGAGTCGTCGACTACGGTGGAGCAGGACGAGACCGGCAAACTTATTCGAGACGGGGCTGTCGTTACGGGCGCCGTGGCGACGTGGCGCCTTCACCGAGTGGACAAAGAAGAGGTGTCGGACGACCGAAGCGGCTCCTTCAAACCCCAAGAGACGCCTCGCAGAAATATCAAGGTATTATTGGCCGAAGACAACCCGATCAACGGTAAAATCCTGACCGTTAGTCTGGAGAAGCGCGGGCTCACGGTGAGTTGGTGCAAGAACGGCTACGATGTCGTTGAGCTTCAAAAGACGGACCCTCACGATATCATCCTCATGGACTTGCAGATGCCGGGACTGGACGGTCTGCAGGCCACCGACAAAATTCGAGAATACGAGCGTGCCAACGGGCTGGGGCAAGTGCCCATCGTGGCCCTGACGGCTCGCACTCACATGGGTGATCAGTGCGAAACCCTCACTTCAAACATGAGTGATTTCCTGGTCAAGCCTGTGGCGATGCGTGATCTCATCGAGACCATCGAAAGCCACGTGGCGGAAAGGCAATAACGAGTTGAATCCATCGAAATCTCTCTATCAAGAAACTGTCAAGAGTGTGTGGTTTTTCTGTACCGTGCTTCTGGCGCTGGCCCTCGGTATCACTCTGACACTGATCAGCTTCGACGACGCTATTTCTCAATCGGAGCGCTCGCGACAGATCAACCGGCTGATTCGGACCGCTCAGTTTGAACTGTTGGAGGCGGAAAGTGCTCATCTCAGCTTTCTCTATGCCGGTCAAGGAGATTTGAGCGAACAGGATCTGAGCAAGTATCAGGAGGAGGTTTTGGGAGCCCTGACTGCTGCTGCTCAGATGACCAAGGAGCCGGACCAACAAGCTCGTCTCGAGGCTATGAAAGATGCCGCCAAGGAGAAAATGGAGGCTCTCAACCTCTCCCTGAGTGCCTATCGTCGCGGGGAGAAACCGGAAGCGCTCAGCCTGGTCCGAAACGAAGACGATCAGCTGGACGAATTCAAAGACAAAGCTACGGTCGTGCTGACGGAAGAGTCTCAATACGTTGAAGATTCGAAAAAGCATGTTGATCGTTTTAACTTCTGGCTGAAAGCTTTTGTCTGGATTATCGTGTTCGCGGGCTGGCTGGTGTCTTATCGCTGGCTGACCGCCGTCCGCACCCGACTGGCCCCTTTGGAGCTTTGCGTGAAGAGAGCTGAACAGATAGCGGAAAATCAGTTCGACGGTCCCGATCTTCCGCTGGTCTTTGCCGACGATGAAGTGGGCAAGCTCACCCAGTCTTTCAATAAAATGGCAGGCTCCCTGAGACGCGAAGCCCAGAAAGTGGAGTCGGCAAGGAGAAGAGTTCAAGAAACCGCGCTCAGTCTGTCCGACCGAGCTATAGAGCAGTCGGCTGCTCTCACCCAGCTCTCTTCGGGAATTCAAGAGATCAGCGCGACTGTTCAGGAGCTCAATCTGTCCGCCAGCCAGATGTCGGAGAAAGTGGGAGGTCTGGTCGACGATGCCAAGGGACGAGAGAAAGCCGGTGCCAAGGGCCTGCTGGCCGTGGAAGAAGCCGACAACGCTACCGAGCGTGTGCGGGATCAGGTGGAGTCCGTGGCTCAGTTTACGGTGGCCTTGAACGAAAAGGCTGCCCGGGTCGAGCGTATCGTCTTTTTCGTCAACGAACTGACCGAGCGCTCCAATATTCTCAGTATCAACGCGGCCCTTCTAGCCTCCACATCCGGTGGTGAAAGCGAAGCTTTCAGCGTCCTTGCCGAAGAGATGCAAAAGCTGACATCCCGGTCCAAGGAATCCACCTTGGAGATTCACGAAACGCTGCAGTCTATCCGAACCGAGATCCAACGAGTGGTCCTGGCTACCGAAGAGACCAAGAAGCAGGTGGAGTCGGGCGATAAGGCGGCCAAGCAGGCCTCTCGCTCGATCAAGGTGCTGAAAGAAGCGGTGGATGAGGGTAACGATACCTTCTTGCAGATCGTGGCGGCGGTGCGTCAGCAGAACCAGGCTCTCGGTCAGGTCGAACAAGCTCTAGTCGCTATGAGGGAGAGTTCACAGCTGGTGGAGGAGGGGAGCCTCTCCTTGAAAGACGATGCCGGCGTGCTGGCCGCCCTAAACCTGGAATTACAGAATTCGGAACTCCTCAAGGCAGTCCGCAATAAGTGATTCCCCTTCTACTGGTCAGACTGCAAGAGAAACGGTACGCTTTTTACGCCCAGGACGTGACCGAGGTCTTGCTTTGCCCCAAGCTAAAGGCGTTTCATTCCGAAATAAGCCTGGTGGACGGTTTTTTTCGATTGGGGTCCGATTGGGTCCCGGTCGTGTCGTTGGCAAGTCTTCTTGATCAGGAGCCTCCGCCGCAGGAGATCTACGACGTACTCCTGTTGGTGAAGACAACTCCTCGTTTGGCTGTACGAGTTTCCAAAGTGGATGGGATAAGTACTTTTTCCTGGGACGAATTGAATCCGCTCGACTCACCGCTGGACGGAGGACCGTCGGCTGCCGCCCGACTGGAAGTCGATTCCGAGCCTGTCCTACTCCTCGTTGCATCCGATCTGCTTTTGGAAAAAGAGAGGCTTCTGGTACAGACGGCTTCGACAAGGATGACGGAGCGCGAGCAACGAGCCGAGTCGCAGCTCAAAGGGCTGGCGGAGGGCGCTTAGTGAGCACGGTCTACAACAACCATTCCTATTTCTGGAGACACGCCGAGCAGTTCGACTCTCTGGCTCCTCTTCTCACTCGTTTTGCCGGAACCGACCCGCTCCGTATCTGGTGTGCCGGATGTGCTTACGGTGAGGAAGCCTACAGTCTGGCCCTGCTCTTGGATGGACTCGGTATGAAGGCAGACATTCTGGCCACCGACATCAGCAAGGACGCTCTACAGCAGGTCGAGATCGCGCAGTATAAGGAGTCTAAGATCAAGACTCTCCCGCGCCGCTATCTCAACCGCTTGGAGAGAGATGAACAAGGCTGGAGCGTCCCCAAGCGGCTTAAGAGCGTCGTGCGTTGCCGGTGGGACGACCTACGGTCGAGTCGGGTCGAGGGTCCGTTCGACCTCATCCTATGCCGTAACGTTCTCATTTATTTCCCGGGCCCTGTCCAGGAGGAGATTCTCCATCATCTTGGCGCTGCTCTAACTCCGCGAGGTCTCCTGGTCCTCGGCTACGCCGAGTCGAGTCTGTTGAAGATCAAGGGACTCACACGACTGAGCGACCACGCTATTTTTATGAAGGACGAGCCTCTAGTCGAATTGATCGGGCCACCTCTCGTGCCGGGCGTCTCTCTGCTCTCGGAGGCCCTCAGTTCCTATGCGAGGGGTCACTTGGAAAAGGCGGACAAGCTTCTGGATGCCTCGCTGGAAGAAGACCCGTTATCGCCTATCGGACTTTACTTTAAAGGAATGTTGGACCTGGAGTCCGGACGTCCCGAACGAGCGCGACGTCACCTCGAACGGATTCTGGAGACGGAGCAAGACAAGGAAACAGATGACTTCCTACGAGAGCACGGACTGGATATCGAGCGCTTTCATCTCACCGTGAGAAGAGTTCTGGAACGGCTGGGTAAGCGGTGTTAGAGGACATCCTGGAAGCGCGGGCGAGAGAGTTCGCCGGGCGAGGGCTGCGAGAGAAGAATGAGAGCAAGACTGCTCTTCTGGTGTCCGACTGGCCGGAGGAAGAGTTTGGCTTCGAGCCTTCGCTTTTTAGCACGGTGCTGGAAACGGAAGCCGCTCCGTGCCCGGCCGGCGTCACTTTCAAAGGGCTACCGTGTTCCGGTTTCATCTACCACCAGGGGTTCGTTTATCCCACCGTCTCCTGGTCTGTTTTGTTAGGTATCGATCCTCCCGAGGTGCCGGTCTACGCCGTCACATATCATTTGGGATTTGCTCTTGAGTTGGCCGGGCCTTGCCGAATTGAGAAAGTGGATCCGAAAGCCTACAAGGATGTGGACAGGCCCTTCTGCAGCCGGAGAATCGGGAATCTCTATCTCGGAAATCTGGATATCTCTCCATGAAGGCATCACAAGAGCAATCGCTGGAGAGCCTTTTCTTTGAGGAGGCGGCCGGCCGGGTTCAGAATTTGCTGGAGAGTTTCGAGACTTTCAGGGCGACCGGAGAGGGCAAGGACGCGATACTGCGCCTGCTGCACACACTAAAGGGCTCCGCCGGCATGGTGGGCTTTCAAGACGAGGCCCAGAAGATACATCTTCTGGAGGAGCGTTTCGCCTCCGCCGATCACACCGACCTCGACGGAATGAAAGAGCTAGAGCGAGCTTTGAAGGAGATGATTTCCGAACTCCAGCCCGATCGAGTTTCGGCCGAGGACGTCACCGCCATGGCCGTTCGCAAGGCCCCTTTCTCGCTGGCCCAGAGACTTCTCGCTTCGGTCAGCAAGTTTGAGACTCTGCTCGACCACTGGAGGTCGGCTCGCCAGACCGGGGCCGCCACTAAAGACTTGCGAATCAAGACGGAAATGGCGTTCGGCTCAGAGCTGGAGGAGCTGCGGAAGCACTCGTTCCGTCTTGCTTTCGGACATCCCGGCGACCTCTTCGCCGGTCTTGAGGAACTCGTGCGAGTGGTGGCCGCTGCTGAGAGAAAGAGTGTCCGCCTACAATGCCGGGCCAACGCGAACTATCTGCTTAGAGAGTTTATTCCGGAGTTTCGCTCGGCGCTGGTGCATCTCTTGAGTAACTCGGTGGTCCACGGATTGGAAACACCGGAGCAAAGAAAGGCCGCGGGCAAAGACCCTGTTGGTGTCATCGAAGTGATGGTGGAAGCCGAGTCGAACAGACTGACGCTTCTGGTTTCCGACGACGGCCGGGGTGTCGACCTGAAAGCGCTGGAAGCGCGCTACAGTTCGGAAGCCCAGGGCCTTGATTGGTCGCAGCTCTCCGACCAGGAGAGAATGAACCTTCTCTTTCAACAAGGCACCACACTTAGCCGAAACACGTCTGTTCACGCCGGCCGCGGGGTTGGGCTTTCGGCCGTCAAGGAAACGGCCGAAAGGTTCGGGGGGGAAGTCGTTTTCGAGAGACGAGAGAGGGGCAGTCGCATTCGATTCACGGTGCCATCTCCTTTCTTCGTGATGGACTGCCTCCTGGTGGAGTGTGGAGGCAATCGATTGGCGTGCCTTGCCGGCTCTATTGAAAGAGTCGAGGAGCTAGGAGAAAAAGAGCTGCCTTCACTTTGTTCGGTGCTGAACCTGGGTGACAACTCCCCGGACCCGCCCAGGTTTGTCCTTTGGACCGATGCCCACCGCAAGAACGGCGTCTCGGTGGAGAAGTGCGTGGGACTGAAAGAACTGGTCGTCTATCCTTTGCCGCAGTTGGAGGGGCTACCTGAAGCCGTTGTGGGGCTGTCCGACTTTGGGCAGGGTCGCCAACTAGCTGTCGACCTCTCTCGATTGCGGGAGGCCGGCTCAAAGAGACCCTCGTCGCGGCCTCGCAAAGAGCGCTCTGAAGTGGCTCGAAATGTGTTGGTGGTCGACGATTCGGAGACGACCCGAACTATTTTGGTCGATGTCCTGCGACGGGCGGGTTTTCATGTGGTCGAGGCCCAGGACGGTCTGGAAGCGCTGGAACGCTTGGATGAAGGGAAGTTCAAGTTGGTGGTCAGCGATCTGGAGATGCCGAACATGAACGGGCTAGAGTTTTTGGAAAAGATGCGTGATGCTTCCTCGCCGCACGCCTCCCTACCGTTCCTGCTCTTCACTTCTCGAGACGATACCCGCTCCTTCCAGAAGGCTTATCTGCTGGGGGCGGACCGCTGTCTGAGTAAGGCGGCCTTCCAAGAAGCCGACTTTCTCGACCTGGTGGAGGAGCTTCTGTGAATATCAGGGTTTTTCTAGTCGAAGACAGCGAGGCTCAGGCTCAGGTCATCTCGAGAAGGTTGATGGCCGATGGTGATATCCAGGTGGTGGGGGTGGCCGAGACGGGACGAGACTGTTTGCGCCAAGTCCCTCTGCTGCGACCAGACGTCGTCGTGATGGATGGTCGGTTGCCGAACCAGAGCGGCCCGGAGGTCACGGCCAAACTTCTGGAGGTGTTTCCCGTCCCTGTCATTCTCTTCACTCAGTCGCCGGAAGAATACAAGGACCTGGCGGAGATGTCCGGGGCTGTAGCCACGGTCAGCAAAAATCCGCCCACCGGCGACTCTATGGAGACCCTGATCAAGGTCATCAGACTTATGAACGGGATGAAGGTGGTGCGGCGGAAGCCCATTCTTCGAATGATGAAGGGGGGAAAGAAGTTTCTTCTTATCGGCTCCTCATCGGGTGGACCGCTTATCGTCGCCGATATATTGCGAGAGATCACTCCGGAGACGGGTTTGACGGTGGTCTTGGTTCAGCACTTGAGCGCCAAGGGGACAACCGCTTTCGTGGAGTGGCTCGCCGACACGACTCCCTGGCCCTGCAGCATCTGTCGAGAACATGAGATTCCAAGACCGGGTCGGGTCTATGTGGGGCCGGCGGGTTACCAACTGCTTTACCGAAACGGCTCCTTTACCCTGAGCCGGGAGCACAAGGGGCAACATTTTGCTCCCTCCGTAGACTGTCTGTTCACCTCTTTCTCCCACGGAGAGGCCCAGGATGTTATCGCGATGGTCTTGTCCGGGATCGGCACCGACGGCGCCAAGGGCTTGCTCGACTTGCGTCTGGCGGGAGCCACGACCCTGGTTCAAGACCCGACCACGGCAGCCGTCTCAGGTATGCCGGAAGCAGCCATTTCGCATGGCGGTGCGTTGCAAGTGGTGCCCACGGAAAAGTTGGGACGTGTGATCTCCGCTTCGCTGGTGGTCTCGTAGCGAGTCCTGCGACGGGAGATGCCCCACACAGGCTCCTGGAGACGACCGACGTTCCCTTGCTTCGGCAGGTGCTGGCTCCCGAGGGCCAAACATTCCATGGTTCGTGTCTGATCAGTTAGATGAAATAGGCCTTCTCTCGCGAGAGTACTCCACACTGCTCCGGGGAGCCCGAATACTGGTGGCGGACGACTGCCTGGTGACCCAGGCCATGCTGACGGCCTCTCTGGAAGACTGGGGAGTCGAGGTCGTGGCCGCCACCGACGGCCAACAGGCTCTGGATGTTCTGACCTCTTCCAATCCCCCCCGACTGGCGCTTCTGGACTGGATGATGCCGGGGTTCAGCGGACCTGAAATTTGCCGCCGGGTGCGGCGTCAGAAAGACTCGAACTATGTCTACATGCTTCTTCTCACATCCATGGGGGACAAGGAGCATCTCATCGAGGGTCTCAAGAGCGGGGCGGACGACTACCTTTTCAAACCGTTCGACCCCGACGAACTGAAGCTTCGCCTCCAGGCGGGAGCGAGAGTGGTCGCACTCCAGACGGAGCTGGAGAAAAAGACGGCCATCATCCAAGAGAAGAACGAGGCTTTAGAGAAGCACAACCGTTTCGTGCGGGACGTGTTTGGGCGCTTCGTGACCGACGAGGTGGCTGAGCAGCTCTTGGATACTCCTGAAGGTCTGAAGTTGGGCGGAGAGATGCGGACGGTCACCGTGATGATGAGCGATCTGCGGAATTTCACTCCCATGTCGGACAAGCTGAACCCGGACCAGGTGGTCGCTTTGCTGAACGTTTACCTCAGCAAAATGGTGGACGTGATTATGAAGTACGGCGGGACGATCGATGAGTTCATCGGCGATGCTATTCTGGTGATCTTCGGGGCCCCCATTACCGAGGGGCCGGAGAAGGACGCCGCCAGGGCTCTGGCCTGCGCGGTGGAGATGCAACTGGCCATGGACGAGGTCAACAAAATGGTGGCTGAATTTGGCCTCAAGGAGAAGGGGATCGACGACCTCGGCATGGGGATCGGTCTCAATACCGGAGAGGTCGTGGTCGGCAACATCGGTTCCGAGAAACGCATGAAGTTTAGCGTTGTCGGGAGCCCGGTCAATCTTACCGCACGGATAGAGTCGTTTACCCTGGCCGGACAGATCTTGATCTCCGGGAGTACTCTGAAAGCGCTTTCCGGACGGGTGCGAGTGGACGGACGATTGAGAGTGAAAGTGAAGGGCTTGAACCACGCCGTTTCTATCTATGAAGTGGGTGGCATCGGGGAGCCCTACAACCTGTACATGCCCGAGGTGGAATACCGGGTTTAGGACACGCCTTAGTGCTCAAGCGACGGATTGGATTTGAGATGGAGCTTTTAGCTCCCCGCGGTCGGAGTCGAAGAGATTTGGCGCAACTGCTAGCCGAGCGCTGCGGGGGTCGAGTCGAGCGGATATTCTATCCCCAGTCCGAGCCGAGCAAGGTGCCCGGCCAGTATGTCTTCCATAACCTCATCCTGGGCTTTCGCGTCACCGATGCCGACGGCTGCTGGGTGGCCACCTGCGTCGATGACCTCACACTGCAGAACGACCTGGTTAAAAGTACACCCCCTCTGCCCGGCTGGTATCGTATTCTTTCCGACGATCTTCGCTTGCTCAACCTGGTCATCAGCCAGGCCGACGCGGAGGCTTCCCTGGAGGAAGTCCTCCAACCGATCGCACGTCTCTTCCAGAGTGAACCGGAGGGTGGACCCGGCGGTATGTTTCGGGTGGCCGACTCCGACGACTTGCCGGTTGTAATGGCCGCGCCCCTTCCCGGGGAGCGAGAACGCCCTTGCGAACTGATCACGGCCCCGATGGTTGAAGACCATGCCGGGCAACTCGATCGACTCCTCAGTGCGGCTCGGGAACTGGACTTTGCCGTCCCGCTGGAGGCGGCCGTGCACCTTCATTTCGATGGAGCGGAATTTCAAGAGGCCGGTGCGTTCTCCAGGCTTGTCACTCTGCTCTCGGAGAAAGGGGAGGAACTGAAGCAGACGGTAGGTGTCAATCCACGTTGTCGACGACTGGGAGCTTGGCCGGCGGAGTTGCGCGAGACCGTCGAAGAGCCGGATTTCCTCCGACTTGATTGGCCGCAGGCAAGAGAGAGACTGCTGAAGCTGCCTCTGACCAAGTATTGTGACTTCAATTTGGTCAATCTCATCAAGGGAAGACCTGACAAGACGACCTTGGAGATCCGTGTCTTGCCGGGCTCGATTGATACAGAACAGATCGTACGGTCTGCCGGCCTGGTGGAGGAACTGCTCAATGAAGTCTAGGACTTTACTGCAGGGCAGGATGCTCCGTGGTCAAATATTCTTGAAGAGGAATTAAATCGTGGAATCTCATTGCTTAAATCACCAGGGTACGGTCGCCACCAAGCGCTGTACAAGCTGCTCCATACCTCTTTGCGACGTCTGCGCCACTCCGTATCCCGAAGGCGTTTTTTGCAGCGCTCGATGTCATCAGTCTGCCCAGGAGGGGGTGCAGAGAGCAGCCCAGATGGCCAGGGAAGAAGCAGAGTTGCGCCAGTGGCGTCAGAAAAGGGCCGCCGTCAAAATGATCACCTGGGTGGTGGTCGGATGCGCTCTCTTCTTCGGTTGGGACTACTTCCCACCGGCCTTCACCGACAAGGTCGAAGCCCTATGGAAATCGGTGAAAAGCGCATTCTAGTCCACACGCCCTTGTTTAGGGAACTTTAAGGTCTGGTCCTTAGGATGGGACCATGCAGCCCACTACGCTCGCCAAGAAGAATTGGACCGTTCTCTTTTACGGAGGCGGCGCCAACGATCTCCAGCCCTCTGTTCGAAAAGCCTGGCAACAGTTGCAAGGAAGCGAGCTTCCCCCTAACGTCGACACCTTCGTTGAGCATTTCGATTCCGAGGGACACAGTCAGGAAGTCCATTTCGAGGGAGCCGGGCAGCAGGAGCTTCTGCCTCGCTCGGAAGCGCCCGTCAATTCCGGCGCGGGAGAGACGTTTGAGAAGTTTTTGCTACGCGGGATGAAGCGTTTTCCGGCTGCCCACTATCTGGTGGTGGTGAGCTCTCACGGCTCGGGAGCGGGGGGTGTTGTGACCGACGACGTGGCCGGGGACGGCCTCTCTCTGCAAGAGTTCGGACGGGCGATGGAAAGCGCTCGCGAGAATAACGGCGGGCGAACCATCGACATGGTGATGTTTGACGCCTGCCAGATGGGCGCGGCCGAAATGGCGCTCGAACTGGAGGGCAAAGCTCAAGTGATGGTGGCCTCTTTGGACAACGTGGGAAACAGCGGATACCATCTTCCCACACTCCTTCATCAAGCTTCTCGGGCCCACGACGCTAAGGAATTAGCGAATCTCGTCGTGGCCAATTCCGACCCCCAACAAGAACGAACCTTCCGTACTCTCTCGGCAGTGGAGTTGAGCGACATGAAGCCTTTCCGCGCGGCCTACCGGGAGTGGAGCGAAGAGCTTGCGGGACTCGACGCGGGCGACTTGAGTCTGGTCCGAGAAACGCTGGCTGAAGCCCGACGGAACCTCAACGCCCCGGAAACGCAGGCAACCTACGACTCTATCGCCGAGGACCTTTTGAGCCAGTATCCCGTGGACGTTGGGCTTCTCGACAGTTGGATCGCCGGGACCCGTCCCGGCTCCGGAGTGGCCCTGGCGTCCTTTGTCGAGGGACTACTCGGCAACCGACAACTGATGACTTCGAATCCGAAATTGGAAGAGGCCGGTGGTCGTCTTCTCACTGCTCACAACGATCTGCTTTTGGTGCACCGAAGTGTCGATGGCGCGGCCGGTCTCACTTTTCACGCTCCCACCGAAAATTTGGTCGGGCCACTCTACAAGCGAGAGGACGGGCCCCTGCCTGGTATCGACGAGACGGGATGGGAGAAGGCGTATGATGTTATCCTTCCTGAGGGCCAGAGGATTCCACTTAAGCCCACATGGCTAGAAACGGAGCTTGCTCCGATGCTCCCTAATCGCCCTGACCTGAAGTAGGCGACCAGAATGAAGGCGGCCCCTGGACTTTATGCAGGACGCCTCCTTCCTGGCTCCCCCGGCTCGGTGCTCCGGCGGCCTCCTGGTAGCCTTTCTCCAGAGAACCCTTGATGAGCGGAGCGGAGAAATCCAGAAGCCCGATGTGGGGAGTGCTGGGATAGAGCGTGTAGAGCACGGTTTCCCCTTCGGCCCGAATGTCGGTGAGTTGAGCCTGATCGTACAGAAATGTCATGGCCGCACCCAGGTTGTGAAGAAATTTCCCTCTTTCCGGCTGCTCTTGAGTGGACGCTTCCACCACCAGAACGTGAGTGGCGTCCCATTGGACCGCCGCTTCCAAGGGGCTGCGGTGAGCGAAACTTCCGTCGACGAGATCCACGGAGTCGCCGGGTTCGGGGACTCCCTCTACTCTTCGAGGCGGGAACAGCGGATAGATGGCGGCAGAGCCCAGCATGGCGTCAAACAAAATTTCCGGGTGCTTCTCCAGAGATATCCCCCGATTTCCGAATCTGGGAGGAGACTCTCCGCCGGGTGAGGCGAAAAAGTAGAATTCGGCGGGGAGCTCTTTTTGAGGTTCGGGTAGGGGAGAGGCCGTTATCACAAGATCCCGGGTCAACAGCTTTTTGTCGAACACCGAGCGCGAGAGTTCCGTAATGGATGCGGCTTCAACCTTGTCGCCTCCCGCGCGCCCAGATTGCCGGTCTACCAAGACCCCGAAGTTCCGAAGAAGGGCGGCTTCCAAGCCTCGATTCTCGGATATCACCTCCTCGTGCCAGAGGATCGTCCAAGTCTGGAGCACGGGTAGCAAGGCCACCAGAAAAGTGAGCCATCGAACGACAGAGAGCCTGGGTTCGAACTCTCTTCCTTTACGCTCTCTGATGCGGCACATCCCCTCCCAAAACGCAGCCGCTCCCAGCAGGACAAATCCGGAGCCCTCGATTCCGAAAGATATCCAGGTCCAGAAGTGCTGCAGTTCGGAGCTTGCACCCAGCCAGGATGAAAGCTTGACCGGTAGTCGCGGGAGGAGGGCCATAACCGCTCCCACGAGAGAGGTAAGGAGGAGAGCCCTGGCGCGGCCCCATCCCAGCCGTCGAGTGACAAAGAGAATAGCCAGTCCGCTCACCGAGGCGAACCAGAGCCACATGTTCAACCTGACCAAGAAAGGCGGCGACACAATCTCTTTCTGGTCCAGATCCAACCAGGCCGCGCGGAGATCTTGGTAACCCTCCGCGCTTGCGGTGAGTCCCATCGCTACCGAGAGGGCGTTGATGGCGCCGCCGGAGGTCCCGACCACCAGATGGATATCCAGACTCTCGTCCTCAAACTGCTTCCGCGCCTGGGCGAGCTTCTCTTCCAACGCTCTGACCGCACCGGCCTGATAGGAGCATTTGGCGCCACCGCCCGCCAGTACCACGGCCAGCCGAGCCGGGCTTGGGTGGGTGCGGTTGTAGTGTCTGAGAGTGAGGACCAGGTCGTTTAAATCGGTGCGATTCAGGGCTTGGGCCGACCAGTCCAGGGGTCTGGGAGGGAGGGAGTCGATCAAAGCTCGGTAGTTCGGATCGAAGACGAAGTCCGGGACTCCGCCTGCTTGAATCAGGGTTTTGAGACGTTCCGCTCCGCTGGAGTCTCGGCGTCCCACCACTACCATAGCGGGATTGGCCACGTCGTTTAAGCCCGGCACCTCGATCGGCACCAGAGCCGGCTCCGGGTTCGCCTTCCAGGTGGGCTCCCAAACACAAGCGATCTGCGGCTTTTCTCCGGAGACAAGCGCTTCCAGCGAACCGCTGTGGGAGTGAGTAAAGCGGATTCGGTCCGGGGTCACCGTCACTCCAGCTCGCTGTAGAGCAGTCACGGGGTTGATGAAGCCGGACACAGAGTGGGGGTGGACGGCCAGAATTTCCGGTTCGGTCTCACGGATAGCCTCGATCGTGGCGGGGCCCCCTTTTCGGGTGAGCCAAACGGTTCGCAGCTCGGAAGGATCATGAATCTTTCCCGAGCCAAGGTAGGTCCACTCCGTGGAGTCTAACTCGGAATAAAGGCCGGGGTTGACGACGGCCACGTCGATCAGGCCCCGGTCCAGCCAATCGGCCAACTCTCCATAGGTACCGATGGCGTAGGTGGTGGAGATCTCGGACGGCATGACCCGAGCGAGGTCTCCAAGTTTGGCCAGCGGATCAGTCTCGTCTTGAAAGAAGAGCACGCCGACTCTCAGCCCTACCGGCTCGGCCATCAGGCCTGAGCTGAGCAGGAGTAGGAAGAGGAGGAGCGCGCTAGCCTTCAACGGGCTCCAAGACCACCAGCGGAATGACGCGATCCGTCCTGGCCTGGTAATCGTTGTAGGCGGGATAGTGCCGGGTGAAGACCGGCCACAGAATCTCCTTGAGCTCTTCCGAGGCCAGGCTCGCTCGCACCTCGAAGGTCCGGCCGCCGATCTCCACCCAGCCGGTCGGGTCGGCCTGCAAATTTTTCCACCAGAGCGGGGCTTTGGGATTTCCGCCATAGGAGGCGACGACCACAAAATTTCCTCGATCGGGCAAATAGAAAAGCGGGGTTGTTCTTTTCAGACCGGACTTTCTGCCGGTGGTGGTGAGGAGCAGGTTGGGCACACCGGAGACGAGTCCGCCCACCGTACCAGCCGTGGCCCGGTATAGCAAAATGTGCATCCGGGTGGTGAGTTTCACCAACGACTTTTTCTTGGAAACAAAAAGAGCCAGCTTGTCGAACATGCCGGCTCCTTCTTTAAGTCTACCCGAAGTACCTAGAAGTTCATCACCTTCTGGGGGTCGACAGCCTGGCCCTGAGCGTTTCGGACCTCGAAATGAAGGTGAGCACCGGTGGAGGTCCCCGTATTTCCGACCTTTCCGATGACCTGCCCGGCCTCCACGCGCTGTCCCACTTGCACGTCTCTCGAACTCAGGTGGCCGTAGCGACTGGAAGTACCGTCGTCGTGTTTGACTTCGATCCAGTTGCCGTATCCGGTTGCCTGGCTCTTCGATATCGAGATCTTGCCGGGCTTCACGGCCCGAACCGGAGTGCCGGTGGGTGCGGCCAGGTCGACACCCTGGTGATTGGTGCTGGCGCCGGCGGTGGGGGATTTCCGAGGGCCGAAGCCGGAGGAAATCCGAAAGTTGCCGTCCAGCGGCTTCACGTATCCGCCACCGGCCGACTGAGGAGAGCCTACATTGGCTGAGGCCGCGGCTCCGCCGCTCGGCGAACTCCCGCCGGCCGAGGCGCTTCCGAAATTGCCGGAGCTACCGTAGTTGCTCGAGCCGCCGTTGGCTCCGTACGGCATACCGAGAAAGCCGGCCGAACTGGGTCCGAAGCCCGAGCCTCCAGCCGCACCGAAGCCCGGGGACCCCGCCGACATTGGACTCTGCATGGCAAACATCATCTGCATCAGGCCCATCATAATCTGCATCATCTGGGTGAGCATCGTCATCTGAGCCGAGGCTCCGAACCCGGTTTGCAAGCCTATCATCGGCATTTGTGGGCTCTGTGGTTGTCCAATATTTATCGAAAACATTGATGTTGTCTCCTAGGTTAGTCTTGTCGCGACTTTAGCAAGCGGAGGTGGGGACGGGGTGGAATGGCCGGGCTAGGAGTTAACAACTTGTAAAAACGGCATGGTACAAAAGGAGGAGAAAAGGAGCTGGGACTAGTCTTATAGAGGAAAGGAAAGGGATGCTCGGATAGGGAGCAGAAGTTGTGGACTTCCAGATTTGTTAGGAACCGACGATGGACACTGAAGTGAAAGAATCAAAGGAAGATACGGACGAGAGTTCTTCCGACGCAGAGAAGGATACCCGTCTTCTGGTAGCCATCGGTGACCTGCATGGTGATTATTACAGGTTAGAGCGTCTGCTGCGCGAGAACGACCTGATTTTGCCCGGCACGGTGGCTTGGAATCCGGAGGCCGGCCAGGTCGACCTGATTCTCATAGGAGACTATGTCGATTGGCGCAACGAGCCGCTTGAGGGGCCCCAGTCGGAATGGGTTCAGGGTGCCAAACGCATCCTGGATACTCTCTATTCCCTCCACCATCAGTTGGAGACCCTTCGAGACCAAAACGAAGATTTCGACTCTCATATTTACACCATTCTGGGCAACCACGACGAGATGATGCTGGAAGCGCACTCTGTGTTTAGTTTCCTGGATATGGACCAACTGAGAGAGTTTCTCGACGCGGTTGGTCAAAACCGTCACGTGAGGCACGCGATCGCGGGCATGGGGCTTGAACAGACCCAAATCGAGCGTTTGCTCAAGTTTCTCAACTGGTACGTCCAAGGCGGGCAAGCCACCGTCGAGGGCTACGGCGAGCTCGAAGATTGGCGAGAGGCCAG
>Ga0208701_100186_pt1 | contig 28511 bp, 22 predicted proteins | sample DeeseametaMP1482_FD_184188 | JGI IMG/M metagenome (GOLD analysis project Ga0208701, IMG submission 184188) | Marine microbial communities from the Deep Pacific Ocean - MP1482 (SPAdes) | ecosystem: Environmental > Aquatic > Marine > Oceanic | place: South of Fiji, South Pacific Ocean | collected... | reverse complement strand
TCTTTCGGCCAGTTTCTGGACCAGCTTGTGGCTCAAGGTGATACCGAGCGGCATCAGTTCCGGAGTCTCTTTGCAGGCGTAGCCGAACATCAGACCCTGGTCGCCCGCGCCCATCTGCTCTTCCAGTTCGGTGGCGTTCTGTCCGCGGTGCTCCAGGGCAGCGTCCACGCCTTGCGCGATGTCGGGGCTTTGGGGATCGATAGAGAGCAGGATAGCGCAGCTCTTCCCGTCGATACCGTAAGCGGGGTTGTCGTAGCCGATATCGATCAGCGTTTCGCGGATGATCTTGTTCAGGTCAACCGTGGCCGTCGATGTGATCTGTCCAGCCAGATGGATGCAGCCTGTGTGTGCGAAAGACTCGCAGGCCACTCGGGCCTTCGGGTCTTTTGCCAGGTAGGCATCCAGGACGGCATCGGAAATCTGATCACAGACTTTGTCAGGGTGCCCTTCGGACACCGACTCCGAGGTAAAAAGGTGATAACTCAACTAGGTACTCCTCCAATGAGCGTATTTATGGGGCCCGACGAATCGAACCCAAAAGACTTCAAAAAAATGAAACCAAGCGGGATAATCCCAGCTTGGTCTTTGAGTTTTCGGTCGGCGAGGATGATTGTTTCATTTTCCAGGCTGACCGACTCGCAAGTACCGGGTACCGGAGTACCCACCCTATTTAAGGGCTACCAGCTCGCCTTCCGCATTCCGGGTACCATGCCCCGGTGAGCCAGTTCACGCAACACAATGCGAGATACACGAAACTTGCGGTATACGGCCTTAGGCCTTCCGGAAATCAGGCAGCGGTTCAGAACGCGCACCTTCGCACCGTTACGGGGCAAAGACTGGAGTTTGAACATCACGTCTTGCTTCTCTTCGAAGTCAAGATTGGGGTCTTTTAGCTTGGCCCGCAACTCCTTGCGTCTCGCTTCTTGATTTTCCGCCATTCGAGCTCGCTTTTTATTGCGAGCGATCGCGCTCTTTTTAGCCACAGTGGCCTCCCTTTCAAACTCGCGCGTTTTGCACGGCGAGCAGAACATTGGACGACAATGTAGCAGGATTCCGTTTGCCGGTCAACCTTTTCCCTCAAATATCGTTAGCGAGGTGGGAAACTGCAGAATCTTGGCGGCCTCAAAAGGTCCTGTTCCCGCGAACGCAAAAAGGCACACCTCAACCCTAAGCCAGGAGCAATCGCCCTTGAAGGTACTACTGTGGACCCACAATACTTCTGTCGACACCCGGGTGTCGAACCTTGTCTCAGCTACCGGAGCCATCCTCTTTCGCCCACAGTCTCCGGATGAGGTCGCCGCACTGGCTCGGCGGGAGCAGCCGCTCCTGATTTTGCTGGCTCCCGGAGACGAGCAGGCCGGCCTGCAGGCTGCTGTAGAGGAGTTGGCCAGCCACCCCGACACCAGGTGGACTCCGATCGTTCTACTCTCAGATGCCGACGAGCCCAAGTCGTCCTACAGCTCTCTCCTAGACCGCGGGGCAACCTCCTTCATCGACCTGTCCGGGGATGAGAAGCTCCTACAAGCCCAATTCCGCGCCCTCCATCGCAGCACCCTGAGGCTCGCCACCCTTCGTTCCACCCGTCTCACCGACGAAAAGACGGGATTCTACCATCAGAGCTTTCTACTCGACCAGTTGCAAGTTCTCTGTCGCAAGAAGCGACGAGATGGAATCAGCTTCTGCATTCTTTTCTTGGAGCTGAAAGGCTCGGAAGAAGAGGTCCACAAAGCCGCCCTCGGTCTTTCCAATACCGTTCGGGGAGCCGACCTTTTCGGCCGCTGGGAATCGGAACTCTTCGCCGTCCTGCTTCCAAGCAGCCAGCCCAGCCAGGCCCATCTCCTGGCCAAACGATGCAAGCGAATTCTGGAAGAGGCTCAGGTGAAGGCTCGGGCGTCACTCGTTTCCTCGGATTCCGAAGCGGTAGAAGCCGAGGCGCTGATCGAAGCCGCGCTCAACACTCTGGATGAAGCCTGGAACGGCGATTCCTTTCTGTGGGCCTGGAACGGCGCGAAACAGCAAGCGGAGTCGGTCGAGGTCGCCGATTGATCACGACAACTGTTCTCTTCCCGTCCAGCTTTCCTAAGGACAAGCCGGGCCTGGAAGCCGCACGCCAGTCGATAGAACCGTTTCAGTCCGAGCTCAAGCTTCGATGGCCACGCAAAATCAGGATCCGCAAACGCGCCTCCCAGACCGACTATCTGGCCGGTTCGGACGAAGTCAGGGCTCGAGAAATCGTGAACTTTCTTCTCTCCGACCAGTTGGTCGGGTGGTTTGGCAGAGGGGGGTATGGACTGACTAGAATTCTTCATCTTCTGGAGCCCGAAGTGGGCGGAGCAAAGCTACCGAAACGCTGGATGGGATACTCCGACATCACCGCTCTCTTTGCTCTTTGTAAGTCCTTGAATCTCGGCATCGATTGCATCCATGGACCCATGCTCTGCGCCTTCCCCAAACAGCCCAACAAAGAGGTCCTGATCCGGGCCCTTCACGGTGAGGCGGCTCCGATACCCTTCGCGGAAGCCTCCGAAGGAATAGAGTTTCATGGCTCTATCTGGGGAGGCAATCTGGCTGTCCTGGCTTCTCTCGCCGGCACTCGCTGGCTGCCCACACCGACAGCCGACTCCGCGGTCTTCCTGGAAGACGTCGACGAAGCGCCCTACCGGGTCGACCGCTATATCACCCAGCTTTATCACAGCGGCTTCTTCGCTCAGACCCGGAAAGTCGTTCTGGGTACCTTCACCGGCTTCGAACCGGCCGCGGCGGTCTATGAAGTCGCCCAAAGAAGATGTCAAGAACTCGGACTGGAGATGTTGGGACGAGTCCCCATCGGTCACTCCGAACCTCACAGCCCCCTCTTTCTGGACAAACCATACTGGTATTCGCCCACCGAACGATGCCTAATGCCGAACTTCTGAACAGCTCGGCAAGGGCAATCTCGATGGTCACCCGAACCGCTCTGCCATGAATTGTGACTGGTCCGCGGCTCTGACCGCCGAATCCGAAGCCCAGGAGAGCTTCCACCAACTCCTGAGTAACAACCCCCTGGATGCCCAGGCGGAGTTCAAGCAAGTCCGACAGCAACTCGTGGAACAGCGACTTCTGTTCGGCGACAAGCCCGTCCCGATGATCTTCCCCCCTTTTGTACTCTCCAGCCAACGCTGGAACCAGTTGGCCGCTTCCCTGGACGAACTCAACAGCGTCCTGGAACGACTGGAGCCCAAACTTCAAGACAGTAAATGGCTGGACTGGCTGGGCTTCGACCCGGCGGAACAGAAATGGATTCAGATCGAGCACCAGATTCGGCCGGGCCAGACCATCTCCAGAGTGGACGGCTTCCTCTCCGAAGACCCGGACAACGCCGGGGAATATCAGATCGTGGAACTCAATATCGACTCTCCCGGCGGGGCCGCCTTCCTCGATATCAGCTCTGAAATCGTCTGCGAGACCGACCTCTGGAGCGAGTTCAAAAAGTCCAATCCCGGCCGAACCATTCCCTTTCGACCGGCGCTTTACGACCATCTCGAGAAGGTCTGGCAGAGTTTTCTGGCCGAGAATCCCGAACTCTCCAGCCCCACCGGGAAACCCCGAATCGCTATCGTGGACTGGGTGACCGTGAGCACGCACCGCGAGTTTGAATTGATCGCCCAAGGCCTGTCGGCGCTCGGATACGACACGCTGGTGGCCGACCCGCGCGAATTAAGCTTCAGCCTGGGTCGCTTGCGTTGCTACGACGGCAAGCCGATCGACATGGTCTACCGGAGGGTCCTGGTGGAGGACATGCTCCGCGACCCGGCCGGTTCTAGAGCGATCGTCGAGGCTTGCCAAGCGCGTGCTGTTTGCCTGGTCAACAGCTTCGCCTCCAAGCCCTTGACCGTGAAATCCCTCCTGGCGCTTTTTCACGAACCCGAAGCAGAAGATCTCCTCTCCTCGTCAGATTTGGAAAAAATCCGCGAGTTGGTCCCGCTGACCTTGAAGCTGACCGAGAAAAATCAAGACCAGGTCCTACGGGAGCAGGAAAGGTTCGTCCTCAAACCCGCCGACGGATGGGGTGCCCAGGGCCTCTATCTAGGCTGGCGCTGTACCCGCGAAGAATGGTCCGAGCATGTCAAGCGGAGCCTGGCCGTGGGAGGCTATGTGGCCCAAGATCGGGTGCCGATACCCAAGCGCTCGCTTCCAACCTGGACCGGCAAACAGTGGGAATGCTTCTCTTATATGTTCGACCTCTCACCTTACGGACTGGCAGACAAGTCCGTGAGCCCGCTGGTTCGCCTCTCTCCTTCCGAGGTTCTCAACGTGAAACGAGGTGCTCAGATCGCCGCCGTCTGGGTCCTTGACGACCAAAATTAGGGGACACAGAGAGGAAACCGCGGCTTCGACCCGTAAGCTAACCGCCCCGGAACTAGGGCGTGTCGTCAAAGAGCCTGTCGGCGCTACGCTCGCCCATTTTCACGTCCCGCGAGCGTAATTTTTCTTAAGTACGTCAGAGTACTAGGCAAAAAATTCCCCTCACGGGACGCAAAAATGTTCGTCGCGTAGCTTGAACGGCTCCTTGACGACACGCCCTAGGTCCGAAACTTTTTAGCTGGAGTTAAACCATGCGAGCCAAACAATCCCTAGCCGTCATCCTACTGGCCCTCCTGATATGTGCCGGACCCGCCCTGGCTCTTTTCGGACCACCCACCAGGACCCTCAAAGGACGGATCAATTTCGTCCAACAGTCCAATTTCGTGGTCATGCTGGACACCAACGAGTTCGCCCGCATTATGGTCGCTCAAGATCGGCGAGTTCCACCGGAAGTTCAAGTGGGCGTGATGGTGGAAGTCAAAGTTGTCCAGGCCGAAGACGGACAGTGGTATCTGGACAAGTTTGAGAAAATCGGACTGCTCCCCTCGCCTGACGGACAGTAGGACCGCTATCGGAGCTTCTTCCTGAAGGAGCAGTGGGAAACTGTGTATAAGCCTCTGTTCCTATGATCTGGAACATCCTATCTCACAAGTTTAGTAATACCCCGGCTTTGCTCTGCGTCGCGTTTCTCATGAGTAGCGTCGCAGCCATCGCTCAGCCTCAAGTCGACGTGAAAGTCTTCGTCAAGGGCGACACGCTCTATGTGGACACCAACACCAAAGCCGGCGAACCCCAACAGCGCATGAATCCGGACCCGGCCTATCTTGAGCTTTCGTTTCCGAAGTCCGCCCTTTCCGACGCCTTCACCAAGTCGATCGACAAGGGCCTGATCAAGAGAGTGGTCACCTCCCAGGATGCCGAAAACGCCCTGGTGCGAGTCTACGTCCTCTCCAAGCCGAAAACGGAGCTTTCCAAAACCGACACCGGGTTTCGTTACAGCTTGAAAATCAGTGAAATGGCCGGCGCCCCCGCCAGAACCGCGGCTGCACCGTCGCCTGCACCGGCAGCCGCCAACCCCGCTCCCGCTGCGAAACCGGCTCCGGTCGAAAAACCCGCGCCCGTCGAAAAGCCCGCGCCCGTCCAGAAGCCTGCCCCGGTGGAAAAGCCCGTGGCCACCAAACCTGTGGAGAAACCGCAGCCCGCCGCAAAACCCGCGCCTCCCGTCACTCCGCCGGCCACCACCAGGCCCGCCGAGACAAGAACCGTCACCCCTTCCCCCTCCACCGCCTCCGGCAAGCTGGTTCGCGAGTACTTTCCCTTCAAAAACAAGAATGCGGAAAAAGCGATGCAAGCGGCCCAACTGGCTTTCCCCAACGCCACTTACATGGTCGACCCGGTCTTGAACATCCTGATGGTGGAAGGCACTCCCCAGGAGATCGAAGAGCTGGAGAAATTTCTGAGAGCGCAGTCGCCTAAGTAATGAATCTTCAGGAGATAGAAGAGAGACTCAAGGACACCCCCGAAGATCCCGAGCTTTTCTATAAGCAAGGACTGCTGCTGGCCGAGCGGGGTGAACCCGGGCGCGCCTCTAAGAGTTGGAGGAGAGCGCTCGAACTCAAGCCGGATCATACCCGGGCTCTCAACTTGCTCGGCACCACCTACCTGAGCCAAAACCGAATCTCCGAAGCCGAAGAACTCTACCGAGCCGCCCTGGAACGCAAGCCGGACCAGCCTCAGGTCTTAAACGCGCTGGCGCTCGCCCTTTCTCGCAGCTCGGGTGTCAACGAGGCCATTGAGTTGTGGCACAAAGCCACCGAGTTGGACCCCAGCTACACGCAGGCCCACTACAACTTGAGCTCCGTGTTGGTGAAAGAAGGCAAAGACCAGGACGCCCGAGAGCGCCTCGAGCAAGTCCTGCGTTTGGACCCTGAAGATATCTACGCCAAGAACTCTTTGGGACAGTTGCTGGCCCGACAAGGCCACGTGGAAGAAGCCGAAGCGGAGTTCCGCGGGGTCCTGAGCCTGGAGCCGGGTGACCTTTATGCCCACAACAACCTTGGCAAACTGAGGGAGCGACAGGGCGATCTCGAAGGCGCCTTGGAGCAGTTTGAAGCCGTGCTCGCCATCGATGCCTACGACGCTTACGCCGCCAACAACAAAGGTCGTATTCTGGCTCAAATGGCGCGAACCGAAGACGCCATCAAGACTTTTGAGGACGTTCTCCAGGCCCACCCCGAGGACGCCGTGGCCCATCACAATTTAGGTCGAGTCAAGGCCCAGCTGGAATCCTGGCCGGAGGCCATCGCCCACTACCAGAAAGCTCTCGACCTCGTACCGAACGACACTTACGCCCTGAACAACCTGGGACGGGCGCAAATTTCCTTAGAGCAGTACGAAGCGGCCGAACAAAACTTTCGCCGCTCGCTGGAGCTTCTGCCCGACGACCCCTTCGCTCTCAACAACCTGTCGATCTGCCTTCTCAAAACAGAACGGGTCGAGCAGGCCGTGCCTCCTTTGGAACGAGTCCTCGACCTCTATCCGGACAATCTCCTGGCTCTCAACAACCTGGGATACGCTCAGACCCTACTGGGTGCCGACCAGAAGGCCGAGGAGATCTTCCGCAAAGTGATCGAACTCTCACCCGAGGATCACTACGCTTGGACCAACCTCGGTCTTTCCCTGACTCGCTTGGGCCGATTCGAAGAAGCGATCTCCTCGTTCGAGGCTATACTGAAGCAGAACCCGGAAGACCGTTTCGCCACCAACCACATGGCTCTGGCTTTGATGAATCACGGCGAAGTGGAAGAAGCTCTCCGTCTGTTCGAAGAGTTGGAAGAGGCGAGCGACGAGACCGATCCCCAGTTGGCTAATAATCGCGGTCTGGCCCTAGTAGCCCTGGAACGCTGGGAAGAAGCGATCGAGGCCTTCAAAGCCTCCATCGAAGCCGAGCCGACCGACCTATCCGCTCGCAACAACCTCGGTATCGCCTACGTGCGCCAGGCGGCCTATCAAGAGGCTGAGGAACAGTGGTTTGCGGTCTTAGAGCAAGACCCCAACTACACCGAGGCTTTGTTCAATCTCGGATTGTCAGCCGCCGAACGCTCCCTTTGGGAGCAAGCGGGCGAGCGCTTCCGCCAGGCTCTGGCGGTGGATCCCAATCTCCACGTTGTCCGCTTTCAACTGGCCTTGCTCTATGCCGGACAAGGCCAGAGCGCCGCCGCGTGGGAAGAGTTCGGCCGGCTCCAAGGAGTGGCTGGAATCCAGCAAAGCAACCTTGACGACTGGCGAGACGAGCTAGAGAAAGCTCTTGAGGGCTCTCCTCGGGCTGAAGCCAAACCCGAAACTGTCTCTGAGGAAGAGAAAGGCGAAACTGTCACCGAGGAAGGGGTGGAGGTTGAGGAGTCCGGCGAAGACGAGGAAGCGGTCGTCGAGGAACTAGCTGAAGCCGAGGAATCCCTCGAAGACGCGGAAGTTGTCGCCGAAGAAGAGACTGAGGCCGAAGAGTCCGCCGATGACGCGGAAGCCGTCGCCGAAGAAGAGACTCAGGCCGAAGAGTCCGTCGAAGACGAGGAAGCCGTCGCCGAGGAAGAAACTCAGGCCGAAGAGTCCGTCGAAGATGCGGAAGCCGTCGCCGAGGAAGAAACTCAGGCCGAAGAATCCGTCGAAGACGCGGAAACCGTCGCCGAAGAAGAGACTGAGGCCGAAGAGTCCGTGGAAGATGCGGATGCCGTCGCCGAGGAAGAAACGGAAGCCAAGAAAGACGCGGAAGCCGTCGCCGACGAAGACAAGAAAGCTGAAGAACCCGCCGACGAGGTCGAATCTTCCCCCGAAGATGCAGCCGAGCCCACCGCGGAAGATTCGCAAGACGACGAAGACGATTCTGAAGACGATGACGATTCCGACGAGGATGATGACGACGCCAAGTCTCTGCGACTTGGCAAAAAGAAGATCGCTCCGCTCCGAGCCCGAGGCAAGAAGAAGAGAAAGCGCAAACGTCTCACCCTCAAGAAAAAGAGCAAGGAAGAGTAAGTCGCGGCCCTCTCGACCCGGTGCGGAGACTACCAGGGCGTTCTCTTCTCCCTCACTCGGGAAAGGAGCAACTGTTTTCCGGCCTGGCAGTGCTCCCATTTCACGGTCATACCAGAGCCATGCAGGGCGTGCGTATTGACGGCGACCCCACGATCTTTTATCCTGCGGACCTGCTCCCATGAGCGCTCACCTATATTCCCTACGTCATGGCGTACGATATAGAACCGCTCACCACTCCCGTCGAGAAAAAGCGAACGCTTGCTGAGGCGGCCCAAAAAGGCTGGACACTCTTTCTCGAACATGAGCCTGACGAAACCTTTGGTCGGATTGAGATGTTTGGGGGTAGGTATAGATGGGGTACCACATGACGGGGCCCAAGAGGAAGAGCTTTTACATTGCTCCTAAAGAAGATAAAAAAGAATTCCCTGTTTCGCTTTCTGGCGTCACTCAAATTGGCTGTGATTCTCCTGGTCGCGCTGGCCGGCATTCTCGCTACCGCGACCTTCTATGAGTCGCTTTACGATACGAAGACAGCCCAATACCTGGTCTATAAAAGTCCGCTGTTCGCGCTATTCTTAGCGTTTCTCGGGGTCAACCTTCTGTGCTCGGCACTGATGCGTTACCCCTGGAAAAAGAGCCAGACGGGCTTCGTCATCACCCACCTCGGCATCATTACTATTCTGCTGGGTTCGCTTCTGACGATGTATAAAGGCGTCGACGGCAGTATGGCGCTGGAAGAGGGCGAGAACAGTAAGCGGATCATGATCGACGAACCGGTGCTTTACTTCGGTCGTGCGCTGGAAACACTCCGAGAGATTCCTGCCGAGTATCGATGGAGTCCGCCGGAGCCGGGTAAGACGGAATACCGTTACACCCTGGAAGGCGACGACACTCTGGTGGCCGTCATCGACGACTACTATCATCACGCTCGTGGCGAGAACATCTACGTTCCCCACACCGCCGGCCTCCCGGCGGTCGAGATGCGACTGTCGAACGAAAACGTCGACCAGAAGCTCTGGCTTACTCCGGCCATCGGAGAGGTCAACCTGGGTCCGGCCGCCCTTTCCTTTACTCGACTCCCCGACGAAAACGCCGTGAAAGCGTTTACCGCCGGAGTGTCGGAAGAGGGACGAGGGTCGGTTCAACTCCTCCTTAACGACAACCCGCAAGTCATCGACCTGGACAAGCTTGTGCCGGGCGAGCCCTTTCCTCTGGAATACGATGGAGCCACCCTCGAACTGGTGCGCTACTTGCCCCACGCCACGGTTGAGGAAGAGCAGCTGATCTCCAAATCGCAGCAGCCTCACAACCCTTGTGTGGAGTTGGTCCTGCGCAACGGGGAGTCTCAACAGCGATGGCTCCTCTTTGCCAAGCTCCCCGAGCTCAACTCGCGGATCGGAAGCGAAGGGGAAGACTTCACCTCAAGTCTCATCTACAACCGCGAAGACAAGCCCACCGAGCGCCGGTTCGAACTCGGACTGACGCCCCAAGGCCAGCTTCTCTATCGCGTGGACGGGGGCCAGGCGAAGCCGATCAAAGAGATGGAGCAAGTGCCCACGGGGTGGATGAATCTGCAAGCCCAGATCATGACCTTCCATCCAGTTGCTCGGAAACAAAAACTGATGTCCGAGGTCTTCCCCAAGAAGGGCCAGGAAGACAAGGCTCCGGGGCCTGCTATTCGTCTCGACCTGGAAGGTGTCAATCTGGAAGAGCCGATGTGGCTTGAGCGAGGCGACATCAAGAAAGTCGAGGACACGGAAGGCAAAGATGTCTATATCGGCTACGGATACAAGACCGTCTCTCTTCCCTTCGATGTCGAACTCAAGGATTTTCGAGTCGGCTTCGATCCCGGGACTCGCACCGCCGCGACTTACGAGAGCGATGTCGTAGTCAACGGAAAAGACTATAAGATCGCCATGAACGAACCGTACGAGCAGAACGGGTACAAAGTGTTCCAGGCCTCCTTCGACAAAACCGCCGACGGAAGAGACATTTCCGTCTTCTCCGTCGCCCACGACCCGGGCATCGGTATGAAATACGTGGGGTCGATTCTGCTCATTGTAGGAATTATCATTATGTTTTATTTTAAGCCCAAGAAATCGGCACGCCCGGAGACTGGAGTCTCTTCAAATGAAAACTAGAAAATTAGGTATCCTGGGAATTCTCATTCTGTTGCTCAGCACAGCCTGCTGGGCCCAGGGAGAGTCAGACCTCACCCCAGCCCAATCGCTCTCCACTCTGCCCGTCCAATCGGGGGGCAGGATGAAGCCACTCGACACCCTGGCTCGCGAGTCGGTACGACTGGTCACCGGAAAGGCCAAGTTTGAAGGCCGCGAGCCCGTCATCACTCTCATGCAGTGGTGGGCAGACCCGGAGATCGATAGCAAAGAGATCATCGAGTTTCGCGATCTGGAGATCAAGAAAGAACTGGGCTTGGAAGACAAGCGCTGGTTTAGCTTCGACGAGCTCGTCCAGAACAAAAAGCTCGAGGAATATCGAGAAGAGATCCACACCCACCTCCAAAACGAAGAAGAGTTGCACGGATCGGAGCAAAAGATCCAGGACCTTCTGGTCAAGATGAACGTCGTTCGGAACACTAAGAACGGCTCCATTTTCCAGGCCGTCCCCAACCCTTCCGGCATAAATGAAGACTGGGGCAGCTTTGCCGACCTCGACCACGACGGCATTGTGGAAATGGTCATTCCGGCAAAACAAGCAGTGGTCGCGCTTCGCGAAGCGATCGCGTCCGGTGACGACGCCAAGATCGTGGCCGCCGCCGCCCAGGCCCGAAACGAGCTTTCCAAGCTCGGTCCGGTCCCTGAAGAGAGCGTGATGGCGCGAGAGCTTCGGTACAACCAATCTCACCCGTTCCGTAAAGCCTGGATCCTCTATCTTGTAGGACTTTGCATTCTCACTCTCGGTCAGCCCAAAACCCACACCACCGGCTACTGGGCCGGATGCGGATTTATCGGGGCCGGCTTTCTGATGCACGTTTACGGCTTCACTCTCCGATGCCTGATAGCCGGACGCCCGCCTGTGACCAACATGTATGAATCGGTCATCTGGGTCGCTTTCGGGGCCGTTTTGTTCGCTCTCATTTTTGAATTCATCTCACCTAAACGCTACTATCTCACGGCTGCGGCAGCGGGGGCCGTCGTCTGTCTGGTACTGGCCGACACCCTTCCCACGGTCCTCGACCCCTCCATCCAGCCGCTCACCCCGGTTTTGCGCAGTAATTTCTGGCTTACCATTCACGTGTTGAGTATCACTCTGGGATACGCTGCCTTTCTGTTGGCGTTAGGACTCGGCCACATCGTGCTCTGGAAATGCGCTCTCAAGCCCCAACAGGAAGAAGCCATCGCAAGCCTCCACGAGGCACTTTACCGAGCACTTCAAGTGGGAGTGCTGCTGCTGGCCGCCGGTACCATTTTGGGTGGTGTCTGGGCCAACTACTCCTGGGGCCGCTTCTGGGGCTGGGACCCGAAAGAAGTGTGGGCTTTGATCGCCCTGCTGGGATATCTGGCCATTCTCCACGGTCGTTACGCCGGTTGGATCCGGAAGTTCGGAATCGCGGCCTGGTCGGTCATCGCTTTCCAAGGCGTCTTGATGGCCTGGTACGGAGTCAACTACGTCTTGGGCGCGGGGCTCCACTCCTACGGCTTCGGAACCGGCGGTGTCCAGTATGTCGCCATCTACGTGGGCCTGGAGATCGTGTACGTGCTGTGGGCCACCTACAAGCACCGCACCCATTTGCGACCGGCAGAAACCAAGCAGTAGACGAGTCTGATGTCTTGCCCATCCTTTCCAGGCTGCGCCCAGACGCCACTGGAGGCCGGTCTCATTGTCGGTACGGCGCCGGACGAAGAGGCCTATCTCATTCTGGAGCTTCCCAAGCCCTGGCCTGCGAAGATCAAGAAAATCGAAGGTCTCGTTCAAGAGCTTCGTCCGGTTTTGAAAAAGCACAAGAAGCTGGATGCCAAGTTGCTGGGTACTCCCAGTATCGACTGGCTTGAACCGTGCGACCGGCCGCGCGCGCTCCTGATCCGTTGGAACGGTACGAGAGCGGTCTATCAAACCTTTCCCGCCACTCAAGAGAGCCTGCTGGCCGCCCTCGAGTCTCCCCTCCCCGAACAGACTCTGGACTGCTACATGGTCTGCACCCACGGTTCCAGAGACCCTTGCTGCGGCCTACTGGGCGTGCCCGTTTATCAAGTGCTGAGCACCGAGGGGAGCCGGAACGTGCTTCAGGTCTCTCATCTGGGTGGACATCGCTTCGCCCCCGTGGTCGGCGTCTTCCCAGAATGGAAGTTTTACGGTCGCCTCAAGCCCGAGGAGTTCTTGGAAATGGACCGCGCCCTGAATACTGGAAAACCGTACCTACCTGGCTATCGAGGCTCGGGAAGACTCAAGAGCTATCTCCAGGTGGTCGAAGCCAGGCTATGGGAGGAGCACGGGGAAGCGCCTATCGCCTTGGAGAGAGTTTCCGGCGAGAAAAGTGAACCGTTGGTTGAAGCCGTCTTTGCCGACGGCCGCAAAGCTCGATATCTGGCCCGACTGGAGACGCTAACGTATCAGGGTTACAAGAGCTGCAAAGACCAACGTAAGGGCAAGGAAGAGACGCTCAAGCTCTCCGTTTTGAAAAGTCTGACACCGGCATCCGTCAGCGCTGAAGCCTGATTTGGCCTCGCATTAACAAACTTTTTACCCAACAGTTACATCCGTTACATCACGTCTGTGGTATGAAACTCCCTGCCCCGATACCATAGAGTTGCAGACCACGAAAAAAAGACGAGAGTGGTCCCGTTCCCTTAGAAGTGTGTTGGTGGCGCTGGGCGCGAATTCGCTTGCGAAAGCGAGTTCGGGTACCCGCTTGCGGGTGGTGCCGCTATCGCGAGGCGCTTTGAGCGCCTAGTACAGTGACGTACTTAAGCGAAAAGCAACGAAGCGAGAGTGGTGCTTCGGGGCTCGAATTCGTGAGTGAATTCGCGCCCAGCGCCACCATGGAGGAACACTTGAAAATAGAAGAGATCGGCTCCGAAAAGAAGAGCCAGGGTATCGGAAGCAACCAACGCAACGACGAGCTTCGCCGGATGGCTCAGACCATGGCGGCCGAACAGCTCGCTAGCACGCAAGCGGCAAATGCCGGTGGGCAAGCCCAAGCGGCTTCAAACAAAGCTGAAATTCAGGAAGACGCGGTGAAGCTTTCCAACAAAGCGCTAGGCGAAGTCACCGCTCGAAACAGCGTCGATTCCATGAACCGGCGAGACGATCTGCTGAGTTCCCTGATGAACAAGCTCAACACCGAAATCATTAATCCCGATTCTGACTTCAACAAGCAGAACGAGAAGAACAAGAAAGCCAAGGGCGATGCCGGCGGCGACAAAAAGAAGAAGAAACAGGTTAAAAAAGAGGCCGAGTGGAGCCCCAAGACCGAGGAGGGGCAGATCCATCCCGGGCGGGACGTCATCGGCAAGGTCCGGGTCACCGAAGAAGTGAAAGAGACCGGCGGCGAAGGTGGCGGTGGAGTCGGCGGCGTGGGTAAAGCCGAAGGCGGCAAAGCCAACGTTAAGGCCGGCACCCCGAATTACGGTAAGGCCGCCGAAAGCAAATCGGCAGCGCCCGAACAGCAACAGCAAGGCCAGAAAAGCGGCGACTCTAAAGACGAAAACAAAGAAGCTAAAGAGGCTTCGGCCGCCAAGAATCTTCAGAAATCCGGTCTCCAGTCTCAGGAACTCGAACAAGAAGGCAAAAAAGAAGAGAGCGGCCAGAAGTCGAAGATCGACGAGCAAGCCGGCGGAGCCGGAGCGAGCAAAGTCAAGGAGTTCGACGTTCGCACCAAAGCCACCGGGGCCAATCAATCGCTGACCGTGACTCCCCCGAAGAAGCTTCAACCCGGTGATAGCTTTCGAAAATTCCGAAAACTCGACGATAAGCCGATGCTGAGGTACGCCACGCTCCACCAAAGCAAATTTCAGGGTGGCGACAACAAAGAAGCGATCAAGGAGCTGAAGAAAAACGCCCAGGCTGCCGGCGAAAGTCCGGAAGCGATCCAACAGGCTGTTCAGAAGCTCAAAGACCGCTCCAACCCAGATCAGTGAATCTGTAGCTGAACGAACTCCCGGTTCCAGGTCGGACTGGTGGGCAGAATCAAGTATACATCGGACCCTTCCTCCTTGAAGGCGCTCTGCTCGATACCCTTAGCCTCCGGGTCGAAAGAGAAGGCGAGCTTCGCCTTGGAGCTTTGCTCCGTTTCTTCCATGACCAGAGCGAGTCGCTCCATGCTTTCCAATGTCTGTTTTCTGGTAATGGGGTTGGGAGAAAACTTCAGACCGAGATAGAGGGACGCTCGTCCTTTGGCATCGTCCATCGCCGCCAGCATAAGTCCGGTGGGTAAATAGCGTATCGGCTTGCCATCGTCGGTCTCCGTTCGAGAGTCTAAGAACGCCCCGATCACTCGTGCCAGGGCCTGGCGCGCCTCTTTGTTCTTCGCTCCCTGGAAAGCTTTGGACCACTCCGGCGAAAGCTCCAAGGTGACCAGTCTTGTCAGAGCATCGGCTTCCACCGCATAGCCATCTAAGCGGAGCATGTAGGCGAGGCTTTCCTGGGCTTGCGCACCCCCACAGAGAAAGAACAGAACGAAAAGAAGATGACCGAGTCGTATTCGCATGAGCGTCTCTGCGAACGGCGGAGGTCAGTCTCCTGCCGTGCCGAGTCAGACGTCGGCGCCTGAGGTGGCTCCGAGAATCTCCCGATCGGCCCCTTCCGGAATGATCTGAGCCGGCACCAATCTCGGCAAGACCGCCCGGAAACCCGGTTTGCGAGCGAAGAGATCGTCGAGGACCTTGCAAGCGTCCTTCTTCTCCCCCGCGTTAAAAAGCTCCAGAGCGGACCAGAATCGCAACTCCGCAGCCTCCGGGCTGAGATTGTCCACCATGCCCTTCACCTTCTGAGTCTCACCGTTCTTGGCCGCTTCCAGCAGCTCGCCGTATCCGGAGTAGTCCTCGTGAAGCTTCAGGAGACGCCCGAGTTCGGCCACCGGATGGGGATGATCAGGCACGGTGAGGTCCACGACGCGGTCTTTCAGCGGGTCGCCTGATGAGGTACCCTCCATCACGACTAGCGCCGCGCTCTGGCCTCCTCGGATGTCTCCGCCCTTCTTTTCGGCGGCTTCCAGAGCAGCCATCAGTCTCTTCTCCAGGGGTCCTTCGGTGCTTTCAAACGCCTTACCCATGGCCTCAGGTACGCCTTCGTTCTCCATCAAATTAGATTGGGCCACGTAGCCCTCCCCCGCAAAACTCGAAGCGTGACCCACACAGAGCTCTCCGGTGTGTCCGGAAACTCGCCCCTGGGTGTCCACCATCCCCACCTGTCGGCGAGCGAAGACCGGGTCTTCCGTCTCCATAACGGCTAAGGCTTCGTTCGGGGATTTGCCTGCTTTCATCAGAGCCAGTCCTCGAGGACCAAAAGCCTGGTTGGTGGCTGCTTGCGTAGCGACGGCCCCCACACCTGGCTGCACCCAGGCCACGGTATTTCGTACGTCAAACCAGTGGCTCTCCACGGCCACGCCCAAACGACCGGTTTCCGGACAGCGGGCAACGATCGAATATGTGGAACAGTAGGCCGTGGTGAGACCGGCCGGACCTGAGGTGGCAGCGGCCGCCGCGGTCGCTCCAAGCTTGGCCTGGGTGTCGGGGGAAATCTTCGTGGATTCGTTCTTCTCGACACCGATCGGATTCAGCTCTACCACGTCGCCCGGGTTCTGCTCGGGGGACGGGGTGAGCGGTACCGCCTTCTTGCCTACCGAGAGTGCGGAACGGGTGGCGGTCGGTCGGATACTTTGCGGCGTAATGAGATTTCCCATACTCCCAACCTATCGGGCCATCCCTAAAGATATCTGAAAGGCTGTGACGCCAGGATCGTATGGAGGCTATCCCGAAGCCGTTTTCCGGAGAGGGGAGCCAATAAGAGTAGGTTTCAATGGACTCCAAACACATCTCCCAAGCGCGGGAGGCAAACTGACCAATCCCGCCGGCCAGGTAGGCCCCACCCGCTTCATTCCCAACGCCTCGCTTCCCGTACGCCAGGCTGTGCCCCCGAAGTCTCCGCAACAGCAGGTGACTCGTGCTGTCATTCTGAGCAAAGAAGCCACCCAGACAAGCAACGACCCTTCCACCAAACTCAAGCTCAAACTTTTCGGTGACACCTCGGTGCCGGTCGGGCTGGCCCTCGCCAAGGCCGCTCAAGACATGTCGGTCAAGACATTCCAGACGCTCAAGCGCATGTACCCTCATATGGACGCCGAGGCCGCCCTCTTCCAGGGCATGAAAGACCTTTGTCCTTCAAGCCACGAGCACTGTCAGAGAGTGGGCGACCTGGCTTTGCGTCTGGCCAGGGAGATGGAGCTCGACGGCGAGGAAGCCGACGAACTCGAAGACGACCTGGAAGACAGCGCGGACATGAAAGAAGCGGGAATCCTCGCGCTGACCATATCCGCCATGGAAGACAGCGAACTGGAAGAGTTTCTGGAGGAAGCAGCGGTCTCCGGAGACTTCCACGATCTCGGGAAACTGGCCATCCCCGAAGAGATCCTCAACAAACCCAGCGCCCTCACCGAGGAAGAGTACGAACTGATCAAACTCCACCCCTTGGTAGGCGAAACCATGCTCACCCCCATCGAACTCCCTGACAACGTCCGCGCTTCCGTCCGCAACCACCACGAGCACTGGGACGGCTCCGGATACCCCGACGGCCTCAAAGGAACCGACATTCCACACTGTGCCCGAATCATAGCTATAGTGGATTCGTTCGACGCCATGACCGAAGGCCGCCCCTACCGGTCGCGTCTGACCAATCAAGAAGCGCTCGAAGAGATCTTGAGGCACGCCGGTACTCAGTTCGATCCGTTTTTGGCGGAGATGTTTTGCCAGATGATTGCCCGCTCGGATCCGAGCGTGGAGCTTTGAGTTCAGCCGATGTGCGGTATTGCTGAGTTTCGATGTCGAGGATTTGTGGACCATCCCGGCTTTCTTGATGTCGCCGGTGAATTCACGACTTACCTTAAGCCGCTGGACCACGAGCACGTTTTCATCTCTACAGCACAACTTGAGAGAATGCTTTTTAGAGACTTGCTCAGCCGAGGAAGTGGTCGAGCGCTACTGGCCGAGTCTGGAAACGCCGCCGATGAGAGTCACGATAGAAACTGGCTCTCCTGAAATAATCCTAGCCGATTGACGACGACCGCTGGTGGAGGAAATCCATGAAGACCCGAGACAAGACGCTTCTCACCACCCTACTTGTCCTGCTTTTTGTCGCCGTCATCTCTTCCCTGTCCCACAACGTAGACCAAGACCCGAAATCGGATATCGCCAAAAAGACGCCGGAAGCGGTTGCTGAAGAGACAGAATCCGACTTCGGTCGCTATTCCATCGGCGGCGTCCACCTCGGGATGAACGAACAAGAGACTCAGAAGGCTCTGGGACTTGCATCGCCTCAATTAGTCCGGGGTGGATTCATGCTTATCTGCTTCGATTGCGGGGCCGTCGACTTCAGCCTGAGCTGCGGACATCCGGCCGAGCGCTCGGGGACGATAGTGCTCTCAGGCGGCCTGGTGGACGGCCTTTTCGCTGCGAACCTTGAAAAGGACGGGAAGCTTGTTCTGACGCTCAAGGACTCGATGGAAAAGGTCGTTGACGTGCTCGGAGAGCCACGCGAGCGCGATGACGATTACGCGGGCCAGATACTGTTTAATTACCGGCAAGGAGACGACACCCTCTCCGTGAGCTTCGAGGCCGGTGGTATTTACGACATCTATCTCGTGCGGGAAACCGAAGCCGGAAATCGGAAGATACAGGAGTGGGTTGACCGATCCGGAGAAGAATGACGTTTGTGACACCGGCCTGTAGCCGGCAGCTTGGCTCGATCTTGAACCCAGACCTTATCAACGCGGGCACCAACGTACTCCGCTAAAATCGAGCTCCGGCCCAACGTATCTGGAATAGAGCCAACCCTTCAGGTAAAAGTCCGAACTGTCAAGATAATCGATCAAGGCCTCAAAGTCGTAAAGACGATAGCGGGGCCCGGTGATCTCTATCTCAAGCCCGTCGTGCTTGAAATCCAAATCGGGTAACTCACGGGCAAGAAATCGGACCAAGTCCTCGGGTTCGGCCTCGCGAACTCGATACGTCCTCGATAAAATCGCCCGCATGTCAACATCGCCGTTAGAAAGCTCTCGCTTTACTTGAAGTAAATCCTCCCGACTACCCAGAGCGTAAAAACCGGTCGGCTCGGAGCGAACGGCGAATTCTACGTTCTCGTATTCGGCCTTGAGAAACTCGACGACTTTCTCGACCGAGCCTTCTTCTAAAATCAACTCTGCGAGATACAGTCTGTCGGGAAGTCTCCCCGGAATTCTTGGACCGAAAATAGCCTCGATTTTTCTCAAGTTATCTTTCCGACCGACAAATACGCCTGGCGAACCTTCTTCAAAGAAGAGATACTCGTACTCGTGGGGTTGCATCGCCAGGACGCGGACGAGAGCCGCCTCCGGGGTGATGCCCCATAGATTCGCGGAGACTGTACCTTCCACTCCCCAGTCGATATGAAGAGTTCTATTCATGTTTCCGGCCAGGAATTGAAGTGCTGAAACGAGGTCGGTGTCCACGAAGACGACAGATATTTCGGCCTGGTCGCTCTTCTTCCGTGGTCGATCATCCGGTTCGGCCACGGACGTCGCGAACAAAGAAAGACAGAGCAAGCACAGAAGCAGTCGCATCACGGTATATTCCTCGATGAAGTTCGACATCCTGGACGCTTGGAAGGTCGAAGTTCGGGCACTTCCGAATCCCGGCTGCCATCTTCAAAACCTAGGAGCTTCCTGTGGGCCGACCTCGTTTCTCTTCCAAGCAGCTGCTTGCCCGTTCGCTGTTCTTTATTGGTATCACTCTTAGCGCGGGGTGCGGAAGCTCGGACACCGAGGCTCCATTTGCCTCCCCGCTCCAAACCGAGGGTACGGTAAACGCTCAGGGTGGAGCGATCTTCACTCTTGAGTCGACTCTCGACGCTTCTCCTATCAGCGCCAAGAGCATCGAAGATGGAACGAGCGTTCTCAAGTTCAAGACCTTCGACTCCTCGGGCAATCAAACTTCGACCTCCGAACCGATCGAGGTCTCTCCTAAGATCTCCGTGCGCGTCCCCGCCGATACCGCCCAGGTGCAGATCGAGTATCTCGATTCATCCTCCAAGCTTCAGGAGGTGTGGGGCTCACCTTTGCCTCCTCTGGATCCCGAGTCGGAGTTCGTGGTTCGCAATACCAATCCGGATCCGACGATCGGCGTCACCCGAGTGGAGGTTACCGGCCCGAAGTTGGTCCCGTTCGGCATTCCGACTCAGTTTCAAGCGCGCGCCTTTTATCAGGACGGTTCGTCCCGGGTGGTGACCAATTCCGCCACCTTCGTCGTCGACGGCCGCAGCCGGTCTATTCCCAACGGCCTACTCAATCCCGACCTCGTGACGAGCGATGCGACAACGGTCAAGGTCAACGCGACTTTCGGTGGCAAAACCAGCGACGGAATCAGCACCAGTTTTGCAAGGATTAAGCCAACCAGTGAACCCTTCTTCACCGACTCGACGGGAGAGTTCAATCTGGCCTCACTGATACTGGAAAGCTACGGCGTTCGGGCCCAATTACGAGCTTTCAGCGACTTTGAGGACGGTGTGCGCCGCGAGGTCACTTACGCCCTTGGATACCTTGCCACTCCCACCGGCATCGTGGATGTGAATAGCTTGGCCCAGGTGACCGGTTTCGACGCCGGTACCACCACGGTCAAAGGAGAGAACACGGAATTCCCGGGCGCAGCCGCACTCGAGGTGACGGTCGAGCGAGACCTACTAGAGACAATCTATGACGATGTTCGAACCCTGCCCACCAACATCACCGGACTCTCCCCCATTTACGGACTGGGAGACCTCAACGGCGACGGCAGAACGGATCTCGCCGGACTCCTGTCCATCGATCCCAGCTTCGACCCGGATGAGGGGGTCGCATTTTCCTCAGAAGCGGACTTCACCAGACTTGCCATCTACCTGGGCAACGGAGACGGCTCTTTTCAGAGCCCCATTTTCGTTGCGCTGCCCTTCTCCAACACCGGTCCACTCTTCGGTCAACTCGAGATGGTCAGTTCTGATCGAGCGACCTTTGCGGTCGTCTCCAAAGAGGGCGACAACCGCCTGGCCATCGTGGCCGGCCCCACTCTCCCCCGCGCGCGGGAGGGTCTTCCGGCGCGAGTGACCACCCAAACGCTCCCGGTCGCCCCCAAACAGCTCCTCGACGCCCGGCAAAGCCTTCTTCTGGTTCGTGGAGAGGACGACAGTCTTCACTCGGTATTTATTGCCGGTTCGACGCCCACCGTCAGTCAGTCGCCGCTCTCCTTCTCCGGACTGGGAACAGACGACTACCTGGGAGCCCACGACGGCATCATGGTTCAATACAGAGTGACAAATCAATCGCTCCGTTTCTTTGAAGCCGGCGACAGCAACCCTACACCGATCAGGACCGTTTTTCTGAACAGCCCGGGCGCGCGCGCGACCGACTTTTTGATCTATCGACGACAGGAAAGACGCTCGGAGGAACAAGTGACCGCCCTCGTCGCCGTCCCCGGATTATCCACCGCGGATTCAGGAGAAAGCTTCAACAGTATTCTGATCGACCTGGGCAATCAAGGTCGTGATCCTGCCCAACTCTCCCTTGGTGACAGACTCAACTCCAGGCTCTCACCTATGATTCTGGAGGCTGCCAACAGACGGGCACACAGCCTCATGGTGAGTGGAGCAACCGATCCGTTCACCGGGGGTGTCGCCGACCCGTTAGCCACGACACTCCCCGAGCTTCATGACCAACCAAACCGGAGCACCACGGTCACCGGCTTTCCCTCCAGGAGCTTCGATCGCTTCGAGACAGGCGACGTAACGGGAGACGGCACAACCGATATCGTGAGTTGGCGAAACGGCATTCTCACAGTGTTCCAACTTGCGGCGGAAGCACCCTGAACCACAGGACGGCGCTTAGCCGTTACTCCGCAATCAAGTGAGCCCGCGCAATCCCAGTGGTGAGGAGGGCGTGAAGGAACTTGCTACTGATACTCTCACGACCATCGGGTTCGGCGCGACGCGGAGGCAGCGGACCCGCCGCGGGAAGCTCTTGTCCAGGTCGGGCTCCCTGAGTCTTCCGGGGATTGACGAAAAGTATCCGGTCATCGAGAACCCTTTCGGCTGTGAGCAGCGCATCCTCGCCTCCGTCACTCAAGCTCAAGACCACTGTTGAGCCGTCGCCAAGGGCTTCTAGCACCTGCTCCGAAGTCTCAAGGGGACTGAGGGTCTGACCCGTCGTGAGCTGAAGCATCGATTCGTATTCGGCTAGTAATTTACTCTGAGACATGGCGCTCTCCTCACTTCAATTCCGTGTAGACCACACTCTTGTAGACCGCGATCAAATCTTCAGGTGTCATAATGCTGTATCCTTGTTCAGCGCGTTCGGCCCCCAGGACGGCCACGTCCACGGTCCTCGGGGGACCGCTTCGGACCATGTCGCGGGAATTCATCTGGGGGTTCTTGATGATGAAGTTACCATCCGGCGTCTGCCCCGCCAGCACTACGGCATGCCCACCTCCGCCCCACTTTAGCCCCATCTGGACGGCGGCGTTGCCACTCTCTGCTTCCATAGAGAGGTACTTGAGATAGTCGTGAAGCTTCGCGATATCGGGGTGATTGATATCGACTTTCTGCCCGGGCTTCAGTGAATCAAGATAGGCCTGCTCCACGTCAAGTAATCCGTGGTTTCGCGTCCTGTAGCCCTTTTGATCAAGAAGCTTCTCAAACAGGAACTTCTGCTCTTGAGGCGTCAGGCCGTCAGAGACTTCGCGGTACCCGTCGACAAGCTTATCGACACGTTCGCCAGTCTTGGCGTCATAGGCTCGAAAACCACCGCGCTCGTTGGAGTACTTGGCAGCCCACCCTTCGAGCTCCCTGGTGATCTCGACCTCTTTCCCGTTGGCGTCTATACGTTTGACGGTCTCGGTCCGCATGTTCGGATCGTACTCATACCTGACGCCGTTCACCTGGTGAACTTTGCTGGCCTGGTCCATCAAAGTCGGCTGATAGATTCTCGACACGATGTCACGGGGATCCGCGATCGGTTCTCCTGTTTCGCCGTCGAACAAGGTCGTGGAGCGATCGTTGACCTCCATGAATTCCCCATCCTTCATGAGTCGGGCCTTGCGCTCGGTAGAGAGTTCGTTGATGGTTCTGACATAGTCAGCCGGCCGGTGATTGGCTTGATTGATCTGAGCGCTGGTGGCCGCACAGGTCCCGTTGTCGCCCTGGTGGATGGAGCCGATGTCATCCACGTGGCGGACCGTCGACTCGTAGATATCATCGGAGAGGTGCCTGAAGTTCACGTGGCGTGGATTCTCTTTAAGGGCGACGAGATTGTCCAAGAGGGTCTTACCGTCCATATCGGTTTTGCCTAGTTTGCCGTCTTCCAGTAGCCTCAGTAGAGCGTCATCGAGCTTATCGCTCTTGCCTGCGGACCCCAGGAGTCTGTCGAAATCAGCTCGAGCCTCCGGTGCGAGATTGGTGTAGGACGAGCTAGCCTGATAGCTGTCCCTGGAGAGGGACGCCATTCTGCGGGTACCGCCGGCGTTTGATCCCATGTCCACATCCGGTGCTCGGGAGGCGGCAAAGCGGCTTCCTCCATCAAGCTCTACCTGGCTGGGCACCGCGTCGCCTCCTCTGCCGACGGCGCGGCTGATCCCTTTCATCCCCATCTCCATGGCCGGTCCGACCACCGCCCCGGTGGCCGCTCCCATAGCCGCACCGAAAGCGGCGCTCTCCCCCATTTGGAGCAGGCCGCTCCCGAAGCCGTTATTCCAGGTGCGCTTGTCCATAGCGACTTCGGTTGCCCCGGAGAGCGCACCACCCACCAGGCCGTCGGCAGCGCCGTCGACTGCCATAGCTCCCCCTCGTACAGCGATGTTGCGGATTCCGGAGGTCGCGGCTCCCTTCAACATGGTGTTGCGAGCGATTCCGCCGACCACGTTACCAGCTTTGGCCCCCAGACCTTCGGCGGCTCCCACGGCCAGGTCCTTGGCCAGCTCGTTGTGGTCGTAGGCTCCCCCCTGCATCCCCATTCGTACTCCGGCATTGGTAACGGCTCCGGTGCCGGCAACGATGGCCGTGGCCAGGACCGGTCCGGCGGCTCCCGCGGTGGCGACAGTGGCGGCCACGACAGCTGCCGTGGTGGCCACCTGCGCAGCGACATCGACGGCCCCATCCTTCTCACCCTGGAAGACTTTGATGTCCTCCTTCACATAGCCGGTCAGTTCGTCGAAACGAGCCTGTCTGAACTCGACTTCTTCAGTGTCTCCGCGCTTCTGAGCGGCCTCAATCAGGTCGAGTTCCCGGCGAGCGCGAGCATTGTTGTTGTGCATGGTCTCATCAGTGTTGGTGAATGCCCCGGCCAGACTGCTCAGGATATTGTTGTCAGCATCTTCAAAGCGAGTCTTCTCCTCCAGCCGTCCGAGCAACTCGGCGCGAGTCTTGGGAGGTTCGCGCAGGGCGTCTTTCATCTCGAACTGATCCCGACCACCGAATTTCGCGTTGGCGTCGGTGGCCAGGTTGCGGCCATTGGTCGCTTCCGTGTAGGCTTTCTGAGCGTTCTCCGAGCCCATTTGCTGAGTGAGGTTGATGGCCACCGAGGGATCATCGATGCCGTTGATGGAGTAACGAAGTCGTTCGCCTTCGGTCAAGGTCCCGTTGCGGGCCAGTGCCAACGACTTGTGCTGGGCCTCGCCGGAATGCTCTTTCTTGATTCGACCTTCGAGATCGGGTGGTCCGTAGAGGCTGTTGAACTCTTTGTTCCGCGCTTCCATGTAGGCTTGGCGCTCCTCGGGGTCCTTGATATCGACCTCCAGCGTATCCCAGAGCTTGTTCTTATTGGAGCCCCAGCCATCCATGGAATCCTGCAGTCGAGCAGCGTCGGCTCGGGCCCGATTACCGTCCATCAGAGCGAGCGCTTCCGTCTTCTCGGTACCCTTCAGGTTTTTCTCCACCAGGCCTCGGACGTCGAGCCCCTTCTTCTTGGCTTCCTCAACATACTGCTTAGCTTCATCGCCCGACATGGAGCGGAAGGTGTTGATGACGTGGTCTCCGTCGGCCCCGGAGAAGAGCCCTGTCTGGAGTTTCCTCTCCATCTTAGCGATGCTGCCGTCCTGCCGGCGCCCCTCGGAGAAAGCGATCAACTCCTTGGCTTCAGAACCATCGACGAGCTTATCAAAGCTCTTACCTTTGGGATTGTCCTGGTTGAAGAGTTGAGTCGCTTTCTTGGCGTCCTCGGGACTGAGACGACCATAGATCTCGGACAAGCGGCCCTTGTCGACACCCCAACCATCGGTAGCATCTCGCATCTCCGCGGCCGCGGCCTCGGCGCGCCGGCCCTCCCGCAGATGGTTTACGGACGCCATCTCGTGCTTGTCCAGTTTCTTGCCCAGATCTTGAAAGAGGTCGGTTCCGAATCGGTCTTTATAGCTGGCGTTGATGGCCTCGAGCTGTTTTGGTGTTCGACCCCAGGTGAGTTCTCTTAGCTCGTCCTTCTTGGCACTCCAGCTGTTCTTGCCCGCCTTCGCGAAGGCTGTGACATCCGCGTTGACGTCGAACGGCTTGCCATCGAGAGTTTTAGGCTCGGCCTGGGCTATGGACTGCCGGCGTTGGTCGAACGCTCGTTGTTCCTGAGTCCTGGCTTGTTGAGCTGTCGGAAGAGCGGGAGGTTTCTTGGCCGAGGCCGCCTGCCTCACGCCCATAACACCGAGCACTCTGGTCGAGGTCCTGCCGATCTCCTTTTTCAGGCCCGAAGCCGTGTTGTTTACGGTACCAGTGAGCCGCGACAGCAAAGATCTCCTGGTGGCGGCCTTCCTCGTAGGCTTCGCCGCTTTTCGAGCCTTTATCGCACCGCGCGATCTTGAAACGTTTCCAGTCTCAGCCATTCTCAGTCTCCTTTTCGTTCTGTTCCAAGCTTTTGATTGATTGAAAGTAACTGTCCAGAGCGACGTCCAGTCTGGGGTCATCCGGACGTTCGACCGAAGCGAGGATCCGCAAGCTCGTGCTGATATTTTCGATGTGAGTCAGCGCTTCATCCATCCCCGCGAAAGAATCTCGAAGTTCGACTTTCACTTCGTCCCAACGAGCGACATGCTCGCCAACCTTCGAACTCCACTGAGACACGGCCAGGCGCCCACTCTGAAGCTCTTGCGCGGCGCGCTCAAGTGACTCAAGATGGGGCGCCCTCGATTCAAGCTTGCGGGCAGCCATCTCGGCGAAGAGTTCCAGCTTGGGAGCTCTGGCCTTCCATTCTTGGCAGAGTTCCTCGAACTCTTGCGGAGGCACGCTCCATGGGTCCATCTCGAGTTGCTCGAGGGTCTCCGAGCATCGATCGAACAGTTCGTTGATATCGTCGGAAAACTCCACTGCGTTGTCCCCCAGGGCCCCCAGAAGACCGGAAAGCTCTTCCTCCCACTCGGCCAGCGCGTCTTCCAGCGAGATGAGCAGAGACTCGTGCTCAGCCTCCTCCTGGTGGAGCAGAGTCAGCAGTTCGAGAATGGTGAGAGGATCGCTCCCCTCAAACTCTTCCAGGCTTGTTGCGGCAACTCGGGCCCGCTGCACCTCATCCCGTACTTCGAGGATGCTCATCTGTCGATGCCCCTGGGTCCAAACCATCAGTTTACGGACAGCGTCTTCGAGGGCGGGCGCCTCCATCGTGTCGTAGATCCGCTCATAGGCCTCCTGGAGCAAGCGAGCAGCCTGAGGGGCCAGCTCTCCGCCATCAACGTAGCTCTCGATAAGCTCCAGTGGAGCCAGGAACCAGTGAAGGGGGTTGATCAAGACCTCAAGCTGCTGAGAGAATCGCTCGGCTTGGCTCAGGAACTCCGAGTAGCGTGTCCGGAATTCATCATCCTGCGAGCTCCAGTCGTGCTCCAGCGACCAATCCAGAAAGACCTCTGCTTGCTCAGAGAGCTCAGTCCATTCTTCCCGAATATTCTCGCCCGGTTCTTCGAGCCGTTCGAACTGTTCGGTTGTTTCATCGAGCCATTCTTGGAGCTGTTTGTCGAACCTAAGTTCGGTCTGTAGCGAGGTCATCAAGCGACTCTCTCCCTTATTCAGAAGGTGGCTTCGTAGAGACTGGTGTTACCCTTGGCATAAAGCAGGCTTTGGGCAGACTTTTTCCACGCAGGGCTTTCCTGAGCCTCTGCGGTGGCGGCCTGGTTGGAGGACCGATGGCGAGAGAAGTGAGCCGAGACCTGTGACATCGACTGATACTGCTGCCACAAGACCTGGGAGCTTGATGAAGAGGCGCTAGAACTGCCGGTCGAACTTGGAGCAATGGAGGTCGCCGTGGCTGCCTTTTGGATCGCCCGAGCGTCGAGGGAGACCTGCGTGAAGGCGATTCTGTTCGGTGAGATGAGTGCCATGTTTCAAGGATAGAAAACCAACGGGTGATCGAAATCCGAAAATACCCTGAAGATGTAAACTTAATATGAACATTCAACCATCTGTCACGCCCGCATCCAGTTCAGAGTCGGAGCGGCATCGTCACTACAGGTCTCCCCTCAGACTACGATCCAACTGCTTGAATTTTTCCGTCTCCGCCTGCATAGACTGGCCTCGGGCGGCCACCGAAGAGAGTTTGGAGGTGTCGTTGGACTGAATGGCTTGATAGACATCGTTCAACAAAGCGACGCTTTGGGAGAGTTGACTCAACAGCATGGTGTGATGCTCTTTGCAGGAGGGTGGCGGCGTCACGGACTGCAGCGAAGTTTTGGCCTGTCGCGTGGTAGTCAGGAGAGAGTTGAAACCGCTGGTGTCGCCGCTCATCGCCTGTTGCAAGAACTTAGTGGCGAACTGATTCGGGTCATCCATAGAGGCGGTGTTCTGGAGAATGGCATCGACCTGTCGGAAGTAAGCCCTTTTCTTCTCCGCCTCCGGATCGGGCACCCGCTCGGGCGGGGGCGGTTCAGAACTAACTGCTTCGGGACTCCTCTCCGTCTTTGTCGGTTCCGGCTGTCGCACGGCTTCCGGTTCGCCAGTGGGCGGTAAAGGGTCCGAACTCTCGGGAGCCGCCATAGTGGGACTCCGGTCGGTCGTTTGAAGTCGCACAGAAGTGCGGTCGACTCTGCTCTCTATGCGGTCAAGACGGGCGCTCAAGCTTTGCTCGGATGCTTCGACGGCCTTCGTGCCGCCGACAACAACGGATGCCCGGTCCACCGCGGGAGTCGGTTGCGCGACCGGTTGCTCCACCGACTGTCGACCGAGCAGATAAGCCACGACCAACAGACTGAAGACCAGCGCGATCACTAGACTCACCAGCCAGCCCTTAGGTATGCGAACGTCTTCTGCCACAGTCTCCATTTCGGACATCAAATGACAAGACCTATTAGTCTTGCTTCATCTCAACCTCTCCCCAGAACCGCCTGTACCAAAAACCCCACGACAATCCCAGTCACCGGCGGCACACCTGGCAAAAACCAGGCCGCCGCCACCCCGATCCCATAAGCCAGAAATCCCGAGCCGACAAAAGCGTCGGGCTTCTCCAGCTCAGGATACTCCCCCCGACGACAAACAAAGAAATCAGCCAGAATCACCCCGCCCAGGGGTGGAATCGCCGTCCCTAGAGTGAGCAAGAAAGGCACCAGCAACTCGGCAAAACCGAACAGCGCCAGCACCGTCCCCACAGCCGCTCCCACCAGCGTGACCTGCCTCCGTTTAGTCGTTCGGAAGAAGTGGCAACCGGCCAGGGAAAAGTTGTAAATGGTGTTGTCCTGGGTGGTCCAGATGTTGGCCAGCAGCATGAAGACCCCTGACCAGAAGAAGCCCTGGAGTAGAAGGACGGCCACGATATCGGAGTTGGCGTAGGCGGCGCCGGACAGCGCCCCGTAGCTAACCATGAGCCCGTTCCCCACGAAAAAAGCGAGGAAGGTGACGCCGATGGCGGCGGTCGTGGACCGAGCGTAGCGCGTCCAGTTGGTGGATTGAGTGGCTCCTGAGACAAAAGTGCCGACGACGACTGTGACCGCCTGGGCCACACTCATCTCCCC
>Ga0208701_100182_pt1 | contig 29897 bp, 27 predicted proteins | sample DeeseametaMP1482_FD_184188 | JGI IMG/M metagenome (GOLD analysis project Ga0208701, IMG submission 184188) | Marine microbial communities from the Deep Pacific Ocean - MP1482 (SPAdes) | ecosystem: Environmental > Aquatic > Marine > Oceanic | place: South of Fiji, South Pacific Ocean | collected... | reverse complement strand
CCCGCCACTCCCGTGTCCGGAAGTCACCCAAAGGTCCACGACGACTTCCTGGTTTCGGAGAATCTCAACCTCAAAGACGACGCCTTGAAGGACTATCGAAAGCAAGGCTTCGCGGTGGTCGCGGTGGCGCCCGGTCAGGGGATCTTCAGGGGACAATCGGCGATCTACAAGACCGGCTCTTCCGACCTGGATTCCGAACTCTTACTCGCTCCCTCGGCCTACTCCGTCCTGGCTTTCGAGCAAGGCGGTTGGGGCGAACTCAAAGGGGAAAACTACCCTCTTTCCTTGATGGGCAACGTGGCGCTCATTCGGCAGACTTTTCTAGACTGCGCCTGGTATGCCCAATGGAGAGACGAGCAGGCGTTGGGCACGATGCGCCCGGACTATCAAGGAGCGCTCGAGTCGTTGAGAGCCGTACAGTTGGGGCAGAGGCCTCTCCTTTTGCAAGCCGACGACTTCTTGCAAACGCTTCGTCTGTTCGCGGTCGCTGAAGAGGTCGGATTGACCAATATCGTCGTGGTTTTGTCCGGCCAGGAGTGGAAAAATCTGGATTGGTTCAAGACGGCGGCCGGGGGCAAGTTTATCCTCCCTCTCGATTTTCCGGAAACGGTGAAGATGAAAGAGGGAGTCAGCGAGGAGCAACTGAGCCTGGATCTCCTGACCGAGTGGTACGCCGCTCCCGCCAACGCCCGTTGGCTGAGAGAGAAAGGCGTTCGTTTTTCTCTAACCACCCACGGTTTGAAAAGCCCCGACAAACTCGAGCAGAGGGTTCAAGAAGCTATCTCGGCCGGCTTGACCAAGGAAGCTGCTCTAGGCGGACTGACAACCGAGCCGGCCGGACTGCTGGGGCTCTCTCAGTATGGAAGTTTAGAGCCGGGGAAATCGGCCAGCTTTGTGGTGAGGAAAGGAGAGCTGTTTTCAGGCGAGAGTTCCATCGAAGAGGTCTGGATCGACGGCAAACGCTACCCCGACTACAAGCAAATAGCGCTGGGCGAAGAGCCGGAGGCCGATAAGGTGAAGCCACGCGACTTCGTCAAAGAGGCCGACTATTCGAAGCCGCCGGAGCACAAACCGAGCGTCTTCGCCCCGGGTTCGGTGGTAGTGAAAGGGGCCACCCTTTGGACTCAAGACGGCGGTACCGTGACCGGTGACCTCGCCGTGCAAGGTGGCAAGATCGTCTCGGTAGGTCAGTCGAGCGGCCCGGCCGCTCACGTGATAGATGGAAGCGGACTCCACGTGACCCCCGGTATCGTGGATGCTCACAGCCACACCGCCGTGGATGGGATGGTGAACGAGCCCGGTAAAAACATCACCGCCATGGTGCGGATGAAAGACGTGATCAATCCGTTTGACCACGAGGTCTACCTGCAGCTCGCGAGCGGTGTGACGACAGCCAACATCTTGCACGGCTCCGCCAACGCCATCGGAGGGCAGTCTATCACCTGCAAATGGCGTTACGGGGAACCTCCTTCGCGGATGGTGATGGAGGGAGCTCCGGAGGGCATCAAGTTTGCTCTGGGAGAGAATCCCAAACAGAGCAACTGGGGCGACGCTCACACCACTCGCTATCCCCAGTCGAGGATGGGTGTTGTGGAGCTGATCCGAGGCGCTTTCATCTCTGCTCGCAACTATCAAAAGCTGAAAAAAGAAGGTAAGGACCCGAAACCCGACCTGATGCTCGATGCCCTGGTGGATGTGCTGGAGGGCCGTCGCATCGTGCATTGCCACAGCTACCGCCAAGACGAGATCCTGGCCCTGATTCGGGCGGCCGATGAAGTCGGTTTCAAGGTCAACGTCTTTCAGCACGTCCTGGAAGGCTACAAAGTGACCGAGGCCATGAAAGAGCACGGAGCGACGGCCAGCACGTTCGCCGATTGGTGGGCCTATAAAGTGGAGGTGGAGGACGCCATCCCCTACAACGCGAGTCTGATGACCGAAGCCGGTGTGATGACCAGCATCAACTCCGACAGCAACGACCTGGCCCGCCGCCTGAATACCGAAGCCGCGAAATCCATGCGCTACGGAGGGCTCAGCGCCGAACAGTGCCTGGACCTCATCACCAAAAATCCGGCGATTCAGCTGGGTGTGGGCGACCGGATCGGGACGCTGACCGCCGGCAAAGACGCCGATTTCGTCATTTGGAGCGACAATCCGCTGAGTCAGAACGCCGTCGTTCTCCAAACCTGGATCGACGGCAAGCGCTATTTCGACCGCTCTCTGGAGCCGCAGAGAGTGGACGAAGTCGTCAAACAACGCGCGGCCTATTTGAAGCTGCTGGAGGAGAAGAAAAAGAAATGAAACGACTGCTTTGTTTGCTCCTCTTGCTTTCCGGAATAGGGCTGGCTCAGCCTGACCGCTACGTTCTCGTCAACGGAACCATCCACACCGCCGTGGGCGAGCCTTTCCAGGGATACGTCGTGGTGGCGGGCGACCGCATCGAACAAGTCGGACAGGGTGCGGCACCCGCTGGAACTCAGGTCGACCTGGAAGGGGCCCATCTCTATCCGGCCCTGATCGACGCCGACAGCGCACTCGGGCTGGTGGGTGTCGAGTCGCTTCGGGCCACCCGTGACAACCGGGAAGTAGGTCTGCTCAATCCCAATCTCATCGCGCGCTACGCCTATCGAGCCGAGGCCGATACGATCGGGGTGGCTCGCTCTCAGGGAGTGCTGTATTCCGGCGTCAACCCCACCGGCGCGTCGATCGCCGGTCAGGGTTCGGTGATGCGGACCTGGGGTTGGGATTGGGAAGAGATGACGGTGCGACCGACCTGGGCTCTGGCGGTGGATTGGCCGGGTCTGGAAGTCAGTCTTAACATCGATGAGGAGAAGAAGAAGAAAGAGGCGCTGGAGGATATCGGCAAAGCTCTCTTTTTTTTAAACGATGCCTTTGCTGAAGCTCGCTCTTATCGACAGACTGAAGTGGAAGACGTGAAATGGGGTGCGCTCAAGCCGTACGCTCAAGGGGAAGCCCCCGTTCTCATTCGGGTCGACGGAAAGAAACAGATTCGTAGCGCTTTGGACTGGAGCAAAGAGAAAGGCGTGAAGCCGGTGCTGGTGGCCGGTCGAGATATTCATCTCTTCGCGGAAGAATTGGCTGCTCGCGACATTCCGGTGGTGTACGGAAGTGTCTTCAACCAGAACCCGCGCGATCGGGAAAGGTACGATCTGCACTACCGCGTGCCCCAAATACTGCGCGCCGCCGGTGTCACGGTGGCTTTATCGCCGATGGGTCTGGCCTTCGACGTCCGAGAAGTGAGAGATCTTGCTGGTCGGACGCGAGCGTTCGGGCTGACCCCGGTGCAAGCGTTGCAAACAGTGACTCTCAACCCGGCTCGAATTCTCGGTGTTGAGGACCAGCTGGGCTCCATCGAGAAAGGCAAAAAGGCGAGCTTTGTGCTCTGCGAAGGGGATCTGTTGGATGTCGCTCCGGTGGTGACCCGAGCTTGGGGAGAGGGACGAGAGATCAGCCTGGATGATCGGCAGAAAGAGCTCTATCGGAAGTATCGGGCACGGATTCAGGACAGCATCAATCAATAAATGTGATACATCCATCAGAAAGATATTGATTGACCAAATGATCAGTAACCCTCTATGATCGTGGGGTGACCGATATTTGGAACGATAAACGCCGACTCTACGTAATTTTTACGATCGCGGCCCTGGCTTCGCTGGGGCCGTTGTCGATCGATACCTATCTTCCGGCCTTTCCGCTGGTCCAGCAAGATCTCGGAGCTAGCTCCGGCGCCGTGGCCGCGACTTTGGCCACATTCTTCACCGGCCTCTGCCTCGGTCAATTCATTTACGGCCCTATCAGCGACCGGATAGGGCGCAGGACACCGCTCCTCGCCGGACTCGCTGTTTACATCCTGGCTTCCATCGGATGCGCCTTTGCTCCCAATATCGAAACGCTTCTGGTTCTCCGTTTCGTTCAGGCCCTCGGCTCTTGCGCGGGAATGGTCGTCGGGCGGGCCTTAATCCGAGATCTCTTTACCCCTCAAGAAACAGCCCAGGTCTTCTCCCTGGTCATGTTGTGTATGGGCTTAGCGCCTGTCCTGGCTCCTCTCATCGGGCAAGTGATCTCGGCGAATATCGGCTGGAGAGCCATCTTCGCGCTTTGCGCCGTTTTTGCCGCGGTGGTCATGAAAGCCGCCTCCGCGGTCGTACCCGCAACCCAAAAGACGACCCCACACATCGGTGGTCGGTTCTTGCGCACGCTCCGGGAACTCTTGCAGCACCGAGGATTCCTGGGCTACGCCCTGACGGGGGCTTTGATCCAAGCCGGACTCTTTGCCTACATCACCGGCTCTCCCAACTTTTTCATGGAGCATCTCGGATTCACGTCGCGGCAATACACGATGTTCTTTGCCATGAACGCGATAGGCCTCATCGGAGCCTCCCAACTCAACACCTGGCTGTTACGAACTCGAAGCTACGCCAAGGTGCTGCATCTGGTGATCCCGATCAGCACCGGTGCGGCCGTCCTACTCGCTTCCCGAATGGAGGTCGGTCTACCGACCTGGGTCAGCATCGTCTGTCTCTTCGTGTTCGTGGCCTCTCTCGGTCTGGTCTTTCCCAACTCAACGGCCGGGGCGTTGGCAGAGCAGAGTGAAAGAGCGGGCAGCGCTTCGGCTCTCCTGGGGCTGATTCAGTACGGAGGGGCGGCTCTGGCTTCGGCCGTGGTCGGTAAACTGCACTCTCTCACCAACCACAGTATGGAGTTGGTGATCCTGGGCTGTGCGCTCTCCTCTGTCCTTGTCTTGAAGACGTTGCTGGAAGATTAATCTTCCTTATTATTCTTGTGTCGGGTCCAGAGAAGCCCCACGGAACGGTCGGTGCGCATCTGCACGCCTTTCTCGGTGGAGTAGTTGATCTGGGCAAAGAGACCCAGATTCGGTGAGGCGAGCCCCGCTTCCACCTGCAAGGTGTGCTCGCTGACGCCCGGTTTGCGCTGCAGCGGAATGGTGACCCACCAGGCTCTCAGCCAACGCTCCGACAGATTCAGCTTTTGAAAGAGTCCCGGCTCCCAGGCAAAGAGCAGATGCTTCTCCTCCGGCTCTTTGCCGTCCACGGTCATCTTGAAATTAGGCTCGTTGGGCAGAAAAGTCGGGCCCTTCACGGGGGTGCTGTGTTCAAATACCACCAGTTGAAGATTGGGATTAGCCAGCTCCAGAACTTCAGGTCGTTCGGTGCGGTGGCCGAACAGCATGCCGATCACGGGGTCCGCAAAATAGAGGACGGAAAACTCGGGACCGTTGGGGTCGAGTCGGTACCTCTTCATTTCACCGTTTTCACGATAGGGCTCTTGCCGGGGCCCGCCCTCACCCATGGTCTCAATCTTGACACCTCCGATGCGAACGCCTTTCTCCCAGGGCCTCACCAGGACTTGGTTCAGATGTCCGTCTCCATCCATGTCTTCGTGCAGAAAACTGCCTAGAATACTCTCTTCCATGAGGGCGTTCTTCAGCTGCAGCCGTCCGTTGAGGATAATGGGAGCGGTGGGGACCGGCACCGTTTCAGTGAAAGTGAGTGGTTCGAGCAGGGTCGTCTTCAGCTTGACCTGGACCACGCCGGGAGAGATTTCCTGAGGCTTGATGGTGTCGATCTTAAACGGCGAATCGGCAACGGCGATGCCTAAAGTAAAGAGGCAGATGGTCAGTATTAAGGACAGGTGTTTCATACCGGGAGGTTATCAAAGGAGCCCGATCCTCCTTCGTTTGTCACCACACACCCGGGTGGAGCGGAAGCCCGTCGTGCACGCTGTACAGGACGAAATTTTGAGAGGTGTGTCCGGGCATCCAGTAGGGAGAGCGGGGGCGTAGCTTACCACCCTCGGGCCGAAACTGGAGAGACTCCGAGGTGAGGGGGTTGGACAGCGCGAGATTGAGTTCGGGCTCAGGCAGCGACGGGAATTCGGGATGACGGAGAGGGAGACTGAGGCCGGTTGGTGGGGAGAACTCCGGAAGAGGCCGGGAACCTTGGAGCAATAACTCCGGTGGATGAGCGGTGAATTCCGGCTCTACCCAATCCGGTGTTCTCAGTAGAGGGAGACTCAGCGAGTCTGGTTGGGTCCATTGGAGACGAGGGCTTGCGATTGCCGGAAGTCGGGGTTCGTCGTGCGGTCGGAGAAGGTACTCGGTAGAGAGATGCTCACCGGTTGCTGTCGGAGTCGTTTCCGTTGTTGTGGGCGGAGGTAAGGGAGGCTCGGAGGCGATCGGCTCGGGTTTCTGACAAGATGAGAGCAAGAAGGCTACTAGCAAGAGTGCCGCGCTAACACGATGTTTGAGCAGTGTCATTATCTACTATCTCCTTAGTAGTTAGTTGCAAAAAAAGCTCACAAGATAACTGTTCTCAAAAGGGTGAGGGCGAGGCCGGCCACCAGGATCGATTCTCGGGCGAATCCGGGACGCAAGGCCCGAATGCGCTCTTTCACCACACTTCCGGTGAAACCCGCGGAGCCTTGAAGATGGGGGCGCTGGGCCAGTTTGAAGAGCGCCCGGGCCAGGGGTTTGGAGCCGACTTCGCGGGCGGCTGCCTGGTCTCGGAGTCGCTCCACGGACTGTTCTAGCCCGTTCAGTACAATTCCGAGCGGCCAGATGACCCAGCAGAAGGCACGAGCGAGATAGAGAAGAGCGAACAGGTGGTGATCGCCACCTTTGACGTGGGCATTCTCGTGAGCAAGCACCGCGGAAATCTCCTCGGAGGTGAGGGTTTCGCACAAATAGTTCGGCATCACCACGGTAGGAGTTTTCCATCCTCGCACGTGGGGCGTGCGGGCCGTATCACTCCAAACAATCGGTCCGTCACCTCCGGACATCGCCCCTAGCTGCCGCAAGCGATTCGCGAGCGAAAGGGATACGACCACGAGAGCCACCAAGCCCAGCGCGGAGCACAGGTCGCTACCCAGCGCCAGATAAGCCAGTGTGCCCGCACTTACGGGGTCCGTGCCTAGGCCAAGTGCCAAACTTACCGTGTCGCAATCCCATCCCAGCCCCAGGGCCAAGCTGAGAACGCCCTGTTGAGTAAAATCAAGGGCCGGCGTCAAGGATTCGGCGTAGAGGATAGGCTCCAGGGCACATCGGAGGACCAGGATATACCACACGGCCAGAGATGTCTTGGGGCCCCGCCCCCGACCCAGGAGTGCCCAGGCGAATAAGACCAGAACGGCCAGGTTCAGATTGAGGTGAACGAGTTGCTGGAAGACCGGTAGACCGATATTCATAGCTCCTCCTCCAACTTTTCCAGCTCGTCTTTCAGATCGGCAATCTGGGCTGCGGTGAGATGAGTGCCGGTCTTCAAGAAACCGGCCAGCATTTCGGCTGGATTGTTGTTGTAGATTCGATTGAGCAGGTTGGAGAACATTCCGGCCGCGGCTTGCTCCCGTTTGTGAACGGCCCAGTAGACGTGCGCTTTACCCTGGCGGGCTCGGTCCACCGCTTTCTTTTTGAAAAGGTTGCCGAGCACCGTGAGCACGGTGGTGTAGGCCAACTCCCGCTTGCTTTGAAGGCGCGAATGAACATCGGCCACCAGCAGAGGGGTGTCGGCTTCCCAGAGGAGGGAGAGGATCTCAAGTTCGAGGTCCCCGAATGTTGGATTGGTTTCTTTGCTCACAACTACTATCTTGATAGTATTTAGTCGTTTTGCTCTGGCCTGTCAAGTTTTGGTCCTAGAGAAACTCCACTTCGTGAGCCTCAAGATGAGTGGGGACCTCCCACTTCCTCGTCATCTTCTCGATCGCTTTCCAGGGGACTTCCGCGTCGCGGTTTCGATTGCGTTCCTGCAGTATGGCCAGAGGCTGCTCCAGATAGACGATCCGGACCCTTGCCTTGTAGTCCGTGAAGAGCGAGAGACACTTCCGTCTTATCAAAGGGCTCACATTGGTGGCGTTCCAGATGAAGTTTTGTCCGGCGCGTAGATACTCACGGGCTTTTTCACGGGCGGCGTCGGCCACTTTCCCCTGGGGGGCGGTCGGCGCGATCTTGAGGCTTCTTCGGATCTGGTCCAAAGAGATGACCGGCCAGGGGGGTCCGTCTCGCTGAATCCAGGTGTCTTTCCCCGAACCCGGCAGACCGGAAAGTAAGATGACCTGGCCGCGAAAGTCTTCGTAGGGCGGGGTGTGAGGATCGTGCCATCGCTCTTGGAAGTATTGATAGCGAGCGACAGTTGTACAGAATTCGGCGGGCTGGTCGTAGCAATCGTGCTCCTGAGCCAGCATTCGGAACAGCTCGACCTTTTGCAGAAGATCGTCGGTATCGGGGCACTCTCGTCCCAGGGCGTCGGCTTGGGCGAGCAAAGCTAGTAGGCGCGGACGGCAGCGTAACGATATCTCCCTTACCAGCCTGGCCGGATCGTCTCTCTCCAGAGCCCAGAAGACTTTCATGTGAAAGTTCACAAGGCCGCAAATCTCTTCTCTGATGGCGAATGGACAGTCCAGGGCCCACAAGATGGGTCGGGCCATCACCGCTCCTCTGGCGGCGTGGGCGGGTGAGGTGATCCGTCCACCGGGCTCGTGGATGGTACAAGCGGGCTTGGCCATATCGTGGAGAGCCGCCGCCCAGGCTATGATCTGCTTCTCTTGCTGGTCGAGCGCACGATACTCATTGAGTTCGGACAGTCTTCGACAGACAAGCGAAACGTGGGTGTAGACGTCTCCCTCGGCGTGGTAGATAGGATCTTGAGGGCAGCCCCGCATGGGATCCACCCAAGACTCCTTCGAGAGGTATTCGAAGAACGTGCCGTCGTTTATGCCTTCCAGTTTCCAAGTCATTAGCTGAACAAGTCCACCCCGTCTGCCAGCAGATTCGGGAGCAACGGCCGGTCTTGCCAGTGGCTGCCCGACTCCACCACCGTTTGCAGAAAATCGTAGCGGACCCACTTGTAGCGGCCGGTCACGACGCCGTTCTCTTCGGTTTTGATGTAGAGGCCTTCGGATAGAGAACTGGCGTCGGTTTCTTTGACCACCTGGTCCGGGTCGTGCCGGTTCTCTCTTGCGTGGGATCTCAGCCTGTCCAGCCAATCTCCACTCTTATAAAGACTTTTGTCGACGAAAGCTTCAGGCTCCTTGAGGCAAACGCCGTCGCCTGAGTGCAAGACGGGTACTGAGACGATCGGGAGCTCTTCCAGCATTTTCCGGCGAGAGGGAGTGTCCAGGAATTCCATCTTTTCGGTATCGAGGATATCGAACTCGTGGAAATAGTGAGGAAGAAGATCGTAAAACACGGTGTGCTTGCCATAGGTCCCCTCTCCGTAGACGATATAGCGGTCTCGGAACACATCAAAAAAATCCGAACTGTGGCGGTGGGCCCAGGCTTTGAAGAGCTCAAACTGCCTCTCTCGGGCTCCGCCGCTGAGGTAATGGCCACGACTCTGCAACTGGAGATCGCCGTGGCTGTTGAAGCTGATGGCGCAGTTGGCTCCGTCGAGCTTCTCTTCTATGACCACGGGACGGCCGGAGAGAAGCTTTAAGGGGATCTGTTCCAGGTCTTCGTCGCCCGGTCCGAGTCTGGAGCCGGCCAGATGATGGGTGCGGGGATATTTATGAATCTGCTGCATCGATCTTGGCCAGGGCGATTCGATGATTCAGGACGTGGTGCATCTGCACCGACTTGGCGCCGTTTTCCAGAAGTAGGGCCTCCAGGTCGTCGGCGGAGAAAAGGTTGATATGCTCCGGATTGTTGTCAGGCTTCGAGGGAACGGAGACGAGAAGCCACTCCTTGCCTACTCTACACAGCTCTTGGACCGCTCGGCCCGGGTCGGGCAAGTGCTCCAAGACTTCCAGGGCTGTCACTGTATCGAACGTATTGGCTTCGAAGTCCAGAGATTGGACGTCCATGTTGTGGCAAATGACTCGCTCGATGCCGCCCTTACTTACGGTGTTGATCAGCTCCACTCGGTGGGGCAAGACGTCCACGCACGTTACCATCACGTAGGGGATGTCGGCGAGCAGGGTCCACAAAAATGCTCCCCGTCCGGGACCGATGTCCAGCTGGTTGGTGGGTCGCAAGCCTTTGAGCAGGCCGACGCACTTCAGCACACGAGGAAGCTGGCTCCGTTTGAAACGGTGCATTTTCAGACCATGCTCGTGTCCTGCCTCAACGAGTTCTTCGTCGCTGCCCTCAAGAGTGAGCTTGCCGCGGACGTAGGCTGCGGCTATGGGGTAGAGATAGTCGGGGTCCATTGGGGATAGATATTACAGGATAGTTGGGGATTTGGCATCAGTCTCTATTTCTCAGCTCTTAGAAAAAGTCGCAAGATCCTTGACCCCTCGTTCTGGTGTTCGTTCTTCGGGTGAAGCCGGTGCGGCCCGTTGCTTCGGCTTTGCCCTGTGACTAGGGCGAGTTTTGTGGCCATTCGTCAGGGTCAAGGATCTTGCAAACTTTTCCAAGGAGATGGGGTGTCTCAGACGGCTTCCTAAGGGGCGTGCAGCCGGAATCGGCATGGTCATGCCGCCTGGCGATGCATGTTCAAAGTCACACGCGTGTTTCTATCAAAAAGAGTGCAGTATTTGATAATTTCGCCCGACTTCGGCGTTCCCACGTGGGAGAGCCCTGGAGTTCAATGGTGTACTGAGGGCTGTTCGATGGCTGAAGAATCGAACAGTTCGGTGATTGAGTTGTCGAACAGCCGGAGGCAATGCTTTACAGTGAGCCGGACCGCCGGGCGCCGCCGCAATACCCGATCCGTCGCCCTCGCGTGGCCTACGGCGCGGATGTTGAGAATCCGGACAAAAAGAAAAGAGCGGCACTGCCGGCCACTCTTTATTCACTACGCTCAATAACCTATGCCCAGAGAATAGCGGGGAAGGTTCCGATGAAAGTCCGATGGGGAGTAGGTTTTGTAACCGTTTGCTGAACATTTCAGACCGGCTAGGCGAGGGGTTGTTCGTAGGTTGAACATCAGAGCTGTTCGGTGAGTGAGGCATCGTACAGTCGATAGCTTCACTCTGCAAAACCTTTGCCTTGTAAAGCAGCTTGCTTTACAATCCAAAGAATGAGAAGAACTCTACCTCTCCTTTTGGTATTTCTCGCTCTCGCCGTAGCAGCTCGACTGACTAACCCAACATTCCACGTGGAGTCAAAGCCCGAGGTCGACTTCAAGAAATATGCGCCTTGGAGCATAGACGGAGTGCGTCCGGGAATGTCGCTGCAAGAGGCGAGCACGAAGTGGCAAACACTCCTGCTCATCTATCGTGCAAACTTCTTTGGTGAAGAGATGTCACTTTTTCGCAGGCAGAATGAAAACGGTTACATCAGCCGAGGCTATATCGTTGTCGATAAAGAGAAGCAGATTGTTCAGGTTGAGGGACCTGCCCTGGAAAAGGACGGAATCGCCTTGGCGGAGATGCCCTTCACAGATGAGGATGTCTCGAATGTGATTGAGAATCGATGCCGAGCCACCGACATCTGGGTTCATCAACATAAGATTCTTATGAAAGAGCATCCCATATCGATCCGGGGCCCTGTGGCAGCCCAAGCGATCCTGGGAGAGGACCCGGAGTGGATGGCTCTCTGCTACAGAATCGACGATCTGGGCGTCTGCTTGGAGGGGCTTGACCATGTGAGTTCGCTCATTCCCGATGCGAAAAGGCGACTGGGGCGCTACGCCTCCACCACAGATGAGCTCCCGGCCTATCCCAAAGACAGAGGCTTGATGAGTGTTCTGGTTTGCCCTCTGGGAGGCACTTATCAACTTCACGGTCCAACTCTGACCTGCCTTTCTCACCCCGACGGTCCGATTTCTGTGACAAGAACAGAGCGTACGATCACGTTCTGGAACGGAGCCCCCGAGTCAGCCGATGGCTTTCCTCTGGAATAAGCTTTCCGCGACGCCTAGCGCGTGAACCAGGTCGCCGGGCGGCACCGCCGTAGCATAGGACCGTGGCTGCAAGAAGTCCGGACAAAAAAGAAAAGAGCGGCGCTACGGCCGCTCTTTATTCACTACGCTCAATAACCTATGCCCAGAGAATAACGGGGAAGACTCCGATGAAAGTCCGATGGGGAGTAGGTTTTGTAACCGTTTGCTGAACACTTGAGCCGGTTCATCGTCGGATTACAGACCCGAGGCCTGAAGGAATGGAAGGGGCTCTCTCTGGGGCATGCGGCCCGAACAGGCATGGTCATGCCAACTGAGCAGGCATGTGGAAACTCACACAAGTGTTTCTATCAAAACGGCGTTGAATTTATAAATCACGCCCGCCTTCGGCGTTCCCACGTGGGTAAGGCGAGCCGCTCGATGGCTAGACCGACAAACAGTTCGGCGGTTCAGGGGTCGAACGCCCTGTTGTGGCGGCTGGGTTGCCTCGGACGCAAGTGGACCGGACAAAAAGGAAAGAGCGACGCAATTGTTAGCTCGGCGCGAACGTCGAAACTCGCGGCGGGGAGCAGTTCAGTCGGTTCTGTTGCTGACCAAGTCCGGTGGAGCGTCAGGAGGGTGGTAAGAGGCGGAATCCGGGGTCCGAATCCTCGCGTCGACCAGCACCCCTTGCTGAAATTTCAGCATCAGGATCCAATTCTTGGCGCCAAATTCGATAGGGGTGTCTACCTCAAGGCTCTCGTCACCGGAATGCACTGTAAGATTCGGGTGTCTTGCTACCAGAGCGTCCACAGAGCTTTTTGTTTGGCCAAGCTCCAAATTTTCATAGATTGCAAGAACGGAAGCCCGCGACTCCGCTCGCTCTTTTCGTGTGGTCAAGCCATCCCATCCCGTGACACACCAGGCAGCGAAGAGCAACGTCAGAACACCGAAAACCAGGACTTTGTCGCGAGGAGACATCACGATGCCCGAATGATCGTTTCCCTCGCTGACCTGGCTTGTACCATGACTCCAACCTAGCAACCCCTACGCCACTTCACAAGCCCCGGAAAGTCTCTGGCCAGTCTTGTGGGTGTCTCGCTGCTTCACAAGAAATGGGCCGGACAAAAAAGAAAAGAGCGGCGCTACGGCCGCTCTTTATTCACTACGCTCAATAACCTATGCCCAGAGAATAACGGGGAAGACTCCGATGAAAGTCCGATGGGGAGTAGGTTGTGTAACCGTTTGCTGAACAGTCGAGCCGGTTCATCGTCGGATTGCGGACCCGAGGCCTGAAGGAATGGAAGGGGCTCTCTCTGGGGCATGCGGCCCGAACAGGCATGGTCATGCCAACTGAGCAGGCATGCTGAAACTCACACAAGTGTTTCTATCAAAAACGGCGTTGAACTTGTAAATCACGCCCGCCTTCGGCGTTCCCACGTGAGTAAGGCCAGCCGCTCGATGGCTAGACCGACAAAGGTTAGGTCGGCTATCCACGAGGGGCAAGGATCCTGCGACTTTTCCCAAGGGATGGGTGAATGGACGGCGGAACCCACCTGCGGTGTCAATCTTTTCTTTAGAAAGTTTACATTCTTGTAACAAGATCCGGGCCGTGGAACACCTTTGGTTGACATCGGACAGCTACTTTATATCTATACTCACTTGCAAAGAAGGAACGAAGATATGTCTGAAATCGCCACTCTAGAAACCCTGGAACTCCACCTCAGCCACGCCCCCGGATACCGCATCTCCCGCAACCACTCAAAAGGTTCGGCCCTGGAGTCGTTCTTTAGCGAAATCAGATACACGTCGTTTGAAGAAGAGAAGGCAGCCGGTAGAGCGACCTATCCCTTTTACACCGGGAGCAAGCCCAACAAAAACGGGGCTGCTGCGTACAAGCTGACCTTCCGCTAACCCGAGCTCCCAGAAGAATTTGAAAGAAAGAACTTCGACGATAGTCGAGGTTCTTCTTTGCTTCATGCGAAGGGGGTGGAGATATGATCGAGTTTCAGGAAGTGAGTAAGGTCTTTTCCGGCGCCCAGGAACGCCAGGTGACCGCCGTGGATAAGGTGTCGCTCGAGGTGAAGTCAGGTGAAACGGTTTGCTTGATCGGCACCAGCGGCTCCGGGAAGACCACCTGCATGAAGATGGTGAATCGGCTGATCGAGCCTTCGTCGGGCACCATCCTGGTGGGCGGAAAGAACGTCCAGGAGCAAGATCCTATTCGATTGCGACGCCAGATCGGCTACGTGATCCAGAAGGCGGGACTGCTCCCCCATCTCACGGTGGCCGGGAATATCGGCCTGATGTGTCGTCTGGAGGGTTGGGATAAGAAGCGAATCGCCGACCGAGTGGACGAACTTCTCACATTAGTCAACATGCCGCCCGACCAGTATCGAACTCGCTATCCTTTGGAGCTTTCCGGGGGTCAGCAACAACGAGTGGGCGTGGCCCGGGCGTTGGCTCTGGACCCGGAGTACATCCTGATGGATGAGCCGTTCGGCGCGCTGGATCCGATCACTCGAAACGGGCTGCACGACGAATTCCTGAGGCTGAAAGAGGAAGTGAAGAAGACGATCATTCTGGTGACTCACGACCTCAGCGAAGCGTTTAAGTTGGGAGACAGGGTTGCGCTCCTACGCGCGGGTAAACTGGTGCAGGTAGGCACGGAGGGAGACTTTCGCGACCGCCCCGCCTCCCAGTTCGTGAGCGATTTCGTGGAGAACCACTGGGGTGTCGAGGTATGAGGCGCCTGCTCAGGTTGGCGCTATGCCTGTTGCTAACATTACCGTGTCTTGCTCAAGACACGGTGAAGATAGGCAGCAAGACCTTCGCCGAGTCGCGCATCCTGGCCGAGATGATGTGCCAGATGCTGGAGGCTCATACCGATGTCCAGGTAGAGCGCCGGTTCGGGCTCAGTGGCACCATGGTCTGTTTCGAGGCGATGACCTCGGGAGAGCTGGATATCTATCCGGAATACACCGGAACGGGCGCCGTCACCATTCTGGAGCTGGACGGCGACTTCCACGATCCTCTCCAGACCTACCTGGTCGTGCGTAAGGCTTTTAGAGACCGCTACAAACTGGACTGGCTCATGCCGTTCGGATTCAACAACACCTACGTCATGGCCGTTCGAGGAGAATACGCCAAGGAGCACTCGTTGGAGACGGTGAGTGATCTGAAGTCGGTGGAGAAGACCATCAAGGTCGGAGTGAGCCACGAGGTTTTGAATCGGCCGGACGGACTCCCAGGTCTCACGAAGGCCTACGACCTGAACTTCGCCAACGCCCGCGGTATGGAGCACGGATTGGCCTATCAGGCGATCGCCTCCGGCGAGATAGACCTCATCGATGCTTTTTCCACCGATGGAGAGCTGTTGCGATACAAGCTCAAAGGCTTGCAGGACGACCGGGGTTTCTTTCCTCCGTATCACGCCGCTCCGATGGTACGGATGGAGACTCTCAAGAAGCATCCGGAGATCGCTCCGGTACTGGAAAAGCTCGGCTTTCGTCTGAACGAAGAGACGATGCAGAGGCTAAACTACAAGGTCCAGGAAGAAAAGGAACCGATCCCCCAGGTAGTGGCTCAGTTTCTGTCCGAAGAAGGTTTGACCAAGACGGCCGCCCCAGTGAAAGTGACCTCGGATAAGGATATCTCCTTCGCGCAATACCTCTACAAGCGACGCTACAAGACCTGGAAGCTTACTATCAGGCACTTGTATCTCGCCGTCATGTCCCTTGGCCTGGCGATTCTGGTGGGGGTCCCTACAGGGATAGCCATCACTCGTTATAGCAAAGTGGCTCAACCTGTCCTGGGCCTGACCGGGGTGATTCAGACCATTCCCAGCATCGCGCTTCTGGCTTTCATGATTCCGGTTCCCGGACTCGGATTGGGAGTGAAGTCGGCTATCGCGGCGCTTTTTCTATACGCACTGCTGCCTATCATCCGAAACACCTACACCGGCATCCGGGAAGTCGCTCCCGGACTGTTGGAAGCAGCCCGTGGGATGGGTCTGACCAATTTGCAGCTTTTGACCATCGTGGAGCTTCCTCTAGCCTCCACCACCATCATGGCCGGAATCAGAACCTCGGCCGTCATCAACATAGGCGTTGCCACGCTGGCCGCCTTCATAGGAGCCGGAGGACTGGGCGATCCCATCGTGACCGGTCTTCAGCTCAACGACACCGAGCTGATCCTGGCCGGAGCCATTCCGGCGGCTCTTCTGGCTATCGCCGTCGACCAATTATTGGGGGTAGTGGAGAAACTACTGGCCCCGAAGGGTATAAAGAACTCATGAAATTAAAATCACCACTTGAAGTCCTCCAGACCAGATTCGGATTCGACGCTTTTCGTCCGGGTCAGAAAGAGGTGATCAGCAAACTGCTGGACGGTGAGAGCGCGGCGGCCGTCTTCCCCACCGGAGCCGGAAAGTCGCTTTGCTTCCAACTACCCGCGATCATGCTGGAAGGCATGACCTTGGTCGTGAGTCCGCTCCTGGCCCTGATGAAGGACCAGGTCGACGCTCTAGAGGGGTTCGGAGTCCGAGCGGCACGGTTGGATTCCAGCTTGAACTCCGAAGAGTACGCGGAAGTTTTAAAGCAGGCCCGTGAGGGCGACCTCAAGATTCTGTACGTGGCTCCGGAACGCTTTAACAACGAGCGTTTCCGCCAATCCTTGAGCCGTTTTCGTGTCTCGTTGATGGCCGTCGACGAGGCCCACTGCGTGTCGGAATGGGGCCACAACTTCCGGCCCGACTACCTGAAGCTGAGCCAGTATGCTTTGGCTTGCGGGGCCGAGAGAGTGTTGGCCCTCACCGCCACGGCCACGCCCAAAGTCTTAGACGACATCTGCCAGGTGTTCGGTATCGAGCATCGTGTGAGGACCCCATTTCACCGTCCCAATCTGCATCTCGCCGCTCAGGTCGTTAAGACGGAAGAGGAGAAACTGGAATTTCTAAGCGAGAGGCTCCAGGAAAGAGGCGGTCCCGCCATCGTCTACGTGACCTTTCAACGAACGGCAGTGGAAGTGGCCGACGCGCTGGCTCGCGTGGGACTCGATGCCAGGCCCTACCACGCCGGCCTGGATGCTCAGTTCAGAGAGGAAACTCAGGAGTGGTTCGTAGGCTCGGAAGACGGAGTGGTGGTGGCTACCATCGCCTTCGGAATGGGCATCGACAAACCCAATATCCGGGGAGTTTACCACTACGACCCACCCAAAAGCCTGGAAAACTATTCCCAGGAAATCGGTCGAGCCGGTCGCGATGGCAAAGTCTCGGAGTGCCGTCTTTTCTACTACCCTCCGGACAGAATTCCGCTGGAGAACTTCGTCTACGGAGATACGCCCACGCTAGCTTCGATCCGCTCTTTGCTACGAGAGGCTTTCGACGGCTCCGATCAACTGGTTCTAAACCTTTATCAGATGAGTCGGACTCACGACCTCCGGCAGCTCGTGCTCCGCACTCTCCTCACCTATCTGGAGCTAGACGGCTATCTCCGAGCGTTGACGCCGGTCTATTCGAGCTACCGCTTCAAGCCCTCGGCCTCGTCCACAGAGATCCTGAGTCACTATCAAGGGGAGGATAAGAAGCTTCTGGCATCCGTTCTTCAACATTCGGTGAAAAAGAAGATCTGGTTCGTCATCGACATCGATGAAACGGCTAAGAAGATCAAGCGGGAGCGGCAGGAGGTGGTGAGGATACTGGACCGTTGTGGGCTGGACGGTTGGCTGGAGATCACCGCTTCAGGATTGAGATTTCGCTACGAAGTCTTGAAGAAGCCGGACGATGTGTTGGCGCTGGCGGACGAGCTTTTCGAGAAGGCCGTCGACCGAGAGAAAGCCGAGATCGACCGCTTGAGACAGGCCTTGGGTCTAGCCACGCTCAAGGAGTGTCTGGCCGGTTATCTGGCCAAGCATTTCGGTGAAGAAGTAGAGGGAGGCTGCGGGCACTGCAGCTTTTGCCTGCACGGTCCGCGCGACGACGGCTGGGAGCCGGATGAGCCGCCTTTCAAATTAGGTGAGATACCGATGATGCTGACCCAGCCGAGAGACATCGCTCGCTATTTCTGCGGTCTGACCTCTCCTAAGCTCACCGGACTGAAGCTGACCCGCGATCGGGAGTTCGGCTCCCTCGGTCACATCTCGTTCGGTCGGGTGCTGGAGAAAGTCAAAGGGCCTAAGAAACCGTAGCCTTTCGTGTTCATAAATTTGTAATGTTTCAGAAAAGAGCTTGTTACGTTCTGTCTTCATTCTGATCGCAACTCGGGCGCTAAGCTAAGTGTAAAGGGTCCCCAAACCCACATACTTAGGAGACAAAATGTTCATTCACTCGCACTTTTCCAGTTTCGCTCCCCCACGGTCTTTCTGGTCCCCGTCACAGAGCTGCAGATGTACCACCGGGCCTGGAGGCGGAATCGCCGACAACTCGATGTTCTCGGCCCGAGCCAGGATGTTTATGCTCATGAACGCCTTCTCCGGGATGATGCAAGGCTTCCAGGGTCACAATCCCCTTCCGATGCAGTCCCCTTCTTTCGGGAGGCCGGGCGGCGTCGGCTCCTTCGGGCCTACTCGTTGTTTCTTCGGACCCAGTCCTCGCAGACAGCCCAGCGAATTTGGGCCCCGGACGCCAAAAGCCCAGACACCAACTCCGACGCCGCCAATCAAAGCTTCGTCCGGCGCCTCCGTCAAACCGCTGGCCCAGAGCAATTCCATCTCTTGCGGCCAAACTTCGGTAGCGATGGCGGTGAACAGCCTCACAGGCAAGTCGCTCAACGACAAGGACATCAACAAACGCTACGGGTTCGGACTCCTCTCTGCTCTCAACGGAGAGTCTAGAGCTTCGGGCTACAGCTGGAGGGACGGTGGAAACTTCACCGCCGGCAAATGGGGCCTTCTGGAGAAGAAACTCAACAAGGAAAAAACGCCGGTGCTCATCGGACTCAACGGTCCCAAATTTTCTCCCTCCGGAAGAGGCCACATCGTCACTCTTCTCTCCGTGAACGGTAACAGTGTCAAATACGCAGACCCGGCCGATGGGAAGATTAAGACCACGACCCGCCAGGCTATCGAAAGAGCCCCCTCTCACCCCGACGGGAAGTTCATCTTCTACGCCAACAAAGCGTAAATCTCTAGGACAGGCCCTAGTCCTGAGCCGAGTGGCTCAGGATCTTGTGATCGAAGATGAAAGGACCGGCGGGCAGGCAGGCGCTGATGAAGGCGAGGCCTGCGATTCGCAGGGGCCATTTCAGCTGCCTCCAGACCAGCGCGCCGATGATGCAATAGGCCACAAAGAGAGCCCCGTGGGCGGAGCCGACGATGCGAACCGCCAGGGGCATGTCCCACATATACTTGAGGGGCATGGCGATAAAGAGGAGGACCAGAAAAGAGATACCCTCCAGGTAAGCTGTGATTCGAAAGGCTTTCAGCACACAGCGGCATTTTGGTACTCTTCACCCGGCTCCTTCAACGGGAAGGGGCCGGTCGAGACTAGGCCAATGGGGAGGGCCATGAGCAGTTCCGTTACGATCGAGCCTACCGCACTGGATGGCGTTTCTTATGTGACCCGAACGGTCCACGGCGACGAGCGCGGCTCTTTTTGCGAGCTTTGGAATCAAGAGCAGTTTGAACGGGCCGGGTGGAAAGGCACCTTTCTTCAGGACTGCTTGTCTCGATCTCGAAAAGGAGTCTTGAGGGGACTTCATATTCAGAGTCCGGCCCAATCGAAACTGATCACGTTGCTGGAAGGTCGCACCATCCACGCCGCCGTCGATCTCCGGCCCGCTAGCTCCAGCTTCGGTCGCCATATCCTCTGTCCGCTGACTGCCGAAGAGCCGAGAGCCCTGCTGATCGAGGAGGGCTTCGCCCACGGATTTCTCGCCCTGGAAGACTGCCTGATGCTCTACAAGTGCAGCGAGCTGCATGCCCCTCAAAGCGAGTGGAGTCTCAAATGGGACGACCCTGAACTCGCCATCGACTGGCCGCTGACGGATACCCCGGTTATCTCCCTACGAGATGAGGCCGGCCTATCTCTCGCCGACTTCGCGGCGCTAGGCTGAGAGCACCTCGAAAGCGTCCAACATCATACCATCGCCCTCTTTGGCCCCAAGGTTTTCCGAGCGAATTCGAATCTGGACTTTGTTTCCGTCGTAGGCCGAAAGATCATACTCGCGCCGGGCCCACTGACCACGGTCTTTCAGAGTATCCAAACGGTTCCAGTTCTCTCCGCCGTCAGCGGTCAGTTCAAGAAACACATTGTTTGCCCAAGCGAAATCCTGGCGACTTTCAAAGCGCAAGAAGCTCTCCCGAGTTTCGCTCAAATCTATTTCCGGAGATTTCAGAGTGGAAAAAGTCATTTTGCTTTCACCGCTCTGGGAAGACCAGACCGTGCCCTTCCCCTCCACCCGGACGCGTTTCCAGCGACCGTCCGCGCTCCAGCGCGTCTCCTCCCCTTCGAAGGAGTCTTGGAAAACCACGGGCGCGGCGGGGAGTTCGGCGGACGCGGCAAGGAGAGGCGACCGATTGCCGGCTTCATCAACAGCCCTAAAGCCCGCGTAAATTTTGTTCGGTTGGCTCTCCGGGTTTTGGGTGTAGTGCGCGTGAAGATGATCGCCGATCTCTTTCCCACGTGGGGCGGTAAGAGGTGTGGCTTCTCCCCAATTGCTCTCCGAGATGGGGTCGGAAGAAACCCGGACCTCAAATCCTGAAGCAGCCCCGTTACGCCATCCGTCGTCTCCGGTGGCCGTCCACGAAAAGCGAGCCGACCTGGGAGTGGCTTCGGTGGAACAAAAGTCGTTTGGAGCAGCCGGCGGGGTTCGATCCTCGGACAGAGCACGATGAGCGTTCAATCGACCCTCCATGACCGCCATCCCCTGCAATGAATCGAGTGGATCGGAAGAGTAAAGAAGTCTGTCTTTGAGCTCTGCGGGACCGGCCTCGGGATAGACCGTCGCCACTAAGCCGGCCGCTCCGCTGACGTGGGGAGTGGCCATGGAAGTCCCGCTTTTCACTCCATAACCTCCGCCCGGTATGGTGGACAGAATGTCTTCCCCGGGAGCGAAGATATCCACCGACTGCCGACCGAAATTGGTGAACCAGCTTGGGCTGTCACTCGAGTTGCCAGCCCCCACGGTCAGAATATTCGGAAGGTCGTAGTCGGCTGGATAGGTCGGTTTGGCATCGGTATCCTGTCCGTCGTTTCCGGCCGCGGCCACGTGCAGCGCGGAAGGAAAAGAGGCGAAAGCCTGGCGGATGGCCTGGCTGGGCTGGGGCCCTCCCCAGCTGTTGGAAGTGATGACGGCACCTCGCTTCTTAGCATATTCCAGTCCTCGCAAGATCGCGTCGGTCGTGGTCAGGCCGCGATCGTGGAAAATCTTGACCGGAAGAATCTGGCCGTGCCACTGCACCCCGACGATCCCCTGGCCGTTATCTCCTTCGGCGGCTATGGTGCCCGTGCAGTGGGTTCCGTGGCCCAGGCCGTCCATAGGATCTCCATGGTCTTCAAAGGCGTTGTATCCGAAGACGTCATCGACCACGCCGTTGCCGTCGTTATCCTTACCGTCCCCTGGGATCTCGGCCGAATTCACGGCGATATTGGCGGCCAGGTCGGGATGGCGGTAGTCGGCGCCGGAATCGATGACCGCGATGAGAGGCCCTTCTTTGGAGCCGGTGGACACTTCCCACGCTCGGAGGGCCGAGATGTCGGCACCGGGAGTCTTGGTGTTTTTCAGGCCCCACAACCGCTCATCCAGGTCGTTGGGCCTTCCGGGTTTTTCCTCCCCGGAAACGGCCGTCTGAACTCCGTTGTCTTCCAGTCGCAGGATCTGATTCGGTTCTACAAAGCTCACGTCCGGAGACTGGCGGAGAGCCAGGACCGCTTGGGTGAGATCGGTGCCCTGAGGCAGCTTCAGGCGAGTGACCTGATCCATCAGGGAGTAAGACTCGACTATTTCACCACCGAGTGAGGAGGCTACTTTGGTTTGGTCCTGGGGATTCTTGAATCCAACGATCAGTTCGTCCGGCACGTGTTCGGATTGGAATTCCGAGCGCACCTGAGCGAGACTCTCGGCGGTTCCAGATTGGGGAAATTCACTCCCTGTTCTATTGAGCGGCCAGCCGTGGGGTCGCGATGCCAAGGCTTGAAGCGTAGATATATCCATAGGTGCCGAGTCTACGCTCTTTGAGTAATAGGAGCGTTAAATCTCGAGAAAGTTGTGGCCCCGGCGCAGGTTGCTTGGGCGAGCCGACAAAGCCACCGGACAACTTAAGGAGGGTTTATTGTGTTTGATCAACCAGAGAATGAAAAGGCGCGTGGGTTTTCGCGTCGAGATTTGCTGCGAGGAGCGGTCTTGGGAGCGGGAGCCGTCATCACCGCGGCCGGCTGTGGGAATAGCCAGAACGATTTCGTCATAACGAATCCCGGCTCCCCGGTCCCGACTCCCACAGCTACCGTCACCCCTACGCCTACGCCGACCGTCACCCCCACCCCGGTTCCGCCGGTGACCTTCGTTCAGCCCGAGGTCTTCGCTTCGAGCGGAGGGTTCCTGGAAGTGCCGTTCGACATCGCTTTTGCCACCAATGTGGTGGGAACACCGAACGGTCCTCGGAATTTTCGCTCGCGAGTCATCAACGGGACGGTCAATCCGCCGACGATGCGCTTGAAGCCGGGCGATAAATTCCGCCTACCCATCATCAACAATCTACCGGCCAATCCCGACCCCCATCCAGCGGACGGCAACACTCCGCACCACTTCAACACCGTGAATATGCACACTCACGGATTTCATGTCTCGCCCGGGCAGGACAACGTGCTGCTCGCCATCATGCCAGGTAGCACCTACGTCTACGAATACGACATCCCCTCAGACCACCCGGCCGGTACTTTCTGGTACCATCCCCACAAACACGGTGCGACGGCTATGCACCTCTTCAGTGGCATGGCCGGCGCTCTCATTATCGAAGGCGGACTGGACGAGGTACCGGAGATCGCCGCCGCCGCCGATCTGGTCTTCAATATCAATGAGTTGCAATTAGGGGGCTCCATCGACCCGGCGACCATCACTATGGACAATCCGAACGGTCAGTCGGACCAAACGCTAGGTTTTGGCAACGAAGCGGCTGTAAACCCCGTGCCTCTGAGCGATCCTTACGAGGTTCCTCCGTACACTCGAGTCAGCCCCTTTGCGGCCGGAGACTCCGTTTTCATGGTGAACGGCGAGTTTCAACCCACTATCCAGTGTCGTCCGGGTCAGGTCCTTCGGCTTAGGATTCTAAACGCAAGTGCTCGAAACGCCATGCCGCTGACCCTCTCGGGAGGGAACAACTGGAACTTGATCGCTCTGGACGGTCTGACTTTACCGACCATGAGAACGGTTCCCCAGTTTACCATTCACCCGGCAAACCGAGCCGATGTCCTGGTCAAGATCGACACGGTGGGAAGCGTCGATATCACGATGGAAGCGTTCGGCGGAGGTGGATCGGCTGGGGCACCACGCGTCCTCGCAAGAATCGAAGTGGCGGGAGACCCCTTTCCTCAGCCCCTCCCCGCCGGCCCGCTTCCCGTCTCGCCGACTCTCCCGACCATCACCGCGGGAGAGGTGACGCAGATGCGGACGCTCACCTACAACACCATGGCTGGAACAGGGCCCGTCATACCAAACGGAAGTGCGACCCAGGCTTCAAACTTCACCATGGACGGGGTGAGGTTCGACAGTTCCGTGATCAATCAAACGATCAACCTCGGTTCGGTTATCGAGTGGACCCTCAGCAACCCCAGCGGTCAGTGGCACCCTCACCACATTCATATCCATCCCTTTCAGGTTGTGGCTACATCGGATGGACTGATCAGTGGAGACCCCAATATGGTTTTGGCCGAGATGGGGCCGACCTGGCTTGATACCGTCGCCATACCTCCGGGAGGCAGTGTCACGGTGCGACAGAGATTCCCGGACTTTCCGGGACTGTTCGTGCAGCACTGTCACATCCTGGTCCACGAGGATATCGGGATGATGCAACTCGTGAATGTAATCTAGAGACAGCGCTGTCCAAAAAAGACCCGGTCGTTTTGACCGGGTCTTTTTTCATGAAATCGAGATCCGGGTCAAGTATCCCCAGACTCGGAGGTGGCTTGCCGCTCCATGGACTCCAGGAATCTCCAAACCAACCCGAGGGCAAAAAGCCCTGTAAGAACATGAGCGGCCAGGATACCGCCGTACAGCCCCTCCAGACCGAAGGCGTGGGAGCCTAGCTTCGCCAGGGGTATGGCCAACACGAAGAGCCGGACGAAGATCACCAGCATCGCCTTCAGGGGACGGTCGGAAGCGTTGAAAGTGTTGGTGACCATCAAAGCCATACCGAGAATACCGTAGCCCCAGGGCACCAGACCGAGATAAGGAGTGAGGCTGTTGATCACCGACGGGCTGTCGCTGAACAGCGAGGCGATAGGAGTGGAAAAGATGGAGAGAGCACAGGCTATCGCAAAGCCCCAGCAGAGGGAGAACCCCATGCCGATCTTCAAGGCCTGGCGAATTCGGTCGCATTTCCTAGCCCCGTAGTTTTGGCCCACGAACGGAGCCATCGAGGCCGCTACAGCGAAGACGCCGATCATAGAGAGAGCTTCCAGTCTGCCGGCTACCCCAAACGCCCCCACCGCATCCTGTCCATACTCCGAAACCATGCGAGTGAGAATGCCTGTGGAAAGAGGTACCAGTACGTTGGTGCCGGCGGCCGGGATGCCGACCCTCAGAATGGAAAAGAAGCTTTCACGAACTCCCCCGCAGAAGGGATGAGTCAGCATCCGATGCCGAAAGTGGAGAAAATAGAAGGCCCCAAGAAACGCGACCGTCCAACTGCCGCAAGTGGCGATGGCCGCTCCGAAAAGCTCCCAGCGAGGAAAGGGTCCTATTCCAAAAATGAGGAGCGGGTCGAGGATGACGTTTGCCAATCCGGCCGCCATCATGATCACGGCCGGGGTCTTGGTATCTCCGGTCGCACGCAAGGCGCTATTTCCCACCATCGGGATTACCAATAGTCCCACACCCAAAAACCAGGGTGTCATATACTGGCGGATAAGCGGCAAGGTGTCTTGCTTGGCACCCATCAAAGTAAAAAGCGGGTCCAAAAAAACAAGCCCACCAGCCGCCACCAGGACCACCAGGATCAAGCCCAACATCAAGCTGTGCGTGGTGAGTCGCTTGACCTTCTCGTGGTCCCCTGAGCCGATCGCTTGCGAGATCACCGCCGTAGCCCCCGTGCCGATCCCCATGGCGATATTCTGTACGAAGAAAGCCACTGGAAAGCAGAAGCCCATAGCGGCAAGCTCGGCTTCTCCGATCTGGCCCACGAAGTAGGTATCGACCACACTAAACAAGATGACCGCGGCTATTCCGAAGAACATCGGTACCGCCATCTCTCGGAGTCTTCGACCCACCGGGCCCTGGGTTAACTTGCCTTGATCCATCGAATGAGGCAGTCTAACTCAATACGGGAAAGAGTGCGACCTTTATAGGAATAGGGAGTTAGACAATCAAATATCCCTTTGGGATGATCTGTTACATCTTCACTGTGTTGGAGGGACCCGATATCGGTCGGACTCTAGAGCTGAAAGTTGGGAGAACGGTTCTAGGGCGGCAGACACTGTCTGACGACGAAGAGAGCGGGCTCTTCTGTTGGACGCTGATCGATAAGACCGTCAGTCGCAGCCACGCGGAGATTCGACTGGCCGACCCCGGGGTGCCGATACTTCGACATCTGTCGGCTACCAACGACACGTTTGTGGATGGACGGAAGATCTCGGAAGAAAACCTTCAGCCCGGACAGATCATTCGGATGGGCCAAACGGTGATCTTGATGGAAGCTATTCAACGACGTCGCTAAATTGGAGCGAACCAAATGATGAGCAGATTTACCTTCACCATTGTGGAAGGGCCGGAAAGTGGCCGGACGCTGGACCTGAAGGTGGGGAAAACATATCTTGGACGACTCAGTATCTCCGATGACGACAAGCATCAGATCTACTGCTGGGCCTTGAGAGACGGAGCGGTGAGCCGAACCCACGCCGAAATCAGTGTGGCCGCGCAAGGGATGCCTGTTCTTCGCCATATATCGGACACCAATCACACCTTTGTCAACGGTCGTAAGATCCTCCGAGAGACTCTTCAACCCGGCCACGTCATCCAGATCGGGCAGACCTCGATCCGCATGGAAGGGTAACCCCTAGACTCAAAAGGTTTCAGCCAAGCCAAATCTGAAATAATCATTATCAGAGATTTTTACGAGGACGGCTTATTGTGAGTTCAGCGACCGCGACCCAGACAGAAACCCCGAAGAAGTTGGACAAAGAGATGTTGGTGAGAGCCTTGAAGCTGATGTTTCAGGCCCGTAAAGCCGACGACCGCGAGATCATGATGAAGAGACAAAACAAGGTCTTCTTTCAGATCTCGGGCGCTGGTCACGAGTGCCCTCAGGTGGCCGCCAGTATGCACCTTCGAGGAGGTCACGACTGGTTTTTCCCCTACTATCGAGACCGGGCTCTCTGTCTCGGCTTGGGAGTGACCCTGCTGGAGATGTTTCAAAGCTCGGTGGGAGCCGAAGCCGATCCGGCCTCGGCCGGGCGCCAGATGCCCTCTCACTGGGGAAGCGAGAAGCTCAATATCGTCAGTACTTCCTCTCCCACCGGGACCCAGTTTTTGCAAGCTGTCGGATGTGCCGAAGCTAATCGCTACGTTTACGGTCGCCGCGACGAACTCGACGGATTGACCGCCGAGGGCGACGAAGTGGTCATGGTCTGCACCGGTGATGGGACCACCTCTCAGGGAGAGTTTTGGGAGGCTCTGAACACGGCTTGTAACTTCAAGGTTCCGGTTCTCTTTTTGGTGGAGGACAACGGATACGCCATTTCCACTCCCGTGGAGGCTCAGACCGCCGGTGGAAGTGTCAGCGCGCTCGTCAAGGGATGGCCCAATCTTCACATGCAAGAGGTCGACGGTTGCGATTTTGAGGAGTGCTACCGTGCTTTCGGCGAGGCCGTGGCCCACTGCCGTACCAATCAAGGTCCGGCGCTCATCCACGCTCACGTGATCCGTCCCTACTCCCACTCGATGTCGGATGATGAAACCAATTATCGTCCCGCCTCCGAGCGAGAAGCCGAGTCGAATCGGGACCCTATCAAGCAGCTTTCGGAGCGCCTGGTCAAGGAAAAGATGCTCACCCAGAGCGAGTTGGACGAGCTCAAGAAAGAGTGGGAAAAAGAAGTCACGGAGGCGGCCGCCGAGGCCGAGACCTATCCTCAACCCGAGATGGATAAAGTCTATGAAAACGTCTACTCCCACGACGTCGACCCCACCTCGGACGACTTCTCCTCCGAGCCGGACCTCTCAGGCAACCCCACTACGATGGTGGACCTGATCAACACCTGTCTGACCGACGAGATGGCCAGAGACGTGCGGATTCGAGTCTTCGGGGAGGACGTGGCCGACGCCACGCGAGCCGAGGTATTAGAAGAGTGCAAAGGCAAGGGAGGCGTGTTCAAGGCCACCCTCGGCCTGCAGAGCAAGTACGGTGACGATCGCTGTTTCAACTCTCCTCTAGCCGAGGCCAACATCGTCGGACGCGCTATCGGGATGGCGGTTCGCGGCTTGAAGCCCGTGGTCGAGATTCAGTTCTTCGACTATATCTGGCCCGCTTTCCACCAACTGAGAAACGAACTGGCCACCATGCGATGGAGATCCGGTGGAGCCTTCAAAGCACCGGCCGTGGTCCGAGTACCGATCGGCGGCTATCTCCGAGGCGGCGGACCTTACCACAGCCAGTCGGGCGAAGTCCTCTTCACTCACACCCCCGGAGTAAGGGTGGTCTTCCCCTCCAACGCCGAGGATGCGAACGGGCTCTTGAGAACCGCTATCCGCTCCGACGACCCGGTGATGTTCTTGGAACACAAACACCTTTACCGCCAGACCCATAACAAAGGTCGAAATCCCGGCGCGGACTACTGCATCCCCTTCGGTAAAGCCAAAGTGGTCAGGGAAGGCACCGACCTGACGGTGGTCACCTACGGAGCGCTCGTTCATCGATGCGATCAAGCCGCTAAAGAGATCGAGAAGGAGTCCGGCCATAGTGTTGAGATCATCGACCTTCGCACGCTCTCACCCTACGACTGGGAAGCCATCGAAGAATCGGTGAAGAAGACATCGAAAGTGATCGTGGCCCACGAAGACTCTCTCTCCTGGGGCTACGGAGCCGAAATCGCCAGCCGCATTTCCGATGAACTCTTCGAGTGGTTGGATGGGCCGGTGAGGCGTATCGGCGCAGCCGACGCTTTCGTGGGTTATGCTCCCAGACTGGAGGAGGCCACTTTGCCGAATCCCCAATCGATCGCGGAAGTCATGAGGGGTCTGCTAGCTTACTAACCCCGTGCTCTACAACTCGCTACGAAAGCTTCTCTTCCGCCTGGAGGCGGAGAGGGTGCACGATCTTGTTTCCGTGTCCACGGATGCTGTAGCTTCAGTCGTCCCGCCTGCTCTTCGAAGAGTGGGCGTGGTCGATCAGCCGGTGGAGTTACTGGGCATCACCTTCCCCAATCGTCTCGGTTTGGCGGCCGGGTTTGATAAGGAGGGGCGCTTTCTGCGCGGGGCCCAGGCTCTCGGATTCGGCTTCACCGAGGTGGGGGCGGTCACGCCCAAGCCTCAGCCCGGCCATCCACGCCCCCGAATGTGGCGCTACCCTCAGCACTCTGCGCTGCGCAACAAGATGGGCTTCAACAACCCCGGAGCGTGGGCGCTGGCCCGCAAGCTTGGTCGCCGGCCGGTCGGTTTGCCCTGCGGGGTGAATCTCGGTAAGAACGCGACCACTTCTCTGGAGAAAGCTGTGGGAGACTATCTGGCCGGATTGGAAACCCTTTACGGTCTGGCTGATTTCTTCGTCGTCAACGTCAGTAGCCCGAACACCGAGGGGCTTCGCAGTTTGCAAAGCGAGTTGAAGACGCTCGTCGCTCCTCTTGCCGCTAAGGCGCTCGAACTGGCGGAGCAGTTTGAGCTTCCACGGCGACCTTTGCTGGTGAAGTTGAGTCCCGATATGGAGCTCTCCGACCTGGAGGGACTGGCCGAGGGAGCATTGGAGAGCGGCGCAGACGGATTCGTGGCGGCCAACACGACGTCGGTCCGACAGGGCCCCTACGAGACGATTCCCCCGGAAGGCGGTTTGAGCGGTCCGATGTTACACGAGAAAGCAGTCAAAATGGTGGAGTTGTTACGCAAAATAGGAGGGGAACAGCTCCTCTTGATTGGATGTGGGGGTGTGCGAGATACCGAGACTTATCAAAATTTTCTGGATGCCGGGGCCGATCTGGTCCAGCTTTACACCGGGCTCGTCTATCAGGGACCGGGACTTATTCGACGCGTCCTGAGAGGTGCGAACGGGCATGTATAACCAGAAAGACTGGGTCGGGTATCTGATCCGCTGCGGAGTCTTGAAGTTTGGACAGTTCACCCTGAAAGACGGCTCCTCTTCGCCTTTCTTTTTGGATTTCGGGTCGATCTGCACGGGCCAGGCTTTTCGGGAGTTGGGAATTTTCTTTTGCCAGCGCATTGAAGAGACGCTGGGATTCCAGGGGGTCGACTTTCTTTACGGTCCACCCTACAAAGCGACCGTGATGGCAGCAGCCACGGCCATGGGCCTGACCACGCGAGAAATGCCCTGCTTTTTCTCCCGCAAAGAAGCAAAGGATCACGGGGAGCGCGGAATGAGCTTCGGATTTAGGCCGGAGCCGGGGCACTCCTACCTTATGTTAGACGACGTGATGAGCTCCGGAGCGACCAAGATAGCCGCTCTTTCGGTGCTCAAGCAGCAGCGCTGCAGGGCAGTCGTGGTCGGAGTAGACCGCCAGCATCGCCAGGGCTCCCAGACCGCCGCCGAGGCATTCACGGCAGAAACCGGCGTCCCCGTGCTCAGCCTGGTCACGTTGAGTGAACTCACGGAACTGGTTCAAGACATGGTACCGGAGGACCAACACAGAGCGCTACGGGAGTTCTGTGGGGCGTGAGCTACCTGAACAGGCTGGAAGAGACCGATGATCTCTTATGTCTCGGGCTGGACCCGGTGCCGGCCCGGATGCCGTCCGGA
>Ga0208701_100181_pt1 | contig 29909 bp, 24 predicted proteins | sample DeeseametaMP1482_FD_184188 | JGI IMG/M metagenome (GOLD analysis project Ga0208701, IMG submission 184188) | Marine microbial communities from the Deep Pacific Ocean - MP1482 (SPAdes) | ecosystem: Environmental > Aquatic > Marine > Oceanic | place: South of Fiji, South Pacific Ocean | collected... | reverse complement strand
AAGTCCAGAGACCCGGTCTGCATCACTTTCTCAAGCTCTTCGTGCCGAAGCCCACCCCAGGTGGTCGCCCCGATATACCGCACCCGACCCTCCTCTTTCATGGCTTTGAGTGTCTCCAAATGGAGCTGCCAATCTCGAAGATTATGAATCTGAATGAGGTCGAGTACGGGGAATCCCGTCTTCTCCGCGGAGGCCGCCATCTGCCGCACTCCCGAGTCGCGACCGTCGGTCCATACCTTGGTGGCCATGAACCACCTTCCGGGTGGCTCGACACCTGTCCGAGGAACGAGTGTCCCCAGGACGGACTCCGCATTGGAATACATGGGCGAGGTATCCACCAACCGACCCCCCGCCAGTGCGAACTCTCGTAGCACCTCGATCAAACGCTCCTGCTGAGAGGAGTCACCAAGCTCCGAAAACGACTGATAGGTCCCGAGACCCACCACGGGTAGCTGCTCTTCGCTCCCCGGAATCTTGCGCTTAATCAGAGGCCCGACCGATTCGACAGTGCTCGGCTCGGCGTTGGTCGTGTCGCCGACACAACCGGCCAGGGGGAGGGCCATCAGCCCTTTAAGGATGGTTCTTCTTTTCATACTGCATTCTAACAAACTCCCTCGTAGACAGTTCTGAGACATTTCCCTCAAGAAAAGTAAACAGCTGTTTATATAATCTTTAGGATTTCTAAAGTGGTCCGTTATGCGGGCTTTTTAGACTGAGGTGAGATGAAAGCACGGAAAAGGATAGTCTTAGCCTTCCTGGCCTTTGGCCTGGCCTTGCAAAGCGGCCTCGCCGAGCCCGCCGTTCACGCCCAGGTCCAGGGGCTTGAGACCGAGTTTAAACAGGGTCCCGTCGAGGTCGAAGTTGCGGCTCCGACATCGACCGTACCGTCTCCACTAACCCTGGAGGAGGCGGTCTCCACCGCCTTGAGCCGGAATCCCACAATCAAAGCGACCAACGCCGCCGTGCGAGCCGCCGACTATCGAGTGGACCAGGCCGGCGCAAGCTACTATCCAACTCTCGACTTGAACAACAACTTCACCCACTCAGAATCCAGCCAGGGCTCCGGCGGGGTGGTCAGCAACGGATTGGTCCTCTCCAACTCCGGAAACTCGAACAACACTCGAGACGTGCTCTCAAGCTCTATCAACGCCAGAGCGACCCTCTTCGACGGGACCCGAGAGCCCAACTTCAGACGAGCGAAGGAAAACCTGACGGCAGCTGAATTCGACGCCGAAGAAATTGCTCAGGAGCTCATCCTCCAGGTGCGCACCCTCTACTTTCAAACTCTACTCGACCAGGAACTCGCAACCATTCAAAAGCAGCGGGTGGAGAATATCCAGCTCCGTTTGGACCAGGCCCAAGGGTTCTATGAGGCGGGCACGGCCGCTCGCAACGAAGTCACCCAAGCTGAAGCAGACCTGGCCAGCGCGCAGCTGGAAGCGACTCGAGCCGACGCCACTCTGGAACTGGACTGGGTGAGACTCAACGTCCTCTTGGGCACTCCCAGCCGGCAGAGCTATGAACTGTTGCAAGAAGAGACCGAGGCCGTTCCCCCGCTCTCGGTCAAAGACTTCATGAAGATAGCCCTGGATGAGCGTCCCGAGCTGCAAAGTGGCTGGGCTCGAATCCGAGCGCAGCTGGCACAAGTCGACGCCAGCAGCGCGGCTCGTTGGCCGACCCTTTCAGCGTCGGCCGGCTACAATCTCAACGGTCAGCCGACTCCCCTAGACCGACAATGGAGCGCGGGTTTGATACTCAGCTGGTCTCTCTTTGACGGTGGCCTGAATCGGGCTCGTGCCGAGGAGGCCAAAGCGACCGCCGAACAGCTGACTCACCAGCTCGAATCAACCAGCAACTCGGTCTACCAAGAGATCGCCGTCGCGCTCACGGCCTGGCGCACCGCCGAAACACAGAAAACGACGGCTCAGGCCGGTCTAGAAGCCGCAGAGCAAAACCGCTACCTGGCGGCGGAAAGATACCGCGTGGGGGTAGGCAACTTCTTAGAGCTTTCCGACGCCGAGTTTGCCCTTACCGAGGCCCGGACCGACGTGGCCAGAGCCGTCAACGCTGCTCGAACCGCTTCGGCCCAACTCGCTCGCGCCGTCGGGGTTGTTGAGATCAGTCAAGTCAGCTTGGAGAATCAACCGTGAAAAGAACCATACTCATTATCCTATTTATCGCCCTGGTGAGCGGCGGAGCTTACTGGTGGACTCAACGGCAGGCCGGTCCGGAAAAGCCTACCTATACCACCAAGCCGGTAGCGCGGGGAGATGTTCGCTCGAAGGTCACGGCCACCGGCACCCTGCAAGCCGTTACCGAGGTCTTGGTGGGGAGCCAGGTCTCCGGCAACATCGAACAACTTTATGTGGGATACAATTCCGAAGTGAAGAAAGGTCAGGCCCTAGCACAACTCGATCCCAGCACCTACCAGACCCAAGTAACTCAAGCCCGGGCTTCGGTCAATAACGCGGTGGCCAACCTGGAAAACGCCAGAGGCGATCTGGGCAACGCCTCGGCCAATGTCAAATCAGCCGAGGCCGCCATTCTAGGTGCCCAGGCCAAGGTTCAACAAGCCCAGGCCGGGGTGTTGACAGCTCAAGCCGCCATCGACTCGGCCGCGGCCGGCGTGGAAAAGGCCCGCGCCAACCGCGACAACGCGAAAATCACCTACGAGCGTAATCGAGATCTCCGAGAGCGAGATCTCATTGCTCAATCCGAGCTGGACAGCGCCGAAGCGACCTACCGGGGAGCCGAGGCCGATGTCTCCTCGGCCGAATCGTCCTATGCCAGTGCCCGGGCCAGTCTGACCGCCGCCCAAACCGTGGTTAGCTCCGCCCGAGCCGATGTACAAGCAGCCGAGATAAAGCGCGGCGCCGCGCTGGAGCTTTTATCCGGTGCTCGCTCCAAAATAGTTGGTTTCGAAGCGCAGGTGACCCAGGCCCAGGCGAACCTCACCTCGGCCGAGATCAATCTGCAACGAACCACCATCACCTCCCCCATCGACGGAATTGTCCTGGATGTGGCGGTGACGGCGGGTCAAACGGTGGCCGCTCAGCTGCAGGCCCCCGATCTTTTCACCCTGGCAAAGAACCTCGACCAGATGCAGGTGGAGACAAGTGTGGATGAAGCCGACGTGGGACGAGTCAACGTAGGATCGAGAGCGGCCTTTACAGTGGACGCCTTCCCCGATGAACGCTTTCAGGGAAAAGTCGTGGAAGTTCGGCAAGCGCCTGTGGTGACTTCGAATGTTGTCACTTATACTGTCATCGTCAGTACCGGCAACCCGAATTTGATGCTCAAGCCCGGCATGACTGCGACCGTGGAGATCTATGACCAGGAGCGAGAGGATGTCCTTCTGGTGCCGAACGAAGCTCTTCGATTCAAGGGCCCTGGAGAGAAATCCGTCGATGAGACGATGGTCTACACATTGGAGGCCGGCAGCCTTTCCCCTCACCAGGTTAAAACCGGGGTGAGCGACGGCACGGTGAGCGAACTCGTCAAAAGCGACCTGAAGGAGGGTACCGCTCTGGTGGTAAGCTCCGATGAGACCGTCTCCACCGAGAGGAAGACACCCTCCACCAGCCGAGGGCGAGGCGGCGGACCGAGAGGGATGTTCCGCTGATGTCTGTCTTGAGAATTGAAAATTTGCAACGCACCTTCGGCACCGGACAAACCGCTGTTCACGCCCTTCGGGGAGTCAGCTTCCGGGTAGAGGAAGGGGAGTTCGTGGCCATCATGGGCCCTTCGGGCTCGGGGAAGTCCACTATGATGAACCAACTCGGCTGTCTCGACCGGCCCAGTGACGGCCGCTATTGGGTGGACGGAATGGAAGTCTCTAAAATGGACGACGAACAGCTGGCCGACCTTCGCAATCAAAAGATCGGATTCATATTTCAAGGCTTCCACCTCTTGCCACGCACCAGCGCCGTGGAGAACGTGGAACTCCCTCTTCTCTATCGTGGGTTGCCGGTCAAAGAGAGGCGCGAACGGTGCAAGGAAGCTCTCCTTTCCGTTGGGCTCGGACATCGCTTCGACCACTATCCCGCCCAGATGTCAGGGGGTGAGCAACAGAGGGTCGCCATCGCCCGAGCGCTCGTCACCAAGCCGAAAATCCTACTAGCCGACGAGCCGACCGGCAATCTGGATAGCGAAACCACCCTCTCCGTGATGCAGATTCTCCAAGATCTCAACGAGCATGGACTGACGATCCTGCTGGTGACCCACGAACCCGAGATCTCTTGCTTCATGAAACGGGTCATACGCTTTCGGGACGGATGTATTCAGACCGACGAACCCGTGACCGTCCGCCAACGGGCCGCCTCCGCCCTGGCTGAGATGAAGAGGTTCCGAGCTTCATGAAGATGGTCGACGTTATACGGCTCGCTTTTCGAGCCCTGACCAGAAACTCCATGCGCACGCTCTTGACCATGCTCGGCATGATTATCGGGGTAGCCGCCGTGATCACCATGCTGGCCCTGGGCAACGGCGCCAAAGCTTCGGTGCAGGCCAGCATCGCGAGCCTGGGTACGAACACGCTGATGATCTCCTCCGGCTCGGTCAACCGGGGCGGAGTGCGGTCGGGTGCCTTCGGCAGCGAGTCGCTCACCGTGGAAGACGCCGAAGCCCTTCGCAACGAGGCCTCGGCCCTGATGGCCGTGGCCCCTCTCACCCAGAACAGCAGCCAACTCGTCTACGGCAACAAAAACTGGAACTCCAGTATATCCGGGACGAACTCCGATTTCTTGATCGCTCGAAACTGGGAGCTCGAACGCGGTCGGTTCTTTGGCGAAAGGGAAATCAGAGTCTCGGCTAAGGTCTGCGTTCTGGGTTCGAGTGTGGTGGAAAACCTCTTCGAAGGCGAGGACCCGATCGGCAAAACCATTCGTATAGGGAGCGTGCCGTGCGAGGTCATAGGTGTTTTAAAAACCAAAGGCGAGTCGGGGTTCGGACAAAATCAGGACGACACGGTGCTGGTCCCCTTCACCACCGCGATGAAAAGGATGTTCAGTCTGACCAGCCTGAGAACCATCCTGGTCTCGGCCAAGGATGAAGACTCCACCGCTCTGGCGGAAAAGCAGATTACCGACATCCTCTCCCGGCGCCACCGCATCGCCGAAGGTGCCGAAGCCGACTTCACCGTGCGGAGCCAGGCTGAGTTTGCCGAGCGAGCGGCCGAGTCGTCTCAGGTCTTCACCGCGCTGCTGGCCGGGATCGCCTCGGTCTCGCTGCTCGTGGGAGGCATCGGAATCATGAATATTATGCTGGTCTCGGTGACCGAACGGATCAAAGAGATCGGGATCCGTCTGGCCGTGGGTGCTAAAAAACGCGATATCCGGTCCCAGTTTCTGGTGGAGTCGATCGTGATGTCCGTGACCGGTGGCGGGTTCGGGGTCGTGTTGGCGCTTGGCACAGCCCAGCTGGCCGAGCGCTTTTCCCAGTGGCCGATGTTGGTAGAGCCGAGCTCCGTCATCCTCGCCTTCACCTTTTCCGCCGCGGTCGGAGTCTTCTTCGGATACTACCCCGCTGTGAAAGCCTCCAGGCTGGATCCCATCCAAGCGCTTCGTTCCGAATGACCCGGTAGGATATTTGAACCACCCCCAGAACCGGCGCGGATGTCGGCTCAGTGGTTTAATTACGCCTATCATTACGGAATCGGGGGGATGATCTTCCTACTCGGTATGACCGCGCTCATCAAGGGCGGGGCTTTGCGGTGGGAGCGGCCTTCCGACCGACTCCTCATAAAAGGTCTCATCGGTGGACTGGTGACGTTCGCCACCGTGCACGCCGTATGGATTCTGGTGGCAGGGCTGAGCTAATGTTAGATCTTATCGTACTTGTAGGGTATCTGGTTTTCATCGTCGTGGTCGGCTCCATCGTGGGCAAGTACACCACGAGCACGGCCGATTTCTTTTTCGGAGGGCGCCGCTTTAGCTGGTGGCTGGTGGGCGTCTCCTGTGTGGCCACTCTGGTCGGCTCTTATAGCTTTATCCAATATTCAGAAGTCGGAATGATGTACGGAATGCCCTCGCTCGGCCCATACACCAACGAATGGTTTGTGCTCCCGCTCTTTCTGGGAGCATGGTTGCCGATCTTCTACTACAAAGACCTCCAGTCGGTCCCCGAGTATTTCGAAAAACGGTTCGACCGTAGCGTCCGCCAACTTGTTATCATCTTTTTGGTGGTCTACCTCACCGGCTATGTCGGAGTCAACCTGCTCACCATCGGAACCGCCCTAAGGGGCATCATGGCGGCCGACCCGGCCATGGCCGACTCCATTCACTTCAACGATCTGGCCTCCATCCCCACCTTCGGAGGATGGTTGGACTGGCAGTTGATCATTCCCGCCGTCATCATCGCGATTCTTAGCGCCATCTATCTCCACTCCGGAGGCCAGACTTCGGTTATCATCACCGACCTTCTCCAGGGATTCCTTCTGCTTGCGGTCGGGCTGGGCGTGTTCGCTCTGGGCGTGGCTGAAGTCGGCGGGTTTCAGGTCTTCTGGGACGGTCTACCCGACACCCATCGATTTCCTTTCGCCAAGTTTAACGAGCCGCCGACTTACCATTTCGTGGGCGATTTCTGGAACGACGCCGTCCTCAACAGTTTTGCCTTCTACATCATCAATCAGGGTATCCTGATGCGATTCCTCTCCGCGCGCTCGGTGCAGGACGGTCGAAAGGCCATGCTGTTTGTAGCGATGTTTATGATGCCACTAGCTGCAATTTCCGTAGGCGGAGCGGGCTGGGTCGGGCGGGTGCTGGTGGACAGTGGGCATATCAACACCACGCCTCAAGACGTCTTTATCGCCGTGGCTAAGTATGTTTCACTCCCGGGAATATATGGTCTGGTCGTGGCTGCCGTAGTGGCCGCTCTGATGAGCACGCTGGACACGTTGATCACCGCTCTAGCAGCGGTCGTCGTGAACGATATCATCAAGCCTCGTAGACCCAACGAACCCGATGAATACTACCTGGCGGCGGCCAAGAAAGTCGCTCTTTGGGCGACGGTCATCGGGGTCGCTTTGATACCGATATTCGATCGCTTCGACTCCATTTACCAGGCTCTGTCTCACTTCACATCGGTCGTTCTGCCGCCCCTCGTGATCGTGGTTCTTCTGGGCCTGCTCATTCCGAGCTTTTCCGCTCGCGCAGCCTACTGGACCCTGTTCGGTGGCGGGGCTTGCATGGTGGCTTCCATGATCTTTCCGGTTCTGGTTCAACCGGTGGCCCACGGGGTCGACCCTTCCGGAGGATTCAGCTTTATGCGGGCCCTCTTCGGGCTGCTCGCCTCGCTCGCGGTGGGTCTCATCACCCACGTGGTCTTCGCCAAGGGACAGCCCCGCGAGGCCGGTCTCACTATCTTCGACGTGGATTCGGCCCAGCGCGAATTCAAGGGCGCGGAGCCGAACCTCGAAGGGGCGGGTGCACGGGTCACGACAAGCGTTCGCACCGTGGAGGAGTCTCTCGACGGAGTCCGGCTACCCCAATCAGCTTGGGACGCCCTTTCGATCAAGCCGGGAGACTTGCTTTACATCACCGACCCGCGTTGGTGGTGGGGCGGCTTGCGCTCCGTACATAGCAAAGCCCTCGAAGTGTGCGAAGGCGACAGCGTGGAGATGCCGTCGAAGCTCTTCGCCTCCGGGGGCTTTGATGAGGGTAGGGATCTGATCGTGGAAAAGGTCTTTTAGGCAGCGGCGTACCGTTCGTTTCTGAATCGCATCATATTGCGTCTCAGGTTTTCCGACAGATGTGGAGGCAGAAGGTCTACCAGTTGTCCTCGAGTGTAGAACTCGGGGCTCACCGCGTGTCCCCAAGCCACCAGGCAGTCCTGGCTCCTATCGGAACCGAGAGCCTGCAAGAATCCGACCGTGTCCAAATCGTATCGGTTCGTCTTCGCGCCGGCCCGGGTCAATTCGTCGACCAGGCCGTCGACACACAAAGATGCCGTCGACCAGTCGTGGACGTAGTTGGAAATCTGATCGGCGAAACGCAGCAGTTGCGCATCTTCCATCGTCATCTGAAGCGAGCAGGCTGCCAGGCGGCCCAGAAGTAGGTCGTAGACCTCCACCGGCGTCATTCCGTCGTAGATGTCACCGCTAGACTTGGGCTCGTTGCCGTAGGGGAAGTCCGTGCGGGCGATCAGCGCCTGCGCCTCGGCAAACTCCGTTTCGCCCCAGGCCATCCGCCGGCATAAGTTTGTCCGGTTGCGGTCCATCCAGGCCAGCGTTCGTCGCACGTCGGCGGCCGTCCCCGGCTCTCTCGGGTCGGCGTCGTGCAGCAAGGCTACCTGGGCCAAGAAGGCCGCTCTATTCGGGCATCGGCCCAGCTGGAGTGCCATCTCAAAGACCGCCTCCGCGACATAAAAACTGTGATAGGCATCGTGATAGTCCCCACAATTGAGGGTACTCAACTCCAGGGGAGTGAAAAACTGGAGGGCATATGTTAAGGCCCACTGGGGGCACTGCTTTTCCGTGTTCATAAGCTAAGCTTACGGAGAAGACGCCCCTTACCTCACCTACACCGGAGCCCATTCGGGGTATCCTTTTGGGAGGTTACCGCGTCACTCGGACTTCATCGGTACTCCCAGGAAGCGCGAAAGTTCGGCCGTTAGCGGTCGGTTTCGAAGTGTTGTCCGTACTTTAAAACAGATTTGAGTGCATCGTTGGCCATTGTTCCCCCTACCTGGCTTCCTTCAGGCCCTCGCGAATAGCTTGAATCTCCGCAAACTTTGCCTCGCAGAATTTGAGGTCCTCCGGACGCTCGACAATCTGCTTCTCCGGCGTCCGACGCGGCTGATACTGATGCTCTCGACCGGCTCGACTCATCTTGTCGACATCCCCGTCGCGCCCGTCGCCTCCCACCTCCCGCCGATCGACTTGAACGGGAACTCTGTAGGCGTTCTCTTTTTCCACCCGAGCTTGAACTCGCTTGGCTTGAACTTCCGCCGTCCGGGCCTGGGGCGGCAAGTGCTCTCTGATGTCTCCATCCTAGTTTGGGAAAAGTCTTGAATCAATGACGGTCGTCAACAAATCACGGAGAGTTGCCGGGCTTGTAAAAACAAGCTGAATTCGAAGGCTAATTCCCGTCTGTTCAACGGCGAGGCCTTACCCGTTCGGGTGATTTCCGCGTACTAATCGGTATGAAGGGTATGAAGGAGCCGAGCGCGGTGATACGCTCGGCTCATCGGGGATGAAATTGACGCCGGTGTCACGAGCACCGGTCAAAGGAGTCGACAATGCTAGTAGCCCACATCTTCGCCGAGGTCAAAAAGTTCCTCGACATTCAACCGGAGTTCGCGCTCTCGGAGAATGACATTCAAAAGGATCTCAACTACGGCCGTAACTAAACTATAGGCTACTCTGCCTTCGGACTATGCTCCTCGACATACTTGACGACGTCGGCCACGGTTTGCAGCTGAGCCACCACGTCTTCGGGTATCTTGATTTCGAAAGCCTTCTCCATAGCGAGTACCATCTCCACGGTATCGAGCGAATCGGCACCTAGCTCGGTGAAGGATGAGTCGGGTTTCACCTTATCGGTTTCCAACCTCAGCTGCCTGGCCACCAGATGCGTCACCTTCTCATGGTTGCTCATCTCATCCCAGTTGCCGGGCTCTCCGCCGAAATCGCCACCGCCGTCGATGGGGTCAGCGCTGAAATCGTACTCGATGTCGGGTCGGATCTGCTGATGGAGCTCCATCATCCGCGTTCGCAAGTCGTGGGTTAACTGCTTGCGCGCCGCTTGCTGGTCTTCCATCTGGCGGTAGGGCTCCACGGGAATACCTTCCCCTGCGATCACCTTCGCGTCTTTGCGTTCGTTGAACATCTTCGCACCGGCGAGAGCCGTGGCTCCACCCACCACGCTCAGAGGAGCGAGCAAGTAAGGAGCATGGCTGCCCAGAGCACCCGCTCCGAACCCACCGCCGACTCCCAGAGCGACAGCGCCTAGACCCGCCGCTTTCATCGCGTCGCCGACTTTCGCCGTGCCCGCCTTCTTACTCATCATAAACCCGGCGGCTCCGCCGATGGCCGCGCCGGCCAGAACTCCCGTCACAGCTCCGGAGATTGCCTGGGCCGTCCCGCCGCCAACAAAAGCCGCAGCTAACCCACCGACCGCTACCGCTCCGGCGGCCAGGTAGGTTCCGAGCTTGTTGCCCGCGCTCATCGGATGAGGGCTATAATCTAACACCACGGGAATCATCGACTCACAGTCGGACTCCAAAGCCATCTTGGCCGGACCTTCTTTAAAGGAGTTGATTCTGCCGTCGGACCGGATACCACCCTCCGGGGCGATCGCGATACCAGTTCCCTGGTTCATGAGACCGGTCGAGACATCGATGACTTCCCGGCTGGGCTTATCCCGGTCTACCGGGATGGCTCCCAACGCTTTCATCGCTTTACCCACCGGGCCTACGAACTGCTCCTTTGCTGCCACGAACCGATAGTCACCGTCGGTGAGTGACTGGACCAACGAAGCGTCCGACATGCTCTCGTGATTGAAGCAGATCATATGCCCGCCCGACTCGGGGATATTCTCCTTACCCTTGATGTCGGTATGCATCCAGGCTTTCACCAGAAGCTTGTTGGCCGGTTTGAGGAGTCGAGCCGCTTTGGGATCGTACTCGGAAGTCGTGGTCTTGGGCCCTGTGTAATTGGGAATGGTGCTTTGAATCTTCATTTTAGTTAAACATCCCGTCCAGTTGCTCTTTGTAGTTTTCCGTGACGACTTTCCTCATCACTTCGCCTTTGCTGGTGATGGCGTCTCCACTCAGTTCGTGGTCTAGCAGCGCCACTCGGCGGACGACCTCGTGTTTGCGGAAGTTGGAGCTTCGATTCACCGCTTCTTCCGAGTACAGTTTCAGAACCTTCGGGTCTTTCACCATCTCTTTCGGCTCGGTGGGAACGCCGTTTTCCTTGGCCCAGGCGGTGAGGGTTTCAAAGTTCGGTTGGATCAAGGCTCCTACCAGGTCTCGACTGTCGTCGCCCACCACCAACGAGCGGGCGATGTAGGGGCTACCCTGAAGCGAGGCTTCGATAGGCTCCGGAGTCACATACTCTCCGCCGGGAAGCTTGAACTGACTCTTCATTCGACCGGTGATGGCGAAGTGGTCCTGGCCTTCGGTGCGAGCCAGTCCGGTGAAAATCGTGGCCGTTCCCGCCAACACACCACCGACGGCGGCACCGAGCAACGGATTGCCGAGAGCCGCTCCCACGGCACCTCCGGCTCCACTTCCGAGAGCGGTCAGTCCGGCCAGTTTCAGAGGGGAGACTGGTCCAGTCGCTTTCACCACCTTTCCGGTGTCTCCGGTGCGATACCAGCCGTCCTCCGTGAAGCTTTCGCTTGTCTTGTCGGGTCTGTTGAGGTAGCCGCCCGTCATAATGGTGGGGCCGCGCATCTGAATCTCTTCTCCTTCGCCGATGCGAAGTTCGGTGCCCGGGTGGGCCGCGCCGCCGGTGCCGAGTTCGGGGCGAGCCGGATTGTTCATCATGCCGCCTCCGGAAGATTCGGCCAGGCCATAGCCCTGAGCGATTTTAAAGCCCATAGCCCGCATTGCCGTCTCGGCTTCGGTAGCCAGAGGTGCACCGCCTGAGAGGATAGTGCGGATCTGACCGCCCGTTCTCTCGCTGACGACTTTCTGAGCCTTCGACCAAACGAGCTTCTTGGCCAGTTCGTGTTTGATTCTCTGTCCGATCGTGTGGTCGCCGTGGGCCTGGTAAAACTCTTTGGAAGCGCTCACTGACTTCTGAAAAACTTCGGCTCCCGTCATCTTCTCGGCGAATTTGGTGGCCCAGGCGTCGGCTGCCGCTCCGGCCAGCGCGAATCCCGCACCCGCCAATCCCCAGGTGAGGGCTTGACCCCCGATACCCGCCCCTATCATACCGCCCGCGACCGCACCCAGGGCACCGGCGGCGGCACCGGCTCCCAGACCGGCCAGTTTGGGAGAAACGACAGGCTCTTGATTGGACATCGCCTTCTCCTCGATTCCTTCATAAATCTTATGAAGAAACAGGGGAGTTACGGCGAGAACCGTCGGCTTGAGAGTCGAAAGGTCGGTCGTGAACTCTTTCAGACTTGCCGGGTACGCCAATCGTCCGCCGTGGGCGGTGATGACATACTCGGCCACCTGTCCCATCACGTGGCCTTGAGGCAAAACCGAAGGATACGTATCGTCGAAGCGGACGCTGCCAAGAGTCTCGTCGGGCTTGTCGTTGGCCACTTGCATCGAGCCCGTGACCGAGGAAAGAACGTTGCCGTGGGAAACCAGCACGCCCTTGGGAGTACCGGAAGAGCCGGAAGTGTAGACCAGGCAGGCGATGTCGTCGTAACGAATCCCCTCAACCCGCTTGTCCATCTCTTCCCGATTTTTCTCAAGCGAGGCCGCTCCTTTGTCCAGCATATCCTCAAACGAGATCAGGTTCTTGCTACTCTTAAACTCTTTCAGGTCCACATCACCCGTGACCACGATGGTCTCCAGGTCCGGAAGGGCTTTCTCTCTGTTGAGAACCGCTTGCAACCTCTCGGGTGAATCCACCATCACCATGCGAGCGTTGGCGTTCTGCAGAACAAACTCTACTCGCTCTTCAGGATACTCAGGCAGAAGTCCGTTGAATACCGCCGCCGACTGGAGGATGCCGGAGGTGGCGACTCGTCCGTCGGGAGAGTTCTGACCGTAGATACCGATGCGGTCTCCAGGTTGAATCCCGGCTTCGATCAGAGCCGAAGAAAACTGGTCCACCTGCGTCTGAACTTCCCGGTAGCTTCGCCACTGGTACTCCCCATCCACTTTAGCCCCGACGTAATCCCCGTCGGGATTCTTCTCCACCGCAGCCCGAAAAAAGTCGGGAATGGAATCGAACTCCGCTGTCTTAGACCAGTTGTCCAGAGCAGGGTTCGGGGGGTATTCTTGGGTGCCGATTCTAGGCCGGGGCCTGGCGGTGGAGGTTATCTGCATGAGCGTTATGGTTCCTTATCTCTCGTATTATGAGAACCGACCATGAAAGAAGCCTAAAATTTCTAAGTTGTTGGAGATTCGTAACCGAGACACTATAATTGACTCGTGGCTCTAACGACTCCCAAACCCGGTAATTCTTTCGTCGCAACCGTCGACTGGGACGGGTATCTCAAGGTTCTCGATGCGCTCTCTCCGAACCGAATTCGCATCACCTATGATGGGGGGAGACTCGAACTTATGTCGCCGTCGCCGGAACACGAACGTATCAAAGCTCAGTTCTCCAGAGCGCTGGAGGCCGTTTTCCTCGGTTTCGACATCGACTTTCTAAACGGCGGTTCGACGACTTTCAAGAGCAAACTCATGGACAAAGGGTTCGAGCCAGACGAATGTTACTGGCTCACTCACTTGGACGAAGTGGCTGACCTGAGCACTTACGACCAGGAAACCAGTCCCCCACCCGACCTTTCTATCGAAGTCGACGTGACGGAGAGTTCGATCAGCCGAATGCCTATCTATGCGGCCTTTGGAGTGAACGAAGTCTGGCGATATGAACAGGACGAGAAAATACGCCTCTATAGCCTGGCGGACGGCTCCTATAGCGAGGTTGAAGTTAGCCGCTTCTTACCCCAGGTAACTCCTGGCGAGTTGCAGCATTTTGTGGAGCGGGGCAAGATGCTCATCACTTCCCGACTCATTCGTGAGGTGAGGGAGTGGGCTCGGCAGAAGAGAGACTCCTAGTCCACGATCAACTTTCCGGAAGCGGTCCGACCGAAGACTTCCGGTGAGTACATTTCCTCGGCCTTGAGCGGCGGCAGGACGTACTCTCCGGGGGTGGTGGCCAGAGCCGTGTATGTGTAGGTTCGGACGCCGGCGGACAATCTCTGGCTGAACACTTCTACTCTTTCATCTCTCAGGTTCTCGTGGTCGTACCAGTTCCACCAGCTCGACTCCGAGTCCGTGGAGGGAGTACCCTCCAGGGCCGGGTTGAGGGGTTCCAGACCGGCCGCAAGAGAATCGACCAGCGCCACGTGGTAGCGGGTCTCGGGACAAACCAGAGTGAGCGTGACTTCTACTTTGGCCCCCGCTTTGATCTGCCAGTCCCCGTTCTCGAGTTGCTTCACATCAGTTGGAGCGTCAGCGCCTTTAAACGTGCGCTCCACCATGAATCCGCGACTCTCGGCGGGTAGGCGCAGACTCTTGGGCGCGTACTTCATCCCTACCCGATAGTAAAGTCGACCCTGGCCTTTCTTGGATAGGATGAGTCCTTGTTCTTCCTGGGGAAGTTCGTTCATTGGAATCTTGAGTTGAGCTTCCTTGGCAGAGCGCCCGACAAACTGCTCTTCTCCCAGGTAGGTCTCATCCAGCCACACCCCTGCCAGGAAATTCGGCGTCTGCTTCTCATAGGCTCGAAAGTAGGATTGCAGCGCCAACAAGACCCAGATGTTCTCTTGAGTGTTGTTCCAGCGGCCCTTCGTCCGGTGGGCTAGCAGACCACGCACGAGCTTGGTATTGAGCTGATTCGTCGGGTCGTCTTGGAGGAGGGCGCCCAAGAGGATAGCGTCTGTCCGGCGAGCGCTATGAAGAGTGAGATAGGTTCCGTCCGTCTCTCCGATCTCGGTCGTGAAATGAGCCTTGTCGGCGGTTTCCGTGGCCTTGTTCATCACCAGGCGCTTCAGTTCTTTCCGTTCGGAAGAGCCTTTGGCGTGTTCCGCGAAGGTGGGCCAGAGCCACCCTAGGGATTCCAGCTCGAGATGCTTGTCGTCCTTGAGTTTTTTGAAGAGAGCTTTGGCCGAGGCGACATCAGGCTCTTTCAAAAGGTTCTGAACAAAGAGCGCATAAGCGGTGCAGCTCTGGGTGCTGTGAAGCGCGTACCCACGAACTCTGCACTTTCCCTCGATGCTCTTCAGATAATCGAGTCCGCTGGTAAGCACCAGGGGGTCCACTTCGTATCCCGCCATCTTGGCTCGGGCCAGCGCGTGCATCACGTGGACGGTGACGAACGGTTTGGACTCGGCCTTCAGCTTCCAATAATCCCATCCACCGTCCGGGCCTTGCAGTCGCTCCAGGTGTTTGATGTCGGCGGTCATTCTCTGTCGGATGGCGGCCTTGGAAGGCATCGCGTCCGGGTTGAAGGCTGAAAGTACATCCTGCATAGCCACCATGGCGAGTATCCGGCTCGACTTCTGCTCGGAGCATTCGTACGGGTATTGATAGAGATAGAGGAAGGTGTCGGTCAGCTCGGAGAGGGCGGTGGAGCTCAAGGAGACCTCCAGACCGCCGAACTGGGGCCAAACATCTTTCGGTCGTTTGACCATCTGCTTGATCGCCTCGGAGCCCGCGACCTGGCCGTAGGTGGCAAAGTCTTCGGTGGAAGCCGGAGTGTAGACGGGGAGGCTGACCGTGGCGGCGTCGGAGTACGAACCGGAGACGGCGCCGAAGCGAAACTGAGCCAGGCCCACGCCGTCAGTTTCTGCTTCGAAAAGAACCTCCACCCGTTCGTTAGCGGGCACTTTCACTCGCTGTCCTGTGGAACCGGTCAAGGTTACCCCCGTGGCTTCGCCGATGACGTCTACCGTCATGTCTTCGCCGGTCTGGTTTTGCAGAACGACCGGGAGCTTGGCTTTGTCGCCGAAGTTCAGGAAGCGTGGGAGAGAGGGGCGGACCATCAAGGGTAGGGCGGCTGTAAGCGCTTGTTCGCCGTGGCCGAACTTGTCGGAGTCTTTGACCGCGACGGCCATGATGCGGTAGCGGGTGAGGCTGTCGGGGAGTTTGGTATGGACGGTTGTTCGGCCGGAGGGATCGGTTTTGAGGTCGCTTTTGTAGACGACCTGGGGGCTGAAGTTTTTGCGGATGGCGAACTTCTTTTTCTTGTCGGGGGGTTGGTTGGCCCAGTAGGATGCTAATTCCGAATTAGTATCCGAAGCGTAGGCGCTGAACTCGGCTCCAGCGTCAATATCGTCGTTGATATCCCAACCCATAGCCGGACTAAATTTGGGTGCAGCGAGAGCTGCTACAGGATCAAGTCCTCGCGAACGGTCGTAAGATGAACCGGCAGCCGACCCCACCAGATTGTCGTAATTCAGATAGGGGCTCCCACCATTCCGCAGCCCGTCGTTATCTCGTCTCCCTTGTCCTCGGAACATTGTTCCGAGAATTGGAAGGTCGCCTAACAAAGGTGTCCGAGAAATCCGCTGCCCTACAGCAGAGTCACTTGGAGTTGCTGAGGCCATCGGCTCCGGTTCCTCCGGTGTTTCTGGGTCGCCCAACGCCACGTGCACCCGATTGTGCCTCTTCTCCACGGAATTCGAACGATAGGCGTAAAATCGCGACAACGGATCCGGCGTGACGTAGCCCGCCAGACCCAGAATCGCCTCATCAACCATCCACAAGGTCACCTCGGCACCCGAAACAGGACGACCGGCACTATCCTTAACCACAACCGGAACGTCCACCTCGCTACCCGGATCTAACCTCTCATCCGTAGCTTCAATCTCGACGGTCAGACTGCGAGACCTGGTCGATACGGCGAGGTCCAAATCAGCCGTGGCAAGAGCCGGCCGCTCTCCGTTCCCCCAAGCCGCTTTACCGACTACCGTGATGGACGCTCCAATACGGGGGATCAACTCCTCGGTCATCGGCTGTTTCAAAACCGCAGTCCCGTTCTTGAGCGAAAACCGGTCCTCGCGCAGAATCCCGTCGCGGTTCCAAACCACCAAACCCTCCCCCTCGGAAAAGGGAGCCATCACTAAAATGCGGGCCGTCTCTCCAGGCTGATACTCCTTCTTATCGGGCACCAAAACCAGCTCCTCTTCCTCCACCTTGTCACGACTCGGAAGCTTTCCGCCTGCCTTCCAGAGCGTGTATTCCGTCTGATTCAGGCGACCCTTTTTGTCTCTGACGCTGGCGCGAACGTGATAGGTCCCCCCATCTTGGGGAGAGAGGATGACCGTCGACGGTGTCTCGGAAGTGGTCAGAGACTTCTTCTCCACACCCACCTCTTTTTGCTGAAATCCCCGACCCAAGCCCTGTTCATAGTCCAGCTTTAACAGCTCCAACTCCACCGGTACTCCGGGAAGAATGCGGCCGTCGATATCGGTCACCACGAGCGAAAGTTCGAAATCTTCCTCATCCACAAAGCTCTTCTCCGTTTTCAGCCCCACATATCGTTCGCTGGGATGAACCAGTAGATTGCTGCTGGAAGCCTGCTCCTGGCGATTGACATCGGCGACCGTCGCCGTTACTTCCACGACAGTCGGCCGGGGCGGCCACATCTCCACGAAGTCCATGGCCAGTTGGTGGGAGCCCTCGGCGTCGGTTCTACCCGTATGTTCAAAGCGCGAGGCGTCTTTGTAGGTCGGCCGCTCGTCCCAGAATCCTAGATCCCACCAGGGCCGCCATTTTCCGAAGGTGTAGTCGCTACGTCCGGGGGGTGAATAGGAAGAAGGCCGAGTGTTGACCACCCAGTCCACCTCGGTGGAACCCAGCACGCCTCCGGCCAAATACTTGGCGGTTGCTTCCACGGTTGTCGAACCGTGAAGAAGATGAGGCCCGTCTGAAACGACCTGGGCGTCCACCTCGAACTCGGGTCGGCGGAACTCCTGGACCTCCAATTCGTGGTATCCCGGTGGAAGACTCGCCCCCTTGATAACGAGGACGAGATATCCGAGGTCGATGTCCGACGGAATCTCCACCTCCAAATCAACTCCGCCCGAAGCATCCAGGGCGATCTTGCCCTCCTTCAGCTTGTTTCGTCGCGGGTCTTGCAGCACCCAATCCACTTCCGTACCCGCTTCAGGAGAGACGAGCTGCCCCGAAGGACCCCTCTGCCAACTGCGGACGTAGCCCTTGATATTCGCCTTTTCGCCGGGTTTGTAGAGCCCCCGGTCGTCGAAAAGAATCCATTCGGCATCCGCGGGGAAGGTCTCAAGCTGCCATCCGTCTTTATAACTCCAAGGATAGACGCCGAAGGGAAGAAACGCCGCCGTCTCCTTGTTTCTGACCTTCAAAATCGGAGTTTCGGTTTGGGGAAGCTCAAAGGCACACAGGCCATCAGAGTCGGTTTTCCCCTTCACAAGACCGAGTTCCAATTCTGCCCCCGGCACCGGCTTTCCATCAGAAAGGTTCGTTACGAGAACAGCCGCCTTCTGCGCTCCCGTAGTCATGTCGATACCCAGGTTCGTGCTCTGCACCCAGGTCAAAAGCTCCCGAACTTGATAATCCTTGTCGGTCTCGTCCGGATCGCCAACCCAAACAACGAGGTTACCCTCACCTTCCTTAAGATACTCAAAAAGATCGATCGGTGTGCTCACCAGTTCGTCCGGCTTCTGCTCCACCGGGATCTCCAGTTCGGCCACCGGCGTGCCCGGAATCTCAACCGTCTTCGACCGTTCGGACCTGTAGGAGCGGGCCCCCGTCAGCTTGAGATAAGCCGCCCAATCCTTCGCCTCCACCCGGTTCACTCGAAGCTTCAGCCGCTTGACATTGGTAGTGAAGACGGGCAATACGGCAGGCTCTCCCGCCTGCATCAGAGTGAACGCTTCAAACCCGTGGTCCAACTTCTTGGGCGCTCGTCCGGTCTTCATTTCCAACCGAAGCACCTTGCCCAGCTTCTGGCCGAACTCGTCGGTGAGGTCGGGAGAAACCGTCACTTCATAGGTCGTATTGCCCTTCTTCTCGCCTCTCAGATGGACGTTGTTGCCGATGGCATAAATCGCTAGATTCTCCGGCTTGGGCGAAACGGAAATCCAGGTTGGGTCAAACCCCTGGTGATCTACCCGATTGTTAAACTCCAAGGAGAAGCTCTCGAACGGCGAAACCTCCTCGCCCTTTTGCGGCTCCCGATCCGACAGGTACAACTTATCGAAAGTGAAAAAGTCCGCGCTCTGCGTCTTGCTGGAAAGTAGCGGCCCTTCAACGCCCTTGACTCCCTTAGCGACGCTCAAGGTATAACGACTTCCTGGTTGGAGTTCTTCTTTGGCTACAAAAAAGAGAACACGACCGTTCAGCTCATCTTTATAGCGCTCTCTCACTCCTTCTTCCATCGACTCGGCCTCCTGCACGGAAATCGAGGTCAAAGGCACGTTGCGACGGGCTTGCTTCAGACGAACCAGGGGCGCGGTGGCGGCCGGAACGACCGGCTGATTGAATACGACCGTGATCAAAGGCCGCAAGCCCACACCCGACCGGGCGGGTGAAAAGCTCACCACTCCGGGACGAGCGGTGGTGAATTTTTGCCTCACCGCCTCGCTCAACTTCGTGCCCCGAATATCAACAACTCCGGCAGGAACGGTCACTTCATAATCGGTGGCGCGAGGGAACTCGCCTGCTGTCGGCTCGAAGATCAGAGTCTGAGTCCCTAGCCAGCGCCACTTCCCCGACGGGCGCGGCTGAAGCGTGATACCCATGGGGTCGCCACTCTCGACGCCCGCAGCGTCGGAGACGTCCACCATCGGTGAGTTGAAGGAGATGGAAAGTCTGGGCGCTCTGTTCACCTCTCCTTCGGGAGAGATCGAAGTCACTTCCAGCGCCTTCTGGGCGACTTCGTCGGGTTGAACGACAGCGGACGCCGGGAAGGAAAGCTCCCGCCTTTGAGTCGCTCGAGGAGCGGGCTTGGAAGAAGCACGCTTGAGAAATTCAGGTCGGTCTCTAGGGGCAGGCAGCGACTCCCCAAACAACTTCTTCAATTCCTTGACCCGTTCATCCGGGAGGGGAGTGCCTTCCACGAACTCTCTCGATTCGCCCGGTGAGGAGGCCTTCTCTCCGTCTCTCAGGACTATTTGCAGCGGCGTTTCTTCAGAGACTTCCGGTTTCTTCGGTCCCTTTGGCTTATCAGACCCCGAGAACTGGCTCAAGGCAAAGCCCAAACAAAGCAATATCAGCAGAATGCCAGGCAGGCGTATGAATTTCATGATCCACTCCCCGAGTCCGAAAAGAACTCTCCAGTAGGAGTCTAACCCCTATCACCAACTCGGGTTGCGACGAATCAGAAAGGGTCGCCCGACACCAGTCCGAGCGACCCCTTCCCCTCCACTTCCCGAACCCGGTTAAAACGTCATGGCCCGCCAACCTTTGCAACCCACTTAACGCTCCTATGATGTTCCTCGAATAGTATCGTCCTATGAAAATTAACAGGACCCTGACCCAACCGACGCTTCGGAAGTCCCCCGCCACCGACAAATCGACCACCCCCGAACCCCGGGAGTCTTTCCAACCCTCGAACGGCCTGGAGTGGGCCGGTCTGGTGGGAGGCCGCCTAGCCCTGATATCAACACCTGTGGCAGCAGGTGCCGGCCTGGTGACCGCCGCTCTTACCGGAAACCCCGCACTCGGCGCCAAAGTAGGATTTGGGATCGTGGCCGGGGCCGGATTGGCCGGCGGAGCCCTCGGTGTAACCGCCTATCACGCATTCAAAGACCTGGATATTCCTAGCTAGCGGCCTCCCTTACAAAAGCGGGCTAACCTTCAAGAGGTGCCCCCCTCCTTATCCGTATGGCACATTCCATCGATTCTGTCTCCAGCGTTAGTCTGACCGAAGACAACCTCTGGAGGACAGAACATGAATATAGAATTTTTCAAAAACCGATCACGAATGTTGGCAGCCGGACTTTGCGGCGCGGCTGTGCTGACCTTCGCCGCCCTGGAATCCCCGGCGCAGGCTCAGGAAGACCCGAACGGCGCGAAGTCCGAACAGACTGAGGAGTCGCTTCAGAAGTCGGAAAAAGAAGAGAGTCGGAAAGCCACCAGTAGTCTCGACCTCAGCGAGGTCAAGTTCGAAGGTGAAATTATCCGAAAACTCGGTGAATCCGCCGTCATCGTAAAGTCGGACGAGCAAGACTTGCTGCTACCGCTTTCGGTAGTTTCCTCACTGGAAAATAGCCAGACTGCGGACGACACCCTCGCGGACGCCTCCCAAGACAAGACCGAGCAGGCCGACCAGGACAACGAAAAACCGGAGACGGTCGCCGAAGTGGAAACAGAGACCACCGTTGAGCCTTCTCAAGCTGAACTCCAAGTCGGAGACAAGGTTCAGGTGCAACTTGCCAGCACCGATGCCGAGTTGGTCGCTCTAGAGAACAACGTTCTGACCGCCCGGGACGGAGAAATGCTGATGCAGCTGCCCGCGAACGAAATTTCAGAGGAAGCCTCTTCCCGGATCAAGTTCAACGCCAAGACGAATGGTGAAACCAGTATCATGACACTCCAAGAGGCGATCGACGACCGGCGAGAACTCACTGTAAGTCAGGGCTGGTCCACGGAGATGCCGAAAGAGACAACCACCGGTGTCATCGTAGCCAACAAGCCCGGATACCTGATGTTGGCGGCGGTCTCCGATAATGCCGTTAAATTGATTCAGGTCCCTCAGACACTGCAAGCTGGAGAGGCCGTCTCACTGAGCGAAAATTCCAGCGGCGATATCATGGTCGAACCGATAGACAACACAGTTGCGTATGAAGAGCTGAAAATAAAGGGCAAGCTAGTCAGCCAGAACGACGATTTCGTGGTTCTTGAGACCGGTGGAGAACACTATCTACTCCCAGGGAGCCTTGAACTCAAAGCGGTCGACAGTGACGAGAAAGCAATCCCCGGGAATATGGTGAGCGTGACTCTCCCCGCCGGTGACGGCGAGATAGTCGCCGAACTGCCGGACAACAAGATCGTTCTCCATACCGAGCACGGGGTGGCCCAATTGCCGAGCGATGCTCTAACGAATCTGTAGTCGAAGCTGACCGATTCCGGCACTCACAAACTTCAACCATAAAAAAAGACGTTCGACCTTGAAAAGGTGGAACGTCTTTTTCTATGGTGGTCCATCTGGCGAGAGATTTCCCACTACGCTTCTTTTCGTCCCGAAAGACACAGCAATCTAGCGTATCTGTTGTTTGGCCGCCAACCGCTCCTGCACCAAACTCCCATGGTCCGCTTTCTCCGGTGCTTCTCAAATCCCTCAGTTGAGTGTTCCCACTCGCTGACTTCATTTTCGAATCTTCTCCCATTGCTGGGACCGTCAAATGCGTCGGGCCTCGTTTCGAATGCCTTCAGACAAAACGCTGCTGCGTTACTTTGGTCAGTACGCTACCCCTGCTCCATTTTTCACCATCTCTGGTCGCGGTCGTTCCTCGACTGAGCGCAATTCGTAGGGTAACGTACGCTCTTTCGATCTTCTCTAGCAGTTCCGCCCCCGCTTTTTGCCTGGACTCTACTCGCGTAAAGGCTTGGCTTGGTTCGAGTTCCCTCCGCGGCTACACAGCTTCCGCGGTTTTTTCAGTTGAGTCTGTTCTCAACTCACCATTTGTTGGACTTCCAGTAGGCTTCTGGGTGATTCTAAGGTCTGGTCACAACCCCTCGAGTCTTTTCACGCCGGCTCATCGCCACTTCGTACGGCATGACTCAAGTTCCGTATCTTGAACTACCTTCTCAGTTTCAAGCTCCCGTTCTCATCCTTTCAGCAGCGTTTTCCTCGTTATTTCCCACGAGTTCAGATCCTTGACACTCACGTGTCTGCTTCAGGCTACGGGCCCGGTCTTAGTAACTTAGCTAAGACTCCGTGCATCGGTTTGGTTTTCGATGTCACCCTGTGCTCTTTTCACACAACCCAGCGGCTGTCGAGGCTTGGGTCCTGATTCTCTTCCGTGCTTCTTGCGTCGCACGTCGTCCAACCGGACTCACACAGTTCCTTTGTCGTACATCGTCACCTGTACATACCAGTTCTTGCCTTCCTGGTTCAGGGCGCTTTTGCGGTCTAAGCGCTACCGCACTTTGCTTTCGTCACTGTGAGATGACACGGCAGTCCAAAGTGGTTCCGTTGTTTGGGTTACAAATTCCGAACGTTGCGGTCAGTCTTTCTGGCGGCTCCGCCGAGTTACCTCGGTCGCCCTTTCCCGTCACCGGTTCCAGTCTTACTTCCGCAGCCTTCCTCGGGTTTTGCATCCGAGGAGCTGCAAGGCACTTGAAGATGCTCCCACACTTTCACAAATAGCATCGCTGCTTTCCGTTTTCAGTAAGGAGACCTCGAAGGGGTGTGCCTAACCTCTATCCTCTTTAGCCGATACCCGCTGAGGGGGATAGTCCTCGCCGCATCTCTCGCTTTGCGGGGCGACTCCGTGACTGGAGTTCTTTCAGACTATCTCACCTCACTCGTCGAGTCAACCCGTCAAGCGGTCGCCGGATGGGCCCGACAGCCTCTAAACCCCGGTGCGACGGGCTTGAGAAAGATTTATTTAATTTTAAAACAAAGAAATGATCATGAACCAACAAGCGAAAGTCTACTAGGGAATTTCATTCCGGGTCCAAAAACTCGTGAGATGCTAAAAAGAAAGCACACCCGACTGGAGCTGGAAGTTGAAGGACTACCAGGTCGTCGAAATCCCTAACGATTTCGACGACAACAAGGTTCTTCGAGTCGCCGAAGCCTGGACCTACGGTCCCGCGGAACACACCTTCAACAGCCAGATACTGAGGTTTCTGGAAGACGAAACCATCTCCGACGCCCGAGTCAGGTTGTTGGAGTTGCTCAACTCCGAAGATGACTAGCCGGGACTTCTCGAACAGCGAACAGACTTTCTGCAGGAGCAACGGCCCCGGCACGAACTAGCCGCCATGGAAACTCGTGAAATGGGTGAGCTGGTCGTCGCCGACCTGGCTATCCCAGCAAACATTAAGGACATCATTCAAGACACAGGATGTGAGACACTCGACGATCTGGTCCAGTCCGACCCGGCCGTCCTGACCGCCACCAAAGGCTTCGGAGCGGGAGCCCGCCGCGAACTGGAATTGGCTTTGACCGAGGTTCTCGACTCGCTTGCGCCGCCCGTAGCCGAGCACGCCGCCAGGTTTATCGACGAACTCAGGCTCAAGCCGGAAACACCCGAATCCGAGGCCCCGGTCAAGGATGTGAGAGCCCTCACCTGGGCCTTCGAAAACCTGAAGCACAAACCGTCGGTTCGAATCATGCGTTGTCGACTCGCTCTCGATGGGGGACCTCGGCCCAAGGTTGATGAGACGGCCTCCCAATTAGGAGTAACGAGAAACGCCGTCACCCTGGCAGACTTCAAAGTCACCGACTGGCTCCGGCGGTCAGACAGCTTCCATGTCGCGCGCAACTGGTTGAACTGGGTTATGTCCCACAGCATCGGCTACGTCACCTATCAGGAACTGGAAGCGCTTTTTGATACTCGCGTCTCCCATGACCCCGGTGACCTTCTGACCGCTCTACGTCTGCTGGAAAGAGTGGAAGGCCGCGTCTGTCCCTGGACCTTAGAGACCGAGGACCTTGTCATCGACAAAGAGTTCCTCTCCACCGTCAAGAAGACCCGAAAGCGTCTGGGCGCGAGAAGTTCGTCACCGATACCGCCCGCGGAGATTGCCAAAGCGATAAGCGAGGATATCGGTCGGGAGATGTCCGTACCTACGGCGCTTGACGTGGCTGAGCGTATCTGGCTGGATCAGGTCAACGAAGAGGGAGTTACCGTCAAGCTCAAGAGCAAGAGAAACCGCTAGTCCGCCTGTTACCTCACACTCCCGAGCCAGGCAGTCACGCTTTTACCATAGTCATTGACCATGGTAAATTCAGAACTGGTTGGGCTCGGGTAAAAACAGTATCGAGATTCTGGGCGACATCGTTTCGCCTTGCAGTACCGATGACTGGGAGGTACTCGATGGGCTATCTTCTTGATACTCATATCCTGCTGTGGAGCCTCAGGGAGCCACTGTTGCCGGACGCCCAAAAACATCGTCGCAGCCTCCCCTTTGCGCGAAGCGAGACTGACCTTCGACGTCGCGCTTCGTAGTCGAGAGGTGACCCTCGGTCACGACGACCCCGCTGACAGGTTCTTGGCCGCAACTGCGGCGGTCTACGAATTGACCCTTATTACCGCCGATACGAAACTTTTGGAGGGCGATGGATTCAAAGTAATGGCCAACGACTGAATCAGTAACTCTCTACCGAAACATCCTCATCAAAAAACTCAATAGGAAAATCTCGCTCAAGCCCGTCCCGACAGCGCTCGGCGATCTGCTCCAGCTTGGTGGCGTCGACCCCCACCGAGCAAAAGCCGAACTCGGCCACGTTGAGCATATCGTGCTCCCCCACTTCGGCCGCGGAGAGATGGAATTTGTTGCGAGCTTTGGCCAGGACCGACTGCACGACGCTTCGTTTTTCTTTCAGGCTTTGGGGTGAAGTGAGAATTCGACAGCGGGCCCGCCAAACCAGGACCTTCACGGCACGCTGCCCAGGAGCTTGACGATGTCGCCCAGGCTGGTGAGATCCTCAGCCGTGGCGTCGGGAAAAAACTCTTCCAGGACCGGGGTGGCGTAGGGACCCGTGCCCACTCCCAAGCTGCGCGCTCCCATGCTCTTGGCGGCTTCCAGATCGCGGGGCGTGTCCCCCACCACCCAACAACGCCGCGGCTCAAACTTCTTGCCGTAGTGGCGACAGGCTCGTTCCAAAGCGATCCGCGCCAAACGGTTTCGGTCGGCACAGTCCGAGCCAAATCCCCCGACCGGGAAATAGCGGTTCAGGTTGAAGACGTCGAGCTTCTTCCGGGCGGTGCTTTCCATGTTGCCGGTCAGGAGCGCCATCGGGATGTCTCTCTTGGAGAGGTACAACAGAAGCTTGTCGACCCCCGGAAGCAGCGTGCTGGCCTCCTTCAGTTCATCTTCACTCTCTTCCAAGAGCCGGGCATACTTACGAAGGATCAGTTGCTCCGTCTCCACCCAGTCGCGCTTGGGGAAGTTGATCTCTCCGAAAGCTTCCCGCACGATGAGCGGGTCGGTTTTGCCGGCCGGCATCACGCACTCCGGGAATGTGTGGCCCGTGATTTTGCAAAAGGCCGATTTCAGACACTTCATCGACACTCTTCCGCATAGCAAAAGAGTCCCGTCTATATCGAAAAGCACCAGATTGGAGCTAGTGGACATGTTAGTCGCCGTCTTCTAAAAAGTCTCGAAAAAGATCGGGCAAGTCCCCCACCGAGACCACCCGGTAGCCTTCACTCTTGGCCTGGGCCTGCGAGTCGAGGAGGTTGTATCCCCAATCGGCCATGGCCGTCTGCGCTCCCGTGGGAGTCACTTGATGTAGATTTTCCAACAGGTCGTCGATAAAGAGCACCTCGGACGGCTCCACTTTGTAGTGTCGAGCAATTCCCGCGATCTGGTCGGCCTTGTGCTCGGAAAACTCTTTTCCGAAGACCGGCCAAAACCGCTCGGTCGTGGTGAGGAGCGCCTGAGCCGACGCGGTATCCTTCGTCGTGGCTAAGGCCAACCCGGAAAACTGCTCTTCCCAGTCGTCTAGCACCCCTATCAGGGCCGGATACGGTCTCTGCCAGCCGATCCAGGTCTCCGGCTCATTGTCGCGGATGTGAGCCCGCAAGAGATAGAAAGCCCGATCGAACTTGGCGGCCTCGTCGGCTCTCTTGGCTCGCTCTTTGAGAAAGGCCGTGTGCGGCATCTGCGCCAAATCGCGGTCCGGGTCTTCCTCCATGAGCGCAAAGAGCGTGTAGAAATCGTGCCCGGTTCGAGCCAACGGACGCCCTCTCAGAAAACCACGCTCAAACTCGCGGCTATCCAGTCGACGACCGGTGAGCTCTTCGTAGGCCCGCCAACCGGTCTGAAAACACTCTCCCGCCGAATCCCAGATTACACCGTCGAAATCAAGGGCCAGAACCCGTTTCTTCACGCGGGTTGCCCCGCCAACTGTTCGATGGCTCGTTCGATACGGCTGATGCACTCGTCCCGCCCCACTAGCAAGAGCAGGTCGTAGAGCCCAGGTCCGCCGCCCACTCCCGAGACTGCCAGACGCACGGGATGAATCAACCTGCCCGCACCACACTCGGCGGCTTCGGTCACGGCTTTCAGTTCGGCCTCCAGCGTTTCCACGTCCCAGGCACACTCCTTCAGCCTGGCCTGATAGTCTCTCAGGAGCTTGGGAGAGTCGTCCTTCCAACGCTTCTTCACCGATTTTTCGTCGTACTCGGTGGGCGCCTGATAAAAATAGGGGCAGCCCTCCACATACTCGGGATAGACGCTGGCACGCTCTCTCATGACCTCGATGATGGCCCGCATCTTCTCTTCGTCCGGCTTTTCGATTCCGGCCTGTTCAAAGAAAGGGTTGAGCCGCTCCGAGAGAGTCTCGGCCGGCATTTCGCGTAAGTGCAGAAAGTTGATGTGCTTCAGCTTGGCCACGTCGAAAACAGAGGCGGATTTGCTGATCCGCTCCAAAGTGAAAGCGTCGGCCAGAGATAGAAGATCGGGGTAGTACTCTTTGTCGTCTCCGGCGCTCCAGCCTAAAAGGGCCAGGAAGTTCACCAGGCCTTCAGCCGAATAGCCGTTGTCGCGATAAGATTCCACTGACACGTCGCCGTCTCGCTTGGAAAGCTTCTTCTTTTGCTCATTCACGATGAGAGGCAGGTGCGCGTAGCGCGGGGGCTCCCAGCCGAAAGCGCGATTCAGCAGAATGTGCTTGGGTGTGGAACTGAGCCACTCCTCGCCTCGAATCACGTGGGTGATCTTCATGAGGTGGTCATCCACCACCGCGGCCAGATGGTACGTAGGGAAGCCGTCCTTCTTCATCAGGACCTGATCGTCCACGGTGGAGGTGTTGATAGAGACCGTGCCGCGAACGATGTCATCGAAGACGACGTTCTCGTCCTCCGGCACTCTCAACCGGTAGACGTGGGGCTCACCCGCCTCGATTCGCTTTTGGGCCTCGGCCTTGTCGTAGTCTCGATAGCGTCCGTCGTAACCGGGGTTTTGACCGGCCGCTTTCTGCTTCTCTCGCATCTCTTCGAGCTCTTCAGGGGTAGCAAAGCAAGGATAAGCCAGTCCCTTGGCCACCAGCTTCTCGACGTGCTCGCGATAGATCGGCAGGCGCTCGCTCTGGACGTACGGCCCTACCTCGCCAGGATTATGTGGCCCTTCATCGGGCTCGATACCGGCCCAACGCAGAGACTCCAGCAAGTTTTCCGCCGCCCCTTCCACCAATCGGGTGCGATCGGTGTCTTCAATGCGCAGCAAGAATTTGCCGCCCGTGGCTCGAGCGTAGGCCCAGTTGTAGAGCGCCGTTCTTAAGCCACCCACATGCAGATAGCCTGTCGGGCTCGGCGCGAATCGTACTCGTGTACTCAAGAGAATACTCCTTCTAGGGTCTGTTGACCTTAATCTATCGACTGAACTTCCCAGTAGTCCAGGTCGTTCCAAATTGTCGGTTCTTCAGAATCGTCTTCCAGACTCTGTTCCCATTCCTCCCGCAAGGTCTCCTCAGCCTCGTCAAGGAGGTCTCGATCTGTGCGGAAGGTCACTCTGCCAGAGCGGTCTTCGTCGTCTTCTCCGCCGCCCGGTACGGTGTCTACCATCCCCAGGCGAGCTAGCAAAATGTATTCCTCGGAAGAGACTTCAAAACTGAGCGTGGCCAGGGTTTCCATCTCATCGTCGCTGATGTCGTCTTCTTCGTCGGCCTCGAACCATCGCATCTCGATGGCCCGGGCATCCAGATACTTCCCGTCTCCAAGATGAATCGATTCCACTCGTCGAATCAGGCTCTCTGCACTCATACCGGCACCTCCACTTTTTCCAAAGCTTCAGCCACCACTTCTAGTCCGACCTTGCCGGTGGCATCGGTCAGGGAATAGATCCGGTGACCAAGCGTGACGCTTGCCAATTCTTGAATGTCTTCGGGAGTGACGTACTCTCGTCCCTCTAGAAAAGCACGGGCTTGAGAAGCGCGTCGCAACGCCAGACCTCCTCGTGGAGAAACCCCGGTCACGCCGCCGCCCACTTCGCGAGTAAAGCGAACCAGGTCTACCAGGTACCCCAACAAAACCTCGGAAACATCGACTTTCTTCACCTGGGCCTGGAGAGAGGTGATCTCTTCGGTGCTCAACACGGCCTCCAGACTTTCCAGAGGGTGCTGAATCGTTTGGTCTTTCAGCACCGCAATCTCCGCGTCACGCGGAGGATAGCCGAGAGAAGACTTGATCAAAAAACGGTCTAACTGAGCTTCCGGTAAGGGGTAGGTACCCTCTTGTTCGATCGGGTTCTGGGTGGCTACCACCAGAAAAGGCTGGGGTAGATGATGGGTCACTCCGTCCACCGTGACCTGTCGCTCTTCCATGGCCTCCAAGAGAGCGCTCTGGGTCTTGGGAGTGGCCCGGTTGACCTCGTCCATCAAAATGATCTGATGGTGCAGTGGCCCCGGCCTGAACTCGAAAGTGCCCTCTTTCTGGTTGTAAATCTGAACTCCGGTCAGGTCGGAGGGAAGAAGGTCCGGCGTGCCCTGAACTCTGGCGAAATCGCAGCTCAAGCTCCTGGCCAGGCTCTTCCCCAGAATCGTCTTACCCACTCCGGGAGCATCTTCCAGAAGGACGTGGCCGCCGGCCAGAAACGCGATGACGACGTGTTGAATAGCTAAACTGTCGCCTCGAACAACTTTGCGAATGTTGTCCAGAAGTCGTCTGGCAGGCTGACCGGCTACTTGCGTGGCGGAAGACAATGGGAGGAGTTATCGACCTTTGGATAGGTCTCTAAGAGGGGTGAGCTTCTTGCCCTCGGGGACATAGCGCTCGATGAAAGCTTCACTACCGGGGAAGGCGTGGAGGTCGATATTGATGACCCGGCCTTCATAGGCGACCACGGGCTTGCCGTCGTGGGGCAGCGGCGTGTGCCCGATGACGACGCCCTTCACTCCCATTCCAGAAAGCATTTCGTCCATCTCCTCGGGAGTGAACGGAACCGTCCTGGAACCGGTGCAGTAGTCGTATCCCCAGATTTTGCGGCTCCACAAGAAAGACTCTTTAGCCAGCTTGTATTGGTCCGCGGGGAGCTCCATAATCTCGTTGATAGGAAGCCAGAAGTGCTTCGGGTCGGGGGCGGTGTGGGCGAACAAGCGGTCGTTGACCTTGACCCCGAGGCGGAGATGCTGGCGGAGGTAGTCACCCATCTCCGTATCCATGGCCTCTCGCCAATCT
>Ga0208701_100179_pt1 | contig 30305 bp, 23 predicted proteins | sample DeeseametaMP1482_FD_184188 | JGI IMG/M metagenome (GOLD analysis project Ga0208701, IMG submission 184188) | Marine microbial communities from the Deep Pacific Ocean - MP1482 (SPAdes) | ecosystem: Environmental > Aquatic > Marine > Oceanic | place: South of Fiji, South Pacific Ocean | collected... | reverse complement strand
CGAGAGAACGCTCCATGCCGCGTCGACAGGCATGACCATGCCCTGCCGGCCTGCATGCCCGCCGTGAGAACGCTCCATGCCGCGCCGACAGGCATGACCATGCCGAACCAGCCTGCACGCCCGCCGAGAGAACGCTCCATGCCGCGTCGACAGGCATGACCATGCCCTGCCGGCCTGCATGCCCGCCGAGAGAACGCTCCATGCCGAGCCAGCCTGCATGCCCGCCGAGGAACGCGCGTCCCCATCGACCCAAACATCGAACACCCGCCAAACCGCGACTCTCCTCGCTTCCCGCCCCAATACCGGCGGCCGTGAAACAAATCTTTAGTGTAAAGATCATGTCCGGGCGTATAGCGTGTAGGGTTTAAGCAAATTCTGGTGAAGGGGTCGGCCTCCAAGTTCAAACGAGAAAATTAAGCGAGGCCGAACTAGATGAACATAACCGACCTGGGTACAGCCAAACTCAGCTACCAAGACAACGAAATCGAACTCCCCCTGTTGGAAGGCACGATGGGCGAAAAAGCCATCGATATCTCCAAACTGCGAGGAGCGACAGGCTTGGTCACGCTCGACAGCGGCTACGGAAACACCGGCTCCTGCACCTCGGAGATCACCTTTATCGACGGTGAAGAGGGTGTCCTGATGTACCGCGGTTACCCCATCGAGCAACTAGCGGAAAAAGCCGATTTCGTGGAGGTCTGCTACCTCTTGATTTACGGCCACCTTCCCAGTGTCGAAGAGCTTACCGACTTTCGTAACAGCCTGACTCACCACAGCCTGATCCACGAAGATATGAAGAAATTCTTCGAAGGCTACCCGCCGACGGCCCACCCGATGGCCATCCTTTCGGCCATGGTCGCTTCCCTTTCGGCCTACTACCCCGAAGAAGACGGCGACACCAATATCATTCGCCTGCTGGCTAAGCTGAATACCATCGCCGCCTTTAGCTACAAGAAGTCGATCGGTCAACCCTACATCTATCCTCGCAACGACCTGGACTACGCCGGCGACTTCCTTCATATGATGCACGCCGTTCCGGCCGAGCCTTACGAGCTGGACGACACGCTCGTAGAAGCCTTGAATCTGCTCCTGATCCTCCACGCCGACCACGAACAAAACTGTTCGACCTCCACCGTCCGCATGGTCGGCTCCAGCGGCGCCAACCTCTTCGCCTCCATCGCGTCCGGCATCTGCGCCCTTTGGGGCCCTCTCCACGGCGGAGCCAACCAGAAAGTCATTCAGATGCTGGAGCGCATCGAGAAAGACGGCTCAGACTACAAGAAGTATGTGGCCATGGCCAAGGACAAGGACAGCGACTTCCGTTTGATGGGCTTCGGCCACCGGGTCTACAAAAACTTCGACCCTCGGGCCCGAATTCTCAAGAAATCAGCCGACCAGGTGCTGAGCAAGCTCGGTGTCAACGATCCCCTGTTGGACATCGCCAAGCACCTCGAAGAAGTCGCCTTAAGCGACGACTATTTCGTGGAGCGCAAGCTTTATCCCAATGTCGACTTCTACAGCGGTATCATCTATCGCGCCATGGGTATCCCGACCAACATGTTCACCGTGATGTTCGCCCTCGGTCGCCTGCCCGGTTGGATCGCTCAGTGGAAGGAGATGAAGGACGACCCCAAAGCCCGCATCTACCGACCCCGCCAAGTTTACACAGGCGAGGCCAAGCGCGACTACTAACCTCAGAACGTCAGCTTAAACTCACTGCTGACCTGCCACCCCTCCCAATCGAAAGGGTGGGTGGTCGAACCTATCTGACCGATGGCGCTGTTTCCCGTCTGAATCGCACTGTTCACCCGGTCGTGAGTGCCGTAATGGCGAGCTAGTATGTCCCAGCTGGTGCTGGAATTCAGCTGATAGTCCAGGCCTGCGTGAGGGACCAGCTGGTAGCTGTCGATGTTTTGGAAGTCGGTGAGACCGGTGGCCAGAGCGTAGCCGTTATAAAGTCCCGCGGGGTCGAAATGGCCGGAGGCGTCGATGTAGTCCATTCCGCCGTTTATCGTAATTTTCTTGGACAGTTCGTACCCCAGGTCCAAGGCAACGCTATCCACGGTGATATCGACTTCATTCTGACTTCCTCCCAGGGCCGGTGAAAGGTCGGAATTTCGACGCAGTTGATGGCGACCGGCCAGCCCCGTGACGGTCAGGCCCAGGTCGTCCCAGCGATAGGAAGCCCCGATTTCATAGTTTCGATCGTGACCTCGAGGATTTTCCAAGGGGGTCAGATTGGCCGTGAACGAGTTGCCGGAGTTAGCCCCGTAAAGATTGGGATGGGCAAATCCGAAAAACGCGGTATCCACGAAACCGGGACTGAAACCGAGGACATCGTTGGTGGGAATCGCCGCTCCCAACGCCCCGTTGGTCACCCTAACATCGTAGAGCGAGGTCTGGGTCTGCTTGAGGAAGCTCGCATTGGACCAGATCTTCCCGTCACCCTCGTGAAATTTCCATTTCCCACGAAGTTGGAACCCCTCTCGGTTTTGGGGATAGCGACCGGAATCGTATAGATGGAAGACCCCGGTGAAATTGAAGGGCTTGACCGGTCGCCCTCCTAGCACGTTGCCAAACCAAGCCGAGGGGGCATATCGAGGATCCACCCGGATGTATCCGACACCCAGGTCGAGACTATTATCCAGCAAGGCCGCATCCAGGTTCACAACGAGGGCGTTACCGGTGGCGTTGTAGCTGCTGTTCCGGTTGGGCCGAAAGTCGGAGCGCCCGAAGTGAGCGTCGAGACTCAGTTTGTCGGTCTCGTTGAGAGGAAGGTCGTAGTGGCCCTCCAGGCCCCAGATATTCTGACTCTCCGGTCCGAAATTGCCCGCTCCCGGACCAAACCCGACGGTGTTGTCTTGAGTGGGGTTCCAGCCGGCGATCGGCCTGGTGTCGGCCGTATTGCCCACCGTAGCGGTCTGGGCCTGCTCGAAGGCACTGCGTTGAAGAGCGAACCAACCGGGTGGATTGACCCACTGCCTCACCGACCAGCCGTTGGAGGCTCCGTAAGCGACGTTGAGCCCGTTATCGAGACCGACCGGAAGCGGCTGCCCTCCCGTGGGCGCCTCCTCGGCCATACGGCTGTAGTTGAAGCCTACCAGCCCGTTCTTGAAGTGGTATTTCAAATTGGCGTTGGCGACGTAGTTTTGATAATTCTCGCCCTGGAAGCGAACGCCGTCTCCAAAGCGAGACCCCATCACTTCCCAGGTCAGCTTCTGTTCTCCCAGATTCTGCTCACCGGCCACGTCAAACCCGAAGCCAGGCCAGACACGAGGACCAAAGACTCCCAGGTTCCCTTGGCCGGTGTAGACAAGCGGATCCATATCGGTCTGGTCGATGTAGCCCACGGTAAGCTTTGTTTGGGAGGGTTTGTGCTTGACCCAGAAACGGTTTAGAGTCATGCGGGTGTAGGGCTGGTTGTTGAGCCCCTGGGCACCCCCCGCGTTGGCGGAGAAGATATTCTGGAGGTAGGGCGCCGACACGCCCCAGTAAGCATCCACGATCTGGTCGCCCTGAGAGCTGAAGGCGGCGAATTCGGCGGCCGCGTCGATCTCTTCCGAAACCTTGATATTCAGACCCAGGATGGCCGCCGAGGTGAAGCCTGTACCGTTGGTCAGGGCCTTGCCGTTGCGGTAATCGACCACCGGCAAGACTCCTACAAGCATGGGCCTCCAGGGAGGGGCCAACGAACTGCCCACGGCATTTTCGTACTCAATATAGGGGACCGTACCGGGCACTCCCGCCCCCTGTCGGAGGGCATCGTTGTCTCCCGCGCCCTGGTTGCTGAAGCTTTGAAAGACGACCCTGGTGTCCACCGAACCGTAGAACGTGACCCGTTCAAGTTCAGTGACCCGCCTGTCCAAAAGTCGGCTGTTCTCCTCCAGGTTGTCCACCCGGACGCCTAAAGCATCGAGCTCACTCTCCAGCGCTGCGGCCAGGCGTCGAAGATCATCCATTTCTTGTTTGCTTGCGAAGCTCTGATGCTGCGACTCCATTTTGGACAGGAGCCGAGCAACCATCACTGCTAATTCCCAGCGACTGGCCGACCGGTCTCCTTTGAAAGTACCGTCGGGATAGCCCTCGAGCAGTCCCGAAGCCGCCAATCTGGCCACCGCATCGGTCGCCCAGTGGTTCTCCGGAACGTCGGGAAACAGAGGCGCGGCCCGAAGAGGGATGAGAAGAAGTAAGAAGAGGGCGAGTGTTTGGGGAAATCTATTCAGAAGGTATGTAGGTGCGTATCTCATTTTTTGTAACGGCGAATGCCAGGGTCCCGAATTTCGGGGTCAACTTTCTTTCGATGGGCCTGCATGGCATCAGTCTGTTGAGACTCCGACTCAGATAAAAACCCCGAAACGTCAGGTCTTTCTCCGGAAGTCGTTCGTCTGCGAAAAACTGGAAATCAGCCAAGAGATTGGAGATGTAGGTTTCCATCACCAGGTCCATGAGTTTCTCGTCGTCCGGCAGTCGGACGATCTGCTCAAGGTTCAGACCTAGCTCGGTAAAGCTACATGCCAAAGGCCTCATATATTCGTAGAGGTCTTGAGTTTGAAAGGTGTTGGTCCGGTTGAGAATCTGGTAGCCTTGCACCAAGAGGTATCCGGCCAGGATGACTTCCACTCGATCGGCTGCCAAAATCGACGCCTCGAGAAGACGCAACGTACTCACGTTGATAACCGGACCGAGAAGGTGGTAGTAGGCCGTGGAATCCGGCTCGGACCCCTCACCTACAGTATGCGGTAGGCTAGCGCTCGCAATCACCACTCGGTCACAACTCATCTCGGGACACCTCTCCAAGAGCTTCTTAAGCCTGCTTGCAGGCCTTGATTGTCGACTCTATCGCCTGAGTTGACTCGGAACCATCCGCCAGTCGACGGAAATTGAAAAATCGACACTCGTACCGCGTCTCTCCCCTGCTATCCACCGCCACCGCGGATCCGTCGATAGCCCTAGGACTACAGACCGAGATCGTATTTGAATATTTTTCTCTACAACCCCGAACTCACACCCAAAATCAATCTATGGACCTATTCATCTCTCACCCGGCCACAATCATAATTGGCCCCAGTTCGAATGATGCCGGCCAGAGCCGGCCCAAAGTGTTCGAGGAGTTTCATGAGTCTATTTACATCAAGGTCTTCGCTCTCTACCGACGAGCTTAAGAACGACCTGACATCCGGTTTCTTTGTTTTTCTTATCGCCCTACCCCTCTGCTTGGGGATTGCGATGGCATCCGGCTTTCCGCCGATAGCAGGTATCATGACAGCCGTCGTGGGCGGTCTGATATCAACCTTTCTCGGCAGTTCAGCACTCACCATTAAGGGTCCGGCCGCAGGCCTCATCGTGATCGCCATCGGGGCGGTCACCGAGCTCGGCGGAGGGGACCCGATGACGGGCTACAAGCGAGCCCTCGCTGTCGGGGTCATAGCGGCCCTGATTCAAATCGTCTTCTCTCTCTTTCGCGCCGCCACCCTGGGGATCGCGATGTCCCCGTCCGTCGTCCACGGAATGTTGAGCGCTATCGGGGTCATCATCATCGCCAAGCAAGCTCACACGATGGTTGGGGTGAAACCTGAGTCCAAAGGAGTTCTCGACCTGTTGGCCGAGATTCCGCATTCTCTGGCCCACGCCAATCCCGAGATTGCCGCTATAGGTCTGCTATCTCTCGCTATCCTGTTCGGTTTGCCTCTCATCAAGAAGCCCTGGGCCAAAAAGGTGCCCGCGCCCATCATCGTTTTGTTAGTCACGGTACCCCTGGGCTTTTTGTTTGATCTGGACCACTCCCACACGTATAGCTTCAGTGGACACGTCTACAACCTGGGGCCCGAATATCTGGTGCAACTCCCGGGGAACGTGCTGAACGCCCTCACCATGCCCGACTTCTCTATGATCTCCAGTCCCGTCACCTGGAAGTACGTGATGATGTTCGCTCTGGTCGGAAGTATTGAGTCTGTCTTGAGCGTGCTCGCGGTAGACGCGATGGACCCGAAGAAAAGAGCGTCGAACCTCAACAAAGACCTCTTCGCGGTTGGAATCGGCAACCTGATATGCGGTCTCATCGGCGGTCTGCCGATGATCTCCGAGATTGTTCGGAGTAAGGCCAATATCGATGCCGAAGCACGCACCGGTTGGTCCAACTTCTTCCACGGCCTCTTCCTCTTGCTCTTCGTCGCTCTTATCCCGGGAATGCTTCACCGAATACCCCTGGCAGCTCTCGCGGCGATGCTCGTTTACACGGGATTCAGGCTGGCCTCGCCGGCGGAATTCAAGCACGTCAACGCTCTTGGTAAAGACCAACTCTTTCTCTTCGTGGTGACTCTGGTGACGACGCTCGCTACCGACCTGCTGATGGGAGTGGGACTGGGACTGGTCTTGAAGGTGGTGATGCATGTATCGCGAGGCGCTCGTCTCAAGGACCTTGTGAAACCTGAGATCAGTACCCGGATGGAGGACAAAGAGATGCGAATCGTGGTGGAAGACGTGGGCATCTTCACCACCCTCTTGAAAGTGCGAAAAGCTGTTGAAAACCGACCTCCGGGGATTGAGAGAGTGGTCCTCGACGTGCGCAGCGCCGTGCTGGTCGACCACACCTTCATACGAAATCTCCAGACGATGGCGGAAGAATGGGAAGACACCGACCTCGTCTTCGAGGGCTTGGAAAAAATGAAGAGCTCCTCGGAACATCCGCTGGCTTCTCGGAGAAAAGCGTCGTGAATACGGCTGCTCCCCAACTCCAGAGCGAAGACGTCTTCGAGTTCGAAGCGCTGGTGGAGAAGGTTAGCCACCTTCTCCCCGCCCAGGCTCCGATCAGACGGTTCGTTCATCACAACACCCTCCACCACTTCCAGGAGTTGGAGTTTCACGACGCCGTCCAAAAAGGCGCGGAAATCTTCGATTGCCAGCCCTACCCGCTCGAAGCGTTTTTTGCCCGCGAGCGGCAGTCCGGTCGTATTAAAGAACGCGATCTGGAGAGTGTGCTGGAAGAGGACGAGGAGCGACCTTTCCCATTCGCCGACTGGACCCGACGAGAGTTCAAACTCTTTCGCCTTCGATACCTTTTCGAACGCCCTCAGGAAGCCCGAATCCGATATCTGCTGGAGGAGGGCGACCTTCTCCAGCAGCTCAGCCCCCTCGTCGCAACCGCAGTGCGAGACCTTCACCAGTCTCGGGAAGATCTTCCCGAGACTTTAGTGTCTCTGTGGCGCTCGCTTCAATCGAAGGTGCCGCCCACTTCGGTGAAGCCTCGCCCTCGTTCGTCCTCGCCTGTGGGAGAACTCCACGGATTCTTGATTCGATTCTGCAGCGCCTACCTCGACCAGGGCATCAGTTACTGGCCGATGCCTCTAAAGAGCGGTTTGTATCACGCCTTCCTCTCACTCTACTCCATGCAAACCGGTCTTGCTCTACCCTGGCAAAACGGATTGGCCGCCAGGCTGAACGCTCAATTCCAAGCCAATTGGACCGCGACCGACGCCCTGGCTGACGCCTTCGCCCGGCTGGGCATTAGCTGCGAGGAAAGCTATGCTGCTCTCAAGGAGCGCGCTTTGGCCCTGCGGGGATGGGCCGGTATGATAGCCGTGCTCGAAAAGCGACCCGATCTGGCTCCCATCGAGTCTCCACCGGTGACTCTCCAGGACTACCTGGCTATCTACTTTCAACTGGAAGCGCACATCTCCGAACAAACAGGAAACAGCACCTCGGCGACCGGCAATCAGAGACGAACCGATTATGAACTTACCTATGAGGCGTTTCTACTCGCTCAGTGTAGCGGGCTGGGTCTGGACCTGTTCTGTACTCCTAAAGCCGCGAAAGCATGGGTGACGGAAGTCCGAAACTTCGACGGCCTCAGTCGAAGACGCCTGTTGTTGGAGGCTTACGAGCGGCGCTACCGCCAGGACGTGGTGGACGGTTTGATCCATCACTGCCGTGTCGGTGAGGCCCGGGCCGCGGATGCTCCTCGTTTTCAAGCGGTGTTCTGCATCGACGACCGAGAAGAGTCGGTACGCCGCCACATGGAAGAGCTGTGTCCCGACCTTGAAACCCTCGGATACGCCGGTTTTTACGGCGTCACCATGCGCTACCAGGGGCTTACGGACCCTCATAGCACTCCACTCTGTCCTCCCGTCCGCACACCGAAACACCTGGTGCGAGAGGTCTTATTGGAGGGTCCAGCCCCCTCCGCCGCTCTGGGCGCTGCCCGACAGACCTGGCGAGCGAGTCGAAACACCCTGGTCGGAGGAAGCTTCCTCTCGGCCGCGGCGGGCATCCTGGCTGGGATCCCTTTGATCGGCCAGACTCTTTTCCCCGGACTGAGTCACCGGATCGGATCGGCCTTGGAGGAACACATCGCGCGCCCACCTCGGACTCGTCTTGCCCTGGAGAGACCGGAGGGACAGCCCCCGAACGAGGAAGGCTACTACGAGGGGTTCACCGTGGCCGAAATGGTGGAGATCGTAAAGGGTGGACTTCAGACCATGGGTGTCCACCGCTTCGCTCCCCTCTTCGCGGTGGTCGGTCACGGTTCGTCCAGCCTCAACAACCCTCACGAAGCAGCCCACGACTGTGGAGCCACCGGCGGCGGGCGAGGCGGTCCGAACGCTCGTGCCTTCTGCGCCATGGCCAACCATCCGGAGGTGCGCCGTGAGCTCGGTCAAGCGGGAATAGACATTCCAGAGCAAACCTGGTTTGTGCCCGCCTACCACAACACGTGTGACGACTCGATGACTTACTACGACCTGGACCTCGTCCCGCAGCACCTGAAAGCAGAGCTCGAAGAGCTGAAGAGCCTCTTCCACCGAGGCTGCGTGCTGGATGCCCACGAGCGATGCCGGCGATTTGAAAACGTCCCGCTTTCGGCCACTCCCAAAGCAGCCTACGACCACGTGCAGACCCGTGCGGTCACCCTCGCCCAGCCCCGCCCCGAATACGGCCACTGTACCAATTCTCTCTGCATCGTGGGACGAAGAGAGCGCACCAGAGGCATGTTCTTCGACCGGCGAGCCTTTCTGGTCTCCTATGACAGTACTCGAGATAAAGACGGCTCCGTGCTGGGCGGTTTGCTGGAAGCGGTCGGGCCGGTGGGGGCCGGGATCAACCTGGAGTATTACTTCAGTTCGATCGACCCGTCGGGCTACGGCTGCGGTACCAAGCTCCCCCACAACGTGACCGGGTTGCTAGGCGTGATGGACGGACACGCTTCCGACCTTCGCACCGGCTTGCCCTGGCAGATGGTGGAGATTCACGAGCCCATGAGACTTCTCAACATCGTGGAGTCTCCGCCCGAGGTCTTGATGCAAGTGCTGGTGGAGCGTCCGGGACTCAAAGACCTGGTCGACAAGGGATGGATCATCGTGGTCGCCTGGTCTCCCGAGGACGACCGATTCTGGCTCTACGACAAAGGAGCTTTTCAACCCCATCAGCTGGAGGCGGAATTTCTTCCCCAAGCGCCGACCTCTCTCGATTACTACCAGGGAAAACGAGAGCACCTACCCGTGGCCCGGATGTCTGCCGGAGTTGAAAGGACCGGACGAAACTAATGGCGAGTCTGATTATCCTCATACCTTTAGCCGCTTGTGCCTTTCTGAGCTTCATCTGGTGGTTCAAGCTAACCTTATCGGAAAGCTGGGTGGCCCGAATTTCGACCTCGGCCTTCTTCCTCTCTTCGCTGACCTCTTTCGTGCTCCTCGGCCTGCAATCGGGCACGGGCCTGCTGGTCCCGCTGGGAGAGTGGTACAGTCTCTCCGGCTACGCCTTTCACTGGGAGGGGGCGTTCGATCTTCTCTCCCTCACCTTGACGGGATTGGCAGCCTTTGCCCTGGGTCTCGTCTGCCATTTCTCCAAAGACTATCTCCACCAGGAGCGTGGTTTCTTGAGGTTCTACCTCCTCACTCTTCTCTTAGGAGTCGGAGTCGAGTTGGTCTTGCTGGCCGCCTCGATGGACCAGATCTTCTTCGGATGGGAGTTGGTCGGACTGAGTTCGGCACTCCTGATAGCCTTCTTCAGTCATCGACCAGGTCCGGCAAGTGGAGGGGTCCGAGCTTTCACCACCTATCGACTTTGCGACATCGGCCTCCTGACCGCCGTCGTCCTGATACATCACAGCGGCGGGGAGGCCGTCTTCTCGCTCCAGCAAAACCCGTGGTTTCAAGTGGTCCCGCGAGCCGACCAGGGGTTGAACTTCGTCCTCGTTCTACTTCTGATGCTCGCCTGTGCGGGAAAATCGGCTCTGGTGCCTTTCGGGGGCTGGTTGCCCAGAGCCATGGAGGGTCCCACCCCTTCCAGCGCCATCTTCTATGGGGCGCTTTCGGTGCACCTAGGCCCTTATCTGATGCTTCGCTGCAGTCCTCTCATCGAAAGCACTCGTTGGGGCGCCGCCGTGGTGGTGGCCGTGGGTCTTCTGACTGCTCTCCACGGCGCCATGGTCGGTCGAGTGCAGGCCGATGTCAAAAGCGCCCTGGCCTACGGCTCCATGACTCAGGTGGGATTGATCTTCGTGGAGATCGGCTTGGGCTGGTACTGGCTCGCCGTTCTCCACATGATCGGACACGCCAGTATCCGAACCCTGGAGATCCTCCGAGCTCCCAGTGTCCTCCACGACTATCATCACATCGAGACCTCGCTCGGTACCGTCCTCCCGAGGATGGGGCTTCACTATGAGCGACTGCTGCCCAGGTCCTGGCAAATCTGGCTCTATCGGCTGGCCTTGGAGCGCGGATACTCCGAGGCGGTCCTCCTCAACGGTCTCAAGCTCTGGAGGAAGGCCGTGGGTCTTTTGGACGGAGTGGAGCGTTTCGTGGAAAACAGAATTATGGGTCTCTCGGTACCCGGTCGCGAGAAAGTTGAGGCGCTCAGATGATCGAGAACGCTTACATCAATATCTTCCTCTACGTTTTAGCTATCTTTCCCGTCGCCCGAAGCCGCAGCCTGAAGGAAGCGCGACAGACCGCTTTCTCGGTAGCTCTGCTATCGCTGGCGATTTCGGTGGCCTGTCTCCTGTTTGAAAAATCCGGAAACTGGTGGGCGCCCTTTCCCCTGATGGTTTCCATCATCGCTCTCACCGCCACCGGATTGAGCAGCCTTAGCAACACAACGAGGCGATCTTACGCTGCCATGCTCTTGCTTTCAGCGGTCTCCATCTCCTATCTGGTTTTGCCCTCCGGTTGGCTGCTAGGTGTGCCCTGGTGTACGGCTATGCTCCTGGTGTGGTTTGAAGTTCGCCGGCGCAGCCTTAAAAAAGCGCGAGTCTTCGCCTTCTATATGGGCGGCAGTACCTTGCTGGCATTTCTAGGATTAGCCTTCTCGGGACGGCCGGAAGGCCTGCTTTGTCTGGCCCTCGCCCTGGGTATCAAGGAAGCTTGCTTCCCATTCCACAGCTGGTTTCCGAGCTTGGTGGAATCGACCCCTATGGGCGTGGTGGTCACTTTCGTCACCCCTCAGGTCGGTGTTTTTCTCCACCTCAAATATCTGGCCCAACACCTACCCCAATCGATGCACTTGGAGGTCGCCACCATCGGCATCGTGACCGCTCTCTTCGGAGCTGCTCTAGCCAGCGTCCAGACGAGTCTCAAGCGCGTTCTGGCCTATCTCTTCGTGAGCCAAAGCGGTCTGGTGGCCTTCGGATTAGAGAACTCCTCTCCCATCGGCCATACCGGCGCCCTAACGGCCTGGCTCGTCGCGGGACTCGGAATGGCGGGTTTCGCCATGTCGATCGAGGCGCTGACGGCTCGACGAGGCTCCGACCCGGACCTGCGAGAAGCCGGTCGGGACTTCGAATCGACTCCGGCTCTCGCTACGGCGTTTATGCTTTGCGGTCTGGCCCTGGTCGGTCTCCCTGGCACTCTCGGCTTCGTCTCGGAAGATCTCTTAGTACAAGGCTCGGTCCAGGAGTTCCCCGCTCTCGGCTTGTTCCTGATCGTGGTCACGGCCATCAACGCCATCACCATTATGAAGTGCCTCTTCTCGGTCTTCGCCGGTCCGAGATGCGAAGTGGGCGAGGATCTGACCCGTCGGGAACGCCTGGCTCTCAGTTTGGTGATCGGCACGCTGCTTTTGCTGGGGATGATGCCCGAGTTGCTCTTGCGCTGGTTTGCCTAGACTTCCGCGCGCATTGAAGTCTAAATAATCAGACGAACGCCGCCCAGCGCTCCCAGATCGTGGGGAAATTGTTCCCCTGGGGTACCGATGAACATATAGTTTTGTGGAACCTGGAGTCTCTGAGAGAGCGCTTCGACCAGCGCGGGCCCGAAGGTGCCTTGAACCAGGATGAGGTCGACGGCGAGTTCCGGATATTCCCGGTCGACGATATCCACGTGCTCTCGCAAGCTTTCGGGAATGTCTTCTTCCTTTTGGTAGACGTGGACGATCTCCAGCCTCTTAAGGTTTTCGTTCCCCAGGACATAAAGGGCGGCGCGATTGAGATTGGCCAGGTTGTCGCCCCGAGAAAAGTAGATCACGGTGAGCGAGTTAATGGCATCCACCCAGTTCTGTAGCTTCAGCAGAACTCGATCGTTGGTGGTCTTGATGCTGCCGGCGATCGATTGAAAGATAAACATGACGGCTCTGAGCAGACTCAGCCGGGTGAACATAATCCCCACCACCAGGATAGTCAGACTGAAATAGAGGAGAAAGACTATGACGTGCTCCGGATTGAGGAGCACGTTGCCTATGAGCCCCGTGACGACGGCCGTCAGAGCCAGCGTGACACTCGGCCAACTGGCTCGCTCATCTCGGCGCAGCCGCTCACGTTTTATCTTCATCAACATATTGCCGAGCGCGAACAGCGCCATCACGGAAAGAAAGCTGATCGTGTAGACGCCGGCCAAAGCTTCGACCTCGCCGTGGGTGGCCAGGAGAATAGAGACACAAAGACCCAGGAAGCCTAGAAAAATCCAATGGTTGGTGCCTCTCCATCGGTTCTCGGCGAGAAGAAACTGGGGCAAACACCGGTCCAAGCTCATTCTCCGAACCAGGCCGGACACTCCCACAAAGGAAGTGATGACGGCCCCGGAGAGGACCAACACGGCGTCGATGCTGACCAGATGCCCCAGGATCGGCATAGCACTCTCTCGTCCCATATGAGCCAACAACGTCTCTTTGTGAGCTTCGATGTCGTTGAGCGAGAGGATCCCCAAAGAGAGGAAACTGATAACAGGGTTGAAGAAGCCACCGCGACCCACATGTTTCGGAGGGTCTTCACAAAGACACCGTCAGCCTGCTCTTCGATAAAGTTGGCCGAACTCTCGAACCCCGACACTCCCAACATGGCGGCGGCAAATCCAAAGAAGACCGCCGGACCCACACCGATGGCAGGGGGCTGTTGGAAATTTGCCATCAGACGAGAGGTATCTTGAAAGACCACCACCGCGCAGGCACCTACCAACAAGAGTAGTGTGGTGATGTGAAACAGGAAGATTCCGGTAGCCACCTTGGCCGACTCGGAAATCCCCAGAATACTGAGAAAGGCGAACAAGCATAACAACAAGATAGTGGCCGGTATGACCGACATCTCGTGCCAGATCTGGTGGGCGTAGTGCATCGCTTCGTAAGCGCTGATGACCGCGGTCGCAATGTAGGACAAGATGGTGAGACAAGCCGCGAGAGAGGCGAACTTCTTGCTGGTGGTGTTCAGGAGAACGTTATAGGCGCCGCCGTTGAGAGGAAGAGCGGTCCCCACCTCGCCGTAGACCTTGCGAAAGAGATAGAGGACTCCGGCTACCAAAAGGAGGGAGAGCGGCGCGTACGGACCGGCGTAGAGTGCGCAGATGGCAGAGACGTAAAGACAGCTTGAGGTGATGTCGTTTCCACAGATCGAGGTGGCCAGCAGCTGATTTAGCTTGACGTGCCGTGTCTTCTCCGCCTCTCCACTGGTTTCTAGTTCGCTAATGTATCGGACCTCGCCCCGAAGGGAGGTCGTGGTCGCGATTGTTCCTGTGGTCATGACGCCGGCGTGTACCTCGGGGCCATTGTCAATCAAGGAAGTTTTGAAGAGAATCGGCCGGTCGTAGGATATTGTCTCGAAAACCGCCCGAGGTGCTCGAAACACCGCTGAAGAGCACCAGATCTCGGTCTATAGGACTAGGTCTATCGACCTAGATTCGTCCGCCCTAGTCGTCCGTTTTGCACAGGCCATAGGTCACCGCTCGGGTCGCTGCGGCGATTCGGCTCTTCACGTTGAGGCGGCGGAGCAGATTAGAGACGTGAGTCTTGACCGTCTTCTCCGAGATGAAGAGCTTCTCCGCGATCTCGGGATTTGAGAATCCGTGGCCGATCAACTTCAACACTTCGATCTCCCGTGGAGTCAGAAGGGCCGTGAGTTCGCTCGGGTCTTTGTCCGGGCTTGTCGATTGGGTTCGACTCTTCTGAAACTCGTTGAGCACACTCAGCGTGCTGCGGGAGTGAAGATGAGCTCTACCCTCGTGAAGATCGCGAATAGCGGTGAGGACTTCCTCCACGTCGCTGTCTTTCAGCAGGTATCCCTTAGCGCCGGCGGCCAGAGACTCAAACAAGGCGTCCTCCTTCTCCACGGCGGTCAGGACCAGGACTTTGGGACCGGCACCCTGAGACTTCAGCTCGCGTATGACCTGGACACCCGTCATATCGGGGAGGTTCATGTCCAAAACGAGCACGCACGATTGCCTCCCCGAGGCCATGGAGATAGCCTCGCTTCCGTTCACCGCACCTCCCAGAAAGGTCATGTCGTCCTCGTTTTCAATGGCGCTGGCGAGCATCTGTCGTACCAGTTTGTGATCATCGGCTACAATCACCTCAATCATTCGCTCTCGCCGCCTTTCTTTAGATATACCGCGAATCGGGTGCCGACCGGCGTATCTTCTAGTTCGACCCGCCCGTCCTGAGCCTTGCAGTAGATCTTCACTAGGTACAGCCCCACGCCAAATCCTGCTTCCCCGGTCAATCGAGAGCCCCGATCATAACGAAGAAAGATACGCTCTCGGTCTTCGGTTGGGATGCCGGCTCCCTCGTCGGTGACGGTGAGCTTCACTTCCTCGCCGGAAAGCTGAGTACTGAGAACGACTTTCCCCCGCTCCGTATGACGCAAAGAATTGAGCACCAAATTATCCAAAAGTTGCTGAGTCAGCAGTGGGTCGCAGCGAACAAGACAATCGGCCTGGATGTCCACCACCAGTTCGTGGTCGGGATGAAACTCGGGTTGGTGACGCTTGAGCACTTCCTGGGCCAGCTGACTGGCCGGAACGTCTTGGAGTTGCGGTTCGATCTTCTGCAGGTCCACGCGAAAAACCTGACTCAAACCCTCCACATCTCTATTGATGGAGGCGATAGCCGCCTGAGCTTCGTTGAGCTTCACCTGGACTTGTTCGGCACTCAGTTTATCGATATTGCGAGACAGATTACGAACGATGCCACGAATCGCGAAAAGGGGGCTCCTGAGTTCGTGAGTGAGCGTCATGAGGAGTTCGTTACGACTTTCGGCAAGGTCCCTCTCACCCTCGTAGAGTGCCCTGTAGGCATCCACAAGGGAAGTGCAAACCAGACCGATGACAAGCGTGAGAAAGAACTGGGCCAGGTTGTTAATGAGAACAGCCTGGCCTTCCATACCCAGGCGCACCTGCACCACGTGATAGAGAGAAAGAAGCACCAGGATGCTAACCAGGCCAAGTCTTCCGAAAAGGAAGATACTGAGCATGATGGGGAACGGGTACAGATTGACGTGAAAAGACTCGCGGCCTATATGATAGTCGACGCCCGGTACTAACAACAGCATTCCGAGCAACACCGCCAGCCAGATCGTCTTCTGGCCTTTTGTCAATCGACCTATAAGGAGGTTTTCAATCCAATTGGGTAGCCCAAGTCTCGTCTCCAGGTCCATGCTGACCAGCATTTCCCATTCATCCGGCGCTCCCCCTTTTCGAACTTAGTCCCAGTCGATCGGCTTCATACCCCATTCCAGTTGGTCGAAGGTGAGCCGGCTAATCTCTTTGTTAGCCTCCATGCGAGTGAGCCTGATCGGGTTGCCCTTCGCATCCACGGTCAGAAACTCGTGCGCGGCGGCCTTGTCCCCAAAAAGGAAAATCATATTGCCAGGTGGTCGAACATCGACTTCAGAGGGGTCTCTTCCCAATTCATCCAGGAGATGTGCGAAGAGCGGCTTGTGAACCGGAGAGTTCTTGAGGTCTCGAGATTCCAGGGAACGTCTCAACCGAAACATGCTGGTTTGCATGGTGACGTTCTCTTTATCCATTTCCGGGTCGTAGTAGATTCGGGTGCCGACCCCTCGGGAGGAGCCTTCCAAGACCTCGGTCAGGATCTTGTCTCCGGCACCTTGGACGATGTAACGAAACAGAAAGTGCCCCTCCGGCCCACGATAGTCCGCGCGGAGACTGTATCCGGTATCACCGTTCATACGCGCTTTCACCTTATTCCAAATCTCGGTGTCGGATAGCTCGGCCAGAGCATGGGTGGTGTGCAACAACAGCACCAAAAGTAGAAGGGACAGTCTTTTCAATTCCTTGTTGGCTCCTCTCAAGCCAACCTCATAGCCCTGGCGACCGACCCTACGGGCATAGTCATCCACTTATATATTCGACGGACCTCTCCGCGACTCTTTTTTCCTCTCTATCGAATTCGGAGCTATGAGGCCGCAGCAGTCGCTCTTTCCAAACCGGCGACTCCCACTCGGCAACGACGGCCCGATTTAAAGCGTCTATCTTTTCATCGACTCGGTTCTTCCAACTCTCACCGAGATCCAGACATCTGAGGCGTTGTAAGAAATCCGACAGCGCCTGAGCAACCCGAGGGGTCCCAAGGCTGTGGTAGAGAAGTTGGTCGGTGGCCAGATCGAGATAGTCTTCGGGAGTGTTGTTCGGCACCTGAATGCCGCCCTCGCCTGACGCGCCGGTCAACGATGTCCGTGGCCAACCCCCCAGGGCCAGAGCTTCATAAACCGCGGTGAGATTCTGGAGACACATGACCGCTGTCGTCGGATCGTTGATGGCGGGTGAAATCGCCTTCAACGCAATGTCGAGTATCTCGCGAATCCCGTAAGAGATGTCGTGCTCCAGCAGGCGTGCGTAGTCCACCTCGAAGCAATCCACTATCTCTTTCTTGACCGAATCCTCAGGTTCGGGATGAAACTGAACCAGCGTGGGCGTAGAAGGGGTTACGAAATCGCCCAAACCGCAGCAGAGCTGGAACGGCTGCCCCAATCGGTCGGAGATCTCTAGCAAACGTTCCATCTGAATCGCTTGGACATAGCCGGTCTTACCCTGGGGACAGAACCCTCCTTGGATGCGGGGTACCGTGTCGGCCGCCCCCATACATTGGTACCGGCTTGCCTTCAGCTCTTCAATGCGACGAACCGAGGCGGTCCGCAGTTCGGTGACGATGGAGTCCACCTGAAGGCTGGCCGCCACATGGTGTATGAAATAGATGAAAAGCGCCGTCGAGGCGAGGTCGAAAAGGAAACATCCCGTCAAGGTCAGGCCGGGCGGCTCATCTTTCGAACCGAGGGCGGAGAGAGCCACCAAAGCGAAGGCGAAATTGCCAATCAAGACCCCGAAAACAAGCCGGTTGACCCGATCTTCGATAAAGCGGCGAAGCACTCTCGGGCAAAACTGGTTGCTGGCCAGCGTCAGCGCAACAACGACAACCGAAAAAGAAACGCTGACGACACTGATCGACACCGATGCGGAAGTTGAGAGAAACTCGCGGGCGCCGTCCACGTCGTTCCACCAGAGACCGGTGAACGGATAGAGCGAAGCGAAGTTCTTATCCAGGGCGAGCAGCGCCACGGCCAGTGCTATAGAAAATGCCGTCAGCGACGCCGGCAGAAAGTATAAGCTATTCGCAACTTCTTGAGCGCCACCAACGGCACGTTAGGCAATTGGCGTTGCATAGGTGGGGTTAGTCTTCACCCTCTTCGAGGATGGTCAACTGAACCGGGTTCTCACCGTTGTTGTCTTTGTTCTTCTCATCGTATCGGACGAACTCCAGGGACTGGTTCTTTCCGCTGGGGTCCGGCTTCTTGTTGTAGGTAGGAACCGCAAGGTCCTGATCATTACCTTGCGGGTCGGGGAACTTCTCGTAGGTACGAACGGTCGGTTGGCGCTCTTGTCGGTCGATCTGGGCCGGAGCGTCGGCCGGTTCCGCCTGAGCCGGCTGGGCCGCGGCGGGGATTCCCAGAAGCATCGCGGTGGTCAGCCCACCGGCGAGGATGGTTTTTAGTGAAATTTTTGATCTTTGGTTTCTCATACTCCCAGAGTACGAGGCGACGGAGGCTACCAATACGGTCGATGGCATTCGTTTCTACTATACCAAAGGCTACCCAAAGTGGTCCTTTGACTCCATTCCAACGCCGGCGGGGTCCTGCTATACTGATAGGCAGAGCACATGGGACGTCGGAACAGAGCAGGAGTTTCCCTCATGTTGGAGCTGCTATTGGGCTTCACGGTGCTGATCGTTGCCATCTTCGCTCTTTTCGCCGTGTTTCCAACGGGCGACAAAGCGGCCATGAGAGCTGCCCGGATGAGCCAGGCTTCCGAAATCGCTCGCGCTCTCATGGAAGAAGAACTCAACAAGAACTACTCCTCCCTGGTTGTCGGTGCGACCTCAGGGCTGAGGAGCAGCCAGGGGCTGACCAGACACGGCTCCAAGATCGAGACCGTCTACGACTACACTATCACCATCAGCGAGCCCGACCCCAGCAAGAAATACAGGAACATTCTGGTTGAAGTTTGGTGGGAAGAAGGCCTGGAGAAACGCCGTCACGGCTGCAAGCTGGAGAGTTCCAAGTGCGAACTCATTTAAAGGCGAAGGCTCCAGTGGTCTGTCGACAAATCCGAGGCGTCACCATCGCCGAGTTGCTGATCGTCTCCGTTTTATTCTTCAGCCTGCTGTCGCTCGCCACCATGTTTATGATGCGTGGCAAGCGAGTGTCGGTCAAGACGGAAACCCTCTGCCGAGTGCAAAACGAGGCCGTCAAGCTGACCCGCAAACTGACTCAAGACCTGAACCGCGGGACCATGAAGGACGGCACGGGACAGTACGACCTCAACGGCCTAATCTTTCTCTCCTCCCGGCCCGTCGACCCTGACACGGAGGCTGAGATCGCCTTCGACACCACCACCGGCAAGATCGTTTGGAAACAGTGGGTCGCCTACTACCGCGACCCTACCGTCAATCAGGTCCGGAGATTTAGCAGGCCGCTCACTCCCTATGTGTCAAGACCTATCGAGGCCACCGGGAGCTGGGTCTTGCCCGACCTGCCGGGTCTACCGCCCAAGGAGGGACTGATGGTAGCTGAGGACATCACGGAGTTCTTTCCTACCGGGCGTATGACAGATACCGCCATGGAGTTTACTATCCGAGCCCAGAGAGAGGTTCCCCTAGGAAATATGACCGACAAAGAGAAGTTAGTAGAAGTGGAGATCTCTACGATGATCCGAATGGGAGATGGAATGACACCATGAAAACCAGCGCTTTCCCAAAAAAGAAGCGAGGAATGATACTCCCCGCTATCTTCTGCATCATGATTGTACTGACGTTTCTTGTTCTAGCCGTCACAACTCAGGGGACTTCCTCCCTCCGACAAGTCTCCCACAATGTCCAAAGCGACCAGGCTTACTACGCAGCCGACGCGGGGCTTGCCCGAGCGCTGGCCGAGTACGAAGCCACCGGTGACATCGCCGGAGGAGCCTCGGGAGAGATCGAGTCCACGGGCGCCAAGTATAGCGTGGCTCTCTATTCGAACGACACCGACGGGCCATTGGAAGTACTGGAGGGCATCTCCATCCCGTCCAACACCGTTCTGGTGGTTGCCACGGGAAAATCCGACTCCACTCTGGCCACCCGTCGCTCTGCCGTTCTGGTCCAGCGAGGTCTGGGGACCGTGCAGGTCGGCTCCCTGGCTCAAAACATTCTGGCTAACAATTCCGAGTTCTTCGCCTTCGACTCCAACGCCGAAGCTCCCGGATACTCAGGTGACGGCGTCGACCCCGGGAGCATCCTTTCTCGAGAAGCTGTCATCGCCACCAACGAAGGAACGGGGACGCCGGTCACGCTGAACGACTCGGCGGTCAACGGCAACATCCTGGTGGGACCGGGCGGGGATAACTCTCAGGTCAAAACTACCGGAGACTCCACGGTCGGGCAGATCGGCACCATGACCGAGAAGATTGATCTGCCTCCTATCGAGGTCCCCACACTACCCGGCAACGACGACACCGGAATGCCTCCCGAACCGCAATATTTCAAACCGACGGCCGACTCCGATCACGTCAGCTTCTCCCAAAGTGCCGATGGCACGTTGACCGTTACAAACCAGTGCTTCAGCTGCGTCATCAAGCCGGACGGGAGCTTTACCGTCAGCGAAGGAGACTGGGAGAACACCGGCACCAAGCAGGCCTCCGGAAACATCAAAACCGGCGAAATCAATCATCAGACGAGTTCACACTTCGATATCGAAATTACCGATTCCAAGGTCAAGTTTGGGGGCGGCTACCACGGGCTCATCATGGACTACGAGACAGGTATGTTCACGGTGGACGGCCCTTCGAACGAAAACGCGGACGAGTGGGGTCACGGCTCTCGACAAACCTACGCTATGCCGGACTGGTTGACCTCGACGGTCTTCAAGAACCCTCCCCCCGACCTCCACAACCCGGATGAAATCCCCACCGGCTACTACGACGACGTGGTTATCGATGCCGGCAAAACCAAATTGCCTGATTCCACCACCGTGGTGATCCGAGACCTCACTATCGAAAACGGCGGCCAGTTAAACCTTCCGGCCGACGGGAAAGACGTCACCATCTACGTGACGGGCAGTCTGACCATCAAAGGCGACGACGCGATTCTGAACGACTCCCGAAAAGCTTCCAACCTGAAGATCTATTACACCGGCACGGAGCCGGTCAAAGTTTCCGGAGGCGCCTCCGCGTTCATGACCTTGATCGCTCCCGACGCGCCCATTACCCTCGAAGGCAACGGCTCGACTTTCTTCGGTGCCCTTGCCACCAACGAGACTCTAGAGCTCAACGACGCTCTCTTCTACTACGATGTAGCGACCGATGGAGTCGGCACAGGCACCGACGGCACCACGATGACGGTGTTGGCGCGCCAGCGGTTCTAAAGACCTACTCAAAACTGGTCACGGTGATCGTCACGCTGGAAGGCCCGTTATTTTCTCCAATGAATGAGCTCTGGTTGAGATTGTCATCGAACCCAAAGCCGTAGGCTGCTCCGAAAGGAGCGGCATCGGTGGGAAGGCTGTTGGCATGGATGACCTTGGAATAGACGTTGGTAGGGTTCGCGGCATAAAAGATCGCGGGGTCGAAAGTGCCCGGCACGAAGTTGCGGAGCATGAACGGAAAGACGAGCAAAGTGCTCCGATTGAAACAGGCGCTCATGGTGCTGGCGTGTTCCCTCACGATGTTTCTTTCCGTATCCGTAGTGGCGTTGGGCACGTCCGCGATCAAGGCACCGTCTCCGATGATCACATCGGCGGATGAGGGCTTGGGAATGACCACGCTTCGTGCTCCGTCTTGAGTAAAGACCATCTGATCCTGGCCGTTCACTCGTCCCAGGTAGGTACCGAAAGCGGAAGTGACCATGGTCAGGTCTTCGGTCTTGTATCTTTCCCAAACCTGATCGATGTAGTCGTCGTAGTAGTCGAGGGGAAAGGTGGGGACGTTGGGGATGTTGTTTCTGACGTTGAAGATACCGTTGTCGGGTGAAACGACTCGGATAGGGCTGACGTTGGTGCCGGTGGCGGTTCCCTCGACGATCAGGTCGGCGAAGCTCGGGTCGGCGGCTATGGCCTCAAAGATCGCCGAGCGGGCGCCTTCTTTCGCTCCCACTGTTTGGGTTCCGTTGGTGGGACCGGTCATGGAGATGGTGAAGGGAAGGCTGACCATCTGCACTTCCGTCTTATTGATACCCATCCCGGGGATATTGGTGTCGGGGCTGATCTTGTAGTCGAACTCGACCCAATCGAAGAGCGTGTTGTAGTTGGGCTCGTTGGCGTTGGACCAACCCGAGGGGGCAACCCAGAAAGCGGGCGGATCGTTCGGCCCGTTGGGCGGGTTGAGCTGGGTTTTCATCTTTTCACCGAGCGTGATGTAAACGCGACCGGCCGACATGAGGGGAAGCTTGAACTTCCCATCCTCGGGCAAGCTTAAGTTGTAGTCGGCGAAGCCGTTTCTCAGGTCGTCGACGTCCATCGGAACCAACTGGCCCTGGTCGTTGACATAGTAGAATCGAGGATCGTTGGCTTGCAGGTTGGGGTTGCGTCCGGTGATAAAGACGTAGCAGGGCGACACACCCGACTCGTTGACGATGTTGAGCTCCAGTACGTCCTGATCGGTACTTTTGAAACGCAGAGCGTAGAGGTGGTTTGGCTCCAGGGTGCCCTGCTCTTGAACTTCGTCGAAAAGAGTGCTCTCCCCCATGTTCTCTCCGGGAAACTCTTGCAGAAACCCGGCCGACTGACCTTGCCCGTTTACGGAGGGCTCCAGATCCAAAAGGTCGGCGTGATAGTGTTCGTGGTCTTCCGGAATCGCGCCCCGCAGAGACACCCCTTCCAACAGTCCGACCGGAATCGGCCGGCTCACCTGAAAGGTTAGATAGAAGAACGGAACGGTGGTCGCGTCAGGCGAAGTCAATCCGATCAGGGGGAGTTCCTTGTCTTGAGGTGGAGTCAGCGAGGGGTTCAGTGTGATGAAAGTTCCAACCGGTGCGCCCGGATCGAAAATCAGACTCCCGCTGAAGCCGGTGCCTGCCGGTATAGAGACTTCACCCCCACTGGTCGGGATCATAGTCCCTGTCGTCTGACCCGTGGAAACGAAGTCTTCACTACTACTGCCACAACCCGATACGAGCCCCAGCGTCAATACCAAAATACCAAGTAACTTTTTCATGCCCTCAAAGACTCCTGATTTCCGAGAAAGGTTCCATCCATTTTCTCGCGCGTTTGCTTCGTCCGATTCCCGAAACGTACCTTGACCGGTTTCATATACTCTTGGAAAGAGATCTCCGGTCCCTCTGGAAACGACATTCCATGCGTTTTATTCACGCCGCCGATATCCACTTGGACAGCCCGCTCAGGGGACTCTCTCGATACGAAGGAGCCCCCGAAGAAACACTGAGGGGAGCCACCAGAAGAGCCTTTGTCAACCTGGTCGATCGGGCGATCCGGCTGAAGGTTGATCTCCTCTTGCTGGCCGGGGACTTGTACGACGGCGATTGGCCAGACTACAACACAGGTCTCTTCTTCACCACCCAGATGGCGAGACTAAACCAAGCGGGAATACCGGTTGTCGCCATCTGCGGCAATCACGACGCCCAGAGTAAGATCACCCGCGGACTAAAACTCCCCTCCAACGTCACTATGTTGAGCGTGGACGAGCCTGAAACGGTCCACTTTGAGAAGCATCAAGTCGCCATCCACGGCCAGGGCTTCAAGACGCCGGTCGTGTGGGAAGATCTGACGGAAAACTACCCCCAAGCTCAACCGGGATTCTTCAATATCGGTTTGCTCCACACAGGGTTGGAAGGCCGGCCGGGACACGCGACCTACGCTCCTTGTACCCTGGACGGCTTGAAGAGTCTGGGTTACGACTATTGGGCCCTTGGCCACATCCACCAGAGAGAGGTCCTGTGTGAGGAGCCGCATGTGGTCTACCCGGGCAATCTCCAAGGGCGGCACGCTCGTGAAACCGGCTCCAAAGGGGCCACTCTGGTCACGCTTGTCGACGGAGAGTTGGAAACGCTCGAACATCTCACCTTGGACGTGGTCCGATGGGAGCGATTGGAAGTGGACATCAGCCGGGCCCAAACAGCCGATGAAGTCCTTCAGTCGTTGGGGGAGCGCCTGCAAGAAGAGGTCGCCTCCCTGGACGATCGCGTGTTAGCCGCCCGTATCATCACCGTCGGTAGCGGACCGGCCCACGCCGAGTTCGTGGGTCGTCGAGAGTACTGGATCAACGAGATCCGAAACCTTGCCGTGCAGATCGGCCATGAGTCGATCTGGGTAGAGAAGGTGAAGTTCAAGAGTTCCACCGCCGCCGACTTAGAAGAGTTGGCCTCACAGCACGACGCCTTCTCCTCACTTCTAGACGGCCTTGAACTCCTATCCGGCGACGAGGACAGGCTAAAAGCCATCGGCGAAGACCTTTTTTCCGAGTTGGAACGAAAGCTTCCGTTGGCGTGGAAAGACCCGGAGGCCGGCGGCATCGCCCCCACCTCGATAGAGTCGCTCCGGGAGGCCTTGGGCGATGTCGGGCATATTCTGGCCGTCCAGCTCTCTCAAAACGCGGAGCAGTCTCGGTGAAGTTTCTTTCCATGCATATGCCGGCGTTCGGCCCGTTCACAGACTTCGAGTTAGACTTCGGGAGCCCCGGCCTGCAAGTTGTCTTCGGACCCAATGAGTCAGGCAAAAGCTCCTCTCTGAGAGCCTTTCGCGCCCTTTTGTATGGGATGCATCGGCAGACCACGGACGCTTTTCTCCATCCCTATCAAAAGCTTGCCATACGGGCGCGATTGGAGCATTCCGACGGCAGTGTGCTGGATCTGGTGCGTCGCAAAGGTCGCAAGGACACGCTGAAATCCAACGATGGAGAAACCGTCGAGGAAGCGCAGCTGACTCGCTTTATCGGCAACCTCACCGAGGAGGTTTTCGACCGGCTGTACGGACTGGACCATCGGACCCTGGCCAGCGGCGGTAAAGCGCTGCTGGCGGAAGGCGGCAAAGTCGGGGAATCCCTGTTTGCCGCCAATGTGGGTCCCGCATTTCGAGTGGTCAGAGAGCAGCTGCGTAAAGAGGCTGATGAGCTTTGGAGGCCGCGTGGTCGGACCCAGGCTCTCAACGCCACTATCGGCGACTGGAAGGATGCCACCAAACAAACCAAAGAGGCCACTCTCCAGGTGTCAAAGTTCGAGGCTCTTCAAGCCGAACTGGAGGAGCAGGAGAGTTTAGCCGCCGATGTTCGAGAGGAGCTCGCCGCTACCCGGGCCCGACTGGAGAAACTGGGGAACCAGAAAAAGGCACTTCAGTCCTGGGCCCGCTATAAGGAACTCAATCTTGAGCTTGAGGAGCTGTCCGATTGTCCCGATCTAGATGAGGATTTCAGCCGGCGACGAGAAGAGGCTCACGACGACTACAAGCAAGCCATGGCTGAATTGACGAGACTGAAGACCGAGCACTCCCAACTCGATCAGAAGCTCCAGAGTTTGCCGAAAGAATGGCCGGTGCTAGATGCCGCCGACGCCATCGAAAACCTCTACCGCAGAGCCTCCAGAGTCGAGGACCTGCTGACTGAGATTCCGGTCTTGGAAGCCGAGTTGAAACACCTCAAAGAGCAAGTTCAGAAGTCTCGAGTCGACCTGAGCCTGGCCGAGGAAAGCGATCTCTTCCCAAACTCCTCGATTCGTGCCGAAGCCGGAGAGCTGGCCACCGAACATTTGGAACTCACCCGTCGCCGCGCCTCGCTGGAAGAGAACTTGACCAAGCTTCAATCTCGGTTGGCCCGGTTGGAGGCGCAAAAGCAAGAATTAAACGAGTCGGCCGAGATGCCCGAGCTCCAATTACTCCTTCAAAGGGCCCGCAACGGAGCCAACTGGGAGAGTCGTCTCGAGCAGCTCCGAGGTGAATACAAAGCCGCCCGCAACGCGCTCGATTCGGGACTGCAGTCTTTGCCTTTCTGGAGCGGCAGCCTGGACCAGCTGAAGTCGCTTTCTGTCCCTTCCCTGGAAGCCGTCGATCAATTTGCCCAGGACCTTCAGTCTGCTCAACTCAGTCTGCAGCGAGCCCGACAAGAGCGAGACAGCGGAGTCAAAAAGCTCGAAAAAAACCGAGCCGAACTCGCCGGGATGGAAGCCGAGGGCGCCGTTCCCAGTCCGGAACACCTGGAAGAGCTACGGGAGGCGAGGGGCCGTCGTTTCGAAGATGTCATAGCGGTCTGGGATGCCGGCAAGACTCCCAAACAATCCCAGGGGGAGTTGGCCGAATTCCGTGGAGCCGTGGAGCGAGCCGATCGGCACAGCGACGATATCGCGCGCAACGCCGATCGGGTGGCGCGGCGAGCCTCTCTACTGAAGCTCGGCGACGAGCTGGCCTCCGACCTCGCCCAACTGGAAACGCGGCTGAAAGAAACCCAAGAGGCGCTGGATACGCTGGGCCAACAATGGCAACAGCTCTGGGACTCCGAACTGCTCACCGTCCGCCCGCCCCAGGAGATGCGCCGGTGGCTGGAGCAGCGAAAAGCCGTCCTCGACAGGCAACGGGAGTTTGAGTTGGTGCAAAAAGAGGGCACCACTCTCGATAAGCAGCGCCAAGACGCTCTGGACGGCCTGGTGAAGGCGCTCGCTCGCTATTTTCCCGAGGTCGACCTCCCCTTCGACAACCTCACTCAAACTTTGGAGTTCCTGGACAAGAAGTTGACCCAGGCCAATGAGGCCAGCGGCAAGCGGGCCACCCTGGAGCAGTCTCTCACCGAAACTCGATATGAGCTGGATGAAGCGACCGCCAAGCAGCAACAGGTCGACCAGCAGCTGGCCCAGTGGCAGCCTCGTTGGGAGGAAACTCTCGCCCATTTCTCTTTGCACAAACAGCCCACACCGCAGGCACTCAGAGCCACTCTTCAAGATTACGAAGAGCTACAGCGACTGATGCAGGCTGCCGAAAACGCGGAAGAGCGTTTGAACAGACTGCTCACCGAGCGAGAAGTGTTCGAACTTCAGGCCCGCGAGTTGGTGACAGTCTTGCCGGAGCTGGCCGAGCAAACCCCGGTCGCCCTGGCTCAGCACCTGCATTCTCGACTCTTGCAGGCCAGGGAAGAGAGCAAGAAAAGAAACGCTCTCCAATCAGAGTTGGAAGAAGTGGAGAAGGTTCGTGGTGAGGCGCGCTACAAACTGCAGGGTGCCCAGGAGCGAGTCGGTCAACTCCTCACCGAGGCCGGTGCCGCGGCCATCGAAGAGCTGCCCGCCCTGGAGAGAAAGGTCGCCCAGAAGCGGCATCTGCTCCAACTCCAACACGAGGTCGGAGACAGCTTGCGAGCGCTGAGCAGCGGGGCCACGCTAGATGAGTTTTGCTCCACCCTGGCTTCCCTTTCCGCCGAACAGCTGGAGCTGGAACTCGAAGAGCTCGGACAGACCGAGTCGGAGCTGGACTCAAAGCGCAACCGGCACTCTCAGCGAATCGGCGAGCTCAATCAGATGCTGCAACAGATGGACGGCTCCGATAGAGCAGCCGAAGCGGCTGAAAAAGCGGCCCAACTGATGACGGAAGGCGTCGATCTAGTCGCTCAACTTATGCGTCTGGAGTTGGCCGAGCACATTCTCAAGATTGAGATCGAGCGCTACCGCCAGGCCAACGAAGGCCCCATCCTCAAGCGCAGCTCTCACTACTTTTCCCAACTCACCTGCGGCGAATACACCGAGCTTCATTCCGCCTTTCAAGACGATTCCGAGGAACCGGTCTTGGAAGCACGGTCCAAAAGCGGTCGCACGGTGACGGTCGACGGCATGAGCGAAGGCACGCGTGATCAGCTCTACCTATCTCTCCGACTGGCCACCATCGAGCAAAGAGGCGAGGACGCCGAGCCGTTTCCGTTCATAGCCGACGACCTGCTTGTGCATTTCGACCGGGAGCGAGCCATGGCCACGTTGCGTGTTTTGGCCGAGTTCGGACAAAAGAACCAGGTCTTGCTCTTTACTCATTTAGACCGAGACCGAGAGTTGGCCGAGGAGTTGGACTCGGAACTGGCCGAAGTGAAGTGCCTGGAGCGTCTCGCGCTATAGACGTTTCTTGTATCGGCAGCGATACAGGAGAACAATCTTGTCGCCGTAGAGGAGCTCCATGTCATAGTGCGACTGCAGAGCCGTCCACAGCTCCGGAATCAGCCTTATTCTGTTAGGAGTGAGGAGCAGCTCGAAATTGCCATGTGGAAAATCCGAGACGCGGCTTCCCTGAGCATAGTGCGAGACTTCCTCCGGCTTGATTCTGCTACTGAAATAGTAGTCGAAAATAGGCTGAAAACGAACATTATGATACAAAGGATATTCGGTAGAACGAACAGCCATCACTTGTTCGACCGCAGCGTACCAAGCTTCTTTCTCCTTTTTTCCTTCCCACACCACCCAGCGAACAACGGACATCACTGTAAAAATTGTCAGGCAGCCCACGACAATTCGCTGGCGTCGCTGACCCAGACCTGCGGCCACGAACAGAATCAAGAAGGGGAGCATCGGCACCATCGTTCTGGCAATCAAGACGGGACGCAGACATATGCTCACCGCCAAGATCTGGAGAAAGTAGGAAAATGCTCCCCAAAGATAGGCCCCGCTCTCCCTCCGAGACGGTAGAAGCAGCGCTCCCGCCACCAGAATGCCTACGCCGGAAATCCCGACGACCAAAACGAACGGGTTCCCGAAAGAATCGGCTCCGTCTCTCACCGTTCCCAAAATCAATCCCGCCAGCTCCTTAGCGACATAGGGCGGAGTCGGTTTTGAGATCCAGCCCACGTGTTGGACCTTTTCCGTCATATGGAAAGCGAGGAGCCAACTTAACAGAGCCAGACAGGGAAGAACGAGCAGAGGGATGAGGAGCCCGAAAGACGGCAAGGACCGGCCCCGCGTTCGACACAAGAAGTAGAGCGTGACCAAAACAGCTACCGCTACGAAGACTCCGACCGCGTGCGTGAGCGGGCACAGGACAACGCTGAACAAGAGCAGCGCATACCATCCCCGGTGACCGCCTCTCTCCAGAAACTCATCCAGACTCCAGAGGGCCAACGCGGTGAAGGTGATGAGAGCGCCGTAGCAGCGGAGTTCGGTGCCATAACGAAGGAAGAAAGGAAGAGAGATCGACAGCATTCCGGTGAGGACCAACGATGTTCGCCCCCACCTCCGAGATAGCATCATCAATGCCACAATATTGAGGCTGGTGAGAGCCAGTACCATGATCCTGGCGGAAAGAAGAGAGGGAGTGCCCCCCAAGCCGAGATACCAGTAGAAAAACGGGGCCTGGTCGGAGGCCGCCAGCTTCCCCATATCCGTAGACGCTTCCACCAGCGAGTAGCACTCGTCTACCCAGGGCGGTTTGCTCACGGCCAGGCTTCGAAGCCAGACGCCTGCCATCACAAAGAGGGCTATCAGGAGAGCGTCTCCGCGGCCGTTCGAACTGTCGGCCTGAGCGGGCTTGACCATCACTAGACGAGATTGTCAAAAGCTTCGGTTCCTCCTGTCCTCCCAACGGAAGGATGAACCAATCGACCCTTAAAAGGTTCTCGGCTATGGCCGCTCCAACCCTCGCAGCGTTTTCTTACGCCCTCAACTCTCCCCTAGAGTGCCTCCCCGCCCTGGAGAGCCTCTCCCACCAAACGGTCGCTCAGCAGATTCACATCACCGTTTTCGCCCCCTTCTCCCCACCGGAATTTGAGGAGTTTCATGACCGATTCGCCGGCTTTCAGGTTATCGAGCCGGAGGGCGAGACGTTCGGAGAGCTCTTCGCCCAGTTTATGAGGGTGAGCGACGCCCCCTATCTCGTCTACGTTGAGGAGCACAGCGAAGTCTATCCCGATTGGGCGGAAAAGCTTCTGCAGGCTCACCTCTCGGGGCATCCGGTCGTAGGCTTCGCGATAGAAAACGGCAATCCCAAGAGTTTGATCAGCTGGGTCCACCTGGCCGTCCAATTCGGCCACGTTACGGCTCCGATCCCTTCCGGACCCGTCGATTTTCTGGCCGGCCATCACGTTTCGTATTGCAGAGAGTTACTGACGAAATATCAGTCCGGTATCGTCTCACTTATGGAAGACGAAACAGCGTTCTTTCTGAGGTTGCGCCAGGATGGTATCCCGCTGTTTATGTGTGGGGAAGCCCTTTCGATCCATTTTCATCTGGCCAGGCTCCAAGAACTCCTGCATCTCGAGTATCACGGTCAGAAGTCGTTTGCCGCCACCCGCGCGACCCAGCCAGGTTGGTCCAAACTTCACTCTCTGGTGTACTCTCTCGCATCCCCCGCTCTACCTCTGGTCCGGTTGATAAGGATGGCTCCGAATCTCAAAAGGCTGCGCTTGCTGCAAAGTTACGGGTTCCGTTTTCTAGCCCTAACTATCCTGGTGCTTCTGATCGGGACCTTGGGAGAGGTACTCGGCTACTGGCTTGGGGAGGGAAGCTCACCAATGGGCAAGACCCGCTATGAGTTTGAACGGAGAAGTCTTCTTAGAGACTAGTGCTCTGTCACACAAGAATATTCGGGCTGAGGCCGCTTGAGAGCGGCCGTGGGCTCACCGCTTTTTCCTCACGTGCGCCCGGCACGCCGCAGAAAAATCGGCGAC
>Ga0208701_100178_pt1 | contig 30390 bp, 28 predicted proteins | sample DeeseametaMP1482_FD_184188 | JGI IMG/M metagenome (GOLD analysis project Ga0208701, IMG submission 184188) | Marine microbial communities from the Deep Pacific Ocean - MP1482 (SPAdes) | ecosystem: Environmental > Aquatic > Marine > Oceanic | place: South of Fiji, South Pacific Ocean | collected... | reverse complement strand
ATCTCACTCAAAATCTGGTTGGGCTCGTGGAAGGGAAAAAATCCGTACTTGAGTCCACGGCTGGCTCTCCTCAGCATCTGCACTCGGCTTCTGGTGACGCCTCTCTTGCCGGCTTCAGCCACCGGCGCCAGCTCCACACCCATATCCATGGCGCTTCGCACTTCCGCTACGGCGCCGGTGTCCATCAGCGGCGACTCAAGTCCGAATCGGTCCGCTACGATATCGTAGAGAGAACGAATCTGAGGGATCAAGTGGGGCTGTTTTCGGCGTCTCTCAAGAGCCCTGGGAGCCATGCAGATCTTGAGACCGTGAGTCTCATAGCGACGCACTTTTCGCACGTTAGGGAAAACGCCGACATCTTGAAACCCCAGTTGGAGCAAATCTCGGTGGAAGGCCGGCGTCACAAAGGTTCGGACGACGGCGTAAACCATGTCAAAAACATCTCCCTCGAAGAGAAGTCGTCTCAAGCCTTCGACTAGCATTCGGTGCATGGTCTTTTGCCCTCGAAAGTTGGGGTCGACCACGCCCGCGAAGCTTTTCCCGAGTCTATGCTCGTTGTCCCAGCCGAAAATGAGAGAGCCGACGATCTTGTCGTCGCATTCGGCCAGGAGCCAGACCCAGCCGTGCCGGGAAATCACCTCCCGGCTCCGCTCATCGTCGACCACCTCCGGAAGCGCGTAGCGATCGCCGTAGGTCTCGTAGTAAAGAGACCTCAGTCCTTCGAGATCAGCAAGCTCGGCGGGCCGTACTTTGACGATCTTACCGTCGTCCTGGCACCACTCAAAAGCGAGATCTGGCAAAACCTCATCCACCCGGAAACGGTTTGAGAGAAAGTTCAGTGAATCCTACTGAGAAGTTTGCGTCTTCTCAGAAGGCGGCAGAAACAAATTGTTGAACATCTTTCACTGCGGCTTGAAATTCAGTCGCAAAGGATCATCAATATGAAATACGAGTTTCAAACTATGAGAAGCATTGCTTATAGGAGCGCTAACCTGCTTTTGCTCCTTGTTCTCTTGTCCGTTCCCGGACTCACCCAAGAAGAGCCTTATCAGGTTGGCAAGGCCGGCACCAGACGAATCCATTGCATGGGTCAGTCCTGGAAGATACCAGTGTACGAAACCTCCGGACAGGATGTCGTGATGATCCAAGGCGATCAGCCGGTGCTGTTCGAGGTGGCGCGTGCCATGGGCAAAAATCTGCACTGGTCGCCGTCGGACACCACTCTTTATGGAGAGAAGGATATCCGGCTGGCGTTAGGCCAGACGGCGATCCCCACCCACGGTACCATCAAGGAGCTGGAGTTGCCCTCCCAGATCATCGACGGGGCCGTCCACGTTCCCAGCTCAGCGCTCGACGGGCTGATGAACTGCCGGGTGACCATCAGCGACAACGGGGCCATTTATGTAGAGCCCGTCCTGGAGCATTTGTCGTTTTCCAACGGCACTCCCAACTCCACCGAGCTCGTGGCACGCACTTCCGTGCCGGTCCGCAAGAAAATTTTCACCCTGCACCATCCGACCAGGACGGTCATCGACCTGGTGGGAGTCGGCTTGCCTGAAGGCTTCGAGTCGGTCGAACACCCCATCCTCGGAGAAATCCGCGTGGGCCAGTTTCAAACAGCCCCCTCCATTGCCCGAATCGTCATTCCTTCGGACAGCGGCATTAAGGTGAGCCAGCAGCGCAGCCTGGACCTTTTCGAACATCAGCTCACCATCAATTGGCCTGGTAGTATCCGTCCGATGGCGGAAAGAGAAGGAACGCCGAGCCGGGTCGAAACGGTGAAGATCAAGCCCACCAAGATGCCCGATCGCCCGGAAGCGGTCGTTTCCATCCGTCCGGCTTCCACCCCGAAGCCTCCCGCCCAAGCGGAGACTCCTAGCCCGGCACCGGCCACGAAGTCATCAGGAAGAACTCTCCTGAACTCGGTCAGCTGGGAGAATAATCGCCTCAAACTCGAATTCAGCGAACCCGTCGAGTACCAATGGTCGCGGGTGGGCGTCGGAACGGAAAGGTTCGTGGTCGATTTCCCCGGAGTCATCTTCCCCACCAAAAAGCAAGCTCTGCCCTCCTCTGTTCCGGGCCTCCAGCAAGTGAGAGTCGTACAAAACATGCCCGAACCTCACCCCATCGTGCGTCTGGTTTGCGATCTAGATAGTAGCATCGCTGTGGAAACCGAACCGAACAACGAACGGATCCTCTACCTTGAATTCCCCGGACATCGCGTTTCCGCAGGCTCTCTTCCTCAGGGCTTCGGTCACACGTCGGAAAAGATCGCCGCTACCGGCAGTGGCGGTGGAGGCCGGACAATCTGCATCGACGCCGGCCACGGCGGCTCCGATCCCGGGGCCCTCAACCGCGGCGTCGGCATCAACGAAAAGACCGTGACGCTGGATATCTCGCTACGATTGGCCAAATACCTGAAAGCCCAGGGCTGGAACGTCATTATGACTCGCTCCTCCGACCGCGATGTCTCCTGGGCCGGGTCTTCGGCCAAACAGGAACTCGGGGCTCGCGCCAACATGGCCAATCAGCACGGCGCCGACCTCTTCGTCAGTGTTCACGCCAACGCATCCGTCAATCCCGATATCAACGGCTCTTCCATCCACTGGTACAAGTCCACGGACTACCGCCTGGCCCAACTCATCGAATCAGGCGTTATGGGCGCGACCGGCCGTAAGAACCGGGGCTTGGTGAAGAACCGTTTCTACGTTTTAGCACACACGGAAATGCCCGCGGTCCTCATCGAAACGGCATTTCTCACCAACTCCACCGAGGGACGCCTCTTGGCAGACCCCGAGTATAGAGATAGAATCGCACGAGGTATCGCCTCAGGTCTCCAGGTCTACGCGTCCAGGACCTTTCCGGTAACTTCAGCGAAGAATTAGGAAGGAAACTTCATTGCACGAAATGACAGAACTTATCCACGCGGCGATCCTCGGCTTAACGCAGGGTCTGGCGGAGTTCCTACCGATCTCCTCCTCAGCCCACTTGCTCATTATCCCGAAGGTCTTCGGCTGGTCTTACCTGGGCAAGTCGTTCGATGTGGCTCTCCACTTCGGCACTCTCCTGGCTCTGATCGCCGTTTTCCGAGAGGATGTCGCCACCCTGCTGCGCGGGACCAAAGGCCTGGTTGTACCGGGCCAGACCGCAAAACCCGAAGAGAAGCGGCTGGTCAAGTTGCTGTTCGTGGGTTGCCTGCCCGCCGGAATCGTCGGATTGACCTTCGAGAAAGCTATCGAGGCCAAGCTTGGTGGATTGCTCTTTATGGCCGCCATGCTGATCGTTTGGGGAGTTCTGCTTGAGTTCGCCGACCGGAAGGGCGCGAGTCACAAAAGGACGATAGCCGACCTGACGTTTAGGGACGCTATCATCATCGGCTGCGCCCAAGCCGCCGCCCTCATGCCGGGCACCTCCCGAAGTGGCTCAACCATCACAATAGCCTTGTTCCTCGGCTTCTCTCGCACCGAAGCAGCCCGTTTCTCGTTCCTTCTCTCCCTGCCCGTGGTGGCCGGCGCCTCTGTTTTGAAAGGACTGGAGTTAGCCACGGACGCTTCGACAATAAACATCCTGGGCCCGCTGATGGTCGGCGTCCTGGTCTCCGCCGTGTCCGGTTTTCTGTGCATCAAATACTTTCTGAAGTACCTGCAGACCAACAGCTTTCGCCCCTTCGTCATCTATCGCATTGTGCTCGGTCTGTTCTTGATTTACTGGGCTACAACTCACGGTGGCTAAGAAGTAAGAACCTCCAGGTTCGGAAAAGGCCCCACCTCATCAGGCGGGGCCTTTTTCTTTTGGTCAGTCTTACTCGGTTGACGAGTCAAGCTCGTGGATAGGATAACCGCCGAGGCCACCGAGAACACAGAGTCTTCGGGAGAGTGGCAAAGCCACGAATTTATCGATTGATAAACTGGGAATTTCTAGATTTGGTTGAGCAGCTGCACCATCGGCAAGAAGGAGGCCACGGTAATGAAACCGACCACCAGGCCCATCACAGCCATAATCAGAGGCTCGATCAAGGACGAGAGTTGGTCCAACTGGTGCTCGACGTCCTCTTCGTACATCTGGCCGATACGACGAACCATCTCGGCTAGCGTACCGGTCTCTTCACCGACCTTGATCATGTGGAGCGCCATGGGGTTGAACACCTCGTGGCTCTCGAAAGCGGCGAAGACGCTGGTACCTTGAAGCAGCGCTTCGCGAGCCCACTTGATCCGGCGTGAATAGACCTCGTTGTTGGCCACCTTCTCTACGACCAGCAAAGTCTCGGCAAGCGACACACCCGAATCCAGGAGAGTGGCCATCGTGAAGAGGACGCGAGCCTGGGTGGCCATCCGAAACAGAGGCCCGACCACGGGAATTCTGAGGATGTACTGGTCCACGTAGTAGCGGACCTCGGGCGCTTTGTCCAAGTTTTGATAGAGGTTAAAGAGCATGATGGAGCCGACGACGGCACCCACCGCCATCGGTATCGAAACCCACGGATTTCGCAGTGTGTTGGCGATGAACATCATGATTCGAGTGGGTAGCGGCAAAGCCGTATTCATCGACTCGAAGATCGGAATCATCTGCGGCATGATGTAGAAGGTAAAGAAAGCCACCACGCAGACCGCCACGACGAAAATCACGGCTGGGTAGGCCAGAGTACTCTGAACCTTCTTCTGCATGCCAACGACCTTCTCCAGAAGGTCGGCCAATTTCTTCAAGGCTATGTCGAGGTTACCGGAAGTCTCCCCGGCTTTCACCAGCGCGATAAAGATATTTCCGAAGACCCGTGGCTGCTCCGACAGAGCTTGGGAGACGGATTTCCCGCCTTCAACTTCTTCGGCGACGCGGTTCATGACCAGGTTGAGGTTCTGGTCTTCCCCGCGTGAACAGAAACGGAGAGCCCGGTTGACAGCGATACCGGCGTTGACCATCACAGCCAACTGCCGGCAGTACACCGCCAGACTGTCGACCTTGACACGCGGTGAGCGCTTCAGTGCGTTGAGCGAGCCACCAGACTTCTGCTCTTCCACAACCAGTACGTTCTTGTAGACGGCCCGAAGCCGTTCCTGAGCCGCTTGAGCGTTTGGAGCACTGAGCGTCCCCGAGACCACCTGGTCTCGTTCATCAATCACTTTGAATAAAAAGCTTGCCACGAGGGAAGGCTTCGCCAAGAACAGAAACGGCTCCTTGCAAATGATGATAGACTCCCACGTACATATTGACGCGAAAAAGTATACCGAAGGAGAAGGTGTTACAAATATACTAGACCAGGCAAGAGAAGCCGGTGTGATGAGATTTGTAGCTCCCTCACTTCACTTTGAGTCTTTTGACAATCTCCTGAAGATTCGAGAAACAGATCCTCAAGTATATCCCGCTGCGGGCATCCACCCTCACGAGGCTTCGGAACAGCGCTGCCTGGATCTAGCCCGGAAGCTGGAATCGGCCGTCTCCCGACTGGACGTACCAATCGTGGGCGAAACAGGTTTGGAAGGTCACTACGACTTCGTCCCTATGGAGGTGCAACTGGCCAGTTTACGACCCCACCTGGCTTTCGCCCGAGTGCACGACCTACCGATCATATTACACTGCCGGCAAACCGAAGAACTGCTCTACGAGGAGCTTCGAAGACACCCCGGCCTGAGAGGCGTGGTGCATTGTTTCACGGGAACCTGGGAGTGGGCCCGGCGCTTTCTGGAACTCGGATTTCACATCGGAATTACGGGCATCGTCACCTTCAAAAACTCCCTCCAAGTTCAAGAGGTGGCGAGCAACGTTCCCCAAGACCGACTCCTGGTCGAAACCGATGGCCCCTATCTTGCTCCGATTCCGTTCCGAGGAAAAATCAACAAACCGGAGTACATACCTCTCATAGTGAAAAAGATCGCCGAGTTGCGTGGCGCACCCGCGGCATCGGTGGCCGCTTTCACGACGGAGAATACCGAATCCCTGTTCGGACTTAAGAAACATGTCGGAAAAGGGTCGGTTTAGAAAATTGCCTTTGTGAGAAGAATAGTTGGACACACACCTGCCCACGCGGGGGGGGTCGTCTCCACCTCGTACTCTCAAATGGGCTCAAATTAGAGCGGGACCTCCCGCGGAGGAGTTTTGATGAATACTTTGCGTAAGCTTTGGCTGACCGCCTTATGCGCGGCAGTCCTGACTGCTATCCTTCCTGCCCAGGCAGACGTGACCTGGGATTCGGTGAAGAACAAGATTAAATCCAACAAGAACTATCATATGACTTACGACTACAACGGTCCTCAGGGAATCTACAGCTTTGACTACGACTACGACGACGGTAGTATCAAAACGCAGATCAAAGATAGTAAGAGCGACCCTTCCCGAAAAGGTACGGTCATTATCTACAAAAAAGGTGCCAAGCAAGTGATCGCGAGCACCGGCGGCGGTACGATCGCTCGTAACCTGGACCACAAGGACGTGGTCGGTCGTCCTTTCCACGTTTCGATCTGGGATATGATCCTGGGCCAAGTCGGCGGCACTCCTAAAGCCTCCGACTACAAAGGTGGAAAGAAATTTGTTTTCCCCGGCGGCTACACCATTTGGGCCGACAAGGACAGCAACATTGTCAAGACTGAGCGCAAAGCCGGAACCGATAACGAAACCCGCGAGTTCAGCAACATTCAGTGGAACTAACGTAGTTTAGTTCGCTTCTGAGCAAGAAGGAGAGAGCCTATCGAGGCTCTCTTCTTTTTTTTATAGGACATGTGTCCCAAATTTTTGCCTTTGGGTATAACAGGGTGTAGGGAGAGATTGCCAAAGAACAGGCCTATGAGTTCGGGGAAGGTTTATAAGACCAAGCTGACACCCAAGGCAGCCATGTACGGTGCCATTCCAATGGTATCCGCTCTGGTTCTTGGTCATTTTGCATTGGATGCCGCGGGAAAGTTCTCACCTAACGACTCAACCCGGATCTTTTTCGTGGGAGTGCCCGCGATCATTAGTGCCATTCTACTACTGAGCTTGGTCGTCGTGTGTCACCATTTCCTGGGGCGCACGATCGGAATCAGAGACAAAGAGCTCCTTTACAAAGACCGAAAAGTCATGATGAGCGTCGGGATGGCCGAAATGGCCTTCAGCCCTCCTTCGGAAAAAGCCATGCTAAAGACCATCATGTTCAGCGACGGAATTAACTTCATTCAGATCCCGGAGATCTTTCTGGGCGGGCCCGAATTTCAAGAACTCTTGAAGACGATCCAGAAGAATCGCCAAACGGAAGAGATGTCCGGACAAAAGACATGGTCGCTCTGAAGGAGCCGACTGAAGCTGTACGAAGTCAGGCTCTGTGGATGAACAAGCTATACACGCCCAGTTTGTAAACATTGCTCTTTCGTTGACGCCGCCGTTGCTGCGGAATCGAAACGTGCAGGACCCTCAGGAAGCCGTTGCTCTATACATGGCCGTATACGACTCCGTTATACAAGCCGCCGTATCGAATCAAGAGCAGGCTGCCGCCGAGACCTAAGAAAGTTAGTCGTTCTTGTCCTGACGAAGTCGCTCTAGCAATCTCTGGCGAAAGCCTTGAGGTGCTTGGGCGCTCAACGATGAGGAATCAAGATCGACACTGGGCTCCAACACCCTCATCACTTCGCCGCTGAAACCGACCGGTGCCGGTTGGCGCAGCGTCCTTAGCATCTCCTCTATTCCGGCCTGATTTGGACAGTAGGAGAGATGGTACTTTGGCGACTTTTCTTTGCCGACCCGGAGGAAGAGAGAAGTCAGAACCGCTACCAGCAAAATTCCAGGTACGAACTGAGCCGGACTTTCGGCCATGGCCCAAAGTATCATGAAGTGCCAACATACAAACCACTGCGGCCCTCCCTCGGAGCATCTGTTGGCGGCAAGATAGACCATACCCGGAAGAGCAGCCAGGACAGCCAGTCCCATCACCAACCCCAGCGACACGAAGGGAGCCCACACGGCCACAATCATCCAGGGCAACCAACGTCGCAAGAGCTTCCGCGAGTAGTTCCAGGATAGGGCCGCTCTGAGGGAAGGCAGGGCAAGTTCGGCCTCTTGTGCCCAAGGACGCTCACGATCCTCTTCTTGGGCGCGGCTCAGGACATCGGTGGTGGCAGCGAGTAGAATGCCCCAGTGAAGCAAGCCTAGAGCAAGCGGCATCAATCCGAGCGCCCTTCCCACTACAGCCAGGTAAAGACAAAACGCCCAGCCGGCCCCTGCCGCGAACGCGACGGCTCTCAAGCTATTCCTGGCAATATAAGGCCGGTCGGCGTGCCCTTGGGGCCAGAAAGCGACCAACCCCGCACCCGCTCCAAGCCAGGGAACACTGCCGGCGTCCTGATAAAGAAAAGCGAAGCTCAAAAAACCCAGCAACCCCGGATACCAGTGGGTCTTCAAAAAGGACAGCCCCCAAAGAGCGCAGAGCAAAATCAGATATCCCACCAAAACCTGACCGATCGCCTCTTCTTGACCTCTGGTGACCGGAAAAAGCAGAGACGAGACCCAAAACGGGAGGCCGTAAAGAAGACTGCTACCGAGAAATCGAAGCCGGTCCGGTACTCCGTAATAGAGAACTCCGCCCAGCGCCGCCACTCGCCATAGAACAAGAGCGGTCCATCCCAGCCTGACCACTCCAACATTCAAGAACGGGGAGAGGAACAGAAACAGGAAGCTAACGACTTCGATCGACCCCAGGAATACCGCATCAGGATAGTCCCGGGTGGATTTACTCTCATTTCTCGACAAAGTAGGCCCTCAGCGGGATCGTGATGTCCAAGACTCCACTATTACTGCCCGGCTCCACCGGCGACACCTTTATCCCGCCAACGGAAATCGGACATTTCTGCTCTCGAGCGATTCGGGAAAGAGAGTCCAAGAAGAGTGGCATGGCAAGATATTTGCCTTCCAAGTTCATCTCGAAGTTCACCACCAAGAAAGGGGGAATGGCCTCGCTCACTCCCGGCTCAACGCCCTTGAAGACAAGGTAGGGCTCTTCCGGCTGCGAACTTCCGAACCTATCCATGTCGACCACCACGGCGTCGATCAACCGGCCTATCTTAGCGCTCACCTCCCCCTTTGTGGGGGCCGTCTCCGGGTCCAAACTGAGACCGGCCAGGTCGGCGAAATCTTTAACCATTTCCTTGTACTCTCGATCGTTGAGGTTGGAAGCGACATCCGCGGCTCTCAGCTGATCAAGTTTGGATTGCGCCGCCACCGATCGCCTTTGTAGCGCTTGAGCCTCAAAATATTTCTGAACGACCCCGGATCGCCAAAAACTGACCGAAATCAAAACAACGGGAATGAGGAAAGGAAGAATTCTGTTCCGGAGCGTCATGGCCCAGGCCATAAGGCTTTCCGCCAATCTACTCTTCTGCGGCGTACCCTTGATGACCGAGTTGGGAACCCAGCTTCTCAAGACCTCGCTTGAGCCGGGATTGCACGGTACCGAGGGGCAGATCCAGAACTGACGCAATCTCTTTATAGGAGAGATCGGCAACGTACCGCAACAGAACCACCGAGCGAAAATCGATGGACAGCTCCCGCACGGCTTCTTGGACATCCAGAGCGGTCTCGACTCGTACGCCTACGTGCTCGGGCTCGACCTCGGATGTCTCCAAAGTGCCCATAATTTCTTGCTCCCGCTTTACCGCCCGGTTGGCATTGAGGAAAGTGTTCATGGTCACCCGATACATCCAGGTACTGAACTTGGACTCCTGACGAAACGAGGGCAGGCCTCTGAGGATCTTGATCCACGCTTCTTGAGCCAGATCTTCAGCCTGGTGAGGGTTTCTAGTGAAGGAGAGAGCCATGGAGAAGATGGTGTCCTGATACAGCTCGATGAGCCTCTCAATCGCTAGGGAGTCTCCTTCTTGAGCTCTTTTCAGGAGGGTGGTCGGCTCGCCTTTGACAGACTGAGTGAGCCGCTCCGATAAGCGACTTAGCTCTCCAGTCCATCCTTTAACTATAGCTGTTTCCGACATCTGTTCTACTCTACCACATCGAGAGCCCGGCTGAAATGAGCAGGTCCCGGGTCGCATGTTGCTCTCCGAGGGATATCATTCCTCCATGGTCTAGGGACAGACTCTTCGAGTAGGTCCTCAATTGAGTGCGGGCTCCACCAAACGTGGACCCAGCTCCCAAGAGACTTTATCTCCCTCTCTATAGAGATCGATATTTTGAAAATTTAGCTCCACCGGCACGGGCTTGACTAACTGATGAACCAGACGACGAGCCGTCATGCTTTCCTGGGTCTCGGCGATAGTCAGCAGGCGACCATCCTGCATCTCAAGCTGCGCGAAGTGGAGATTGGAGAGTCCGGAATCCCAATGGAAGCGAAAAGTACGAACCGTGAGAGACGTGACTGGAGCCAGATCAACCCATACCTCTTCTCCCCCGGTCTTAAGATACAACTGACCGGAGCGAATTCCCAACACGGCTTTCTCGATCTTCCCGGTATTCATGACTCGTCGAGAAAGACGTGGAATCTCGCGGCCCCCGAAAGCGAGCGCAAGAGATGTCGCCTGCACCGCGCTCAAAATGTGACTCTTTTGTCGAGTGACAAGGGCTCTGACCGTAAGGGCCGCAGCCACGGCAAAACCGCTCAACGCCCCCCACTCTTCCGGCTGGACGGCGGCCTTCTCTTCCACATCGTAGGAAAATTCGAGAGAGCCCTCGTTATTCGACACCTCCCTCAGCTGGAGCAGAGGTGGGCCACCCCGACTCACCCTCTGGGCTACTCGAAAAATAAAGCTCTCCAACGACTCAAGAGGTCGCGCGGATTCATAAAGTTTCAACGCTCTGTTAGACATATTCTTATCAGTATTCTCCGTGAGCGCGAGAAGTCTTACTTCAGCGGCAGCGTATAGAGGCTCTTCTTGGCGTTGGGAGAGTCCAGAAGCTCCCATCTTGGCTGGCCGAGTGGAGGGGTCACCGCCCTCAGGATGAGGGGAGCCGAGAAATTTATCGATTTGCCCTGACCGGTCCAGGCCGCAAGTACTTCGCCGGAGTCCTGGAAATGATGAGAGAGCGACGGCTGCCGGTCCAATTCCACTTTCCACTGCTGCTCAACGAAACCGGCTTGCCCCTCTTCCAGCATCTTGTCCAGAGCGCTGCCGGCCGGCGCAAACGGAAGCAGTTTCAGGGTCAAGCTCTCCTGACCCTCGGTGTTCTTGAATCGAAACTGCGCATGACCCCAGCGCTCAGGCAGCAGGAAGTTTAAGAGCCACCCCTCCGCCATGCCCTTATCGTTAAGGGCACCTTCCGACTGGATTGAAGCCAATCGGGCACCTTCGTCAAAACTTGTGACGATCTCCAGAGCCAACTCGAACGCTTCTCTGGCAGTAATGGGGCCGCCCGGTCCGTCTAGTTCCTCTTGAGCGGAAAATTCCAGGCGCAGCTTATCAACGTCTTCAGGAAGGAGCGAAGAGTGATCGGACTCTCGACCTTCGCCCATCAAACGGCGAAATATCTTCTTCAGGCTAGACCACATCTTAGGAATGGGTACGGCGTTCGTCGAAGCGAGATCGAATCCTCGTTGCGAAGATTTTAGCCCACATGCCGACCAGGATTTCCCTTTTCAACTGGAGGAAGCGCGCGCATCTTGAAAAATTTCCAATTAAGTTTTGGAGAGTTTCAATGTTAACTATAGCCGAAAAAAAATCGCAGTTTTCGGGTGATGACGAGATCGCCGAGGCGGTCGGACGCTCATTCGATAGAGCCTTCTCCAGGCAAGGAGCCAACCGAAAGACCGTACTGTCTACCTTCGAAGCCACCCTCGAGGGACTCAGAAAAGCCAAGAACCCGGAAATGAAGCTGCGGGGCATTGCCAAGTCGGTGACCCTGGCGACGGGTCGATGCCATGGAAACGTCGTGGACACCGGGCGCTGTCTTCTGGACCAGCTTGAGTCTCTGTCTCAGAAATACGGATTTAAGGAAGAGATGGCTCGGGACCAGATGTTGCTGGGCCTGGCTGAAGGAGCCTGCCAACTGGGACCGATTGCCTACTGCCGATTTCTCGACGTCGCCTGCACATATCGCGAGGACGCAGATGAGTGGATTGGTCGCAACAGAAGGCTCCCCGCGGTCTTTGAGGGCGAGCCTCTCCCCGTCATCGTTCCCTATGAAAACGAACTCACCATACAGCCAACCACCCCCGAACCGGCTCCTCAAGTCGAGGTGTGTCAAGAACAAAAAATCACTCCTGCTCCTTCCAACGACAGCGAGTGGACCTGCAGCCCCAAGCGACGAACCTTCTTCCGTCGACTATCCGACGCCGTCGGCTACTGGTTCGGAAGCTAGGCCTAGGAAGTTCCGGCAGACGAGAGAAGCTAGCCGCCGAGATGAAGATCCTGGTTGTAGGGGCAGGCGCAGGCGGTATGGCCGCGGCCACACGAGCCCGACGCGTGAACCCTTCGGCCCAAATCACGGTGGTTGAGGCCGGCCGCGAATTCTCGCGCGGAACCTGTTCCCTTCCCTACTTCCTGAGTGGCGAACTGCAAGACGAACAGCAATTGTGGGGCGCCGACCGGCAGCGACTCTCCGAACAAGACATCGAATTGAAGCTCGAAACCCGAGCCACTCGCTTGCGACCTACCCAAAAAATACTGGAGACGACTCGCGACAGCTACCATTACGACAAACTGATCGTGGGGACCGGAAGCCGAGCCAAATCCACCGAGTCTTTGGGGTTAAAACCAGGCGAGCCGCGTGTATGGCAACTCAGGACGGTCGAGGATGTCCGCAAAATTCGTCGAGAGATCGAAGCTCTCTCCATCCGAAGAGTGGCCGTCATCGGTGGAGGCTATGTCGGCCTGGAGGCTGCTGAAGCTCTTTGTCGCCGGGGTCTGCAGGTCACGATCTTCCATCAGAAGTCGACCCTGGTGCGGCTGGACGAGCATCTCAACCGAGGGCTACTAGAGATCTTGCGCGACAAGGGCGTTGAAGTTCGTCTCGACACCACGGTCGAGAGAGTTGAACTCGCATCGGGACAGCTGAAAAGTTCAGGTCCCGACGGTTCGGCCAACGTCAACTTCGACGCCTTCCTTATATCTTGCGGAATCGAACCGGTGGCCGACCTCCTCGTCGAGGCTGGAGCGCGGACCGGTCGAAGCGGCGCCGTGGTCGTGTCGGCCAGGGGAGAAACGGGGCTAAATGGCGTCTACGCCTGCGGTGACGGAGTGGAAGTGCCCAATTCTCGAGGCGGTCCGGGGCGCTGGATACCGTTGGCCACCACGGCGGCAAGGTTGGGACGAATTTGCGGCGAGAACGCGGCTGGAGGGAGTCGTCGAATAGGCACCAGCTTGGCGGCTCTCGCGGTGAGAGTCTTCGACCTCGAACTCGGTTTGGTCGGCCTCCCCCAGGATTGGGAAGATTGTCGAGAAGTTCGCTTCGAGTGGGGAGAACCGGAGCATCCCTTCCCCCGGCGACGACGAGGCAGAGGTGTCCTCTTTGTCGATAAGCAGAGAGAGACGTTGAAAGGCATGCAGGTGCTGTGTCCTGAAGGATCGAGACTTGTAGACCTGGCCAGCCTGTGCGTCGAGCAAGAACTCACTCTGTCCGATCTACAAGACCTGGATTGCTGCTACAACCCTCCTCTTTCGTCACTTTGGCACCCGTTCTATCTGGCTTCCAGGGTAGGAGAGAAGGAGAGCACGGGAGGAAAGCGTTTTGAGTTCCACTGAAGAAATCGATAGCGGCCTGTGTCTGAAGGTCATGGAGGGCTCACATCAGCAAGAGGTGCATGCTCTCAGCCGAGCCACCATAGCTATAGGCAGAGCCACTCCCGAGACACCTTACACTCCCGCCTATCTCACTTTTCCCGAACCAACACTGTCTCGACTGCACGCCGAACTTCAGTGGAACCCCAACACCCGAACTTTTTTTGTGCACCACAAGTCTCAGACCAATCCGACCCTCATCAACGGACGCAAACTGACCGGTGCGGTGGAACTCAACCCCGGTGACACTCTGGCCCTGGGCCGATTAGTGGTGGTTCTGGATGTGGCTCAGAAAACCGCGAGTCGGACCGAACCTCTGGTGGCACCTCCGGAGGAGCCCAAAGCCCGGATTCGGATCGAGGCCGCGGAAAACTCCTTCAGCGTTGCCGTCGAGAAGCCCCAGATAGTTCTGCAATTCACCGACTCTAGAAGCACCACCGCCATCGCTCCCGAGGAGGAGACTCCGGAGGCCAAGTGGGTCCGCGTACCGGCGAATTCTTCCAACGAGATCTCCTTACGTATCGACAAGGATACCGAATCGGTAACGGTGGAGACACGCCTGGTCGATCCACCCGTCTACCGCAGGACGCGCGTACCGAGCGGTCTTCTCTCCGTCCCCATCAGGGCCGCTTCACCGGTCATGCTCCTGCAGGATGATTATCTCTCTCATCAGGGGCACGATATCTTCGTCAGCCGATCAGCCTTCCAGGGGAGCTCCGACTCCACGCTAGAGGGTAATGGAGAAAGCGGAGAGATCACCCCCCGGTTCCACAACGACCCTAACAACGGTCTTCTTCAATTCCTGAACGGTGGCTGGGCGGGTGCCACTCTGGAGATACCGCGAGGAGGTTCGGCGGCCTTTGAATTAGGGCCGAAGAGCAGTTCCTTCGTGCATCTTTCACCGATGACCAAGTCCCCAAGTTGCCGGTTTACCCTTCATGATGGACAAGCCCAGCTGCGAGTGACTCAGGTCTCCGACGACCAGTTCGTGGACGTCAACGGCGAGCTGTTCTTTACCGGAGAATCGACTCCAATTTTCAGCGGGACAAGGCTGCTCCTCGGGGAGTTCGAGTTTCTCTGGCTTGTTCCGTCGCTCCATCAGCGGTACTCACGCTATCACGTCGTGGGACCCGACGGCTCGCATCCCATACCGAAACAACAAGTCCGGATCGGAACGGCGGCGCATTGTGAGGTGCGGCTGCAAATTCCAGCCCTGGCTCCGGTAGTCGGCACACTTAAGTACGAAAACGAAGAATTCTCATACCATCACAAGAACATCGCGCTTCCCGCCAAGGTCGACGGAGTCGAAACAAGTGCAGGTCTAAAGGCCAAAGTGAAATCCGGCACGAAACTTGAGCTGGCACCGGGTGTTACCCTTAGTGTAGAAGAGTTACAATGAGGACACGTTGCTAGAAGGTAACCCGATCATACTTTTTAAGATTACGCTGGTCACGTTGGTGGTGATCCTCTTCATTCGGCTATTCGCTCGAAAGATGCCGGAGCAACTCCACCGAGTGACCCCCGCCCATTTGCCGTCCAATCGAAAGCTGGGCCAGTATCTGGTCATGGAGACGGTCGGCGTGGGCGGAAACGCTACGGTTTATCGCGCTATGGCGGACAAAGAAACGGTAGCCATCAAAGTACCCCATCTGGAAACCCTGCGGGTGAAGGGGTTCCGGAAAGTCTTTAAGGCCGAGGCGGCGGTGGGAGTCGATCTCATGCACCCATCCATTGTGAAAGTCTACGGCACCGGGGAGTTCAAGGACCCCGGCGGCCAGAAGATCCCGTTTTTCATTATGGAAAATCTGGAGGGCGAGGATTTGCGAGAGATTCTCAAGCGAGAGGGCACCCTGGAGCCCAAACGGGCCGCCCAGATCGCCCGTGTGGTGGCCGACACCCTCGGCTGGGCTCACCGAAAGGGAGTGATCCATCGCGACATCTCTCCGCAGAACATCTTCGTCACCAACGGCAAGCAGATCAAAGTGATGGACTTCGGTATCGCAACAGCCTTCAAACGAGGAACAAGCAAAGGCAAAGATGGCGGCGCCCTCAACTTCGGAACGCCTGCCTATCTGGCCCCGGAGCGCACTTCTCGCACCGACAGCGACCCTCGATCAGACCTGTATTCCCTGGGATGCGTGCTCTACGAAATGGTCACCGGTCAGCCTCCCTTCACCGCCGAGAGCCCGCGAGCCGTGCTGATGCTTCACAGGAAGGCCCACGTCGTACCTCCATCAAAGCGTGCCGAGGTGCCTGCTCCCCTCGAAGCCATCATCATGAAGCTTCTAGAGAAGGACCCGGACAAAAGATATCAAGATGCGGCGGCTGTGACCGCAGCGTTGGCCGACTTGCTGCCGGCCGTCTAGAATTAGGAGAGTCTCATGAGCGACTGGCTCTATCTCGATTACAACGCTTCCACACCCATGGCGAGCTCGGTGGTGGAAAAAATGCAGGAGTGTCTGGCCTGGCAGGCTCACCCCAGTTCTACACACCCCCACGGACGGAACGCCGCCCAAGCCGTGGACCAGGCACGAGCACACATCGCGGAGTCCCTCGGCTGCCGGACAGACGAGGTCGTCCTCTGTTCCGGGTCCACCGAAGCCGCAAACCACGTGATCAAAGGGGTTTGCTTCTCCAGGCTTCCGCAAACACCACTGCATTTCATCACCAGTGCCGTCGATCACGCCGCCACCATCAAGCCTCTGGAATTCTTAGAGCGCCTGGGGCATCAAGTCACGTTCCTCCCGGTCGATCGGCAGGGGCGAATCGACCCCAATGAAGTGGGTCGCGCTCTGCGGGACAACACGGTGCTGGTGACTCTCATTCACGGGCAGAACGAAGTCGGGACCGTTCAACCGCTGGCCGAGGTCGGCGCTCTTCTCCGGCAACACGACGCGCTGTTTCACGTCGACGCTTCTCAGAGCTTCGGAAAAGTGCCGGTCCATGTCGACCAACTTCGCGCCGACTTCCTCAATATCGCCGGCCACAAAATCTACGGACCTAAGGGTGTGGGCGCTTTGTACATTCGCAAAGGACTCGAACTGGAGCCGCTACTTCACGGAGGCGGCCACGAAGCGGGACGACGATCAGGTACTCCTGCTCCTCAGCTGGCCGCCGGTCTCGGAGAGGCTTGCGCGCTGGTCAACAAGCTGGGGTTGCTGTCGGCCGAGCCGGCCGAGACACTTTGGTCGGAACTCTCAAGCCAACTGGGTGACGAGGTAACGCGAAACGGCCTTCCGCAGGACCGGTTGCCGAATGTACTCCACCTCACTTTCAAGGGCGTGGACGGTCGAGAGATCCTCAATGCCGCGAACATCGCCGCCAGCACCGGTGCGGCCTGTCACAGCGCGAGCGTCTCTCCGGTCCTCTCCGCGATGGGATTCACACCCGACGAGGCGAGGGGAAGCGTCCGGCTCTCCACAGGTCGAGACACCACCGTGGAGACAGCCCGAAAGGCCGCTTCAGAATTGGTGAAAGCCTATCGTCAGCTTCGAGCGGGGGCCGCAGTCTAATGAAGAACATTATGGGTGACGACCTAATCGCTTGCTCCACCGACCCCATGACCGGCTTCTATCGAGACGGGTGCTGCAAAACCGGGCCCGGAGACATGGGGGTGCACACGGTCTGCGCCATCATGACCGAGGAGTTCCTAGAGTTCTCCAAGTCTCGTGGAAACGACCTGTCGACCCCCAAACCGGAGTGGCGATTCCCCGGTCTCAAAGCCGGCGACCGCTGGTGTTTGTGTGCACCGCGCTGGCAGGAGGCGTATGAAGCCGGTATGGCCCCCCACGTAGTAGCTGCGGCCACCCACATCGCCACCCTCGAACACTGTGATGTGAAGGCCCTCAAAGAGCACGCCGTGGACCTTTGAACTCTCCCGAGAAGTCAATTCTTCTCCATCTTGACCGCTATCCCGAACTCTTGCTGTAGCTTTCTCTGCTCCTGCCGGGCCTGCTCTTCGTATTGGCGGCCTTCCTTCATCAAATCATCCAAACGGCCGGCTATCTCCCCGCGCCGGGTTTCGACCGCCTTCATCTCTTGAGTGACCCGAGCCGCCTCTCCGGGGTCGTCGGTCGCTATCCGATTGGCTTCACTGAGTTCGGCGAGTATCTCTATCATCGGCTCCGTGCTTTCCACCGTCTCCAGCAAAACTCGATACTGAGCGAGAACAGCCCGATGAAGGCCTTCAGCCTTCTCCGGTACTTGCAAGCTCTCGACTCGAGCAATTTCCTGGTTCATCTGCTCGATGACCAAGCGCAACTTTTTTGAGGAGTCGTCGCGGTCGACTTCTCCCGCCGCACTCTCTTCCGATACTGTGGAGACAACCTCCTGGTAGTCCCTCGACACCTGCTCTAAGCGGTGGTTGGAAGCCTCCAACTCCTTCAGGTAAGCGACAATATCCGACTTTTCATTATGACATCCCGCCCAGACCACCAGAGTCAAGACGAGAAACGCCGATCGAAACATTCTCATCCCTCCCCGGTTTCCCAGAGTCCGAAGGGTTTCCCTTTGGGAAGACCGCGTCGCCACTGCCCTCTTCAGGGAGGATCGTTGTCGTGGTGCGGCCAACCACTCATGGCCTGGGGCCTGTTGACACTCAACGTCCCCTAAGAAGGAGATTTGTTGTGAAAAGTTCAGCATACACCCAAAGCGGGTCTCATCAGTTTTTTCGACGGACGGCGCTGACGTTGGCCCTCCTGCTCTCCGCCTCGAGCGTCAGCCTCGCCGACCAGTGCCTCAACTACGGAGATCGGTTGAATCAAAGCCATTCGTTGTATCAGGAATCGATCGACCCGTACGCTCACCTCTTGCCCGAGGAAATGGAGCAAGCCAATCCACTGGCCACCAGCTACCAGCTTGATCTCAAGCCGATGGTCGTCAACGATCTGACCCAACTTCAATTCAAAACCTACGACAGTAGCAGCCCGGCAGCGGGGTACACCTCCCCCTATCTGTGGGAAGTCGGAGGCGGACCCCGGTATCAGGGGCCCGGTGGCTACGGAGGGTTCGCACCCAGTCCTTTTCCGGTCCGACGTTAAAATCTGGACGCGTCCAGTGAAGTCTACCTCCACAAGGAATGAAGAGCGGGGGCTTCGGACGAAGTAGGCCCTAAGGCCTAGCGTAAGGAAATTCTGCAACCATAACTCGGGAAACTCAAGAACTGGTGGACAATTCAGCTGACGACGATGTCGTGAGTGTGAATACTTATGGCTATTTTGCCGAGATTTATGATGGATTCGGTTCGGAAGAGTTCTGCCTTTCCCTCACCACTCACCTGTTGGAGAACCTGGAGAAGTACCGACTCCCGGTGGGAGCCGAAATTGTGGACCTGGCCTGCGGCACCGGTGTCATCACCACCGAACTCGCCAAACACGGCTACCAACTGGTCGGACTGGATCTGTCCGAAGATATGCTGCGCCACGCCAAGATGCGGGCCAAGAAAGACAACCTGAATATCCGATTCGCGCGAGCCGACATGCGGACGTTCAAGCTGAAGACCAAGGCCCCGTGCATCATCTCCACCCACGACAGTCTAGACCATCTTTTCGAGGACGACGAGCTCGATCTCGCCTTTCAACAGGTCGCGTCCGCTCTGCGCCCTCAGGGTCTTTTCCTCTTCGACATGAACTGCTGGGATGGTATTCGTCACCTGGACGGCCGAACCGTCTTTGTGGAGAACGAAGACCGTTCCGGAGCTTATCACCTGATTGCCGAAGACCGCACCCTGGAGACGAATATCGTCGGCTTTCTCAAAGTCGAAGAAAACCTTTACGAGCGGTTTGACGAGACTCTTTTTCAGCGTTGTTACTCCGACGAAGAGATCGAGGAGCGCTTGGAAGCTTTCGGACTGGAGCTCTTGGAGCGGATTCCCATTCAGTATTTGAAGGGCGATATCTTCAAGCAGCTCTGGATCACTCGCAAACCCGGGCTGGATATCCCCGAACTTTTCTAAGATCCCAGTGCCCCAAGTTCTTCTTCTGGCCTATCATTACCCTCCGCTCGGCGGTGTCGCCGTTATGCGGGTTCTGCGCTTCTCTCGCTATCTCCAGAAGCACGGCTGGACTCCCATCGTCTTGTGCGTGAAAGGAGGGGCCAAGCACGAGCCGCGTGATGAGACGCTAGCGGCCGAAATACCCTCCGACATAAGGGTCGAGCGGGTCCCGTGCCTGGAGCCGGACAACTACGCCGACACCTGGGACGTGCCTCGCGAAAAGGTTGTGCGCAACCTCTTCAAAACTTTCGACAAGGTGTTGTTCCCCGACGATCGTGCGCTTTGGATCAAGCCGCTTGTAAAACGGGCCAGAGCGATCATCGCAAAAGAGCAGATCGACGTCGTCTGGGCCACCGCTCAACCGTGGAGCACGTTGGTGGCCGGTCGCGATATCAAGAACGCCACCGGAGTTCCGCTGGTATTGGACTTTCGCGACGACTGGACGACCTCCAATGCGGATTTCAGAAAAGTCAAAAGACTGGCTCGAGAACAAGAACTCGAACAAACCGTCCTGGCAGCCGCCGACGCCGTGGTGTCGGTTACGCCCCACATCGTGGAACAACTCAGGGCTCGTGCACCGAAAAGCCTGAGTCAAGACCAGTTTCACCTGATCCCAAACGGGTTTGACCCAGCTCATTTCCCTGAGCAAAATCCTCCGCTCACGAAGCCTTTCACCATGGTCCATACCGGCGGACTTTATCACCTGAGGCCGGTAGAGCCGCTCCTCAAAGTCTTGGACGCCTGGTTTGAAGCCCATCCGGAACGAGCCGGACAGGTTCGAGTGAAGCTGGCCGGTCGAGCCACCGACGAAGTCAAGAGAGCTATCGCCGAGAGTCCGTGGGCCGAGTGTATCGAACTGCTCGGATTCGTCAGCCATCAACGAGTTCGAGAGCTCATCGTGCACGCTCACGTCAACCTTTTGATGATCGAGCAGGTGCGGACGGCCGCCTGGCTCTACACAGGCAAAGTTTTCGAGTATATCGGAGCCCGCAGGCCGATACTCATGCTCGGTCCGGACCCCTCTCCGCTAGCCCAACTTTTGAGAGATACCGGTCTGGGAAGTATCTCTTCCTATGAATCCCCGGAGGAAACAGGAAAAACCCTAGAATGCCTCTTTCAAGAAGAGAAGCAGAACCTCCCGAGTCCGTGCGAAGATCAGATTCAGAGGTTCAACGCCTGTCATCAAACGGGTCAGTTAGCTGGCATCTTCGGAGAGGTAGCTCACCGTGACAGAACCTCATAGCATCAAGATTCTCCTGGCCGATGAGAACAAGGGGTTCGGCGGGGCCGAGAGACACGTGTTGACTCTGGCCGCCGAGCTTCAGAAAGAGGGAGCTTTAGATGCCCTGGTGGCCAGACCTAAATCCTGGCTGGCAAAAAACCGTGGCGACCTTCCCTTTCATCCTGTGGGCTTTCGAAACGAGGTCGATATGCTGAGCGTGTTCAGTATTTATCGACGTCTCAAGTCGTCGGGAGCCAACGTTCTGCATTGCATCGGGCATCGAGATCTGGTGGCCTCCGCTCTGGCCCGCCAACTGCCGGGAGCACCGCCGGCCGTTTTGTTGAAAGCCGAGCACAGCTACCCGGATGACAACCTCTCCCCACTGTTTCGCTGGGCCTACGGCCAGTGCCAGGCTATCACCGCCGTTTCGGAGGCCCTGCTCGAGGCCGTCAAAGAGTCGGTGAGTCCGGGCGAGGGAACGGCACTGGTCACCGTCCCCAACGGCTTGGAAGGCGAAGGTGAGGCCGTCGCCCTCCCGGACACGTCTGGTCGAACTCTCCATATAGGTGTTCTCTCGCCCTTGCGACCTGGCAAGGGTCATGCGGACTTTTTGCAGGCAGCGAGCAAGCTCCAGGCAAGCGAGTACGATGTTCGATTTTCTCTCGCAGGCGACGGTGAACTCGAGGATAGCTTAAGAAATCAAGCTCAAAGCGCGGGATTGAATGTCGAGTTTTTGGGCCATCTCGAGGAGCCGATGGAGTATTTGAAGAGCCTCGATCTGTCGGTCGTCCCGTCGCACCGGGAGACCTTCTCCCTGGTCACTCTGGAAACGATGTTCTGCGGTCGTCCGATCGTGGCAGCCCGATCAGCCGGCGTGGAAGAGATTTGCCGCGACTATCCTGCCCAACTCTACCCGGTCGGAGATGTGGAGGCACTCTTTCAAGCGATGGCGGCCTTTTGTGCTGCTCCTCAGGAGTTTCAAAGCGAAGCTTTAGGAGCCGCCACGAAAGCTCGCGACACATTCAGCAGTGGCCGGATGGCAAGCGCCTACTCGGACGTTTACAGGCAAATACTAGAGGCCAGGTGAAAGCCCTTATCGTGCACACCGGTGGGGGTTTGGGCGATGTTCTGCTTTCCGGCCCCGTCGTCGACACACTTCACAATGCCGGCTACACGGTTGACTTTCTGGCCCGCTCAGGCACGGCTCAGGCCGTCGCCGACCATCCCAACGTCCACGAACTGATGGTCATCGAGGGAAAGGACCCGGCAGGAATCAAGGAGATGAATCGGTGGGCCGGGAGGCTAAGAGAGAGAGCGTACGACCTCTCGATTCTCCTCTGGAGCACGACCCGCTGGGCCTGGACTCTCTACTGGGCCGGTATCCCCGTGCGGGTTGGACAAGACTCCAGGCTCATGTACTCCTTTCTCTTCACTCATAAGGTCCAGGTACGGTCCGAGCACGGCGACACGACCACTCACTGGACCGATATTCTTCTTGATTATCCGCGCGAACTGGGGATACAACCGGAAGTCGTGCAACCAAACTTTCCTATTTCAGGCGAAGAGGAGAGTTGGGCTCGCTCCGTCCTGAATTCGTTCGATTTCTCCCCCCATCGGGGCCCGCTCATCGGGTTTCACAGCGGCAAGGGTCTCCCGCTTTCTCCCGATCGATGGCCCTCACAGCACTTTGGCCGGATGGCGAAAAGTCTCCAAGAAAGGCTTGACGCCAGACTCGTCCTGACCGGCGGACCGGGCGAGGTCGAGATCGTGAGGCAGGTCGCAAGCCATCTCCCAACACCGGTCCTCAACCTCGCCGGAGAGACCACGGTCAAGCAGTTGGCCGCTCTCCAGCAGCAGCTCGACGCGTACGTCTGCCCCGACTCCGGTCCCATGCATCTGGCCGCGACCGTGGGCACGCCGGTCGTCGGTATCTACGCCCTGGACGAAGACTTCCCCGATCGTTGGGCTCCCTTCGGCACCATTCACAGAAAGGTCCGGCCACCTCGTCCAGCCTGTCCTCCCGGATGCACCAAACCGACCTGCCCCAACTTCCAGTGCTACTTGAAAGTCGAACCGGAGGAGGTCGTCGAGGCCGTTCGAGCGGTACTGGAGCCAGCAAAGACGCCCCTTCCCGCGGACAAAAGGGATCTCCCCAAATGAAGAGGAACCGGCAGCCCCTATGAGCGCCCCCATCAAGATTGGAGTTGACGCGACTTTTCTCCAACGTGACCGTCGCGGCATGGGCCGAGTCTTGCGCAGCGTCCTCAACGAATGGAAGAAGTCTTTCGACCACGAGTTGGTGTTGCTGGTGAAAGAGAAGCGCCACATCGCCGAACTGGAAGACTCGCCCTACGCCAAGTGGGACATTCGGGTCAGCAGCAAGGCCAACAATCTCGATGTCTGCTGGTTTCCCTGGAATCGAGTCGACTGGGAGCCGGACTGCCCGGCCGCCGTGACGATCTACGACGTGGCGCCGTTCACTGATTTCCACCCCAAGAACCGCCATCTCGCGGAAGACCAGGAACGCTTACTGACGGCAGCGGAAAAGGCCGATCGCATCATCACCACCTCGAATTTCTCCAGACTTGAGATGCACCGCCACTTAAACTGCGATATCGCCCAGGTGGATGTCGTGCCCCTCGGCCACGATCCGGTTTTTCACCCCCACTCCAATCAGTATCTGGACCCGTTCTTCGCCGAGCGGATCGGCGAGAAGCCCTATATGCTTTACGTCGGAAACACCGAGCCCCGGAAAAATCTGGGTGGACTTTTAGAGGCGTTCATGCTGCTGGAAAACCAGATCGAAAGCCGCCTCTTGCTGGTCTCCTCAAAGCCTTCCGCACCCACTTGGACCGATCGACTGAGGGGCAAGACCGACCCTCTCACGGGAAGCATCAGCCGCCTGGAAGATCGACTTATCTGGCTGGAAGGGATCGACGACGCGACGCTGGCCGAGCTTTATCGACGCTGTCAGGTGTTTGTGATGCCTTCCTACTACGAAGGCTTCGGACTTCCGTTGTTGGAGGCCATGGCATGCGGCGCCTCCACAGCCGCGGCTCGAGCAGCCTCCTTGCCCGAAGTGGGGGGAGAGATCCCCTACTGGTTTGCTCCCTCGGACCCGGTGGACATAGCGCGCGCCATCATGGAAGCGATCGACGAGCCTAACGGTCAGGAAGGCGTGGAGCGCGCCGGCGAATTTACCTGGGAATCGTCGGCCAAGGAGTTGAGCCGGATTTTAGAAGACATGGCCGGTCGCCCCCAGAAAGCGAGTCCTGCTCAGGAGCCTTTGCCGTGACGGTCGAACAAGAACTGACGAGCCTCAAGAAACTCCCCGGTCAAAAGATTTTGGTGCTGGGAGATCTGATGCTGGACCAGTGGATGTGGGGCAACGTCTCTCGTATCTCACCGGAAGCTCCCGTGCCGGTGGTCGACATCAACCGGACCACCTACACTCCGGGCGGAGCCGCCAATGTGGTTTGCAACCTACTCACACTGGGATGTGAGGTCACCGTGGCGGGACTGATCGGGACCGATGAAACCGGTCAGCGGCTACGGAGGCTTTTGGACGAGCACGGAGCGGGCTGCCAGGGATTGGTCCTCAACGACCGCCGCCGCACCACCGTGAAAACGCGAATCATCGCCCACTCTCAGCAGGTCGTTCGAGTCGATCAAGAAGACCGAGCCCCGTTCGCCGATGAAGAGGCGGCTCCCCTCATCGAATGGCTGGAGGAAAACCGCTCGAAGTATGACGGCATCTTCCTGTCCGACTACGACAAAGGCCTCTTCACCTGTCCTGCCTTGAGTAGCTATCTTCCCCGGATGTACGGCGGGGAGACGCCCGTCGTGGCGGGGCCGAAGCCCGGCAACCTGGAGGTGTTCCGAGGGGTGCACTGCCTGACCCTGAACGCCTCCGAAGCCGGAGGAGCCACGGGATTGCCGGTCACCGACGATGCTTCCGTGGAAGTCGCGGGCAAGGAGCTGCTGCGGCTGACCGAAGCCAAACATGCCCTGATCACCCGGGGGGAGCACGGAATGACCCTCTTCTCCCCTTCTCAGGCTTCCGCCAGCGAACCGGCGTTCGCCACTCAAGTTTACGACGTCAGCGGAGCGGGAGACACCGTGCTGAGCGTGGTGGGCCTCGGCTTGTGTGCCGGGCTTTCTCCTCAGACCTGCATCCGTCTGGCCTCCCACGCTGCCGCCGTGGTGGTCCGAAAGCTGGGTACGGCCACTCTCACAACCGACGAGATCGCTGAATCTCTGCGGCGGAGAAGCACCTCGTGGAAGTCCTGAGCCGCCGGCAGATCTCATCTCTGGTTCGAGAGTGGCGAGAGGCCGGCGAAATCGTCGTTTTCACCAACGGCTGTTTCGACATTCTGCACGTGGGACACATCAAGACTCTCACCCGCGCGAAATCAGAAGGCAGCAAGCTCGTCGTGGGCGTCAATTCCGATAGCTCGGTGCAGCGCCTCAAAGGACCGACTCGACCCGTCAATCCAGAACAAGACAGAGCGCAGCTTTTGGCTGCCCTGCGCTGCGTGGACGCGGTAGTCATTTTCGAGGAAGACACTCCGATCGAACTTCTGGAAGTGATCCGACCCCACGTTCACGTCAAGGGCGGCGACTACCAGGTGGACGACTTACCGGAAAAGGATGTGGTGGAGAAACACGGAGGTCGAATCGTGATCATCGGCCTGGTACCCGGACGTTCCACCAGCAATCTGATTCAGAAGACACAGAAAGCCGACCGGTGAGCCGCCTCCTCATCACCGCCAACTCACCTGGTGAGATGGCCGGCTGGGTGCGCCCGATACTCCATCAATGGCATCGACTGGGCCTCGGTCCCGCCGACATTTTGCTGCTGCCCTGCAGTTTTGCGACCGGCCAGGAAGAGCGAGTGGCCCGAACCCTTCCCGGAGTGGACCACGTCTACCGGCCCGGAGACTATTTTAAGTTGCTTCTTTCCGAAGGACGGCGCTATCAAGGAGGCACTCTCCTTCATCTGGGCGGAGATCTGATGTACTCGGCCTTTTTGAGTTGGCGCTGGAAGCTCAACGCCTGGTCGTATTTGTGGGCTCGCCCCTGGTGGAACAGCGCGTTCTGTGGCTATTTCACCAAAGACCAGTGGGGCATCAACTGGCTCAAGAAGCGAAGAGTCTCGGAAGACCGTATCCATCTCACCGGAGACCTCGTTCTCGACGCCGTGCGCCAACACGTGCCGGAGTCCACCCTGGAGAAGGCTCGACAGATAAGCTACCTCCCGGGCTCTCGCACCCACGAACTCGCGGGCCTGGCGCCGTTCTTCCTGGACCTTCACCGCCGCCTTCAAGAAAAGCACCCGGACCTCGAAGGCGTCCTTCACTTGTCCCCTTTCCTTCCCAAAGAGGAGGTCGGCCAACTCCTCGGCCGCGCCCCCGACCCCAAAGTGGGAGGCGTTCAGGGGAGCTTTGACGGGCGATATCTTCGCAACGGAGAAACTTCGCTCACGGTGAGTTCCGAGAATCATTACCAGGATCTTTCGCGCTCTTGCCTTGCCATCTCGATCCCCGGCACCAAGACCGCGGAGGCCGGATATCTGCGCACGCCGCTTTTGACCATCCTGCCCCTCAATCGACCGGAGCATCTCCCTTCCATCGGACTGGCCGGACTGTTGGACTTCATTCCCGGCGGGGCCCACCTGAAAGGGCGAATCCTGGTGGGGTTGCGGCCCAGAGTACCCCTCTTCGCTCATCCCAACATCCTGGCCGGAAGGCCCCTGCTACCGGAAGTGGTGGAACCGCTGCAATCGGAGTCGCTGGCCCGACTGGTCCTTCACATTTTGGACGAAAAAGAAAAACTCCGACGGGTGTCGGAGCTTCTCGAAGGGCTTTATCCCTGGTCGGCTCAGCCGGCTGAATCGCTGGTGGCCAGGATGGTCGACGGCGCTAAGCGTCCTGCCATTCGTCACCCATAAAGTACTCGCGGGTCTCGTTGTTTTTCTTGGCCGCGGTTTTCCACTTCTTGACCCCCTCGTTCCAAAGCTTGTCCTTGGCACCGTCAGTCTCTTGGTCGAAACTGTCTTCCAGGTCGTTGATAGAGTGGAAGAGGTCCGCCAGCGAGTGAAGGGCAGGCTCGTACTTCTTCTGGAACTGTTTGGGAATCCGTTTAAGCCGCGCCTCCGTCATGATCTCTTTGAGTCGATTGCGCACCTCGGTGCAGTCCTGCTCTAGTTCGGGGTAAGCCACCCTCGCTTTGGACCCTTTGACTCGGCACTTACCGCGAATCTTCTTCACTTTCTCCAACTGCATCCGAATCGGGTCCGTGACGGAGGAAACCGTTCGCTTTCGAAAGTCGTTTCGCTGAGGGGCGTCGGTGTCGGTGACATAGTTGAGCCCTGCTACAGGGTCTTCAAAGTGTCGCCACTGGAAGTAGTTGAAGTAGTAAAACCCCAGGCCTCCAAAAACGATAATGCAGGTCAGAAGACAAGAAGAGAAAGAGTTTCCGCGTTGTGAGCTACGCTTTTTACGATTTGCGTCCATAGTAACCATCCTTTACTTTCAACCGAGCGTTTCCCTCCAGGTTACGCGAAACGCCTGCGGTTTGGACAAAAGGGTGGTGCCGTACAGAACCCCGGCGCTGAAGCATCGCCCCCACGACGTCACTTCAAGCCACGCGGGCGCTGAGGTTCCGTACCGCACTCGATTTCTCTTATTCCCCAAAGGTCCGAGGTTCGGACGTTTCGTGTAAAATTCGTGTTCCTCAGTGGACCTACTCTCCTATTACTAGTAGTTTTCAACACCAAGCCACTCCTAACGCAGGGTCTGGTGTGTCCCAAGGAGAACCGAGAGCCGAACATGGAGACCGGGCTGTCAGGACATCCCCTCACACCGCAGCTACCCACCGATAGACCAGGGCCGCTTTTTCATCAGTTGGAGCGGCTCCGCACAATGGGTGGGGACGCTACTGTGCGCAAGCTTAAGTGTATTTTAGATAGTCTAGAATTCACCGAGCGATACTTTGCCGGAGTGGCGGGCGGACTGCTGCGGAAACTCGAGGACCCACCGAATTTGGAGCCGCTAGCTCACAACGCCGTTCACGGCAAGGGCTTGCGACGGCTGTTGCGTTTCTGCCTGAACCGTTTGGAAATGCACGCCCGCGAACCGGGGGTGGTCGATCTGTTCAGCTGCTTCTACCTCCACGGCAAGCGAAGCCTCCCCTACTCTCACACCCGCTGGATGGGTCTGGTGCCTGGCACCGACACCAACGACGACGCCGGAAGCTGGGACTACACCGCCAAGTTGGAAGAGCTGTCGGTGCCCTCGGCTTTCGATGCCATGGAACAGGAGATCCAAAACCTTTCCGAGGTGCTGCAGAGCATCATCGAAGGTGGAGCCGGCTTCTTTGAAAACTACGAACACTTCGCCCGCCTGGACGAACGGGGCTGGCAGTGCACCTTGAAACGAGGAGATAGCTACACCGAGTTGGTGCCGTCCATCCCTACTCGACTGATCCCGCTGGAAGCCCAGGCACCGACCAGCACCCCTCAAACCGAGGATGAACTGCTTCTCGGCAGCAACCCCTTTCTTCCCGACAATCGTCAGGCAGAAGAGAAAGAGCCGGCAGACGAATCGACGGGTGCCGCACTCACGCTGGAACGGAGCGAGGAGGCTCCGACCCGAGTCCTTGAGATCCACGCCGAAGCGGATTTCGTGCAGCCTCTGGAGAGCCCGGATCCTGCCGCTTCCGAATCGAAGCCTGATACCGACGATGAAGATACGGACTCCATCCCCGTCCCCGATGTCGAGTCCTCGGCGGAAGAGTCTCTCGAGCACTGGAGCGCCGGAGAGCTAAAATCGTTCAACGCGAGTCTTCAGCAGGTGTATCCCAGGCTGGATCTGGATCGAGTCCCCAGCGAGTATCTGAATAAGCTCAACCGTTTCCTGGCCTCGGTCACCTCGGGCTACATCCTGATAGAAGGCAAACAGGGGGCCGGCAAATCGCTCCTGACTCAGGCCTTCCGCGACAGTCTGCTGACCTCGAGCTTAGACGTGACCCCCCTCCACTTTTCGGTGAAGAATCAGTTCTATCCCGACACGGCGACCTTCCTAGAACAGTTGAACGAAAGCCTTCGGATCCGCCCCGGCACGGGACGGAAAAGCTTCGAGGCTCTCGACCCGGCGGTCATCAAAGACCTCAACATGAGAAGTCCGGGGGACGCTCGCTCGAGTCGATTCAGCTCGTTCGTCAGCGAACTGCAACTGGTCAACGGCACTCAGATAGTCTTGATACTCGACGGACTGGACGAAGGCAACACGGGGCGCAGCGATTCGCTGTTTAGCTATCTGCCCGAACATCTTCCCGATGGAGTTTTCGTGGTGATCAGCTACCATCCCGATCGGTTCCGTCCGGGGGACAAAGAGATTCTCGAAACCATTCACAAGGGGCCCTCTACCAAGCTGGTCCTCTCCGCCAACGACACCCTTTACCGAGACCTCCTCGAGCGCTTCCTCACCTGGCGCAGTCACGGTCCTCTATCCGAGGGGCTGATCGAAACACTGGTCCAACAGTCCGGCGGTAGATTGGCCACCGCCCAGCATTTCTTGGACGGGCTACGCTGCGAACTGCTGGAGGGAGAGGACGACCTGCCCCCCGCCGAGCTTGTCTACGAAGGGCTGCTCGACCGTCTTTACGAGCGGGTACCGGACCGATATCTCGATCTTTTTCTGCTGCTCGCCACCTCCGACGAGCCGGTCAGTGGCGAAGAGCTGTCTACTCTCGGGATTTCCCGTACCGACGTGTTGGAATTGATCCACAGCTTGCCCAGTCTGTTCCACTGCACCCGCGACCCCAAGATGGGCCTGAACCTGGCTCACCGCGCCCTGCGTCTCCACATCCAGCGAACCTTTCTCACGTCCTACTCTCAAAGCTGTCTTAGGTTGGGCAAGCGAGCCCTCAAGCGTCTGAGCGAAAACGAGTTGGCAGTGCTTCCTATCAAGGAAGATCTGGAGCGGCTGGGTGAGACGCTGCGTCGCTTGCTGCGTTGGGCCTACGATAGCCAGGACCGATCGTTTTTGGCCCGGGTCTGCTCCGACGAACGAGTCAACCGCTTGCGCCGCCGCGTGTTTGCCGCCATGGAAGAGCGGTTCCTCTACCACCGCAAAGCTCTCGTCTTGGACACCTTCATCCGTGGGCTCCATTTCCTGGTCCACTCCGAGAAAAGAGAAGAGTTTCGGGAAGAGCTCGCCTGGTCGCTCTCCAGCAGGGCCCTGTCTTACTACCATCTGGGGCAGTACAAGAGAGCCGGCGAAGATATCGAGGAAGCCCTCAAGCATTTTCGCCATCTGGTGGATGAACAAGGGCGAGAGGAGCTGCGCAACGGTTTGGCAGCAGCCTACAACCGGCGCAGCGAAATCTTTCGTGGGCTGAAAGACTGGAGCCGAGCCCTGACCGATGCCGACCGGGCCGTGCTGAATTATGAAGCCGTGGTGGCAGGTGGGCGAGACGATCTCGTCGCCCTATGG
>Ga0208701_100176_pt1 | contig 30803 bp, 23 predicted proteins | sample DeeseametaMP1482_FD_184188 | JGI IMG/M metagenome (GOLD analysis project Ga0208701, IMG submission 184188) | Marine microbial communities from the Deep Pacific Ocean - MP1482 (SPAdes) | ecosystem: Environmental > Aquatic > Marine > Oceanic | place: South of Fiji, South Pacific Ocean | collected... | reverse complement strand
CATCGTCTCAAAGAGGACGGTCTGTGGGACAACACCATCCTGATTCTCTGCGGCGACCATCGCTCGCGCATGCCTGATATAGAATTCGAACGACTGGGTATTCCTCAAGCCGAGCCGCTACGCAACCGATTGCCTCTTTTTGTCCATGCCCCAAAAAAGGCCGTGCAAGGCGATCTCGCCGGGCTACCCGGCCAAATGGACGTCGCGCCCACCGTCTTGCACCTCTTGGGTATCCAAGACGCCGGACAGGTCTTTCTCGGTCGCAATCTTCTCGCCGGTAGGCACGCGAGCGCCTCGCCCTACGGCTACATCAGCGATGGTGAAGTCGGGCTGTGGAGAGGAGCGAATAACTCCGAGGATCGATTGCTTCGGCTCGCAGACGGGGAAAAGCTTCCGCTCACCGATCCCCGTCACGCGGTTTTGCGAGAACAGCTCGACGAGGAGGTTCAGATCTCCGACACCCTACTCTACGGCAACCGGGTGACCGAGTTCTCTCGATGAGGGAAGAAAGGTCACCATCTGGCTAATCGCTCTCCCGCAGACGAAACCGGAACTTCGGCCCCATATATTATAATATTGAACGCCTTAACATTGCTCCAGGAGAGTCGCCGAGCCGTCGGGCTTGATAAGGGCCGCCGCGCCGCTATCTTCCGGAAAATAGGTGATGGGATACCCTTCGGGAGTGAACTCGGGTCCGCGACCGAGGTAGCCAGGCAAAGCTAGCGCCGTGCACATTGTAGGCCCAAGGCGGGGAGCGAATGCTTGGCCACCCTCATCGCTTATCAAAACCTCGCTGCTCCAGCCCCGGCCGGAAAGCTCGAGCTGAATGTCGGGCTCCTCTTCCAGAGGCCACTCCTTCATCCTAAGCCCCCTAATGGTTGTCAGATGAACGCGCTCGATTATCCCCTCCTCTCTCAGTCTCCCGATGCAACGATGACGCGAAACGAGCTTCTCAGCCATCTCAATTTCGGCAAGTAGAGGATCCCACGTGGGATCCGGTCCAGCCTGAGGCTCGAAATAGTATCCGTGACGTCGAGCCAAGGAAATGTAGCGATCTGCTACTTTCTGCGGAACAAAGTCAGAGAGGTTGTTGTCACTCTTGGGAGAGTGAACGCTCCAGGTGACGTGGGTTAAGGTCACCGGCCCGAGGGCTCTGAACTCAAAAACGACAGCAGTCGGGAATTCACTCGTTTCGATGAGCTTCAGCCTTCGACTCAGATCCGAGTAGCCGGACCATTCTTGGCAAGATTCTCTCAGCGGAGATTCGAAATTCTCGAATCGGGCATCTAAACTGTAGAATGCGTGTCGGGCCAAACCCCGGTCGGGGCACAGCAACGAGGCGGCGCTTGTGACCTTGCGGCTCCGCGTATTCCAAGTTTGGTCGCCCACTCGAACCTTCCAGTTCGGAATCATTCCCATCTCAGGCTCGTCCAGGTATCCCAAAATTCTGGTATTCTCGCAGCTCAGCGTCATGCTCGGGTCTCCCCCAAGATCGACTCGGAAAGAAAAACTTCCCTCCCGGCCAGTCTGATTACTACTCTCCGGAGCCAGTCTGTCGCCACTCACGTCCCATCCTTCTAAAGGCGACGCGTGTTTGCTCCTCAGGACCGTCCCTCTTATCTCCAAAACTTGCTCACGACTGAGCTCTCGGTCCGCACTCCTATAGCGATTTCCGCTGCCACTCAATTCCCACGTTGTTTCCCACGTGGGTAAATCGTCCAGAATCTCTACCACGGTGACATAAGGAAGTGGCGTGTCGCTGGGCCCCAGATTTCATCTCGATCTTGATGAGCTCGCGACCTTCGCGAAGAGGGTCGATTGGACGAGCAGAAAGCTAAACTCGACGAGGATGGTGAGGTCTTCAAGTTCAAGTAGCTATTGAGGGATTTAGAGTGTCGGTGGAGTCCAACGAAATAAGTGACAGGTCGAAAAACGGTGGTTTCTAGAGTATCACGACATATGCGTGCGGTGCTCTTGGTTCTCGCTGTGCTCCTTGCTACTCATCAGAGTGGAGCACAGGATACCCGAGTTTCGGATGAATTCTTCGACGGGGACAGGCCATTCTACGAGCATATCCGTCAATTTCCCATATCCTATTGGTGGTTTCAGATGAACGGTTATCCGCGCGAACTCACGCCCGAATTTGAACTAGAACTTGAGTCAAGACTCAACCTAGCGCTAAAGAACGGCTCCAGCAAGGATGCACTGGACCTCGCGACAATTTGGAGCTTGTATCGAGCCTTCCAACGGGAAGACACAGTAGTCCTTGATATCCACGCTCTCAGCGCCTGGCCGACACACTATAGGGATCTCACCACGACCCCGTACCAGCGCGCCGGGTTCTACTTCGGCTTATCGGAGTATCGACTAGAGCGTTTGGTCGGCTGCACCCCGGCCGAAGCGGCGCTCATGCGAGAACTTTCCTTGAGTTCAACTCAACTCTGGCCTGGCCTCGTCGAGAGCCGTCTCTCTGACCTCGAGCCCGACTTCTTGTATCGACTAGAAAGCTTGATCGATTGGGATGCGGAGGACCTGTTAGATGAGCGGAACTGGACCATTGCGCTGGTGGGAGACCTGATCGGAGCTATTCAGGATAAGGAGACCGGCTTCCGCCTTAGACTGAACAGGCACCTTGCGCCGGGCACCCTGAGCCCGGTAAACATGGCTCCCGACCCGCGTACCATGGCCAATAGCGAAGAAAGTCGTGCCTACTATCATCATCCACCTTACAAGAACTATCACCGCAGATTTAGACTAAAATAGAGGGATGAGGATAAGTCCGAAAGTCCACCGAACGCCGTCAAATGAGCGAACTCTTTGACCCCGAAGCCCTCTCCCAAGTCCTGAGCACCATCGACCCTGCCTTCAGCGACCCCGCCGCCCTCGATATCAAACCGTTCTCCGGCGGCGCCTCCAATCTCACCGCGCGGGTGACCAGCGGAGAGAAAACAGTGGTCGTTCGACGTGCGCCTCCAGGAAAAAAGGCGGCCACGGCCCACGATATGGCGAGAGAAGCACGAGTCTTAAAAGCGATCAAGCCGCACTTCAAGATGGTTCCGGAGGTCTTTCACATCGAGGAAGAGCACGAAGTTCTGGGCACGCCGTTTTTTGTGATGGAGTTTCTGAACGGGCACGTCCCTTCTAGCAAGATGCCGGTGAAGATCGCCCCCGAGCAGGCACGAACGCTCTGTGAGAATCTCGTCGATCTGCAAGCCGATATTCACTCGCTTGACCTGGAAGCCACCGGGCTGTCGAACCTGGGCAAGCCCGACGGCTATGTGCAACGCCAGATCGAGGGTTGGAGCAAGCGCTATCGAGACGCCCGCACCGACGACGTGCCGAAAGCCGAACGAGTGATGGAGTGGCTGGAACAAAATCGGCCGGCCGAGGTGGGAGCGAGTCTGATACACAACGACTTCAAGCTCGACAACCTCGTCCTCAGCCCGGAAGACCCGACGGAGATAATCGGAGTTCTGGACTGGGAGATGGCGACCGTGGGCGACCCTCTGATGGACCTCGGAGCCTCCCTGGCCTACTGGGTTCAAAGAGATGACTCGGAGGCCATGAAGGCGATCAAAACGATACCCACCACCGTGCCCGGGATGATGACTCGCGAAGAAGTGATCGCACGCTACGCTTCCCGAAGCGGACGACAAATCGACGACTTCACTTTCTACTACGTCTACGGACTGTTCCGACTGGCCGGCATCGCCCAGCAGATCTACAAACGGTACACCCTGGGCCAAACCAAAAACCCCCGTTTTGAGGGGTTTGGTCAGGCTGTCGGCATTCTTATCCAGCAAGCTCAGAAAGTCATCAGAGAGAACGAGGCCGTCGAAAACCGCGAGCAACAGCTCGCGAATCTGCTGACCTCGGAGGCGTTCCGGCTAGACGGCAAGGTCGCGGTGATAACGGGCTCCAGCCGTGGGATCGGGGAAGCCGTCGCCAGACTCTTCGCCAATCAGGGAGCCCATGTCGTGGTCTCTTCTCGCAACATCGAATCCTGCGAAAAAGTTGCTGCGAGCATTCGAGAATCGGGGGGCAAAGCCACCGCTATTTCGTGTCACGTGGGGGAAGCCGAGGCTCGGGCCGCCTTGGTGAAGCAAGTGGAGAAAGAGTTCGGAAGACTCGATATCCTCATCAACAACGCCGCTACCAACCCCTACTTCGGCCACATCTTGGACACTCCGACGTCGGCGGCGGCCAAGACCATCGACGTGAACATCGCGGGCTTCTTTCATCTCAGCCAGCTAGCCGGACGGGTCATGCGCGAACAGGGGGACGGAGTGATTATCAATACCGCCTCGGTCAACGGAGTGAAGCCCGCCCAGTATCAAGGGATCTACTCGATCACCAAGGGAGCCATCATCACCATGACCCAGGCTTTCGCCAAGGAATGCGCCCAGGACGGGATACGAGTCAACGCCGTCCTGCCGGGCCTCACGGAAACGAAGTTCGCCTCCGCCCTCACGGAGAACGAAGCCCTGCTGAAGTCGATACTTCCGCTCATACCACAGGGACGAGTAGCCGACCCGGCCGAGATCGCCCCGGCCTTTCTCTACCTCGCTTCTCCTGCGTCCTCTTACGTCAGCGGGATTTGCCTAACTGTGGATGGGGGTTTGCTAGCCTAAACCCCCAAGGCCTACGGTCCATACTTCTCTCGGAAGATGGTGTTTCGAGGCCGGGTACCCGCGTGCGGGTGTTGGAAAGGAGTGTCCGAAATTTGTGTGCCGGGGCACACTGTTGAGGCGCGACGCCCCTAAAATTTGCCTCGGGACGCCGGCTTTTGGAAGAAGTGCGGAACGTCGGCCTAGTGCCTAGCCCTCGCCTTTTTGGGCCAGGTGAATACCGACCGCGGAAATGACTCCCGCTCCCACGGCTCCCACACCGGCAGCGACCGCCACTCCGGTCCACCCGTAGTTGACACCCACGGGGGAAAGTAGCGCGCCCCCGATCATTCCGGCTCCGCCCGCCACAACTCCGGAAATGGCGGTCAACACGGGGTGGCCGTTGAACTCTTCTTTAGCACCTTTAACAGCCCACAATCCGGCTCCCAAACCGAGAGCGGCGGAAGCTCCGACGACCATGGCACCTTTGGCCAGCGTGCCCGCGTTGGGGAAGACAGAAGTCGCCAGCGCGCCGACGGCGGCGGGAACGGCCACAGCGGCACCGACAACTCCGGCGTTGGCAAAGGGAGTCCAGGCTGAATACGATTCTTTCGGCTCCTGGGAGTCCGAGCTTTGCTGAGGGGGATTGGCCGGCTTTTGCGGCTGGATGGATGGTCTATTTCGGGTAGAAGTAATATTCATAGTGGGGCTATGTTACCAAGCCCTATCGAGAAAAGATTTAACAGCGAATGAACAGGTTACCGAGATAGGCGTTTGATCATATCGATGTCATCGACCTCTTCAAACGACTCTTCCGCAGGCATGAGACTCAATCCAACGTCTTCCGTTCCCATCGAAGCGTCGACCCGCAAGGCTTTCCTCCGGCCTCCGTCATCAAAAATGTAGTAGTAGATCTGCTTGCGTCCGAGTGTTTTATTGGGCTCCCCGAGGATTTCAAAGAGCTCCGACCTCGACTGCCCACTGCGAGCCACAACTTTGCCGTCGAGCATCAACTCGGTACCCCAGAGTTCAATCAAATCGCCTTCTTTATCAAAGGTGGCGTAGAGGTTGTCCTTCTTGAGGTTGGTCGGCACCTGGGGAGAGGGCGTCCAACCGTCGGCCAGAAATTCTTCCCGGCTCATGTCCACACCGAGTCCACTCATCGTCACCCGCCCAGGCCCGGCGGTCCGTACCCCGGAGCTATCGTTGCACGAAAGCGTCGGCGCCGCCACATAGACCATCAACATAACTCCGCAAAAAACAGCAACCCCCTTCAAGAACTTCACCAGCACCGGGTTGTCAGCGAGCGCAGCAAGCTGCGGGACAGGCGAACCGACGACAGCTGAACCGCTATTCGCGGTCGGCCATTCCGATGGGGTCGGAAACCATAGAGCCTTCGGCCTGACCTCACCTCCGAATTCCCGCACGCACTCGCTCCATCTTTGCAAGGCCTGCTCCGGCGGCGGAGCTTCGTGGATCTCTTTCAGAAACAGATACCAGTTCGACAAAACTGTTCGGCGAAACGCCCTGTCCTGGCTTCTGCTCTGCCGATAGACGTCTTCCATAATGCGCTGAACCGCTTTGGAGGCCTGAGCGGCATCCGGATTCATCGAGTGGTAGTAAGCAGCGACCTGCTGAAAAACGAGACTATCTCGCTCCCCCAGAGCTCCGGATTCCAGTGCTTGCAGCCCAACTTGTTGCCATTTCTCCGGCGCGCGACCCAGCCAAATCTGATGTCCGGTCTGGTCGTCGCCCTCCAAGACCATAGCCACCAAAGTGCCCAGAGTGGCCCGGGCCAGCCACTCTCTCGGGCATTTGGAGATGCCGCTGAGCTGTTGATAGGCGCGGCGAGCCAGATGAGTTTCACCTTGAAACAGCAGGTGGTCGGCTCTCTCTCCTTCGCTCTGCTCCGAGGCGACATCGGTAGAGCGAACCCGGAAAGCGGCCACGAACTCCTTGCCCTCCTGATGGTAGGGCCAGACGTCGAGTGGAGTGCCGTCTTCAACCTCTTGAGGATGGACGTACTGGCCGAAAGCTCCGTTGCCGGGCGAGAGGCCATCTAGCAGAAAGAGCCGCTTACCATCCACTTCCCAGGTCGAGTCGTCGACCTTCTTGAGGGGGCCTTTGAGCGGCGCCGGCCCTTCCACTTTTCCCTGACGTAGCAACATCGCCACATCTTTGGGCGGAGCCATAACGTCGCTCTTCCACTGACCCTGATAAACACGAAGTAGCAGCTGGGGCGGTCCGTTGTGAGGATGGAGCAGAGCGACCCGCAGCGTCATCGGTTTGGGATGCATGACCCCAAGCCGTCGAACCGAGCCTTTCTCGATCCGATCCTGCTCGTTGCAGGCCAGATCCACCATAGCCAGCAAGCAATCCAACTCGTGGGGTGTATAAGTCAGACACGGTACCACGTTTTCGTCTCCTCGGAGACAAAGATAGACGCAGTTGCCCACCCCGACATTTCCGTACTCGAGGGTGGTTGGGCCTGATTTGATGGACCCGATCGGCCCTAGCGTGTCAAACGGCATACGTTTGAACTTCTTTAAGACGGAATCTTAACCTTTGGCGACTATTTCTGATTGGAATCGCTGAAGAAGTCGTACTCTCGTGAACCCTGGGGAGCAGGTGCTTTAGGGTAGGCAAAGTCGACAGGCTCGCGGAGCGGCGCGTCCCCGAAGGCTTCATCGAATTCAGAGTTCATTCGAGAGACGAACTGCCGATACTTGTCCTTGTCCTGAAGCATCTCCCGGGTCTCCACCTGGAGCCCTCCAGACATAGCCAGGAGGTTGGTGAAGCTCACATCGATAGTCTTCACGTGCGCTGCGCCGGTCCCGGCGTTGTCGCCCGACTCACCTGCGCCCATAGGACCCTGCAACTTCGGCCCCACAAGCATGTTATGCAACCAGGCCAGGCCGACGTTGCCGCTCAATTCGCCCGCGAACTGCAACAACATGGGAAACGCGCCGTAGGGCGTGTAGGTATTTTGAAACTCGAGTTTCTGGCTTCCTATCGCTTCCACGCCTGCGGCCGACATGTATTTGTCTTCCGTCGGGTGGTGGGCCGAAGCCGCGAATCCGGGATAGTCTCGGTCGGCGGCGTTGTTGGAACGAATCTTTTCCCGAATGCGGAACAGATCCTCAAAACCGGAGACATCGTGATAGGGCAAGAAAAGGTGAGCCCACTCCTCGTGAGGAGAGCCCCAATAGCCCTCCCAGGTTGTGCCGTAGCGGTGCTCCACCCTCTTCATCTCGATGTCGTCCCAGATGTGATCTTGCTGCTGCTGAGTCAGACCTCCGAAGAGAGTCATGTAGCTCACGATCATCTGGCCTTCATGCACACCGTGTTCGCCGGTCATGATACCGTCGCCCGAGTAGGTGGCGTTGGGGTCTTTCGGGTCGGAAATCTGAACGTGGCCACGAACTCCACCTGACTTCGGTTCGAACAGAATTTCTTTGGCCTTGGATTGGAGCTTGTCGTTGTACTCTTTGTATCCGGCGGCCAGTTCTTCATGACCGCCTTTTTTGAGCGCCCACTCCGCGAGCAGCAGGGCCCAGGCCATTTCACCCATGTCCAAGGTGGGGACCGCTTGCTTCCACTCTCCCAGGGGAGTCATTTCCTCACCGGACCGAAACCAGGTCACGTGACCCGCGAATCCAGGGAACTGCTCCTGATACTTCTGGTAGGATTTCAGTTTCTTGCCCAATATCTCGGCCGCTACTTCAGGCGCCTTCTCCGGGTCGCGGGGGCTCACCACTCGAGCAATCACCGGGTCCCCTCTCAACGCCTTGATGCAAACACCGAGGTCCAAACACTCTTTGCTGGCGGCGCTGAAATCACGGACCGAAGACGGCATTCCTGTTTCGGCGTCCAGGTTCCATCCGTCGTAAGTGAGCCCTGATTCGGGATGACGGGCTTTCGCGAAAAACTCGGCTTCGTGATAAAGGTAGTCGTTCAAGAACTGCTCCGACTTCACCGGATCGGTCTTGAAGTCGTTGGTGGAATAGTTCCAGGCAAATCTCCATGAGGGCAGCGTCTCCGGGTTGGAGGAGTTTATCTCCACGGAGTCGGTCGAGCCCTGGGGCTCGGTCTGCACCGGCTTGGCGACGGCGGGTTTAGGCCGATTCGCGACAAGACCGGACCTGAGTGGGTCGGCAATAGCAAAAGTCACGAGCCCACAGTACACCATGAGTATAGCGGCAAAAGTAAACTGATATTTAAACTTTGTTCGAATCGAGAAGAGGTTCCTTACTCGGGAGTATAGAGGAGTCTGTCTTCGGCAGACCAACTGCCGAAGATGTCTATCCGTTTTTCGCTCTCGAAATCCCTGGTCGCAGGCCTCGCTTTCGGCCTGTTTGTTCAACCCGTCGTCGCCCAAGAAACAGAATGGGGCTCGGACGCTCCCCCTGCTATTCGCAAGACCTTCCAGAAGGACGATGTCTTCCTGAAGGATTTGTTGGCGAAGATGACCTGGGAAGAGAAATGCGGTCAACTGACCCAGTACGCCGGAGAACTAACCGGTCCGCAGCCGATCAAAAAAGAGCTTTTCTCTCGAATCGGCACCGGCGAAATCGGCTCCGTCCTGTCCATCTCCGGGGTTGAGCGCTGTCGCAAAATGCAGGATGAGGCTCTGAAGAGCCGGCTTAAGATTCCGCTGGTGTTCGCCTTCGATGTGATCCACGGCTATCGCACGGTCTATCCCATTCCGATCTCCGAAGCCGCCTCCTTCGATCCGGCGTTAGCACAAGAAGCAGCGCGAGTGGCCGCGACAGAGGCCTCGGCGGCGGGCATCAACTGGACCTTCGCTCCCATGGTGGACCTGGCCCGCGATCCGCGGTGGGGTCGGGTGATCGAGGGAGCCGGGGAAGACCCCTATATGGGATCGGTCTTCGCCAAGGCCCGGGTACGCGGCTTTCAAGGGGAAGATCTTTCCCAGCCGGACACACTGGCCGCTTGCGCCAAGCATCTGGGAGGCTACGGAGCAGCCGAGGGCGGTCGCGACTACGACACCTCCGAGATCTCGGAAATGACCTTGAGAGAGTCGTACATGCCACCCTTTGAAGCGGCCATGGAAGCGGGCGTCGCCACTGTTATGCCGTCGTTCCAGGAAACGGCCGGCCGGCCGTCTCACGCCAACACTTTCCTGCTCCAAGACTTGCTACGCGAGGAGTGGGGATTTCCCGGGGTGGTGGTCTCCGACTACGGTGCCATCGAAGAGCTCCTGGCCCACCGTATCGCGGGGGACCGGAACTCCGCCGGAAAGCTAGCCCTGGAAGCAGGTGTCGACATCGACATGATGAGCGATATCTTCCGCACCCTCCCTCGTACTCCGGAGACCGAAAAGGCCGTTGATGAAGCCGTTTTGAGAGTACTTACTCTGAAAAAAGATCTGGGACTCTTCGAAGACCCTTATCGCTACCTCGATGTGGAGCGAGAATCTCAAGTGGTCATGAACCCCGAGTACCGCCGGGGAGCCAGAGCCGCCGCCGCCAAGGGGGCCGTGCTTCTAGAGAACCGCGACTCTCTGTTGCCCCTTGATTTGAATGGAGTCAAGCAGATCGCGGTGATCGGGCCTTTGGCGGCCGACGCCCGGAGCGCGCTGGGAGAGTGGAATCTGGTGGGCCGCGCCGAGGACACCGTGAGCCCGCTGATGGGGCTTCAAAAGAACTTCGAGAATCGCGGAATCAAGGTGGTGCACTCCGAGGGATGTCCTTCCTGGGAGTCCGACCCGTCCGGCATTTCGAAAGCTGCCCAGTTGGCCGCCGAGAGCGATCTCGTTATCCTGGTCTTAGGGGAGCCGTATGACGCGACCGGAGAGTCTCGCAACAGGACCCAGATCGGGCTTCCCGGCTCCCAGCAGGATCTGTTGGAGGCGGTTGTGGCCAAGGGCAAGCCCACCGTAACAGTACTGGCCAACGGCCGTCCCCTGGCACTCACGGAAGTGAAAGACCTCACACCCACTCTGTTGGTCCTCTGGCACGCGGGGATCGAATCGGGCAACGCCCTCTACGATCTGCTAGTGGGAGACGCCCCGATCGGAGGGAAGCTCCCCATGACTTTCCCCCGCAGCGTCGGTCAGATCCCTCTTTACTACAATCGTAAGACAAGCGGAAGACCTCCCGCCGAAGGAGTGGAGAAATACCGTGTGGATTATCACGACTCTCCCCTGACACCGCTCTACCCCTTCGGCTACGGTCTCACCACATCCGCCATGAAGTTTTCCACTCCGGTCGTCTCCTCAAAGCCTGGAGAGTGGCCGATCGTTATCGAAGGAGATATTTCGAATACGGGGAGCCGAACCGCTGATGAAGTCCCTCAGCTTTATCTTTCTGATGAAGTGCGCAGCGTGACTCCTCCCCGCAAGGAACTCAAAGGCTTCGAGCGCTTCACTCTGGAGCCGGGCCAGACTCAAAAGTATCGGTTCGTTATCGAAAAAGACGATCTCCGCTTTGTGGGCCTCGACATGAAGCGCACCTTCGAACCGGGTTGGTACACCGTAGCCGTCGGGGCCGACAGCGACGCAGCAGCCAACTTTCGAATGGAAGTCGGTGAAGACGGACTGGTTGGAGTGAGCCGGCCTTGATCCGATGAAGCTCAAGCTGCTGACGCTGAATATCCGGTGCGACACAGGAGAGGACGGAGACTTCAACTGGGTACATCGTCGCGACCGGGTCTTTCATCTCCTCAGAGAGAGTGGAGCCGACGTCATCGCGCTCCAGGAAGTGCTTCCCAACCAACGTCAAGACCTGGAGCAAAGCCTTCCCGCCTATCGCTGGCTGGGACGAGGACGTGACTTCGGGGGAGGCGGCGAGCAATGCACGATCGGGGTCTCTCCACACCTGAGGTTGATAGACGAAGGCCTCTTCTGGCTTTGCGACACCCCCCGTTTGGAAGGAACGATCGGATGGGATGCCTGCCTCCCACGAATCTGCTGCTGGGTCGTCGTCGGCTCCCCAAACGGCGATTCCGACAAAACAGCCGCCATCGCCAACAGCCATTTTGACCACCTGGGCGCCAACGCCAGAGAGAAGAGCGCCGAACTTCTCGCCTCCATGTTTCCCGGCAAATCGAGCGTTCTGGTTGGCGATTTCAACTGCACTCCTCGCTCCAAGCCGATTCGTCACCTCTCAAGAAATTTCCGAGATGTCCTGGAGCTTTCGGAGGCGCCGACCTACCATGAGTTCGGCCGCCTCACCCAAGGACCGCGAATCGACTACGTCATGGTTGGTAGCGAGGTGGCTGTGAGAGAAGCCGGGATTGTGGATGAATCCAAACCTTATTGCTCCGACCATTTCGCCATCCAGGCCGAGCTTGAGTTTGAATGAAATCACATCTCCCACAGGTCCACTTTCTGCCCGGCCAGAGGTTCGAATGCACCTCTTGCGGCAAGTGTTGCGCGAGCGGCTGGAAAGTACCGGTCAACAAGCAGGCTCGAGAGATCATCGAAGAATCTCAGGTCTACGCCGAAGTGAAGAAAGAGGGATACCTACCGCTGCAGATTGCCGACGACGGCAAGGCCTCGATCGGTCGCCAGGCCAACGGCGCCTGCGTTTTTCTGGCCGAAGACGACCTCTGCAACCTGCACCGTGAAGTGGGACTGGAAAAAAAGCCGGTCGTTTGCCGGACTTACCCGAGAGTTGTTACCAACACTCCCGATGGATACTTCGTGTCTCTTTCCTTCGCCTGTCCCGCTGTGCTGGACAATCAGGGTGTGTTGCTGAGCGAAGAGAAGCTCGAAATTCAAGAACTTCTACAGGCGTTCGACTCTGAAGTACCCCAAAACGTGCCGCTCAAAGAGAGGGTTCGTATCGCCGCCGACCAGGAGCTTCCCTGGAAGGACTACCGGGCTTTGGAAGAGCGCTTGCTCGAGTCTTTCGACGCTCGGCGGCCCGCGCTGAGCACGCTGGCGATGGCTGAGCAACTGATGAGAGCCTGCTCCTCTCGGGAGCTTTCCCTCTTGCTCCAAAACGGTTTCGATCAGGATGAGCAAACCAGCCCGCTCGCCTCTCAACTCTTGGATGTCTTCACCCTCCACTGTTTAGCTATCCTGGAGTTGGAAACGGCTCCCGACGAGCGGGTCGGCCTGATGGAGCGACTGGTCGGAGGAGAAAGTGTCGTGTCCACCCGCCACGGTTTCCCGCTGCATCTCTCCGATATCCTTTCCGAAGCCAGAGCGGAAGACGTGGAGTCGATCCGGTTCTATTTCCAAAACATCGTGTTCGGAAAACGACTCACGAATTCTTCGGTAACCAGCGGCCTCATTACAGTGGCGGTCGGGATGTCTCTCCTTCTCTTCTATCTCGAGGTCTTTCGTCGCGGACTCAGCGACCAAGAGGCACGAGAGAGAGCCTTCGAGATTGTGGAGGCGGACGTGGTCACTCACTCCAGCGGACTGGATGTACTGCTGGACGAGTTCGGCAAAGCTCTCGCGGGTGAATAGACGAGCCGTGACTCTCAGAGGTACCAGACCATTGCGCGTCGATCGACTGCGACGCCGGCCGAAGGGTTCCTAAGCCGTGACCTCGTCGTAAACATCCTGCACCGCAGCCCCGGGCTTGAGTCCGAGCTCCTCACGCAAGACCCTGGCGCATTCCTCGTACGCCTTCTCCACTTCCTTACGCCGACTCTGGTTTGAGAGAGCCCGAATCAGGGTGGCCCAGCCCGGCTCCGAGGTGGGTTCCCAGGAGACGGCTTTTCGACACCACTCCTCACTTCGCGCGGGATTGGAGTCGAGTAGAATCTCGGCCCCTTTCTCGGCGGCGTCGACGGCTTTCAATCTCAGGCTCTCGCGAATCTTGCCGGCCCACTCATCGTGGCAATCCGGCAAGTAGGGGCCCTGGTACAGCTCCAACACTCGCTCAAACTGGGCCAGCGCCTTCTCCATGTTCTTTTGATAGTAGTGCCGAGTGCCCACCTGATAGGCTTCCGTCAACTCCTCGGAATCCAGCCAGTAGTCGCATTCGCGGTCGATGCCGTAGCTTCGGTCGTAGCGCACCAGAAGTTCGGACTCGCCCAGGGCTTTGCGGGCGCGATGCACGGAGCTGACCAGCGCCCGGTGAGCTTTTCGGGCGGGGCTGCCCGGCCAGAAGATCTGGGCCAGCCGGTCCTCGGGGACGCTCTGCCCTCCCCGGGAGAGCAGGTAGATAAAAAGATAGCGAGCGTTGGCCGACTGCCATGACTTGCGAGAGACGACTTCCCCCTTCACCTTCAAACGCAGACCGCCCAGAGTGCGAGCCTCCACGTCGTACTGCTCCTCTCCCTCCGATGAGGGCCCCGACGCTGGAGACAGATCCTGGTCCACCAGTCGAGCGACATCCGGATGAAGCTCACCGGGGCTCTCCTTCCGGCCGGTGGCAACGAGAGCCGCCTTCAACACGTCGGCGGTGCGTTCCGCGCCCAGATCCAGACTGGCGTGCTTCAAAAGGCGCACCAACTCCTCGGCGGGAGTCGAGGCTTCCCACTCTTGCTCCTCATCGCTCGCCTTGAGCCCTTCCGTCAACGGAAAGAGCCAGCTGGCCAGACACAGGAGCTGCTGCTGCTCCTCGGAAAGCTCCAACGCTTCGGCTAGAGCGGAGACTTTATCCTCCACCGGCTGACTGCGCTCGGCCGCCGAGGGTACCAGCTCTCTCAAAGAGGAAACCAACTTCCACAGACTGAGCTCGCTATCAGACCGGATCTTCTTACGACGTCTGGCCAGGGCTCTCAGCTTCTCCAGAAAGACCGGAATATCGAAAGGTTTGGTGAGATAGTCGTCCACCCCTAGACGGAGCGCCTTGATGGGAGTCTCTTCCGACGCGTAGCCGGTCATCACCACGAAGTGGGCGTCGGCAATGGAATCTCGCAGACGAGAGATGGTCTCTATACCGTCGATGCCGGGCATTCGGACGTCGCAGAGCACCAGGTCGAAATAGTGCATCCGAGCTTTCTCCAAAGCCTTCTCGCCGTCGGCCGCCTCGGTCACCGAATGACCTTCCGATTGGAGCAGCATCACCAGGCTCTGACGCAAAGTCTCATCGTCGTCCACTAACAGGATATCCATTTCGGGCTGTTCGGTTTAGAGAGGTTCATACCTTGGGTCACCTGGAATAACGAACCATGAGTTCAGAAAACACTTTCGGCACGAGGATAGCCGTTCTAGGAGCGCTCGTTTTCCTGATAGCAGGGTTGCTTGGCCCCTTGAGATTTAGCCCCGGCGGATTGGCTCTCTTACTCCTTCTCTGCCTTTACGGAGAGAGCCGAGCGGTGAAGTTACCCGGCTACGGCATCTTCAATCCGGGCGAAGGTTTCTATACGGCCTGCGCTTGCCTCTACGGTCCCGTGCCAGGCGCTCTGCTGGCGTTGGCCGTCGGTCTGTTCAGTGACCTCAGAAGGGGAAAGCCAAGAGCGGTGGTTGTTTTCAATACCGGGTGGGCCTTGATGACCTTCAGTCTCGTGGGACTTAGCTATCACTGGTTCGGCCTGCTGGGTGCGGGATTTACTTACGCTCTTTCCGCAGGCACCCTCCAGGCCTTCGGGGAGCACCACTTCTCACATCTACCCTTGTCCCAGACCATCCGGCACCAGTTTACGGAAATGGCGATTCTGGCCCCTTCGTCTTTTCTGTTCGCCTATCTCAGCCTGGAGCTGTTCTCCCTCCGAAGTCCCGTCGTGTTGATGCTCATCCTTCCTATGGAGCTGGCCGTGAGTTTCGTGAAGAGTCGCGAACTCAGCCGCGAACTCCAACAAGCGCTGCGCGACCTGGAAGCGGCCCAGTCCGAGTTGGTTGCCACCGGTCGCAAAGCAGCTCTCGGAGTCATGTCCGCGGGCATCGCCCATGAGATCAACAATCCGCTGGCGGCCGCCGTGACCAACATCCACATGCTCAAATCGATGAGCCGGGACAAGAATCTCAAACCGTGCTTGGATCTGCTGGACAAATCGGTGGCGCGATGCCAGAGCATCGTCGCTCGGATGCTGAAGTACTCCCGCCAGTCTGGTCCGGGAGGCGTACCTTGCCAACTCTCCGTCCTGGTGGAGGACGGCGTGCTCTTCTGCGGTCGAAAATTCGGACCGCCCGGGCCCGAACTGGAGCTTGATATCGCCCCGGAGATCACGGTGATGACCGACCCCACCGAATTCGTCCAGATCGTCAGCAACCTTTTGAGTAACGCCCACGATTCCGGGGCTTCAAAAGTCAGGCTCGCAGCCGAGATTTCAAAGGCCGGCGTCCGGCTGTCGGTCTCCGATAACGGCTCGGGAATTCCGGACAACATCGCTGAAAGGATCTTCGACCCTTTCTTCACCACCAAGTCGGTCGGCGACGGGACCGGACTGGGCCTTTCCATTTCCCAGGGGCTGGCACGAGGGTTTGGGGGAGACTTAACCCTGAAATCGAGCGCTCCCGGTGCGACCGTATTTGAGGTCGTTCTTCGCGCAGCCGACCATGAAAGGTAAACCCATCCCCGACAAAAACCCCCTCTAGCATGTTGAAACTACCGCCCTTTCAAGCAATCCTCTTCGATATGGACGGCGTCCTCCTGGACTCCGAACCGTTTTGGAGAATCGCCGAAATCGAAGTCTTCCGTGCGCTGGGCAAAGAATTTACCGAGGAAGACTGCGTGGAGACGATGGGTCTGCGTATAGATGAAGTGGTCGCCTACCGGGTGCCGGATGCCGATCAGGAGAAAACGGTGAACGAGATTCTCGATCGGATGGTGGAGATGGTGTCCCAGAAAGGTGTGCCTCTCCCCGGCGTTCAGGAGACCTTGTCTCGCCTGGCCCAGTTAAAGGTACCGCTCGGTCTCGCCACCTCCTCAAGCTACCGATTGCTCCACGCGACCCTGAAAAGCTTGGGTTTGGAAGACGCTTTCGAGATTGTTCACTCGGCTGAAGACGAAGCGTACGGCAAGCCTCATCCCGGTGTCTACATCACGGCCGCCGAAAAGCTGGGATACAAGCCGAAACACTGTCTCGCTATCGAAGACTCCCTCAACGGTGTCATTTCGGCCAAGGCTGCCCAGATGTCGGTGATCGCCGTGCCGGAAGAGGCCGTCTACGACAACCCCCGCTTTGCCGTGGCGGACCTGAAGCTTGAATCCTTGGACAAAGCCATTCCGTTTCTAGAGGCGGCCTTCAGCCCTCGGTAAACTGCTTCCACCAGACTTCGAGCTCCCGAGGGTGGCACAATCGATGATAACGGGGAGCGCCCGGCTGACTCAGTTGACGCAAGTTGACTTCCCGCCGGGGCCGAAAGTCTCGAATAGCCCAAACCAGTAAGGAGTCCCGGCTGAATAGCGCCTCTTTGAAACTTTCGCGATTTCCGGCGCTCCAGAGACGTTCTTTTCGAACAGCACGCCTGACGGTGCGCTTCAGCAACCGCCAAACAACGATGGGGAGAGAGAAATCGAGCCAGACGACCAGATCCGTGTGGGGCCAAATCAGATCTCTGGCTCGGTCGGCATAGTTTCCGTCGATGACCCAGGCCGGTTGCCGGATGAATTCGGCCACATGGGCCCGCAACTCCTCACGGGGTCGAGCTTGCCAATCGGGACCCCAGTGGAAGTCATCGAGTTCGGCGAAAGGACAGTGGAGACGGTTGGCCAGACGGCGTCCCAGAGTCGTCTTTCCGACTCCGCTAATCCCCACGATGTTGACCCGCAAGAGACTAGAACGACGGAGGCGCGATCCGGCCTGCCCCGCCTCCCCCGCCGCCGCTGTAGCTAGCTCGGGGTGCGCTTCGAGGCTGGCTATAGGAAGGCTGAGACCACCCGCCGCTCCCGCCGCTGTATGAGGACGCCGGAGCAGCCGCCGGTGCGGCTACGGGCTGCCAGAGAGCGACGGCAAGCGCTTTCTTGGACCCTTCCTTCAACTCAACCTGTTGCTCGAAGGCCGAATGGTCAGCGGTAGCCTTCACCATCACACGGTACTTGCCCGGCCCGGGAAGCGTGACCGAGGAATCTCCCTTTTTCAAGGAGACGGTCGTCGTGAATCTCGGACCGTCTTTCACGATCACATCGGCTTTCTGAGCCCCGCTGAGGGTTAGCTTTAAAACAGGTCGCTTTTTGACCTCGGCGGCGATAGCTTTGCCGATGGCGAACGACTCGCCCTTCTTCCACGGAGTGTTCACAGACCAGACAAACGAGGACTGACCGGGCGGCTTTATCTTGACTTCGTGAGCCCCGGCCACCGTCGTGTCCGGCTTGCTCTCGGAGCCATCCCACCAAACCCTGGTATCCTTTGGCAGCCCGCTCCAATCAAGAGGGAACGGCAGCTTCTCCATCACCACATAAACCTTGCCGGCCTCCCCGCTCTCCGGCTCCTGAATCGGAGGGACGGGCTGAGTCTTGTATCCGTCGAGTTCGAGAACAGGCATGTATTCGAGGTCGGGGATCTCAACTTCGACGGGAGTGTCACCGAGGTGCTCCTCGCCCAGGTAGACAGCCACGCCTTCCGGCTTCGTCTTGATCAACACTTTGGTGGGAGTGGAAAAGAAGCTGCTGATTCCCCAGACAAGCAAAACCAACACCACGAATCCGGCCGCCGCCATAGCTGCTTGCTTCTTTCGTTCGCCGGAGTGTTGCCTTGAAGCAAGCAAGGCCGCCGGTGAACGCACATCCGACAGCGGAGCCATTTGAGGGGGTGGGGGCGGCGCGACGTTGAGAACCATGGGGTCTGAATTGGTAGGCATGGAGCCGAACGACTGCGGTGCGGGCCCCGGAGCGGAAGACACGGGCGAGGGTGGAGTGGAGGAGGTGGCCGGCGTGGGCTTGGCCCATTCGGCCGGCGGAGGCACGGGAGGCATGGGTCTCGGAGGTGGGGGCGTCGACATCGTGGGGGATGTTGAAGATGGTTGCCCCGCAGACGGAGCCGACTGAGGCTTGCCCGGCCTTGTAAACTCGAGCATCTCATCGAAAGAGAGAGGACCGTTGCGACGGGGCTCTTCCGAGGAGGCGGTATCGGCGGGCGCGTTCGGACTAGCCGGGTTTTTGTATCCCGCTTTCAACCGTACTTCTGGGAAACCGCCCGTCCCATCCGGTGTCGGCTTATTCGTACTCATGGCACTCCGCCTTCTCCATTTAGTAAGCTTAGCCTATTTCAGCCAAGAACCTTTGTCTCCCAAATGAGAGTTCGCTAAAGACAACCTCTAGAAGGAGGCAACCTTCTCTCAGTGACGTACGGACTGTCCCAACAAAAAGACTTCATCTGAAAGGCAACACATTGAGAAAACTACTCAAATCGAAAATCCTCTGGGGGGCGCTTCTTGCCAGCACAGCATTTTCCGGCTGTGGAGATAGCGAACAGTTCGTGTTCACCAATACCAACGGCATTGTAAATGTCGTACCCGCTCCACCGGTGGCTGTCAACGACAGCTTCGCGGCACTGGGCAACGCCACTCTGAATCAAGCCGCGGCAAACGGCGTCTTGAGCAACGATACGGTCAACGGCGCGACTATCACGGACTTCCAGGCCGTGGGAAGCGACGGTGGCTCCATCACCCTTAACCAGGACGGCTCTTTCACCTACACGCCCGCTCTCAACTTCGTGGGCGCCGAAACGTTCACTTACACGCTGACCAACGCCGACGGCTCTTCCACGGCCACCGTGACGCTCACCAGCACCGGCCTCGGACGCTTCGTGGATAACAGCGCCGCCGACAACGGTACCGGCACTCAAGCCGATCCCTTTGACAATCTTGCTTCCGCGGCGGCCGCCGCTCAATCCGGAGACACCATCTTCGTGGCTCGCGGCGACGGCACCAACGACGGAATGACCGGCGGATTCACCTTGCCGCCCGGAGTGGACCTGGTCGGCGAAGGCACAGGTCTTATTCTGACCCAAACCATTGTTCCCGCCGGACTGGCTCCCACCATTCAGGGCCCGATCACCTGCGGTGGTGACAACGTCATCCAGGGCGTGACGATAGACGGCTCAGCTTCCGACCTCGTCATCATCGACGGCGTGAGTAACGTGACCATTCAGAACAGCACTCTCAGCAACCCCACCGACAATCACGTCTCGATCGTCGACGGCGCAGGTACACTACAAGTGCTGCAAAGCACACTAGACACACCGGCCGGTGGCTTTTTGGATTACATCGATGTTGACAACGCCGACACCAACGCCACAATTGTCGTCAACGGCAACACCTTTTTGAACGCCGCCAACACCGACCCCCAGGGTCTACTCTACATCGAACCCACCGGCACCAGCCAGGTTAATGTTACGTTCAACAACAACGTCGCTAACGGCACAGTCGCAGACCAGTTTACCTACGGAGTCTATCTCGACAACCTCGGAACCGGGTCTTGTACAGTTAATGTCGATGGAAACACCTTCAACAACTTCAATAGGGGCGGTGCTTTCTACCCGATTGGCGCCTTCGCGACAAACGGTCCGGTTAGCGGCAGCATCACCAACAATACGGTCTCCAACAGCGGATTCGCTGCCATCTACGCATCGATCGGAGACAACGACACTCTCACCGTCTCCGGCAACGAACTCGATAACGCGCGCTATGGAGCCTACCTCTACTTTGACGGAGACGGCACGTTCATCGTCAATAACAACGACGTCCAAAACTCCACAAACGTCGGACTTTACGTCGAGACCTACTTGGTGGATGATACCGCCGGTAAGATCGCGGTTCGAGACAACACGTTTTCCTCGAACAACGAGTCTTTCTACGGATACGCATCCGAAGCCGGAGATACACTCTGCGTCGACATGACCGGGAACAGCTTCGACTCGAACGTCCGTTTCGACGGCAATAACGTCGGAACAGTCAACGTCGAGCGCTTGGAAGCAGTCCAAGGCGGTCCGCTGAATGCGGTCAACACCTTCGGCGTGGGAGCCATGGTCGACCTCGTGAATCCTACCGTGACCTCGGTAGCCGCGGACACTTGCTTGATCCCCTAGGACTTCGCAAGTACCGTAGCAATCAAAAAAGAGCCGGGTAGCGCTACCCGGCTCTTTTTTCTGTTATCTGACTATCTGCTACCAGTCTTGCTGGATCGGCACCTCACGACCGTTGATATCCATAGTCTGAGGCTCGACTTCGGCCAAAGCCTGGTCGCGAACGACGTTGACTCGTTGCACGACGATTCTGTCTTTAGGATAAGCATCGAAGTAGGCTCTTTGGGACTCCCCGATACTGTACTGCCAGTCGATGGCTGCGTTCGGCCTGGAGACCGGTGTATAGATCGCGGCGTTGTGTTTATCCAGGACCTCGTTGTGATGGTCGGACCAGAGGAGTCGAAACTCCTGGGCGGAGGCCGCTCCGGCGATTAGCATAATAAAGGTTGCGGTTGCGATGATGGTTTTGGCTGCTCTTCTCATACCTTCATTGTAGGAGCGCAGCCCGTGAAACCGTACATGCAGACGGATTCGACCCCGGTACCCGAATGGGTCCTATCAGAAAGGTTGTCCCGTCTCGGCTAGGAAACATCTTCACCGGCATGGCGGCAACCGACGAAGAGCTGATGGAGCGCCTGATCGGGGGGCAAGAGAGTGCCCTTGATCAGCTCCTGCAGCGATACAAGAGCTCCCTCTACGCCTTCGCACTCCGGTCGGTACAAAGCTCCAGCGTGGCCGACGACGTCTTTCAGGAGACCTTTCTCAGGGTCTACCGCAAACGCAAAACATTTCAGAAGGGAGCGCGCTTTCGGCCCTGGCTGTTTCAAATCTGCTTAAATCTGTGCCGCGACCATCATCGCAAGGTCAAAAGACGTCAAGAAGTGGAGCTTAGTGAAGAGGCCGTGGGGCAAGCTCAGCGACCGGGCCCCGAAGAACACGCGCAGAAAGCGGCCGAAGCTCGTAGGGTGCAAGATGCCATCTCTCGTCTGCCGGAAAAACATCGGGCCGTGCTGATTCTGACCCAGTACGAGGGGTTGAGCCAACAAGAAGCGGCCCTCGCCCTGGGAATCCCGGAAGGCACCGTCAAGTCTCGCAAGTTCAAGGCGATTCGTACCTTGGCGAAGATGCTGGCACCCTTCTTAGGGCATCAAGAAAAAAAATCTCCGAAAAAGTGAACCTAGCTGCTCCTTCGTTCGTACCACTTCTGAACGACACGACGAAGGAGTTGCCTTATGGATTCATTTTACGACGACGCGATGACGACAGCGCGACCGGTCAAGGCCGACGAACGAGCCTCCAGAGCGGAGATGAAATTCGCCGGCTATTATCTCAATCTTGGCGGAGTTCTTCTCCTGTTGGTGGGGCTCGTCTCCTATTTGAAGACGGCCTCCCCCGGAGGCTTCTCAGCGATTTCTAGCGGTACGGTGGAAACGCTTCTCGGTGCCGGACTCGGTCTCGTCCTTCTGGTCGCCGGTGAGCTCTTTCATCAAAAGAAGAACGGCTCTTTCGGACATCCTATCAGCACGGCGGGATTCTGTTTACTCTTGTTTGTCATCTGCTCGGCCCACTTCCGTCACAACCTGATCGGAGGAGCGGCGCTGTTTATGCTGCTTCTCCCCCTGGTCTTCGCATCTAGCGCGTCGGTCTTCAGATACGACTCCAAGCTCCTGGGCAACGCCATGTCGGTGGTCTACTTCTCGGCACCTCTGGTGATGTCGTTCGGCTTTCAAAACTTCAGCGGACTCTTGCTTTATCTCCTTGCCATCAATGCCGGTACGGCTCTGGTGGCCTGGCGGAAGAAATGGGATTTTCAACTCGTGATTTCGTGCTTGGGCAGCTACGGCTTCTTCTTTTTGCACGGAAAGCAGGGGACGCCGATGCAAGTCATGGCACTTCTACTTGTGATCTACACGTTGTCATTCATTGCCAACAACACCATTTTCTTCACCAGGCCGGAAGCGTCCAAGTTTAATCTGGTCACCAGTTTCGTCAACCCGATCGCCTTCGCCGCCTTCTCCTCGTCTGCTATGGTCTTTCATTTTTCAAACTGGGTGCCCGTGTGCCTCTACGTTACCCTGGCCTGCGGGCACGCGGCAGTAGCCTGGATGGCCGACTCACGAAGAAGAGAGAATCAGGATTTCAAGGAACTGGCCACCAACAACATTTTGCTCAGCCTGCTCTTTCTCTGTGCCGGAATCAGTTTCATCACCTATTTTGCCGACGACACCACCTATTTCACTCTGGTGACACTTCTCTGGTTTGCGATGGCTCACTCGCTGCTGCAGGCCGGACTCCTGGTGGCTCGACATCGCACCCTGGCAAGCCGCTTCTCTCTCTTTGCACTGGCTTTGGCCACTTTTCAGGTCTACTACGTGGTGTCCAGTATGGACTCCGCCCTGACTCTGAAAAGCACCTGTGTGGCCCTCTTTCTGGGATACTACGCCGCGCTCTATCTCGGACGGAACTCCCTCAACAACGAGCAAGTGGTCTTCTGCAAAATCAGTCTGGTTCTGCTGGTGTCGAGTACCGCAGTGCTCACGACTCTGCTGCCCTACTCCAGTCTGAGTATGGTTCTGCTTCTCGTTTCAGGAACCGCTCTTATCCGGGCGGCCCAAAGGTACCCGGGCCTGGAGTATCTCTATCTGGCCGGCTACGGCCTCTCAGGGTACGCCGTCTGGTGCGGACTCCTAGCCTGGACCACGAACGACGCCTTCTGGTTTGTGCTTCCGATAGCGACAACCGCTTTCATCGCCTATCTCTACAAAGCCGAGGCCTCTGGGTACGAGTGGTTCTACGGCGCCGTGTTGGTTTGCAAATGCCTGTTCCTGCCCGTGACTCACTCCCCCGAAGCGCTGCTCATCAGCCTGACTCTCGGCCAAATCCTGCTGGCCGCGCTGGCCCTTCTTTCCAAGCAAGAGACGCTGTTCCGAAAACTGTTCGACCTGTCAGGAGTGGTCGTCTTGATCCTGGCTATGTTGGTCTCCGTGCCGGCCGGACTTGCGGGAGGGGTCCTGGCCCTTGCGGCACTGGCAGTGGCTCGACGATGGGAAGCCAAACTTGAGCCCAGCCACGCTCTCGCTGCTGCTGCTATCTGGGGCCGGATGCTCGTCCTCGCCTTCCTCCAGCAACCGCTTGCGGTCCTATCCCTCCTCGCCGTCGGCAGCGCCGTCGCCATGAAAGCCGGACGAGAGCGCCTCTCACTGGGCCTGTTGGCGGCCAACGCGGTGGGCCTCGTCGTCTTGCCCCTCGGTAGTTGGCTGGAAGGATGGAATCTGCTGGGTCTGGCCGTGGTCGCCGCGAGTTCTGTCCATGCCTATTCCGTCGCGAGAAAGCAGAGCCCGGATTATGCCGTGGAAAGGCTGGAAGCTCTCGGCAGCCTACTCCTTCTGCGCGTGAGTTTCTCTTTCATCGCGAGTCCGCTCTCCACGTTGCTGTGGGTTGTTTTGGCCGCCGTGCTTCTTCGCCACAGCGCCAAAGAAGAGCGAAATTGGAACTTGCTGGGTCAGGGAGCCTTCGACGTTGCAAGACTCCTGCTCTTTAGCGCCTTCCTCAAATCTATCATCTACGACGCCAATTTCGTAACCCACGTCGGTACACTGCACACCCCGATCGCTCTTTTGGTCTCCGCGGTATTCCTTGCCATCGCCCACACCTTGATAGTCAAGCAAGAAGCGCGAAACGCTCTGGTCGTCGCGGGCCTACTCACTTTGTGTTTTCAGCTCACCTTTCTTCTCCACGGTCTTTGGGGCTATCACGATCTCGCTCAACCCCTGCTATCGGGCTTCTGGTCGTTCACGGCGTTCGGGGTCATCGCCGCCGGGGTCTTCCTTCAGGTCAAGGCTTACCGACTATTCGGCCTGTGCACGATGGTCGCGAGCGTTCTGAAAATCTTGGTCGTGGATATCCACGTTCTGGACGCCTACAGCCAGACCAATACCTATCTAATTCTGGGCAGCTTGCTGATAAGCACCTCGCTCCTTTATCAGAAACAGACAGAACGACTGACCGGGGAGAGCGGACTCGCCGTCGCGGCGTCGAGGTAAAGCTCCGGAGAAAAACGAACTGAAAGTCATGCGTTGCAAGCAAGTAGAAGATGTCCTCGCCGGGTTCGCCCTTCAAGAACTCACGGAAGAGGAAACCGGGAATGTGGAAAGTCATCTTCAATCCTGCCGGAGTTGCTCCCAGGAGCTAGAGCAAATCCGGCAGGCGCTGGACTTGTTGCCGAGTTGGGAGGTCGAAGGACCGGACGAGCAGCTGATCGCGCGAACGCTGGAGGCGGTGAAGTTGGAGCGCGCCGGCAAGCCGAGCTGGGAAGAGCGCTACCACAACTTCGTTTACTGGCTCAACAATCTGCAGATCACTCCGATGCGGGGAATCCTGGCCACTGCTGTCGGATTCTGTTTTTTCTTTCTTCTCCTCAGCTTTGAGCGAACTCCCCAGGCCGCGGCACCGGCCTCGAAGCTCACCGTTTGTCGCAAAAACCTGGACGGACTGGCAACGGCTTGTCGACTCTATTATGAGCAGGAACAAGAGTTTCCGGACAGACTCGAGATCTTGCACGAGCGCTTCATTCCGGCCTATCCGATCTGTCCCAGCGCCGGCGCCGACACCTACTCGGAAGCGTTCTTGACCCGGGAAAAAGGGCAGCCGTTCGTTCTCTATTGTAGCGGACAACACCACGCCGAAGCCGGTCTCGGGGTGAACGAACCGTCGCTCGAGGTGAAGCTCGAATCCCGCTAGGCCCTAAAACAGGCCGAAGAAGCTGAAACCCTGTTTTTCCATCACCGAACTCCCCTGGACAGAGAGACCGGATGCAGACTCGTAGCCGGGGCCTCTCACCACATCGATCACGGCTCCTTTGAAAGCCTTTTCCAGATTTTTCGAGCTCTCGGTCACTTCAGGGCCGAACTCCTCCGAGGCAAACGCTTGAGACAGCTCGCCCAGATCTCTCAAATCCAACTTCCGACGATAACCCGTTTCCACCCCACGCCGGGGGAAGTGAGCGCTCGACTTCAATGTCTTGGCGGCCTTCTTTCGAAAGCTCCTGTCCTCCGAGGATCGACTGTCGAGTTCTTCCTTCAGCGAGCCCAACGCCTTTTCCACAGCCCCTAACTTCGCCGGTTCGACCGCGATCAGGGTATCTGCGGTACCGTGCTCACGAGCCGCCTCCATCATTCTCGAGGCCACTTCGCGGGGCTCCATCTCACCGTTCAAAGCACTGGTGAACATCGCTTGGTGAGGGAGCGCCTTGGCGTTGAGCACCTCCTGTGAAGCGATCACCGAACCCACCGAGCCGCTCATCCCGTTGAGCACCTCAAAACTCCCCATCAAGCAGCTCTCGAGCAACACCGTTCCAATCGGCCGACCGACCTTTTTGCCTGCTTTGTCGAGAGCGGCCAGGAAGTCTTTGGTCGGCATCCCCATCACGTCTTCGTGAGCGTGTCCGTGGGCCCGAACGTGTACCAAGTTGTAAGCGTCTTCTTTCCAGTTGTCCACGATGTGTTGAGACATGGACTCTATCGTGTGTTCGCCGTGACCGTTCTTGGGGGTCTCCGGACTGTCGATCTCTTCCGGGTTGGCGTCGGCCACAATCTTGAATTCGCCGCGGGCTCCAGGTCCGGTCGCCGAGAGCGTCGCTTCGAAGCGGTCGCCCAGCGCTTTCTCGGTCTGCTCAAATCTGTCCACGATGTCCATGGTGCAAGGAACTTGGTGAGAGCCGTGAAGATCGTAGGTCACGATCGGTCGCCGGGCTGCTTCTCTGATGGTAGAACCATGAAAGAAAGAGATGACGTTGAGTGAGTTGGACATATCCTCACTCTAAAGCGAGCGGCTTAAAGAAACTTGAAAGAGTGGTCTACTCCTGGTCTATCCCCGACAACCTCCAGGCCGCGGCAAGCGGAATCCAGGACAGCAAGGCCACCACCAGAGCCATCCAACCGACAGGTTTCGAGGAGCGGCCGGCAGGCTCGATAAAGGCAGTCTGCAGTTCGCCGGGATAGCCGTAGAGGATCGCTCGAGTTCCCCCTACTCCGTAACTCTTGACACCACTTCCCATCGCTTCGAACTCAGCGGGCTCGCCCCAAACCACCACAGGGTCCCCCTCTTTCAACCCAACCGAGAACGCCCGGTCCGTTTCGGGCCAATTGAAAGCACCGGCCACCTGTTGAATGCAAGAGATTTCGACTTCTTCCCCGCTAGGTAGAATCAACGGCAACGTCAGGGGAAAATAACTCGCCGGTCCTCCTCTCCGATAAGAGTAGTGAGTGAGGACCTCCGGTTCGACTCCCTCCAGCGGCCCCTTCAACTTCCCCTGAACAAAAATCCCCAGAGGGCGCTCACCCCAAGGTCTCTCCCATTGGGCCTTCAGCTCTGACACCGAAGCAACCGTCACGTTGTCCTTGAGAGCGTGGATATCCACCGCCTCCAGCCACAGAAAGAGAGCCATCACGAATATCGGGAAGGAAACCATTCCGGCCACCAGGAGTGACTTCGCTCTCTTCGACGGCGGCTCGATTCGCGGTACGATGTGAGCCACCACAAGCCAGGCAACGAACGAGAGACCGTATAGGGTCAAAGATTTGAAAAACAGCTTCTCAAAAAACAGGGTCGGCATTTTTCCGATCACCATGGCGAAGAGAGCCGGCCCGAGAATCGGGAACGCGAGGAAAACGACAGGAACCCAGAATCGCTTCATCGCCGCCATTTCTCCGGTAGCCGTCCGCCTCCTCGTGAGTGCCATACCCGCAAAGTTCAGGGACGCCGCACGATTGACACCGACGCCAAGGTAAACACCTGTTGACTTTTCTTCCCGGACGGATTAACCTGGGGGGACCGGATGATTTGGAGAACTCAAAGTGAATTCGAAACTGGCCCTATCGCTCGCTCTACTCGGCTTATTGCTAGCAGGGTGCGGCAAATCTAACGCTTCACCCGCCGCCGGCGGTGGAGGGGCAGCCCCCCCACCCCCCGCCGTCGACGTCGCCTCCGTCAAACAAGAGGACGTGAGTGTTTTTCGAGACTACGTGGCCGAACTCAAACCCGTGCAGACCGTCGAGATCCGAACCCGAGTTGGTGGAACGCTGGACTCCGTTCATTTCGCGGAGGGTAGTATGGTGCAGCAAGGGCAGGTCCTCTTCCAGATCGACCCCGCTCCTTACGAGGCCGATATCAAAGCCGCTCAGGCCACTTTGGCCCAGGCCGAGGCGGGAGTGTCCCAAGCCCAGGGAAGAGTCCTCGAATCGCAGGGGGCCGTGGCTCAAGCCGAAGCTAGACTTCAAAAAGCCCGAACTCAAGTCAACTTTCAAGAGTCGTCCGCCGAACTAGCTCGCTCCCAAGCCACCCTCGACGCAGCCGAGCGAGAAGTGCGCCGCTACGAGCCGCTTTTCAGCCAGGGTGCGGTTCCCGGTCAAGAATACGACCAGGCCGTGGATAGACGAGATGTTGCTCGGGCCGAGCGAGACGCAGTGAAGGCTCGTCTCACCAACACGAGGGTGAACGACCAGGCCGACGTTGGAGTGGCCGAAGCGGACCTAAAGTCGGCTCGAGCCAATCTGCAGTCGGCGGTGGCCGCGGTGGAAGCGGCTCGGGCGCAGGTGCTCTCCGCCAACAACGAACTGGAGAGAGCTCAACTCTACCTCAGCTACACCACTATTCGAGCCCCTTTCACCGGATTTATCGGCAGACTGAACCTCGATCGTGGAACTATGATCGTCCAAGGGAACGCGGTGCTCGCTACTCTGAACTCCGCCGACCCGATTTTCGCCGACTTTAGTATCGCCGAGGAAGAGTACCTCGACCTCAAAGAGCGCGGCACTCTGGCCGACTACCCCTTCGGGCTAACCCTCACCAACGGCCAACTCTATTCCGAACAAGGCGACTTCGTGCTCACCGAAAACAACGTTGACTCCTCCACCGGCGAACTGGTGGTGCGGGCTCGCTTCGAGAATCCATCCTACCTGCTCAAGCCGGGTGGGTTTGGCCGAGTGACGATGAAAAACCACGAAGTTGAAAACGCCATCGTCATCCCGCAAGCCGCGGTTTTCGCGAACCAGTCGCTTCAATCAGTCTACGTGGTAGGCCAGGACCAAACGGTGGAGCCCAGGGCCGTAGAATTGGGAGATAGAGTGGGAGACCAGTTCGTCGTCCGCAAGGGACTGGAAGTCGGTGAGACTATCGTCGTGAACGGACTGCAGAAAGTCCGGCCCGGCAGCAAAGTGACGCCGGAGCCGGTCAAGGAAAAAGCCGCCGGCGCGAGTCCCGACGAAAGCAACCCAAGTAAAGCGAGTTAGGTCCTAACCGATGTCCACAAACTTTTTCATACGCAGGCCCGTGATGGCCATCGTCATCTCTATCCTCATCACTCTGGTGGGACTGCTGGCGCTTCCTAACATGGCGGTAGCCCGTTTCCCGGATCTTGCCCCCCCCACGGTCCTGGTCAGTGCCAACTATCCGGGTGCCGACGCCGAGACGGTGGAACAGACCGTGGCCACGCTGATCGAGCGCGAGGTCAACGGGGCCGAAAATATGATCTACATGCAGTCCAAGTCGGCCGGAGACGGAAGCTATCAACTCACCGTTTCCTTCGAGGTCGGTACCGATCCGGATCTGGCGGCCGTGGACGTGCAAAACCGGGTTTCTCGAGCCAACGCCAACCTGCCCGAAGAAGTGATCCGCAACGGTATCACGGTGGTCAAACAGTCCACCCAGATCCTCATGCTCGCTTCTATCACCTCCCCGAACAAGACTTACGACAAGCTGTATCTCTCCAACTACACGACCTTGAACATCGCCGACTCTCTCTCGCGGGTCCCCGGGGTGGGAGGCGTGGAGCTTCGTATCGGCGCCTCTCCCTACTCCATGCGCCTGTGGATTCGGCCCGACAAACTGAAAGCTCTGGGAATAACGGTGGAAGACATCACAGCCGCCGTTCGCGAGCAAAACCTTCAGGCACCGGCCGGTGCCGTGGGCCGTCCGCCCCAAGCACCCGGATTGGATTTCCAATATCCCGTGAAGGTCCGGGGCCAACTCGAAACTCCTGAAGAGTTTGCCAACATCGTCATCAAGAGAAACGATGAGGGGCGAATCGTGCGGGTGCGCGACGTCGGCCGAGTGGAGATGGGTTCGGAAGCCTACGATTCGTTCGGCCGTCGAAACGGCGAAGATCAGATCCCGATCCTGATCTATCAGCGTCCCGGCGCCAACGCTCTGAGTGTGGCCCAAGCGGTGGAAGCGGAGCTGGAAAATCTCAGTCAGAATTTCCCCGACGACATCGCCTACAGAGTCTCGTTTGACACCACTCTGGCGGTCGACGCCTCCGTCGACGAAGTGATCAAGACCCTGACCGAAGCCTTCATTCTGGTGGTACTGGTGGTCTTCACTTTTCTGGGCAACTTCCGAGCCACCGTCATTCCGCTTCTGGCCGTCCCGGTCTCCTTGATCGGAACGTTCGGAGTCCTTTTCGCGCTTGGTTTTTCCATCAATACGCTGACTCTCTTCGGTCTGGTTCTGGCCATCGGTATCGTGGTGGACGACGCTATCGTGGTGGTGGAGGCGGTGGAGCACCACATCGAGAGTGGCATGTCGCCACTAGCAGCCACCGAACGAGCCATGTCGGAAGTGTCCGGACCGGTTATCGCGATTGCCTTGGTCCTTTGTTCCGTCTTTGTCCCGGTAGCGTTCTTAGGCGGCGTCACCGGCCTCTTGTATCAACAGTTCGCCGTCACGCTTTCAGCCTCGGTCGTCCTTTCAGCTATCGTCGCTCTTACCCTGACACCGGCGTTGTGCCAAATGATTCTTCGACCCAGGAAGAAGATGAAGGGGCCGTTCGGTTGGTATATCGGCGCCTTCGAGAAGATCTTCGGGAAGGTCTTGAAAGGGTACGCGCGCGCCGTAGGTGTGGCGGTTCGCCGCCTGTCCATTACCGTCATCGTCATGGGTGGCGTGGTCGCGGCGACTCTCTTCTTAAACAAGACTCTCCCCACCGGCTTCATTCCCTCCGAGGACAACGGCTATCTACTGGTTAGCATCACCCTGCCCAACGGCGCCTCGCTGGAGCGAAACGACGCCCTCTGCCGCAAAGTGGAAGAGATCGCCGCGGCCCAGCCCGGCGTCGATACGGTCAACACCCTGGGTGGTCTCAACATTCTGGCCGGTAACCGCGGGCCGAACTACACCACCATGTTCCTTATTCTCGACCCCTGGCCTCAGCGGGACGATTCCAGCTCGGCGGCAGCCATTCAGGGAGCCCTCATGGGCAAGCTCTCGGCGCTCAAAGAAGCTCAGATCGTCGTTATCAACCCTCCCCCGGTCCCGGGCCTGGGATTCGCCGGTGGATTTACTTTCGAGTTGCAAGACCGGGACCGGGGG
>Ga0208701_100175_pt1 | contig 30812 bp, 31 predicted proteins | sample DeeseametaMP1482_FD_184188 | JGI IMG/M metagenome (GOLD analysis project Ga0208701, IMG submission 184188) | Marine microbial communities from the Deep Pacific Ocean - MP1482 (SPAdes) | ecosystem: Environmental > Aquatic > Marine > Oceanic | place: South of Fiji, South Pacific Ocean | collected... | reverse complement strand
GCTTCGATGCGCTGCCAATGGTGTTCTTTCAAGAAGAGTCTCAGTGCCATCAAGAGCACTTTGCCGTCCGCATGAAATATCATGCAACGATACGGTCAAACAGCTGAATGTCCACACGCCCTAGTTCCACTCAGCGCTGAACTCAGGGGGAGGCCGACGCCAGGTCGGACTATAGTTCTACTCCGTGTCGAACTCAGGCGGAGGCCGACACCAGGTTGCACTATAGTTCTACTCCGTGTCGAAATCAGGGCGGAGACCGACACCAGGTTGCACTATAGTTCTACTTCGCGTCGAACTCAGGGGGAGGCCGACGCCAGGTTGGACTATGGTTCTACTCCGTGTCGAACTCAGGCGGAGGCCGACACCAGGTCGGACTATAGTTCTACTCCGCGTCGAACTCAGGCGGAGGCCGACACCAGGTTGCACTATAGTTCTACTCCGTGTCGAACTCAGGCGGAGGCCGACACCAGGTTGCACTATAGTTCTACTCCGTGTCGAACTCAGGGCGGAGGCCGACACCAGGTTGCACTAGTTCCACTCAGCGCTGAACTCAGGGGGAGGCCGACGCCAGGTCGGACTATAGTTCTACTCCGTCTCGAACTCAGGGCGGAGGCCGACACCAGGTTGCACTATAGTTCTACTCCGCGTCGAACTCAGGCGGAGGCCGACACCAGGTTACACTAGTTCCACTCAGCGCTGAACTCAGGGCGAGGCCGACACCAGGTCGCACTATAGTTCTACTCCGCGTCGAACTCAGGGCGGAGGCCGACACCAGGTTGCACTATAGTTCTACTCCGCGTCGAACTCAGGGCGGAGACCGACACCAGGTTGCACTATAGTTCTACTCCGCGTCGAACTCAGGGCGGAGGCCGACACCAGGTCGCACTATAGTTCTACTCCGCGTCGAACTCAGGCGGAGGCCGACACCAGGTCGCACTATAGTTCCACTCCGCGTCGAACATAGAGAGGCAGAGCCGCGCGGTGTACGATCAAATCGCCCAGCCTGGGATACAGCGCAAGCTCACCCTCTAGAAGTCGTCGTGGTCAACCTTGGCTTTCATAAATCCGTTGCACTTCTTACATTTTGAGAGAAACGTTGTAGTGTTGTCCATATAGCCGCGGGTTCGCGAGAGCTCGTGATAGCGCCAGAGATTCTCCCCCACCATAGAACTGATGCCGCAATGGGGACAGCCAAAATTGTAAGAAGGGAGACCCTCGATGTCCAGATTGGGCGGAAGTGGTGGCTTGTCGCCCTTAATGACACCAAGGTGGCGCATGATATCGTCGTAGCTCCCCCGAAAACGGATCTCCTCCTGGTTGCCCAGCGCGGTTCGGGTGACGGTGAAGCCCTCGTGCTCCTCCCTACTGGTCAAGGGTTTCTTTTTCTCTTCTTTCGGCTTAAGAAGCTCGGCTATGATACAGGCGACGGTAAAAATTCCTGAGAACCAATATACTGCTTTCATTCTTGCACTATAGTACAAGAATCCTACGCCAAGATGTGAACCTGGTCACAAGTTTGAGGAGTGGCGGGCGACTCAGGAGTCATACTACGCCGAAACCTCTCCCACGGAAGCAAGTAAATCCTGGACAAAATCTTGCTCGGGCGCTGCCCATACCGTGACCGGTTCGGACCATGGCCCTTCGGGATTGGACAGCAGTCCTTCCTTTACTGGTCGGCACACAAAGCGGAGGTTGGCAAGTTCAACTGGAAGAGCCCCTCGATGCAATCAAGACTTATGGAAGCAGTAGCGGGTCTCGGCAAGTTCTTGCTGTTAACGGTTGGGGTTTTCTCGCTCTACATCAGCGGCTTCGCCTTCTATCACAGCAGCGGTGTCGCCAAAGCTCCTAGGGACACGATCTATGAAGAACTTTCTAACCCCGAAACCCAGGGGGTTGTGGAGGGCACCTTACGCGCCCAAGGATCGGACACCGTGACCTCTCCCTCCGGAAAGCCTTGCCTGCTGTACCAGACTCAGGTGATCAAGTGGGAAACGTTTCACGATGATATCGACGACCCGTCCTCCACCTCCGAGACCAAGGTCTTCGAAGAGAGCGGGCAAGCGTTTCGAATATATCTTGAACACGCCGGTGGTCCGACCCACATCGATGTTACCGAGCTCGACCCAGTTAATCTCACCTTACAACAACAGGACTTGGACCAGCCTCCGAGTTTTGTCGGCGCTGAGCGAACCGGTTTCAAGGCTGGATACGTCGCTCCAGAATCCACTCTCTTCCCAAATCCAGACGCTCAGGAAACTCACTACGAACTGCGCGAGACAGCAATTCAAGAGGGCGAGCGCGTCACCGCGATCGGACAACCCGATTCCGAGGGATGGCTGCGAGCAGACTACGGCCTGAGCAAACCGTTGCTCCTACCCGGCTCCCGAGCCGAGGTGCTCGCGAGAATCAAGGGTAATCGCAATGAAGCCGCCTGGGTGGGGATCAAATATCTGATAATCTCTCTCTTTAGCTTTGTCGGCTTGTGGCTACTGGGGAAAAGGTCTCGCTGAGGTCCTGTATGGCAGCAATTCGGGGTCTGTGACTCGAATAAACCTGGGACGATAGATATCGGCGTCGCTGAGATTGCGCTCCCAATCCAGTGTGTTCATGTTGTAAGAGACGAGTAGACCTGATTCGTCGGAGAGTTCGGGGTGGGCTTTGGCATTGTAGGCGATGTCGGTGGAATTCTGCTCTGGCGCCGACCACACCGTGACCGCCTCCGACCACGGACCTTCTGGGCTGGGCGCTCTCCGGATCTCTACCCGAGGTGAGAAGAAGCCGCCTTGAGAGGTCATGACGTAGTCCCCGCTTTTGGCTCGATGGACCGAGTACTCATTGGAGACATCTCCGACGATAGGCCGCGCCTCGGAGCTCTCTTTCGTCCACCCCTCGCCGTCAAAGAACTCCCACCTGTTCGGGTCCGAAAGACTCGACTTCTCGACCCTGGCCAACACGGACTCTTTGACCGCCCCTTTGTCCCTGACTCCGTACAGATAGAGTTGGGCCTCTTCCTCCATCACGCAAGCCCCGTAGAACACGTCTTCCCCAAAATCGGGAAGCTTCTGATAGCCGCTCACTCGAGGACCGGATTCCGTCATCTCAAGATCGGCCAGCCAGGCGCCCACATTCTTGAAATCCAGGGCGTCCTCGCCTGTTTTCTCAAACTGGCCTAGCATCACCGTGACCTCACCTGAATCTTGGACAACAGCGTCGTGCAGCCAAAACCAACCCCTACCGTCTGGTGGGGTGAAGACGGCTCCCGGTTCGCTCCCTTTGCCACCGTGGTGAAACGAAATCTCGCCCGAGGGTGACTGGACCGCCACGGAGTTGTTGATAAATCTGGTTCCTGGGGCACGCCTACCGTCTGGAGCAACCCCGCCCCAGAAAGTGTCGGAGAAGAGCCACAGAGTGTCGCCGCTAGGAAGAGCAACGGAATAAGTCCCATCGGCTCCGGTCCAGCCTTCTGTCCTGTCAAACTTGGCAGAGTAATCGTCAGCTCTCACGGCACTTTGCGTGGGGTTTTGCAGATGGAGAAGATTTGCACGGGAAATCGGTGCCCAATTCTCGTCTTGCTCGTGAAAGCTGTCCGAAGCGCCCTCAGGGGGAAGCGCAGGGCTGTTCGTTGAGGCGCGCACTTGGGGCGGGCGAAGTTTCTGATGAGCCACGATCACAAACAGCAGGCTAACCTGTCGAGGACGCTAAGTCGTTACGGAAGAGTTAACCTTGGGTCCCCAATAGCTCTTCGGCAAGTTCCTTTCCGAAATAGAGGTAGTCGTGCCCGTCCACAAGGTTCTTGAATCCTGTTTGAAAGAGACCCTCCTCACCTTCCAGAGCATCCCACAGTTCGTCCTGGCCCTGGTAGAAAAGCCTGATCCCTGTCTTCAGCACGTAGACTATCTCGACTAGTTCCTTCTCTTCGCGACCGACAAGAAGCTTATCCAACGCTGGTTGAATCTGTCCGACAATGGACTCATCGAACACTTCCCCAAGACGCTCCAGCTGCTCTGCGAACTCCTCGAGCACGTCCTCCTCGGCCACAACCGCTTGAAAGAGTGATTCGAGTCTCAGAAGTTCCTCTGTGTGATAGTGAACCGCGGGCTCTCTGAAATTTGCGTCCTCACCTAAGTCCAATAAAGACTGAGAAGGGGGTTCGAAGGTAGGGAAACGGATAACCGGAGATTTGCATTGAGGGCAAAACTGCATCTGGTCGGCGAGCTCATACCCGCACCGAAGACAAGCCATCCGCGATCTCAGTTAACGTCGAGGCGAAGTTCCCACCACCGGGGGCAAAGAGTCAAGTCCAACGGTGCGAAGTCTTGCCAGGGATCTCTCGATCTGTACTGCATCCTCAAGGGTACGTCGGTTTCCGTGACAGTCCTTGGTTTTCGTCCAATTGTTGATTCGCTGGGCGGCTCGAAAGCGGGTGGCGAAGTTGTTTCCCGCGGGGGCGGTATTTCCTGACGGCATAGTGTGTATCTCCTCGATTTGTTTGTATGAACAGACTTTAATCGAGAGACCGAACGCAAGACTCCGATGACCAGCCGACATGCTAACAAATTGTTAACATCGGCGGGGTGAGATCCACCGGCTCGCGAATTACTGATGTGAGTGACAAGGAGACTATGCCAATTGAAGCGTCACCCGTTTGCCCCGCGGGCTCCCCGTTACGCGCAGGTCGACCGTACGTTCTTCTCCCTCGTGGGAAAATCCAAAGCTCCCCTGACAGACATCCGCGGCGACGTTGGCTCGTTGACACAGATAGACAAAAAGCCCGAGTGAGGCCGCGACAGGTGGCGCCAGGACCTCCTCGCTACGGCCCTGCCTGACCGCCATGACGACGTACCCCTCGCCTTTCGGCTCGAGATGAAGAGTGCTCATCGATTGACGAAACGCCTCGCGGAGAAGGAGGTCGCAGACGCGGGATAGCTTGGGGGAATCTGGGGTACTCATCCGATCTCTGTTCGAGGTCGAGTCGGTGGCTCCTCGGAGCGACTTCTTCAGAAGCGATCACCATTCGACTCTCTCCGAACTTGCTCAGTCCGGCGGCAACTTATACCATCCCGTTTCCGACTCGATGTAAGTCCACAGATTGGGGTCGAAATAGACTCTCGCGCGAACTCGGAACTCCAACTCAGGATCGTCTGGCTGAGGACCAAGCACGGGTAGCAAGCTTCGGAGCCTCACCCTTCTTGTTATCGATTCTCCAGGCCGCAACTTGCTTAGCTCCACGGGTAGATAAAGCAAGCTATTTGAATGACATTTCACAAAACCGTCAATGGGCACTCCGCCCTTGCGCCAATCCAATTCTAAAAATCGCGGCTCATCCTGAGCGCCTTGGCGCAGGGAATCGTCGTAAAAATGCCACGGACTCCGGCTTGAGTTTCGAAGCTCCATCCCTATCTCGGTCCCATTGAGGACCTCCAGGTTGAGCTGAACCTGGGTCTGCTCCAGGCGATGACGCATGGCTCGATAGTCGAACGAGGGTGTCTGCAGGGCATCCTCTCCCTGTTCTGTACTCACCCAATCCTGAACCAAATCCCACTGCTCGGAGGGCGGCACCACGATCAGCACCAGAGTATCCCCGCGCTCCTCGTCAAATCCTACAACGCTCTTGACCAAATCCGACAGAGCCTCACGACCCCCGAAACGAAGGTTGCGCTTGTCGGTCAACAGCAAAATTGAAAGCTTCGCAATTCGGTTTGGGAACTGCCCTTTCATCAAGCCCCCCGTCGGGTCGCAAGGGAAATCACCGAACTGCCCCGAGGCAAGTGAGGGCGGAGTATAGTCAGGATTGCCCTCGATTTCCACGCGAGGATAGAACGCTAGCGGCCATTCGGATGAGTGGAGTTTGCGAATAATCCGCAGGGTTTGAGTCTGCATCCTCGCCTCCACCTTGCCCGCCATCTCTCGCTCTTCGTCACCTGAGGGGTTGGACCAGAACTCCCGTACTCTCAGGTCACGTCTGGCAGCCAGCCATTCCTTCGCGCGAATCTCACCGTTGTTGAAGGTATACTCCAGTCCGCGAGCCTCCATAATACCCGTGAGCAAGAGCACATCTCCACTATTCGTCAATTCCTCAAGAACGGGGGGAGGTTGCTCCTCCTCATCGTTTCGAGCCATCGTCCAGCCGGCGACCAGGCTGGCGAGGAGCGCTGCGAGTCCAAGGAATAAGAGGTTCTTTACCGACGATGCCATCCTTTCCCTAGTCTCCAAAGAGGTGGTCGTATTGCATCCGCCAGAGGAGAAAAGAACGACCGCTTCAAGAAAACGTGGGAAGGAGTGGAGAGCGAGGCGTACTAGGCTTCAGAATGATTCGACTCGGACACGTCCTGAGAAGCGGAATCTCCCACCCACTCTTGGCCGAGCACCAGCGCAACCACAGCGGTAGGGGCGGCCATGAAGACCCCCACAGGTCCGGCCAGAGTCCCCATGACGGCCTGGAACGCCAGGGCCATGGCTGGCGGAAGCTGGCTCGCATCCTGCTGTATCATCGGTGTAATCAGATTGCTTTCCAACAACTGTATTCCGGCGAAGAGCACCAGAACCCAGACCACTTTGTCCATGCCCTCCGGGAGAGCCACCAGGACAGCCGGGACTGTCGAGAAGAGGGGACCGAGCATGGGAACGAACGCCATCAGTCCGGCCGTCAGGCCCAAGCCTATATAGAGCGGTATCCCAAGGGCCCAGAGTCCCACGGTCGTCATGATCGCCACCACCACCATGGCCCGGAGTTGGCCGACCAAGAAACCCCACATGTGGTTCGAGAGGCGATTGAGAAAGCCCGTTGCGCGGTTCGAGCCGCAAGCTCTGCCGAGCAGCTTCTTCGCACCCGAACGGTAAAGGTCCGACTGAAACACAAAGTACAGCGTCAAGACAAGAAAAAGTAGGAGGGTCGATATCAACCCCATGGTTCCCGAGAAGATGACGTCGAAGCTACCAAAAGACGAGAAATCTTGAGGCTGCACGTGCGTCCAAATGCGGTCTAACAGAGGATACTCGGTGAGAGTCTTCTCCGCCGTTTGCACAAGCTCCGGTAGCTTCTCCTGAAACTCGCCGGCTTGCTCCGTCAGTTGCTGTCCGAGCAGGGCGAAAAAGAGTCCGAAGGAAAGCGCCACCAAGAAGAGGATCAGCGCCGCGCACTGACGCTTGGAGCGTTCGGTCTTTCGACTCAGGCGACCGGCCAGGTGGACGACTGGAAAGGCGGCCAGAACGGACGCTCCGATAACGAGGAGAGTTTCCGCTGCAGCATAGACGAGAGCTACCGCGCCCACTGCCAGAAAGACGACAAATCCGAATTGTGGCCAATACGTCTTGGAATTCATACCCTTCAAGCTTAGAAGCGGATTCGCTCACAGCCTACCGGTACCCGGCTCCTAAGCGGGCATCCAAGGGGATATAGACGGGAGAAGAACTACTCCCTCACGACGTGATAAAAGTCTCCGAGCCGATCGTTTTTCCAGATCATCTTGTCCCCCAGGTTCTTTACCACGGTATATTGAGTTCGGCCCCCCAGGGTGATGGTGTTGCCCTCTAAGGTGTACGTGCGGTCTTTCCCCTCCATCGCTTTCCCGCTGCCGACCTTCTGATAGAAATCACATTTACCGCCGGGCTTGAAGGTCCATTTGATGAGGGCGATGTTCAGAGGTCGAGCCTCGCCGTCGGCGGTCCGGGAAGTGGCTTTGTGTACCCAGGTGCCCAGTAGGGCGTCCGCCAGTCCCGCCGATTGCTCGGAGTTTGTGTTAGGACTTTGGCTTCGAGCGAGTCCGTCGGAGAGATACTTCCGCAGCTCGAAAGCGTTGTCGCCGGTGTAGATGAGGTTCGCTACCCGCCACTGTCCATCGGACTGGGTGAGGTAAACTTTGATGTCCAGCATGGGGACCGTGCTTCCGCCTTCACCCATACTGATGTACGGCGTGACTCTTACGAACGCGCTCTCACCAGTCAGATACGGTTCGCCGACATTGAAACGACCTGCCGGCATCTGAGCGTTGACGAACGGATCGAAGTCGACCCAGAAGCTATCGGACGGAGTGCGCTCGAAGCCTCTTTTCAAAAGGTCGTAGAGTTTGGGGTCCAAGTAGGATTCGGCGGCGGCGAAGTCGTTTCGATAGTCGTCGCCGGCCCGTAGGTACCAATCGAAGAGAGCTTTGGTTGTGCCGTCGGGAGTGGCCGTCTGAGACAACGCCGGGCCGGTGGCTAAAACTATTAAGAAGAAAAACAGAACAAGACTTTTCATACTATTGCGTTACAGACAGTAGGGCAGACACCTGCTTGCTGTCCGGGTTCATGCAGGTATAGAAAACAACTCGAAGGGTCAACATCTCAACAACAGCGAATAGACCCGGATGACAAGCCCTCGTCAATCCAAAACCAGACTATGGCTCTTCACAGCGCTCCTCACGCCTTTTGCCGTTATCTGCCTCGCTCTAGCCTGGTTTTCGCTAAGGGGCTTTTACGATGCCTATCTCTTGCAGACGGACGGCGAGGTAGCGGAAGCGAGGGTCACCTATCTCGAAGAGAAAGGTGGGAAAGGTTCGTCGTATCGCGCGAACTATACCTTTAGAGTGGGTGCGGAGGAGATCGCAGGCTCGAGCGACATCACGAAAGACGAATTTCTTGAACTCAAACCGCAGGCTCCCCTATCGGTCCGATACGTCCAGAGCCAGCCACTCATCAATATGGCGGCCTCCGGCTCTCCGTGGAGCAACCCGTTTTATCTCGCCCTGGCCGCCGCTCTCGGCAGCATCTGCGTCTGGGCGCTACTGGCCAATCTCCACTCGCGCAAGTAGCGGTCCGAATCTCTACCCCAAGTACCCGAGCTCTCCAAGACGCACCTCGTCCAAGAGTCGGTCGACGCTATCTCTCTTTTGCCCCGTGAGAGCCCAGAACGATAGCTCGTTGGACAGTGAGACGAGGGACCTGTGGTAAGACTCGTAGTCGTTTGGAGGACTTAAGCTGGCCACCTCCTTCACTAGCACTCGACAAAAAGCCTGAGCCTCTTCCATGTTATTCAGAGCGACCAGTTCGATCATCTTCTCTCGGATGTCTCTCAACTCCCTACACCTGGCTAGGAACGCTTGCGAGGGCAGAGCCTTAGCGGCGGCTTCTCGGGCAGACGGTCGATAACCGTCTCCATCCCAACAAGTCGCAAAGACCTCTCCACTGACAGAGAGCAGCTGAGAATGGTGATCGTAGGTGACATGGAACTCGTCTAGAGAAGGCCCGGTATCAAAACTGAACTCGGCACGGAACTTTCGACCTACCGGAATCAGAACCAAAGGTCGTCCTCCCCCCTCTCCTTCTGCTAAACGCTTCAGTTTCTCGATATTCGGTCGAGAGTACGCTCCCGAGTATTCGCCGAGAAGACAGCGAAAAAAGAACGGGCGAGTCATATCATCCTCGAGTCGTAGAGTGAGCTTTTCACTGCCGTGGTACAAGCTCCCCGTGATACCTCCACCTTTCTCATAAATGTGAGCGTCCAGGTGAAAATCAGGGCCCTTCAAAACGGCCGGGACGACAATGACACTGGGAGCCACAAAGTCTACCAACTCCGCGGCCTTACCCCTGAGGGCACCTATCAAGAAGCTAATCAGATTGACGGCTGCCTCCCCTTTTACAACGAATACAAGCGCTCCGCATTCTCCGCCAGAATCCACCGAGCAGCCTCACTCGCCTCACCCGCATCAAGGTCCCCTTCCTTGACGCACTCCTCCAGCACATCGGCCAGAATCCCCCGTCCGTTGATACTCCCGAGGTAGTAGAGTTCGGGAATCAAGCTGGCGTCGGACGAATAGAGCAGCTTGTTGAGAGGAGTCAGTTCGACCAGTTGGCGGAGACAGCTCCGCATCCCGGCTACCGAGAGAAACGGCAAAGCCAGGCCGAAGTCCACCCAAACATTGGAATAGACGGAACTCAAAAACCCGGTTTCCCTGGTGAACGGGTAGCCGGCGTGCAGGAGCACCACCGGAAAGGAGTAGCGCTCGATGACCGGCCGGAGCAAGAGAGGATTGGCCTTCTCAAGTGCCAGGTCTGGGTCACCGAAGCCGGTATGAAACTGCACGGGCACTCCGCTTTCGTGGGCGATCTCCATAGCGTGGTGAAAAACGTAGGAATAAAACGGAGAGGCGTACACACCGGCTTTCCCCCGGGCCCGGGCAAACTCTTTGGCAGCTTTGGAACGGGTGGCGTCCGGGACATCCAACCCACCACGGTAGGCGGCGATACTTTTGAGACCGACCTCTTCCTTGGTGAGGTTCTGAAGTCGCTCGGTGAAAGCTTGGTCAAATTCCTCAAAGCTCTCGTGGGCAGCCAGCAGAGACTCCACCAATTGCTCTATCCTCAGAAGGCGCTTCACCGGCACAAACTGGCGATGCCAGTCCAGCGACATGCTATCGTCGGCCATCATCCCGTCGTCTAGTAGCAGAGTCTTCAGATGCGATTCTTGAAGGCACAACGCGGTGCGAGCGGTCAGGTCCAACCGCTTGCGCACGGTCAGCAGGTCCACGTCTCGGGCAGCGCAGCGATACAACTTGGCCAACTGTTTCACACTGCGTCGATAGAAGAGACCGTGGGGTGTGTCGCGCTCCCAGATCGACGGATCGGTCGCCTCCGTGAAGGCCGCCGCAAACGGCAATTCGCTCTCTGCCTTCAATACCGGATGGGCGTGTTGATCGACGGCTTTGAGGTGTTGGACTTCGTCTCTAAGGCCCGACATCAGTATCTCTGCAGAAGCAAGTCGACCTCTTCGACGGCACTCAGCTTGGATAGGGAATCGAGTTCTTCACGCTTGACCGCGAGATAAGAACGGGTGAGTTCGGGGCCCATAGCCTCCGTCAGCACCTTGTTTTTTTCCAAGTTGTTCAGCACCGTCTTCAGACCCTTGGGAAGTTCGGCAATCTTCCTGGCCTTTCGCTCCTTGGAGTCGAGCAGACCAGGGTCCACGTCGACGGGATCGGGGAGTGACATCTTCTTCTCCACTCCGTCAAGTCCGGCGGCCAGGATACCACCCAACGCGAGGTATGGGTTGGCGGTGGCGTCGTGGGTCTTGAATTCGAAATGGGAGACCCCTTTGGGGCTGGTCGGCATCCTGAGAGCGGCCTCCCGGTTGTCGTAACCCCAGCAGGCAAACCCACCGCTCCAAAGATGGCGTCCGATTCGGGCGAACGAGTTGTTGGTTGGGGTGGTGAGTGCCATAAGGGCTGGAAGATGCTTGAGAATTCCGGCCACGAAATGCTGGGAGGTCTTCTCTTTCTTCTGGCTCACGTCCGTCACGTTCTTGCCGTCTCTCCACAAACTGAAATGGATGTGGCATCCACTCCCGGCGCGGTCGGGGAACGGCTTGGGCAAGAAGGTCGCCAGATATCCGTTTTGAGCTGCCACGGCGTGGATAGTCTCTCGGAAGGTCACCTGCTGATCGGCTGCCAGCATCGGTTCGGCGTGATGCATCGAAAATTCGAACTGCCCACCTCCTGACTCCGGATGAAAGAGCATCACCCGCGAACCCTGCTCTTCCAGCGCTCTGACCATTCTGACCAGTACATCGAAGTTTCGATTCAGCCCGTGGACGTCGCAAAACAGAGTTTCGTCCAACGGTTTCGGACCGTCGTCGGTGGGCTGGAGCAGATAGAACTCGTTCTCGAAGCCGGCCTGAATGTGAAGCCCGTGCTTGGAAGCTCGCTGCACCATTCGCCGTAGAAAGGCTCTGGGGCAGTGCTCCCAGGGTTGGCCCTTCACCACCATGTTTCCGATCACGCGAGCGTGGCCGTCGGCGTATGGAAGGACGACCAGCGACGACCAGTCTCCCACCAGGCGGGCTTCGCCCACCGGACCCAGTCCGGACTCGGCTACAAAGGCGTCCCGTACCACCGGCACGGCCTGTTGGGCGTAAGATATGCCTACCCCCCGTTGATAGACCGTCCTCAAGAACTGCAACGGCACCACCTTGGCCCTCAGCATGTTGGCGTTGTCACACCACAAAAATCGGACGTACTCTACTCCCTGTGCGTGGAGTTCTTGTGTCAATCCCGGCATCTCATCACCCTCCGCAGCAACACTTTCGTCTGGGGGGAAAGGTTCCTTCGAAGAAGGCGCCCGCGACTGCACTAAGAACAGGTCATATCATGAACCCCGATCGATTTTTGGGTCCTCACAAGGAGATCGCTCGCGAACTCTTTCAAGGCATCGAGTCTCTCCCTCTGGTCTGCCCCCACGGTCACGTCGAACCGTCGCTTTTGGCCTCAGAGGAAGCTCGTTTCCCTAATCCGGTCGAACTGTTCCTAAGACCCGACCACTACATCCTGCGCATGCTCTATTCCCAGGGCGTGGCCATGGAGTTCCTGCTGGACACCGACAAGGAGCCGCTGGAGCTTTGGAAAGTCTTTGCTCAGAAGTTCCACCTCTTCTGGGGCACCCCGTCCGGGATCTGGCTGGAATACCAGTGGCGCCGGACTTTCGGAATGGAGGATTCGCTGGGTCCTCATAACGCCGAAGAGTACTATCACGGCTTGGCCGAGAAACTGAGTTCTCCAGAGTTCTCCCCGCGCGCCCTTTTCAAGCGGTTCAACATCGAGGTGCTGGCCACCACCGACCGTGCCACCGATAACTTGGAGCACCATCAAGCCATTCAAAAAGACGACTGGTCGGGTCGAGTCATTCCCCCTTTTCGTCCCGACAAGCTGCTTTCATTTCAGGCCCCAAACTGGAACGACGAGTTGGGAGCGCTGCAGAGGCTCGTCTCGGCGGATGTCTTCATCTATCAAGGTTTCCTTGATGGATTGAGAGAGAGAAGACAATACTTCCGCAGTCTGGGCTGCGTGGCTACCGACCACGGCTGTCTGACCCCATTCACCGATCGCCTTTCCACCGCCAAAGCGAGCCGTCTCTTCGACCGAGCGCTCCGACGCAATCTTGAACTGGCCGAAGCCCAGTCGCTCCAAGGCCATCTGCTGACCGAGTTGGCGGGCATGAGTTGCGAGGACGGCCTGACCATGCAGCTTCATTGCGGTGCCTACCGCGACCATCATCGAGCGCTCTTCGAGAAGTTCGGCCCCGACAAAGGCGCCGACTTTCCGGTCCGGGTCAACTACACTCGCGGCCTGGAAGCGCTCCTCAACACCCACGGCGCTCATCCCAACTTCAAGTTCATCGTCTTCACCCTGGACGAGAGCAACTACGCCCGGGAGCTCGCTCCGCTGGCCGGCCACTACCCGTGCATGCGTATCGGGCCGCCCTGGTGGTTTCACGACAGCTTAAACGGAATGATGAGATTCTTCGACCAAGTCATGGAAACGGCGGGAGTCTACAACACGGCCGGATTCAATGACGACACCCGAGCCTTCTGCTCCATCCCCGCCCGGCACGATCTCTGGCGTCGGGCCAGTTGCCGCTGGCTATCCGGCTTGGTGGCGGATGACATTCTGGCCATCGAGCAGGCTCACCGATTGGCGGACGAATTGGCGGTGGGTCGAGCCAGGGACGCATACAATCTGACCGCTCAGTCCGCGGCTGTCGCGGCCTCCGCCGGCTCCACCTGAAAGCCATCGGGGGCGATGAATTTCAAGCGCCGATAGGCAGGACGAAAAGCCCCTTCGGTCGCGACACTCGGGACGAGGACACTGTCCCGCTGCTCTACCTTCAAAATCAGCTTCCAAAAGTTCCCTTCAAGGTAGCCGTACGTTTCCCCGTCGTCGTCGTATAATCGGGTCTCAAAATCGCCCCCCGGAAAGAGATGTATTTCTCTGATCTCTTCGAGTCCGTCGATGCTGTCGACACCCCACTCGGCCAAAAAGAGCGCCGACCCACCTCGAGCGAATAGAGGTATCGTCTCCAGCGGAGCCTCCACTTCGACATCGCCGCCGCCGGGGAAGGAGCGGCCGCTCCAGACGCACCACCAGCCGTGCTCACACTCTGGTAGGTAGACTCGGCGCGTCGCGGCACCCGGTTGAAGAACGGGAGCGATCAAGAGGGAGTCTCCCCACATAAACTCCGTCAGCTCTTCCAAACATCTTGGATCGTCGGGGAAGTTCATGAAGGTCGGACGCAGCAGCGGCGTGGAGTGGTCGCACGAATCTTTCAGCAGGGAGTACAGATGAGGCATGAACCGCATCCTCACCGCCAGGGCCCTCTTCACCGCGGGCAGGACCTCGGGATGCATCCAAGGCTCGGTAATGGTGCCGTCGGGCTTCCAGGAATTCACTCCGAATCTGGGTGTGAATGCGCCGATAAAAAACCACCGAGCCAAGAGTTCGGGGCCCGGAGGCGGACCGGAAAAACCACCGGTATCGTGACCGATGTTGTACATCCCGGACATGCTCAAACCTAGAGCCATCTTGTTGTTGTACTCCAGAGTTTCCCAGCAGGTGTGGTTGTCGCCGGACCAGGTCTGAGCATACCGCTGAAGCCCGGGGCAGCCGCAGCGAGAAATCGACCAGACCCTCCTTCGCGGGTTCTGGGCCTGGACGATCTCATGAGAGGCCCGAGTCATCCACAGCGACATCAACGGCCGGATGAGAGAGATCGGAATCTCCTCCCCGAATCCGTGGCAACGTGCCCCGTCATCCCAAATCACGTACTCGTTGTTGTCGTTCCAGGTGGCATCGATGCCGTAGTCCAGCAACTGCGATCTGACCTGCTTCTTCCACCAGCCCACGGTGGCCGGATTGGTGAAGTCGAGATGGCTCCCAAAATCGTCCCAGAAGCACGACACTTCCTGGATATCCTCGTCCGAGTCCCGGACAAAGAGTGGTTTCGCATCCTCGTAGAGCGGATGGTCGTGAAGGAGAACGGGCTTGATATTGGCGTTGAGCCTTATGCCTCTCTTATGAAAGGCGTCGCTCAGACCCTTGGGGTCGGGAAACTTAGACCTGTTCCAGGTGAAGACGTAACGCTTTCCGTCTCGCGAGGTGTAGCCGGATCCGTACTTAAAACTCTTGACCGGGATCTCGTGCTCTTCGGCTTTCTCCAGGAATCGTTCGATCCGCTGTTGGGCATCTTCGACGTCGGTATAGCTCATGGAAGTGGTGCTGTAGCCGAGAGACCACTTGGGAGGGAAGTAGGTGGCCCCTGTCAGCCGGCTGAAAGCCTGAGTCACCTCCAGGAGGGTGGGAAAGAAAAAGAGGTAGAGATCGAGGTCTCCGTCGGCGGCACGATAGGAAGTGAACGGGCCGTGATAGTTGTCGATCTCTTGACCGAAATTGAACCTGGCCGTGGCATAGTTGTCGTAGAAAAGCCCGACATAGCCGTTTTCGTGATGCTCGATATAGAACGGCACGTGTTTGTACATCGGGTCGGTGGTGCGAGCGTCGTAGCCCATGGGGTCGACGTTTCTCATCTCAAAGCTTCGCCCTCGACGGTCGATCTCTCCGGTGCGCTCCCCCAGTCCGTAGAATCGACTCTGCTCACGAAGGCGGTGAAAATGCCAGATCCTGTTGTCCCGCCGCCCCAGAGCCAGAGCACCCGTTCGTCGTTCGCCCAGCATCTCGCGCCCCTGGAAGAACCACTCTAAAAAGTAGGGCTGTCGATTTATCCTCACGACGATATCGCCCACGCGAACCGTCTCCCCGCTGTACTCCATCAGTCCGACGTTTTCGAATAGGTCTGCTCGAGGCAGCCCTTCCCAGGGCACGGAAGCGACCCCCCGAGCGATCGACCAGGTCCGGTTCAGCCGCAGTCCGCGGTCTCTGGTCAAGAGGAGTCGGACGATACCGGGTGCGACGGCTTCAATCGCCAGACGATGAGCGTGGTCCAGTGTGAGTGTGCATCGCTCCGTATCCGCCACAATGTCGGTCACTCGCTCAATAAAACGCATGGTCGCTACTACCTCCACCCTGCGACTTCATCCTTTCTAACCACTTGATGCGTAGGCCCCAGAGGGGGAACAGTGCCTGTCCAAGGAATGTTGCCGCGATGAAGAAGCTTGCCATCTTCATATTGCTCCTTGCCCTGGCGGGTACGGTCGGGGTCTGGGTGGCTTACAATCGCCTGAAAGGTCAACCTCGGGAGCCTCGACCACCGGTCGGAGCCACCCCTTCCCTCCCGATCGGCGCGGTCTACAGCCTCGGGCCACTCCCCGTCGACGACTGGCGTCTGGCCCAGCACGAGAAACTCAAGAAAGAGCTCGGGAAGGGTCCCAAGCAAATTCTCGTCATCTCCGGTGGCGGAGCCAGAGGAGCTTTCGGGGCGGGTGTCCTCTCCGGATGGAGCCAGTCGGGCAAAAGACCGGATTTCGACATCGTCACGGGTGTCAGCGTCGGATCGCTGCAAGCCGTTTTTGCCTTTCTCGGCTCGGCCTACGACGAAGAACTCAAACAGGTCTTCGCCCATCATCAGCACCTATCCAACTTTACCTTGTGGGAAAGTCCCCGGGGAGCGATGTCCAGCGTCGCTCCCTTCGAGGAAGGGATCAGAAAGCGCTTCAACCAGGAAGTGATGGAAGCTGTCGCCCAGAGATACAAAGAAGGCAAGTTTCTCTTCGTGGGGACCACGAACTTGGATGCGGGCGAGTTTGTGATCTGGGATATGGGTGCCATCGCCAACTCGGGACGGCCCGACGCGCTCCACCACTTCCAGTCCGTACTTCTGGCTTCGTGTTCCATGCCGATGGTTTTCCCCCCGACTTTTTTCGAAGTCGAGGTCGACGGCGCCACCTATCGAGAGATGCACGTGGACGGGGGAGTTCGCAGTCCACTTTTTCTGCCCGATTTTGTGGTTGAGAGCAGCGAGGGCCAAGGCACGGCCTACCTTATCGTCAACCACACCATCGAATCGACGCGCGACTACCACCCCATCGGAGTCTCCCTGACCGACATCGGGTTTGCGTCCTTCCGAACTCTTCTGGATGACAAGCTGTCCTACAGCTTGCGCAGCTCCGTCCTCTTGGCCCAGAACGCCAAGCTGGAGTGCAAGGTCGTAGGCCTTCCACCCGACTGGGGAGATGGGGGGTTCTCCGTACGTCCGGAGTATGCGGTCAAAGACCCTAAGATGCTCTTTGAGAAAGCCAGAGTCTACATGGAGACTGAACCCTGGGTCGTTTATGAAAGTGAGGAGCAGAAGGTCGAGTGAGTTTAGCGTCTACGTCCGGAGATTTGAACATTTTGGGCTTATAGCGGCCGGGATGATCGGCGCCACGCAACGCGAAGTTGTCACGATGCGGTACTTTTTTCTCGTCGTCACCTTCATTGCTCTCGCTGCGCTGTCGTCTGCGGAGCGGGTACTCCTAAAAGCGAAAGTCATCGGACATCATTTCCCCAACTTTACCGAACGAGTCCGACCTAACGGCCGATCTACCGGTTGCGCCGACTGCTTCCTCCGCTTTATCGGCTGCGCCGATTGCTTCGGACCGTTTACTCTGAAGTCCAACGACCGCCTGACTCCTTCGGACCAGGGGACATATGAAGTTTCAAACCTGACCGACAACGATTCAAAGACCTGCTGGGCTGTAAGTGGCGGGGTGGGGTCTTGGTTTTCTTTTTCTTGGCCATCGCACGAGAAGGCACGTTGGCCCATCGACTCCGTCACCCTGGTCAACGGATACGCGAAGTCTCCGGACCGATGGAAGCAGAATAGTCGAATCCGTGAGTTAGAGTTCGCTATCGACGGCAAAGCTTACGGACGGATCATTCTGGAAGACACGGCCAGAGTCCAGACTGTCGAATTCCCGGCTCGACTTAACGTTGACGCCAAGGAAATCCGTTTCACCGTGGTCAGCGTCTATCCGGGCGAGCATTACGACGATCTTTGTCTATCGGAAGTCCAACTCGAGGGTGGCCACTAAACTCAATCTGTGCCCTGATAATCCACCAAGCTTGAAGGGCTGCTTTATCCCCGCGCCAAACGAAAAGCGATGAAAACGTGTAAGATCCTGTTGCTATTCCTGCTTCTCGTCGCCTCAGTCCAGGCCGACGAAGTCACTATCACCATCCCCGAAACCGCTGAACAGTTCGTGGAGTTGCGAGACAACCTGGCTACCACACCCGAGGGCGGAGCAGCTTGCTTCGTAGCGACCCTACTCGCTTTCTCCAAGTCCCAAGAAGTGGGAATGCAGTGTCTCACTATCGCCCTCGACCAACGCAACGTGGGCAACGGCAGCATCTACAAAGGTTACGCTCCTAGCAGCTCGGTGATGTATCACATCAACCGAATCAGTGGGTACAATATGTGGCCTTATCTGGGCTACGCCTATATCAAGGGTGCCACCGCCGCCGACAACTACCAGGTCTCCGGTCCGCTGGTCGTGGACATGTATCGGCAGAAGAATTCCGGTAGCGATGCCGGTGGCCAGGTCAAGGTCTTCGTGAATTGCGACGGATTCCGAGCCCGTCCGATCACGATGAAACGAAACGACAAAGGCATCTGGAAAGCCTACGAGTTTTCCAGCCTGATGCTGAACGTCAATCCGCCGGCCGGCACCAAGCCTACCGACGATCTCTGATGAACCCTTAACATGTCCAAAAAATGTGTGAGGATATGGTAAGACACTCACTCGGAGACCTATTCAGATGATGGAGAAATTACCGACAGTCGGCACCGGCGTGACCCAACAGGTAGGCGGCCAGTTCGACAAAGCGGACCAAAAACTGCGCAAAGCGCGCAAGAAGCGTAAAGCTCGTAAAAAGATCAAGCCGTCCCACATTCAGAAGGTCAAGCAAGGCAAGACCAAATCTGTCAAAGGCACTAAGGACGGCGTCTCCGCCTCTCAGAAAGCGCAAGGCGAGTTTCAGAATTCCTCCGGCGCTCGCAAATCGGCCAAGGCCAATCAAGGTTACAATCCCCAGACTCGTCAGGCCATGAGCCAGGCCGTGCAGAGCTCCCGCGGTGGATTCAGCGCTCCCAGAGTGAGTGTCTCTAAGGTCTCCGGGCTCAGCAACATCAAAAGCGTCGACCAGCTCTCCGGCATGTTCGACTCCCAGCAAACCAAACGCGGCAGTCTGGCTTCCGCGATGCAGACCATCGGGCGCGCGCAGACCGGACAGATTCAACAAAACCGCGGATTCCAAACGAGTTTCAAGCGCTTCTCCGGCCTGACCAAGCAGTTCGGCATCAAAGAGAAGATGTTCGGCGGCAAGGCCCAGATGTTCAACGGTCTCTCCAAGACCCTCAGCACGGTGGCCCAGGGGGTCACTACCGCTGCCACAGCCTTGCAAACAGCGGCCACCTCGGTGCAGGCAGCCGCCTCGGCTTGCGCCGCTATTCCCTACGTCGGTCCCGCCCTCTCGGCCATGCTGAAAGCGGTGGCCGCCATGCTCAAGGGGATCGCTCAGGCCCTCAAGGGCGTCGGTAAAATGATCCAGGGTATGTCCAAGAAAATGGGCATGATGGGCAAGAAGATGCAAGGTGTGGCCCAGAAGATGAAGGTCCAGAAGCTTGCCAACAAGGCTAAACAGCTGGCTAGCAAGACCAAACTCGACCAGGGCATCAAAAAACTCAAACAGATTCAAGACTCCCGCAAACAGGTCCAACAGTCCATCGGGATCAACCAGCAGAATCTCAACAGCATCGCCCAGCGGATGCAATCGCTCGGTCGTCGCGCTCCCGGACAGGGTGCCGCGGGCGGCGTCGGCGGCGCCCAGGGTACTCAAAGAGGGCAGCAGCCCGGCAATCTGGGTCGCAACCTTCTGGCCGGTGGCATCGCCGCGGCGGCCATGGGAGCCCTGGCCAATATGGCGGGTCAGCGGGGTGCCGAACAGCAAGGCCCTCCACCCACACCCAGAACACTCCCTCCTACCGGTGGCGTCTCCGGACCGACCATCTCCCCTGCTGCCAGTCTGGGCGGCGGTGGAGCTGGGCCTTCTTTCGGTGGAGGCGGCTCCTTCGGCGGCGGAGGCGGCGGCTCGTTTAGCGGCGGCGGAGGACAGAGCTTTACGCCGTCCACTCCCACTCCGATAGCCGGCGGAGGCGGCGGTGCTTCGGTGAGTCCGACACCCGCAGGAGGCGACTACACACCTCCCGTTACCAGAAGCTTCACCTCTCCTCCCCAAGTTTCACCACCGCCCCGCCAAGACATTCAACCGGCGGCCGAACCTCAGCAGCGTGACTTCAAAGCGACTGATGGTCCTCCGCGGGAAGTCCGAGCAGCCGAAACCGGCCCTCGCGGCGTCGAGAAAAAGGCTAACGACCGCGTCGACCTGCGTCGCGGCGACCCGCGCCGTGACAACCGCATGGGCGATGAAGACAAAAAACTTCGTGGAGATCGCAAGGCCCGTCGCGACGATAAAAAAGAGGCCAAAGCCAAGAAGAAGGCTGAGCAAAATCAGGACGCCAAAAAGTCGAAATCTAAGGCCAAGACGAAGAAAGCCGCCCGTCGTGCTCTGCAGCAACGGCGTGGCGTAGCTCAACAGCAGAGGCCCGGAGCAGCCCAAAAGAGCCAAAGCGGCGGCGACAACGCCAGCGACGTGCGGCGCGAGTACGAGGCCAAGCTGAAAGAGTTGACCGGTCAGGTCTTCGCGGCTCGCGGTATGTCGGCGCCCGGTGGCGCGGGAGCTTCTGGCGGTGGGACGGCGGGCCCGTCCATCGGCGGCGCAGCATCGAGTGCCTCGCTAGGCGGCGGGTCCAGTCCGGCCCTCGGTGGCGTAGCCTCCAATCCAACTCGAAGCCCCTCGGTAGCGAGCAGCAACCCCATCATCAACAATCCGCTTTCGGGCGGATCGCTCTCCAACCCCGGCGGACGAAGCCCACTCGCCGGCGGGCCCGGAGAAAGCCAATCTAAGCGCGCTGGACAACAGCAGCCTCTCACCGCCAACAAGAAGCAAGAGATCTCTTCTAAGCAGCAACAGTTGGCCCAACTCTACAGCAAAATTGCCGAAGAGGGTGTGGAGATCGGCTCTCAGGTGGAACGCAACGCCACGATGGCTTTGGAAGGCTCCCAACACGCGGTGAGCAAGAAGATCACGGTGGCCAAAAGCAACGCCTCAGCTCGCGGTCAGGGTATGGGCGGCGGGCCCGGTGGAATCCCCGGTCAGCAAGGGCGGCAGAACCCTCTAGGACAACTGACGGGCAACCCCATCCAACAACAACAGATGCAACCGCGGCAACCCCTGCCTCAGCAACAGCAACAAGATGAGCTTCCGATGGAAGACCAGCAACAGCAGTTCGCCCAGTTCGATGAATCAGGCGGTAGTGACATAGCCTGATGGAAACCGTGAAAGAAGAAGAACCCACCGAATCCCAGGCTGAAGAGTCGGGACCGGACCTGGATTCGCCGCTTCAGCTGCTGTCCTCCGTCTCGGCCCGGCTCCTGGCAGGCAACATACCGACCAACCCCAACCGTCTCCAGAGGCTCTTCGAGCACATTCAATCCGTTGTGGGCGACGTGGTGGACGCGAGTTTTGAGAAACTCACTGCCGCCCTCGACCAGATGCAGGAGGCCAATCGGGCTATTGGTGAGATGGCGGGAGACGAGGCCTCGAAAGCGCTGCTGGCCGAGTTCGAAGCGGGTCGGGAACACATCGAAGAAGGCCTTGCGATCATGCAAGAGTCGTTCTTCTCTGCCGAATCGCTGGATGACGTTCAGGAGTTTGAGGAAGAGTTTCGAGAGGCCGAGGTGCAGTTGGCCGAAGGCTTGGGCCGCATTGAGACCGCTATCACCAGAGCTGAGATTCCAGAACTCCATGAACTGCACGCGGAATCCCGCTCGGAAGCAGTCGAAGACGCTTTGGATGCCCTGGCTTCCGGGCTCGACGCCTTGAACTCTCACCTCGAAGATGGGAAAACCGAGCATCTGCGATTTGTACTGCAGAAGTTAGACCTGGCTCGTGGGTTTATCGAAGACGCTCTGGAAGAGACGCCCGCGGACGCTCCTTCTCAAACCACCGAAACTCCGGAAGACTCTCCCTCTTCTTCCCAATCTTCTTCCTCAAACTCAATCTCCAGCTGATCGTCCACATCAATGGTGGCCGCCTTCCGCTGGATAGGCTCAAACCTCACCCAGGTCAAATTCTCGTCGAACTCTTCCTCGTAATACTCCGATTTCTCCACCAACTCGTAGCCCAAACGCTCCAGCGCCTCCGGGTGACCCATAAAGGTATGGGCCGAGGTCGGGCGGGCCGACCCCTCGATGGGAAGCTTGCCAAAACCCCGCTTGTCCATCTGCTCAATCATGGTCTGTAGGACCCGAAAGAGCTGCCCACGGGCTCGGTTGCCCAAAACGATATCGTCCACCAGCAAAACTTTACCCTCTCGTCCCTCCACCATCGAGCTCTCCACCCAGGCCATCAAATAGCCCAGGAGCTTGCCGTCTTCTTCCACTCCGAAGCAGAAAGAATCTCGACCCTTGCGCTCCAGGTTCTCCACGATATCGTCGTACGACATGGGATAGTTCGGAGGGTAGTGATAGCCGGCCAGGGTCTCCACAATCTCGGCATCCTCGGGCTCAAGGACCACGATCTCCATTTAAACTAGTTTCCTCTCGGCGATCTCGGAAAGCTGTCGATGCAAATCGTCTTCTCCAGCCTCTTCCAAACAGCTCAAGACGACCCCAGAGCATATCGTTCTTCTCGGGTAGCTCTTGTCGCAGCGAGGAATGGCGGCCATTCTTAAGGCTTTCATCGTTTACAAGGTCGGCTCCTGGCCGTTCACCCTGCGCTTCATTCTCAAAAAACCGGGGTACCGTCCGATATCGAGCGGCCTCGACTGCTCGTCGGTCGGTATCTCTCGGCGGAGGACAGTGTCGTTTTCGTCGCCTGAAACCACCTCAATCTCCTTCTCTCCAACCCTCGTGACCAGGTCCAGCCTCCTTCCCTCCGGCGCGTTGCGAACCAGCAGGTCGCCCTTCTTCAAACCCTCCGATGAGCGCAAGTCATCGTATCTACGAGCCTCGAAATCGACCTTACAGGACTCCGACTCGGAGAAGGCGGTCTCGATAAGAGTCTCGGTCGTGAACCCGCCCCGAAACGGATCGACCAGTCCGGCTCTCTTATGTACGTGGCTTAGGAACGCTTCGGACCAGCTGTGTTTCGTGTCCAGTCCGGTCCGGTTCTCCCCAACCGATCTCCAGTAGTCCGCTACTCTCTTGAAGTTCGAGCGATGAGTCTCTTCTCGCCCTCGTCTGACAAGAGTCCCCTCCGTGCTGAAAGCCCGACCGTTGTGTCGAACATTCTCTTTCACCTCCGCGGAGCCGAAATGCCGATTCCCTCGGGAAGCGAGTTCCACCATGGAATCGATTCTTCGGTCGCGTACCGACGCGACCGGATCCGAGTCGAGCGGAATCGGTGTCTCCCAACCACCCTTGGGAACGCGAGCCTGAAGCTCCAAGAGTCGGTCGAGCAGTGACTTGTCGCTCTTGACGGACATCGTCTGGAGCAGCAGTGAATCTTCGCGGACCTTACCAATAACTTCGCCGGCCGGTGGAGTTGTGGGTCTATCAGGGTCCCGGTTCTGTCTGATCAGACTGGAGCCGCGACCATCCATCTCATCTCGAATGATGAGATGGTCCATTTGGAGACCGAACTCATCGCGCTGGTCGTAGGAGATACCGGTGTAGTCGTAGGCAAAGACAGTGCTCGGATATTCAGTGAGTTGGACAATCTCTCTTAGTCCGAGGGAGCCCCGAGAATTCAGGGAGTATTCGCAAGCCTGGGTGCGGTTCTTGGGCTGCCACCATCGGTTCTTTTTCAGAAACAGAACCCGGTCGGGCCGGGGATCGAGATCGAGTTCTGAATTATCCAGCGACCTAACGTCCTGGAAAAAATCCTTCAAACGTTGCTCGGCGTGCCGTCCTTCAAGCGGACCGGCCTGTTTGGTAAACCCTACCCAGTTCCTAACAAGCTTCTTAATATTCATGAACATCCTCTACTTCACTCGGAGCTAGCCCAAGTTTAGATGAACAAAAGACGTTGGTCCGTACCAATTGATACGCTCATGCTTTGATGCTTATAGACTTTAAGCTTAGCGCCGGATTCCTGGGCTAACAACTACGACGAGAAGACCTCGCCTCGGCGGGGTCTTTTTCATTTGTGGGAGAATAGGGTCGAATGACCGAGATCCATCCTATCGTCCAAGCGCTCTACGACTGGTGGCCGGCGCTCGTACTTTTGATTGTGGCTTATCAAGGTCTCCGCTTTCTTTCGCGAGCCTTCCGGGGTAAAGGCAAGAAGCTCGACGGGATGGCCTACGACGTCCACCTGATCACCACCACTTTGGGCTGTACCGAGCATCAAGCCAGAGCTTTGCTGTTGACTTATAACGGCAGCGTGGCTAAGGCCATCAATGAGGTGAAGACCGGCCGGGCCGTGCTCCCGGGAGCCCAATTTAAAGAATTAGCGCGCTACGTCGGCGATGCCAAGTCGTTTGTTTTCGGAGAATCCGAACTGACTTTGATCACCAGGAAAGAGGAGACGTTTAGCCTGAACCCGTCGGGCCCGGGACTCTTGGTCTTGGGTGTGATCGACCCTGAGGGTCGTCCCGGCTCGGGACGCGCCGACCGAGGGGAGCTCTACGCTCAGCTCTTTTGGAAAGACGGCGACGACTGGATGAGATTTCTTCTGGATTCTCGCCGCTTGGACTATTTTGTCCTGGGGGAGCGAAAGCAGAACATCGCGGTCAGAAACTTCAAAACGGTCCTGGAAGATCTCACGCAACACGCCTCGGGAATGCAACTGGACAAATCCGTTCACGCCTTCATGAGCGAGTTCAGCGCTCCGGTCTATCGCAAACTGGCCGACCTCGACGCGGCGGCCGCGGAGGCGCTCAAAAATTTACAGAGTGAGGAAAAACCCTTATCCTGACTCGGATGGTGCCCGCAAAACAGTTTCTGCAGATGACCACGCCCCTTATTTTGGACGTGCGATCACCGTCGGAATTTGCCAAGGGGCACATTCCGGGAGCGGTCAGCTTTCCGCTTTTCTCCGATGAGGAACGGGCCCGCGTCGGCACAGCTTACAAAAAGCAGGGCCCCGATGATGCGATGCTGCTAGGCTTAGAATTCGTCGGGCCGAAAATGGCCGCTTTCGTGCGAGAAGCCAACCGCATCAACCCTGAGAAAGTACCGATGCGGATGTACTGTTTTCGTGGTGGACAGCGATCCCAGAGCCTGGCCTGGCTCTTAGAAAAGGGCGGCTTCGAAATCACGCTCTTGAAAGATGGCTACAAAGGCTATCGACAGGAGGCCGTCCGCTCGTTTCTGGAGCCTCAGAGAATTATGGTCTTGAGCGGCTGCACCGGCGCAGGCAAAACCAGAATCCTACACGCTCTGCGAGAACGTGGCGAGCAGATCGTGGATCTGGAAGACCTGGCCTCTCACAAGGGCTCGGCCTTCGGCGGCTACCATCAACCTTCCGATCTGACCACCGAGATGTTCCACAATTTGCTTTATCAAGTGTGGTCGGAACTGGACCGAAACCGCACCGCCTGGTTTGAAGACGAGGGGCGGACGCTGGGCAAACTGCTTGTGCCGGACGAGGTGTGGGCCCAGATGCGGCAAGCGCCGGTTATCTTCCTCGACGTCCCTCAGCAAGAGAGAGTGAAACTGCTGGTGGAGGAGTATGCCGACTACGACGACGCTCTTCTTCGAGAGTCGCTGAACCGGATCGTCAAACGCCTGGGCGGCTTGGCCCATCGCGAGTGCGTGGAGGCGCTGGAGGAGAAGCGCTACGACGCCGTGGCGCGCCGCTGTCTCGACTACTACGACAAAGCCTACCTTCACTGCGTAGAGAAGCGGAAGCCCGAACCCTACTGGGAGCTTCCTTTGGAGGGCGTGGAGACGGAGGCCAACGTGGAGGCTCTCTTACAGTTCTACAGGGAAAAGCTCTCTTCGAAGGAAGCAGTTCAACTGAATGTTTGAGATTGAACTAGACCGCCAGGTCGTGCAGGCCGGCGACGAAATACTGGGCTGGATCACCGTGCAGGGCGAAGATGTGGAGTCGGTGGAAGTGGCTTTTCAGGGGGAAGAGATCCTGGGAGCCAACGATATCAGTCACTCCCTGGTGTTGCCTGTGGCCGACGAAAAGCTCAAGCTCGACGCCAAAGGGGATCTCTCACGCCATGAATTCAGACTGAAGGTACCGGACGACGCCCCTCCCACCTACGCCAGTCGCGACATCCGTTGCCAATATACGGTCAAGGCCAGCGTCAAAAGGGGCTTCTGGCGTCGAAAGATGATCCGCAAACTTCACGTCACAGTGCTGCCGGCCCTACCCGAAGGCTTGATAGCGATGCCGGAAGAGTTGGAAGTCGAACACGATAACCTACACTTGATAGCAAGGCTTGACCAAAATGTGGTGCTCACCGGCGAAGCCCTCAGCGGGACGCTCTATTTCGACACCAAGGACGAATCCGCCAAACTTCCGACTCACCTCTCCTTTCGATTCGCTTCCATCGAGGAATCGACCTCACGGGGGTACAGCCACCGCCACGTGCTGAATCTCGACACTCACGATATCGACGTTGATCAGGAGCTCAAGCTTCCTTTCACCGGCTTCTTCGAGTTTCCGATAACAGAACACGCCGAGCCTTCCGGTACCTGGAACCTTTTTAAGGTGCACTACGGATTTCGGGTCACGTTCTACGATCACGAAGGCAAAGACCACCGAGCCTCCACCACGGTGAGGGTCGTGCGCGACCTGGGGCCGTGGATGGAGAGTTTGGAAGACAATTAAAAAAGGCCGCGGTGTGGCGGCCTTTTTTATTTTGAGCGGACCTACTCGCCGGGTGGGATAAAAATCGCGCGGCGGGCATCGGTGAAGTTCATCTGCAAGGGTGGGCCTGAAAAGACTCCGTTGGCGTCAATGTTGGGCAACATGTAGATGACCTGACCTTCCGTGTCCTCGCCCGTGATATAGCCGGTATTGGCTGGGCTCGACGTGTAGACAAGTTTAGGTGTCGTGCCCGTGCCTTCGAACGAAATGGCCGGGTAATCCTGGTCTCGATTAGTCGAAGCCGTACTTGGCGGATTCTCCTGTATACGGCGATTGGACAAGGGAGGAACCCTCCAATCCATATTCGGCAGATTATGATTCACTGTGTAGTTTCGCCCCACGACCTCAAAACTGAGAATAAAGGAGTCTTCTCCGGAGCAGCTCACTGCAACGAATTCCCTGCCGTTATATTCGTAGGATGTCGGACAGAACATACGAGCAAGTAGACCAGGTCCGGTACTCGGATAGGGACCCCAGAGCCGGTATCCTTCCGGGTCCGGAGGTGTCGGCAGTCCGTAGCCGGGCATAGGAAAAGAGTAGATGACGGGGTCTCCGATCGCTCTCTCGTGAGCATAGAGAACGTACTTTCCGTCCTGAGACCAGCCGGAACGTCCTTTCTTCACAGACACGCCTGAGCCACCCCAAACTTGATTGAGAGCGAAGGTGCCCGAGCCGTTCGCCCGCGTGCAAAGCAACTGATTGGTCGCGTTGTTTCGATAGGCGACCCACTCGCCGGTGGGCGACATCGAAACGGTCGTAAACTCTCCCGGTCCGGCAATGATTTTTTCGAGCCCACCGTCGATCGAGCGAACCACGATATAGCGGTCGGCCATGCCGCCCGGCCCTTCTCGGATCAACGCCATCTGAGTTCCGTTCTTGTCCAGAGTCGGCATCATCTCCTGAACGCCCTCGGGAGAGATCAGCTTCTCGCCCGATCCATCGGGATTCATTCTCCAGAGTTGCCAAATACCGTTCACGCGGCGCTCCACAATCATCCGACCCTGGGGTGCCGGATTCATCTGAATCTGGGGGAGCGGAGAAGTGACGATGGTAGCATCGGCTTCAGCATTCTGAACGTTGGCTGTAACGTTGTACAACTCGCCTTCTTGCGAATTCACGGGGACGGTCCAGGTCCATTTCGCTCGCCAAATGCCCGTCCCCGGCGCCGGCGCCTCTCCCCCATTCCAAACCGGTGCCAAGGCGGGATCCGTGGGGATGCGATTGGGCGGGATAAACTCCATTCGGTCAGCCTCGTTGGGAAGGGGCGAACCGGTTTGGTCCGGATAGGTAAAGCTTCCTTCCAGCCCTCCGACGGTGCCCGGGGTTTGCGTCCAGTTCGCAAACAGTCCGTCACCCTCCGGGCAATGAGCGTAAATCTCTAACGTGACGACCTGTCCCGGTACGCAGATACCCTCACCAGGCACACCGGAAGGATTCGGACGGACCTTCATCTCCGAAAGATAGATCTTAGACTCACCCGTAAATTCTTCGCGGGGTCGAGGATTTGAAATGGGTCCGCCACTTGTGCCGGGAGGAAGAGTCGTCCCCGGAGTGCCGTTCACCAGCTCCACTCCACCGCCGGGTGAGACCATCAACGTCCAAGGATTATTTCCGGAAGATATGGTCACTCCGTCAGGCAGGGCGCCTCCAAATGTTGGGTTCCCCGCGATCACCACGGTGTACATCCCATTGACAGTGCTCAGGTTGTTCGTGATCAGACTGCCGTCAGGGAGATAGCAGAAAATGTAGTCGTCCTCTTTGTCATCCGGGAGCCAGGCCAATAGCTCTGTTTGCGTAAAATTGAAATACTTGGCAGACGGAGGAAGAGCAGCCGGCCCACCCGCACCCGGGCCGCCCCACGTAGCGGCGGCGAAACCAGTGTTGGGATAATCACCTTCGTAGCCTCCCGACCACTTGACATAGGGGGTATTCCAGCCCTGTAGGCGATACAAAGAACAGGCGGCGGCGCCTCCATCAGTCGGTATCCCGAGAGCGACGGGTTGGCCGCTCTTAATCGCTAACTGACGCGAAGCTTCGAACTCTTCCTTGACAGCCGTAGCGAGCCCCAATGTACTTCCTTTATCGGCGGCCGGACTCAACGCCGATAAGGAAAGATAGGCCACGAGAACGACAAGGCCCATCACGAAGCAGATCTCAATGAGAGTCAGTCCTCTTTTTTCCGATAGCAGTTGTCTTCGCATCATTCCCTCCGTCCGCAGTCTATAGGCTGCCGCGATCTTCCATCCTGATAATGTTCCAATTTTTAACGTCCAATTCAAAGTATATCACTCGCTCCGCCATAATCTCACCCACTCGAGCATCGGCGAGTTTGCCCACGCAAGTGATGGGATAGATACTTTGCGGTTCATAGACCGTGCTCTCGAAGGTCGGGTCGCTCGGGTCGGGATTGACAGTGGTGTCTCGAGTGATAGACTCCCAGCGCATGTCGATCTGCACGACGTAGTTACCGATGTAGTTACCGTCGATGTCGTAGACGTCTTCGCTGTAGGAGAAGAACTCCTGGGTCTGGCTTACCTGGGGGAAAAGAATGTCTTTCCCCAGCTTCGTCCTCACATCCTCAAACCCCGCGAGCGCAAGAGCCCTTGCTTGTATGGAAAGCGCCTGGGCGCGGGCGGCTCTCATTCTCGCGGATTGAGCCGACATGAGTCCCAAGCCGAGAGTCAAAAGCAAGGTAAAAAGCAGCAAGGCCGCGACCAGAAGCGAACCTTTGTGGAAATGGCGAGCTATCATTTGGGAGCCCCCGGACAGTAAACCGTCGCCGTGAAAGTCTGGATCTTCTTCTGCTCAATAATCGCAAGCTCTACCTGATAAGTTCGATCTGTGCCACCCACGGCCGTGACTTGAAAAGTGTTGACATTGGTAGCCACGATGGTCGCGGGATCGCCGGTCACCTGACGCTGAAGATTCTGGCCACTCGTACTATACGTCACCGTCACCAACTCTCCGCCCGGATAGATCCGGGGCCACGTGTGCGAAACAGGTGCCGGGGGCACAGCGGGCGGGGGTGGCGGCGGCTCCTGGGGAGGCGGCGGCGGAACGATGCCGATAGCGATAGGTGAGCTGGGTCTCACCTTTCGAAAACTGGTCGACCCTCCTTCACTCGGCTTGGATATCGCCTCCCTCATCTCACTGCACAAGCGTTCGCATCCAAGGGTGGCACTCTGGATAGACTCCGACTTTCGCTGTAAGAAATTGAGCGTGCGGACGGTCCGCTGAGTGAGCAGGGCGACTGTGTAGAGAATGGCGGAGGTCAAAGCCAGCACGACCATCACTTCTATCAAACTGAATCCTCTGAGACGCTTCATGGCAGATTGATGGGGTTCGAGTAACCCACGATCTCCCTCCCTCTGTAGTGAACCTTGGCGGCAAGAATAATACGACTTCCAGGTGTCGAATTGGGGTCGCGTCTCAGCTCTATCTGACTCCCCTTGGCGTCCAACGGGCGAATTACAGCGGCACCGGTGCTCTCCGGCTCAATCGACCAGAGCACCGTCACGTCCGGAATCGGTTGACCGCTCGGCAGTCGAACCTCGACATCATAGGTGGCGGTGGCGGCCCCGAGGTTCGCGGGTCCGCTCACGACGACCGGGGAAGGGTCGTAGTCTGAGTCGGGGGCAAGGGCTGGAGCGATAGGATCCCCCAGCAGGGAGACAACCTTAAACTCTCGCCCGTTTCCAGTTCCGTAACGAACTGTCACTTCGACCAGTCGCGCACTTCCATCCATGTGCCTGGTGTAGGGATAGCTTTGCCAGGTGGAGTTCCGCTGTTGATTCCTACCGGCCGGAGCCTCCGCGAAGAGCTGGCTGGCCGGACTATGAAGCCCGTCCGGTATGGGGGCTCTGCCCGTGGCAGCTCTGGGCTGCGTGTTGATGGGTAGGCGAGTTCGTACGTCGATCAGAAAACCCGGGCTTTCGGGATAAGAGTCGCCGGTCACCTCGACGGTGCCCCAACTCAGGTTGTCGAATCCCGTAGCTACGCACTCTCGATCGATCCAGCCGCGAAGCTCTTCAAGCCGACGTTCGGCCACCATGGCGGCCAATCGGTCGTTAATACTACTAGTGCTCTGTCACACAAGAATATTCGGGCTGAGGCCGCTTGAGAGCGGCCGTGGGCTCACCGCTTTTTCCTCACGTGCGCCCGGCACGCCGCAGAAAAATCGGCGACCCC
>Ga0208701_100174_pt1 | contig 30986 bp, 27 predicted proteins | sample DeeseametaMP1482_FD_184188 | JGI IMG/M metagenome (GOLD analysis project Ga0208701, IMG submission 184188) | Marine microbial communities from the Deep Pacific Ocean - MP1482 (SPAdes) | ecosystem: Environmental > Aquatic > Marine > Oceanic | place: South of Fiji, South Pacific Ocean | collected... | reverse complement strand
CAAGCCGATCGACCCTGCCGATCTAGGACTTGGAAACTGACGCGCTCTCGACCCGGAAGGTTATTCCTACACGGGCCCTAAGTTGTCCGACGTGCGTTGGTTGGACCTACTTCACGCTCGCTATCACAACGACGGACTCTTCTTTAGCGACGGTTTCGGTGCTGACGCTATTCTCGAAGAGTCCCTGGTCCAGCGGCCACTACCCGCCCCGGCAAGCTCACCCCATCTGAAAGCCGGAGAAACCGAACGCATCCTCCGCTTCTCTTCCCCTCGAATCGACGACCTGCCGGAGGCCTCCAAATACGCCGAGGCGTTGGTCGTCATGCCTACCAACTGGACTCGCGGCACTCCAGTCTGTGTGCAGCTCGCCGCCACCGGAGACGAAGGTTTCATGGCTCGTCGCACCCTGGTAGCCGAACCGTTGAAAGAGCTCGGAATCGGCTCTATCATACTGGAGAATCCCTATTACGGCTGTCGCCGTCCCAAAGACCAGGACCGCAGCTACCTGCGCAAGGTGAGCGATCTCTGGGCCATGGGCCTGGCCGTCGTGTCGGAAACTCGAGCCTTGCTGGAATGGCTCCGAGAACAAGAGTTTCGCACCCTGGGAGTCTGTGGGGTCAGCATGGGAGGCGCCATGGTGAGCCAGGCCGCCGCTCTCACGCCTTATCCCCTGGCCGTCTGTGCCTGCATCGCGCCGCACTGCGCCACTCCGGTTTTCTTGGAGGGTGTGCTCTCAAAATACGTCGACTGGGACGCCCTCGGAGCGGACGGTCGAGAGCGTCTGGGGAAGCAGCTCGATGGTTCCGATCTCCGCCTCTTTCCCCTACCCCCGAGGCCGGACTGCGCGATCTGGCTGGGCGCCAAGAGCGACGCCTACGTGGACCCCACCTCCTCGATGTTGACCGCCGAGGCCTGGCCCGGCTCGAAAATGAAATGGTTGAAGGCAGGCCACGTCAGCACCACGATTTTCCACCGAACCGAATACATTCGCGGCATCCAAGATGGATTTCGCCGCCTCACCCGACCCTCCCAAGAAGTGGGTGTCTGGTTGCCTTAGGAAATGTGGGCCTCGAAGACCAGCTCTCGGCCCACTTCACGAGGTACGATCTTGAGCTGAATCGGCACGCCGTGACCTTCCGCGTGGAGCGCTTCAATCTCCACCACAAAACCCACACAATGTGGCTCTCTGGTTTCCACGTAGCGACGTAGGCCCATTTCATGGTAGGGACGCATCGGAGCGGGCACGATCAGGTCGCCGAGGGAGCTTCCGACCGCCTTCTCGGCAGAATAGCCAAACAGCGTTTCAGCCCTCTCGGTCCACTCTTGCACGATACCCTGACTATCCATTGTCACTGTTTTCACCATGGTCAGTCTCAATTCCAACGAGGAGGCTGTCATCCCCCCCTGAATGATCGCCTTTATGGATGCGGAAAGCTACCTCTATTGGCTGAAACGAACGGATTTGGAAACGGCCCGAATCAGTGATCTTACCGAAGCCGTGGAAGGGGTCGTCGCGGCTCTCCGGGCGGAGGTGAAGGAGGCCCCTGAGTCGCACGCGGCTGATATGCTCTCCTCATTGGAGTCGATATTGGAGCAGCTCCACCAGGGAAATCTTCCCATCCGCGCTCTCCAAGATTTCCGGGTCGAATTCGACAACGACCCGGAGACTTATGAGGCTCCTGAACAGGTCCTGGAAGAGGAATTGCGCGAGATCGCCGCGGGAATAGGCAAAGAGCGCTGGTGCACGGAAAGCTACGAGAAGCTGGAGAGCGCAGTCAACACTTTCCTGGACGGCGGTGAGGAAAACGACTTCTGGGATGTGGTGGACGGCCTCGCTTCTAGCATCGTTGCGGCCCACTCCGAGTACTGCAAGACTCAAATCCTGCCCAAAGAGGTGACTCTCGAGTCGAGGGTCGTGCACAAGCTACTCTGTGAGGGCATCGAAGACTGGAAAGCGGCGCTCGATTCCTTGCGGGAAGACGAGGAGCCCGATTGGGAATGGCTGATGCAAACCACGGAACACGGCAATCGGCTGCTGGTGGCCGTCCAGATCTTCGAAGAGCGGGTCCGAAACGCTCTCTCCTAGGATCCTTAGTCTTCTAGGACTTCTACTTCGGCTCGACTCATCAGATACTCGACGGCCGTTTGGTAGAGACCTGAAAAAGCCACTGTCTGAGCCTGGACAGGATCTCTTGCCACCGCCTCTCGTGCTTCTTCCGTACTAACTCCGACCCCCTCGGCTGCCGTCTCCAGCAAATCCCTCACAACCTCGGGCGAGGGAGCCAAATTCTGCTCGGAAATCAGTGCTCCCAAGACCAGACCGACCTTGATACGATGCGCTGCCTGAGCCCGCAGCTCCGGGTCGTCTAGAAAGCGGTTGAGCGACTGTTCCACCAGCTCTTTGGAGAAATCGCGCCCCTGAAGCACCAAAGCTTCGGTCTGCTGCCAGAGCTGACGCAGCTCTTCATCCACGGCGGCAGCCGGAACCTCTTCGGTCACCCGATCAGCCACCGCGTCCAGGACTGTCTGAGACGCTAAAACAAGAAGTTCGCGGCCCTGTTCCTCATCGATTTCGGCGGCGATCGCCTCCATGGCCTTGTCGATATCCTCGCCCAGCCCGGCCGCCTGTAGCGCTGCCGAATCATCCAGTTCGGGCTGTGCCACTTCAAAGACCCGTCGAACCTCCACGTAGAAGGTGGCCGTCCGGCCCGCGAGGTCTGCTGCGGGGTAATCGTCCGGCAGCGTCAATTCAAAGGTCCCGGCCGTGAATGTCGGTATCTTGAGCAACTCTTCCACGAACCCGGGTAAGTGCACAAACTCTCGCATCTCAAGACGCGCCCCGTGCCTTACACCTCCGGAGACCACTCGTCCGTCCGCCACGGTCACGATGTCACACTCCACCTCGTCTCCCAGACAGATCGCCTCCCCCGGCTTTCGCTCTCTGTGAGGGGCCTCGGCACGCAGTTTTTGGTGGAGCCGTTCAATCAACTCGTCGGCGGTGGGCAGCCGCGGGCCGGCAACCTGCACCTTAAGCCCCTCCAGGGAGGGCAGCTCTATCCGCGGTAGCTTATAAGCCTCGCGACGTGAAACCTCCGCCATTAGAAAAAGGAGCCGATGAAGGAGCTCACGGTGGACACGGCCGCCCCTACCTGGCTCACGACCGGGATATTCGTGGCTGCCACGATGGAACCGGCAGCGGTGATCACACTGGTTACCTTTTTGCCGGTACTAGCTTTGGGGTCAGCCAGGGTTGCTACGGCAGTGGCCGTATCCAGTCCCGCAATGGCCACGTTCAGACCGGGCACGAAGCGACCGGCGGCCTTGGCACCGGTTTTCAGTGCCCCCTTGGCGACAGCTTTACCGGCTGCCTTGGCGGCTGCTTCACCGCCTTCTCGTAGGAGTTTCTTGGCTGCGGTACGACCCACAGCTCCGGCGCCCTTGGCCAGAGTCCCGCCGCCTTTAGCAGCAGCCGTCGCAGCGGCAGTGACTCCTCGACGGGCCGCTTTCTCGGTAGCTTCGGCAAGAGCTTGCTTGGCCGCTGTCTTGGCAGCCGCTTGCACCACCGCTTTCGAAGCGCCGGGAGCCGCCTGCTTGAAAGCCTCGGTCCCTGCTCGCCGAGCCAGGTGACCGGCCACTCCTTTCGCACCGAGGCTATAGCTCTCAAGACCGTGTTTGACCAGGCGGGTCCCGGTGGAGAGGGCGGTTGTCGAGTCGCCGGAGGCGCGGGCGATGTCGCCACCTTCGCCGGACTCCCATGCTTTCTGGATCGAGCCGATCGCTTTGGAAATCCCGCCGGGTAGAGCGATAGCCGAGCCGGCTAGGCCGGCAACCGAGCCGAGCCCTCGCGCACCCCGCCCAAGTCGACTGGACGCCCGAGTGAGAGCTTTGAGAATAGCGTTGCCCGAAGAGGCTCCTTTGAAAGTCTCCCATGCTCCCAACTCACGCTCCTCTCCCCCCGAAGCCGAACTTGGATTGGTAATCTGTAGAGCCGTTTGAGACTGGAGTTGGAGCAAAGGCGCTGCCTGGAGAACGTTAGAGGGAGGCACCGGCCCCGTCATCAGTTGAGAGACTGGTCCTGGGGCCAGCCCCGGACTGCTCGGAGACCCCGCCAAAGTGGGGGATTGAGGTAACCCTGCAAGACCTGGCGTTCGACCCGTCGGGTAGCATTGGTGATTCGGATTGAATCGAATTTCACTCATCGGAGATCTCCTGGGACCGTTCTTACTCCTATGGTACCTCCGATTGGCGAAAAGTTAAGGGGTTTGTAACAATTCATTTCGACTCGTTTTCACTCTTGAGTCGCCGGACAAACATCGCTTTGAGATGGTCAACGAGCGAAAGAAGTCGTCAGGAAGAGTGACGGAGCAAATCGCTGACCAAAAGAAGAAGCTCTTCTCGCAAATAGGGCTTTTGTAAGACCGGGACCCCCTCCAGGAGCTCACTCCCGCCGATACTCGAACCGTCGTTGTAGCCGGTCACGATCAGCGCCTTTGTTGCCGGGTCTTTTTTCCTGAGAGTCCTGATCAATTCGGCACCTCCCATCCGCGGCATGGAAAGATCGGTGAGAATCAGGTCAATTGCCTCGGACGCGTGGTTGTACAAAGACAGAGCTTCCAAGCCATCCTCGGCCGTCATCACTCGATAGCCCGCCCTTGTCAGTTCTCTTGTCATCAGGCTTCTGACCAGCTCGTTATCTTCCACCACCAGAATGAGCTCTTCCTTGCCTTTGGGCAGGGGACGTGGCGTAGAATCAGCTGAAATCGAATCGACCTCGGGAGATTCCACCGATAAGGGGAAAAAGACCGAAACGGTCGTTCCGTATCCCGGCTTGCTATCCAAAGTCACAAAACCGCGATGCCGTTTGGCAATACCGTAGACCGTCGACAAGCCCAGACCCGAACCCTTGCCCTCCACCTTTGTCGAGTAAAAAGGCTCAAAAGCGCGCTCCACACAATCCCGGCTCATGCCGCAGCCGTCGTCACTGACCTGTATCCGACAGAACTCGCCGGCCGTCACTTCGTGGCAGTTCAGAAGACCTTCGTCTGCGAGACTCAGCACATCGACACGCACTGTGATCGACCCGCCTACACTGCCTAGAGCATCGCGCGAGTTAATGATCAGATTTACCAAGACCTGATCCAACATACCCTTGTCGATCATCACCAGCTTCAATTCCGGGGCCGGCTCGAAGCGAACTTGTATGTGGTCCCCGACCAAACGATGTAACATCGCGATGGTCTGAGGAACGGTCTCCCCGAGATTGAGCCATTCGGGGTTGTGGGCTTGATGACGGCTGAAAACCAGGAGTTGTTTGACCAGTGAACTGGCCTTTTCCGCAGCGGTCTTAGCGTTCTTGAGATCGCCACCTATCTCACTGTCAGGCTCCACTTCCAGCAGTCCCAACTCCAGGCTTCCGAGAACAACGTGAAGGAGATTATTAAAGTCGTGAGCGACCCCTCCGGTCAGACGCCCGACTGCCTCCATCTTCTGAGCTTGATGATACTTCCGGCGAAGCTCGTTTCGCTCGGTGACATCCACTGACACACCCGTGTAGAGATCCCGTCCGCGCCAATCCTGAAAGCGACGGCAATACATCTCAACATCGAACTCGCTACCATCCTTTCGTCGAGCTTTAAACTGCAATTCGGCGATGTCTCGTTCTTTCAGCTCGGCAATGATTCGACCCGGTACGGAGGGGTCGACACAATGGCTCTGTGGAGATGTATCGAGAACTTCATCGATACTGTCGAATCCCCACATATCTAGATAGGCCTGGTTAACGTAGAGAAGTTTTCCATCCGCGCTGACGATATCAAAACCGTGTGCCATAGACTCGAGCGCCATACTCTTCAGGTTTAGCTCACGTCTAGTCCTGAAAAGATCGGTCACGTCGCGAATCGTCCCCTCTAGTCCGATCCGGTTGCCTTTCTCGTCCACTCGAGGCCAGCCTTTAGTGAGCACGATACGCCCGGCTCCGGAGGGAGTGCGAGTCCGCAAGGTCGCCTCGAAAGAATCTCCTTCCTTCAACGCCTCCCGCACCAACTCTTGAAGATACTTGAAGTCATCCGGCTCGTAAAGTAGATGCTGTTCAGCGAAGGGTGGGGCACCCGCGTCTTTGTCTCTTTCGAAGAGTTCAAAAAGAGAGTCCGACCAATCGACCTGGTCTCGCGTCGAATCCCAAGCCCAGGAGCCAAGCTGGGCTATCTTCTCCAAGCGAGCCTTCTCGGCGCTGAGCACGCTCAATCGCCGTTGCGTCTCTCGGACCTCGAAGGCCGCGTGTATCCGATAAGCCACTTCGTGGAAAAACTTCTCCAGGTCCACCGACTCGGCGTCTCTCGCCTCGAAAGGAGCGTGTCCCTGAACAGTAAGCATCCAACGATCGCCAACCGGCGTAACGAACTTGCTCTCGATTGCACCGTCTTCACGTAGGCAGGCACTCACAACGACTCTCAGGCCGGCGGGCTCTAAAGACTGCCGGAAAACATCGTTGCAGCGTTTTACAATATCGTCCTCGGAGGTTAGGCTCTCATTTCTCAGCACTTCGCCGAGCCCAAGCAGGGCAACAAGGAACTTCTCCGTCATGATGACGCTACTTCTTCGATCACCCCTACCAACCTCTACGAAAGGATGCGGGTGCGCCGCGACGTATCAGGGGTAGCATGAAACTACTAATCCCTATATTTATAGCCGTCAGCCTCCTCTTATCCAGTCCGGTTTTGGCCCAGGAAAGGGTCTCCGGAATTGACGTGGAGGCCATGGACAAGACGGTACGTCCTCAAGACGACTTCTACCAATACGTTAACGGCGCCTGGATCAAGGCCACCGAAATGCCGGCCGACAAGTCTCGCTACAGTATGTTCAGCGTCCTCAACGACCGCACTCAGGAGCAGCTCCAAACAATTATCCAGGACGCCTCCAAGAAGGAGGCCGCCAAGGGGACGAATGAGCAGAAGCTCGGGGATATGTACAACAGTTTTCTGGATGTGGAGCGGATCGAGGAGCTAGGCTATCAGCCGATCAAAGGTTCGCTCAGCGAGATTGCCGGCATCTCCGACAAAGACGGTTTGGCCTCGCTTTTTGGACTACTGGAGCGAAACGGGATTTCCGGCCCCTTCGGTTTCTACGTCTATCCGGACGCCAAGAGTCCCGGGATTTACGGCCTTTGGATGTATCAATCCGGGCTCACGATGCCCGATCGAGACTACTACCTCAAGACGGAGGAGAAGTATCAAGACTACCGCGACGAATTCGTACAGTACGTCACCGACCTCCTGGCTCTGGTAGATTACCCGAACCCCGCCGAGGCGGCCCGGCGCGTCCTCGACCTGGAGACCGAAATCGCCACTCGTCACCTCACTCGAGTCGAGAGTCGTGATGCGGAAAAGAATTACAACAAAAGAAGTGCTCAGGAAGTGAAAGCGCTCATGGGCGACTTCCCCTGGGAATCCTACGCCGGGGCCTCCGGAATCGGCTCCGCCGACGAACTGATCGTCCGCAACTACGCCTACTTTGAAAGCTTCGGAGAACTCTTTGCCGAGACCGACTTGCAGACTTGGAAAGACTATCTCACTTTCCAAACCCTCGATCACTACGCCGAGGCCCTCTCCTCGGATTTCGAGAAGCGCCACTTCCAGTTTCACTCCACCACTCTAAACGGAGTCCCCGAAAACGAGCCGCGCTGGAAACGAGCAGTGACCTCTACCAGCGGTGTGCTGGGCGAGGTGCTGGGACAAGAGTACGTGAAGCACCACTTCTCGCCGGAAGCCAAGAAACGTATGGAGACGCTAGTCGCCAACCTCATGAACGCCTACGGGCAGAGCATTCAAGAATTGGAGTGGATGTCGGACGCTACCAAGGAAAAAGCTCTCGTCAAGCTGGCGGCATTCAAGCCCAAAATCGGCTATCCCGACAAATGGCGGGATTACTCCGGACTCACCATCGAAGCCGACGATCTGATCGGCAACTTCAACCGCTCGGCCCGCTTCGAGCACGAATACAACCTGAACAAAATCGGTCAGCCGGTCGATCCGGTCGACTGGGGGATGACACCCCAAACCGTCAACGCTTACTACAGCCCCACCAGAAATGAAATCGTCTTCCCCGCGGCCATTCTACAGCCTCCGTTCTTCAACATGGACGCCGACGACGCCGTGAACTACGGCGCTATCGGAGGAGTCATCGGACACGAGATCGGCCACGGCTTCGACGATCAGGGCTCCAAATACGACGGGAGCGGCAACCTCCGAAGCTGGTGGACCGAGGAAGACCGCAAGGCGTTCGACGCTTTGGGCAAGAGATTGGTCCAGCAGTACAACGCCTTTGAACCTCTAGAAGGCGAGCATGTCAACGGCGAACTGACTCTCGGGGAAAACATCGGCGACCTGGCCGGAATCACCATCGGCTATAAGGCTTACATGATGTCTTTAGAGGGCCAGGAGCCGCCCGTGATCGACGGATTCACCGGAGCGCAGAGACTCTTTCTCGGGTGGGCTCAAGTCTGGCGCGGAAAGATTCGGGAAGACGCTTTGCGAGCCAGGCTCCTGAGCGATCCCCACTCGCCCGCCGAGTACAGAGTGATAGGACCGCTGCGCAACGTGGACGCCTTCTATGAAGCGTTCGAAGTTGAGCCCGGCGACGAGATGTATCTCACGCCTGAAGATCGGGTGAAGATCTGGTAGGCGGTAACAATTTGTCTATCTCATTTAACAAAACAAAGCGCTCCGTCATATCTCTTTAACATTCTCCAGGTTCAGTCCACTCCCACGGACAGCTACAGTGTGAGTGTGATGGAGCAGAGCAACAACTACGACCCAAGACGAGTCCAGGTGAAGGTCAAGCAAACCGTGCCTCGCTCGGGCACCTGGCTTCACAGTTTCCAGGTGAGCAAAGCGACCGTCGGGGGCCCCGGCAACGGCTGCTTGCTAGCGGAATGCCGTGTCTCACCCAAGACACAAGCCAAGGACAAATTGCTCTGCGTCGTCAAATCCGTGCTGCTGACCGGCAGTGAAGACGAGCGACCCGGCTTCGGAAAGCGCAAGAGCTTCCTCAATTTCTAGGAGGCTGGACTTTCACCAAGAAGACCCTCACCAAGAGGTGATTATGAAGAGATTGCTCGTTTGCTTGGTGTTGTTGCTGTCGCTCCATTCTGTAGCTCAGGAAGGCACGCCGACCCCCGAAGCCACGGCCACTCCGGACGCTACTTCCACCCCGGCTGCATCGGTAGCCGGAGAAGATCCCGCCCACAACGAACTCAGGCTGTTGCGCCAGCATATGGAAGACGCCATGAACGCCCGGGACATCGATTCCATCCTGGAAGGAGTGGCAGACGACGTTGTCTTCACCACGATGAACGATGATGTCGTACGCGGCAAAGAGAACATTCGCGCCTATTTCGAAAAGATGATGAACGGCCCCGATGCCAGAGTCAAGGATGTGAAGACAAAGTTTGAAGTCGACGAACTGACCATTCTCTATGGAGAGCCGAACGGTACTCGCTTTGGCGTGGCTTACGGTCATTCCGAAGACGAATACACCCTGGCCGACGGCACCAAGTTTCAGGTCCAGCCGCGCTGGTCGGCCACTATGGTGAGAGACGACGAGAGTTGGAAGATCGTGAACTTTCACTACTCTGTGAACATGTTCGACAACCCGGTCGTGGACAAAGCGATGGGCAAGATCGCCATGATCGGCAGCGGAGCCCTCGTCCTCGGTTTGCTCATCGGCTTTTTCCTTGGACGACGCCGCGCTTAAGAACCGTGAGGCTGTGAAGGGTCCCGACTCGACAGACTTGCCCTGGCGAGTATCGAACGATCTGGCTTCATGGTATCTGGTGGCTTCCAGCTCCGAACTGCCAGAGGGACAAGTTCAATCCGCCCGGGTCGGTGAGAACGAGGTTGTCCTTTATCGGGCCGAAGGGAAGGTTCGCGCCCTGGACCCTTACTGCTCTCACATGGGCGCACGGCTTTGCCACGGCGGCGTGAAAAACGGTCTTCTCACCTGTCCTCTCCACGGTTGGCAGTACAAGGGAGACGGCTCGGTGGCGGGTGGTACCCAGCGCATCCGCAGTTGGCCGGTGGTAGAGCGGATGGGTGGAATTCTGGTCTTCAACGGCCGAGAGCCTCTCTTTGAGCCTCCCCCCGAGCAGTCTGAATACCATTGGAGTTCTACCTCGAGCAGCCTCCTCGACACTCCCTGGTTTGCTCTGACGGCCAACGCCTTCGACACTCATCACTACGAAGCCGTGCACCGCCGACGCTTAAAAGAACCGCCGACGATTACAGAGCCGGACCAATGGACCTTCAGCTGCTCCTACCTTTCCGAGGTTACCGGAAACGAAGTCAGCGACCGAATGATGCGTTGGCTGGCACCGGAAGGTATCAATGTCACCATGACTTGCTACGGGGGAGTTCTCTTCACCGTCAAATCGACTGTGGGCCGGCGCCAGGCCTCACTGATGGTGGGAATGGAGCCCCGAAAGGACCAGACCGTGCTTCGACTCCAAGTTGGAAGTCGAGGCAGGGGTCTGCAAGCGGTGTTGGCGCGCTATCTCTACACGTCTTTTTTGAAGAGCGACCTCAAACCTATGAGCGGAGTCCGCCTGCAGCCCTACACCGGGCTTGCCGTAGACGCGACCATCGAGCGCTTCGCTCGCTATCTGGAAGGTCTGCCGACTTCCCCGTGACCAGACCTAACCTGAAAAGACCGGGTGGTCTCAACCTCGCTCTTCTGCTCGCCCTGACGGTCATAAACTGCTCGATTCTATGGTACTGCAGCAACCATTCGGGGTGGTCTCTGGTGCCGGCCATTTTGGTCTTTTCCTACAGCAACCATACGATGTACGCGCTTCTCCACGAAGCGATCCACGGAGCTTTTCATCGCAACAACCGAATCAACGACTGGGCCGGTCGCTGGTGCTCGGGGTTCTTTCCCACCTCCTACCGTCTGCAGCGGTCGTTCCATCTCACCCACCACCGAAACAACCGCACCGAGTCGGAGCAGTGGGACTATCTGCGTCCCGGCGACAACCGTTTCTTAAAGCTAGCCCAGTGGTACGCCATTCTCACCGGCCTCTATTGGGTGTTCGTCCCGTTGGCTTCCTTGCTCTACCTCTTCTTTCCCGGCTTTCTGAAGCTCGCCGGTCTCAGAGAATCTCAATTAGCAAGCCAAACAGCCTCCAACGAGTACCTTGGCGCCCTGGACAAACTCGACGAGACGGGAGCCAGACTCGACGTTCTCTTTTCCATCGCCTTTCAGTCCATTCTCTTCCTGGCCCTCGACCTCACTCCCCAGGGCTGGGTCATGTGCTACGCCGCCTTCGCCTTCAACTGGTCGTCTCTGCAGTACGCCGACCACGCTTTCAGCCCGCTGGACGTGACCAACGGAGCCTGGAACCTAAGGACCCACCCTGTCGTCAGAGCCGTGCTGCTCAACTATCCCTTACACCGAGCGCACCACCAGCATCCCACGGCCTCCTGGGTCGAACTGCCCGAGCTGGTAGACCCCGAGGAGGAGCCTCAGCCCAGTTTCCTGGAGAACTGGCTTCGCATGTGGAGAGGCCCCGAGGAGCTGCCTTGAGGCAGTTGAGAGTCTCCCTCCTCTATCTTGTCTTGTTGAGCCTCTGGTTCTGCCTGCTGTACGGTACCAGCGACTGGTTGGCTGCCTCGGTTCCGTATCGTATTCCGATGAAGCAGCCCTCCTGGCCTTTCCGACCGGGATGGGCTCCGGTCTACCTCTCCCTCAACTTACTTCTGGTCGTAGCCTTTGTAGCAAGCAAGAGAAAAGCCGAACTCTTCACCTCTCTGACACTGCAAACACTCGCCGCCTGCCCCCTTTTCGTCGTCCTGCCACTGCAACCGATCGAGCTACCGAAGCGCCCCGACTCATGGTGGTTTACCGTGGCCGACACAGTCAATCTTCATCTCAACTATTTGCCTTCGCTCCACGTCGGGTTTGCCCTCACGGCGGCCTACTTCCTCGGTCGCCCCCTCACAGCTCTGTGGGCCGGGGCTATTGCGCTATCCACCGTATTCACGTATCAGCACTATCCGGTCGATGTCGTGGCCGGGGCTCTTTTGGCCGGAATCGCGATCTGGCTAGTTCAAGGTCGCGGCAGAGTTCTCGCCATCTGTCTCGGCGAACTGGTCCGCTGCACCGCACGGCACCGAAGATACGGCTTGATATCGGTCGCTCTTCTCGCCGCCCTTCTGCTCCATCCGCGTGCCGGACGGCGAGCGCTCTTGGGATTCTGTTACTTGCAGCGCGTCGACGATCTGCTCGATGGACATCTTGCTTGCGACGGCGAACCCGAAGACCTCGCCCGAGAGCAAGTCAAAAAATGGCGGGGAAGCTCGTTCGAGAGCGACGACCTTGATCTGATGGGCCGGAATCTCCAGAAAGCACTCCCCGAGACCGAGAAAATTGTCTCGATTATCGAAGAGATGATACTCGACCGCCGCCGAGTGCGAGAGAAGCGCCTGCTTTCCGAGCAAGAGTTGAAAGAACACCTCGAGCGGACTTTCGCCCTCTCTCTCGACCTGATGTTGGCCGCATCCGAGGCCGAGATCACCAGTGCCGACGCGCCCGCCCTCACCTCTCTTCTCGGATGGTGTTCGGTGGTGAGAGACCTGGAGGAAGACCTCTCCTTGGGCTTAGTCAATGTACCGAAGGAGGTTGTCCGCTCCGGTACGGTCGAGCAGTGGTTCAAAAGCGAACTCCATCTTGCGAAAATGACCTATTCCAAAGCAGATGAACAGCTTCACGAACTGGAGGGCAAGTCTGGTCTCCGGCTACTGACTCTCTTCCATCGTTCGGTGCAAAAGTATCTGAAAAAACACAGCCCGAATCGGGCGGCCCAACTCGTTAGTCGCTCAAGCCGGCCCTAAGAAGGTCAAGACAGTCCTGCTTCCCCATATCTCGAGCCATATCCAGAGGACTCTTAGCCTCTCCCTCATCCATCCCGTCCGGGTCCCAATCCGTCTCGATCATATCAGCCCGGATATCGGCTGGAACCGCCGCCAGAATCAGCTTCAAGATCTCCTGAGATTGATGGGAGTTGCGAAGAGCTGATTTCAACTCGTTATTGGTGGACCATTCGAGTTCGCTGACCTGCGCGCCCTTATCCAAGAGGTGCTTCACGATTTCCGGGGTGCCTCGCTCGCAAGCATACATCAAGAGCGTATGGTCGGCGAAGATCTGAAGACCGGTCAGGTCGTCACCGTTCTCCTCTTGCAGAAGACTCTCCGTCCGGGCCAGATCTCTCTGCTCCACGGCCAACTGAAGCTCGCTTATCTCATCGTCGTTCAACATTCGAAACCGGTTCCGTGCGCGTTTGAACGCTCCTTTCCGAGAGGCATTCTGCTCTCTGTAACTAAGCTTAGAGAACATAACTTTCTAGGAGTGGACTATGAAATTCAAAGGATGGTTGTCTGCGTTTTTGATCACCGGAGCCTTGATGGCTTCGGCCGGTGCCGACGTCTACGTCAAGAACAAACTTTTCGAAGGTCAGGTCTCCGGCTCCGGTTCGTCGACCCTGGTCGACGCCAAGGCTATGCTGGAGGCCCTGGGGGTGGACGGTTTCAATCTGCAAGGGAACACCCTCGTGGTCAACGAGCAAACCCTCACCCTCGACGGAGGCCTGGTCTCGCTGAAAGCCCTTTCCGAAGCCATCGGAGCGAAAGTTCTCATCAACTCCGAGCTTGGAACGATCGACGTCTATCAGGATACCGGCAAACAAGTGGCCGCCGAGCCGAGCGCTTCCCTCTCCAGTTCGGCTCCCGGTGAAGTGAAAGGCTACACCCCGGCCGCTATGCAGAAAGGCGTCTGGCTGACTGACTGGGAGGCCGCCAAGGCTCAGGCTCAGCGTTCCAACAAGCCGATCCTCATCAACTTTACGGGAAGCGACTGGTGCGGTTGGTGCATTCGCCTGAAAGAGGAAGTCTTTAGCCAGGACGCTTTCAAGAACTGGGCCGCCCAGAAGGTGGTCCTCTTCGAAGCCGACTTTCCCAAGAGGAAAGCGTTGCCTCCCAACCTCCAAGCCCAAAACCAGCAACTGGCCCAGCAATTCCAAATATCCGGCTACCCGTCCATCATTTTTTCCGACGGCAACGGGAAGCAGTTGGGTCCGCGTTATGGATATCAGGAGGGCGGACCCGAGGCCTGGATCAAAGGCGCGGAACAGTGTATGGGACGCTAAGCGAATCACGATCCGTTGGCAGAGGCACCGGCCATCCATCTCCCCATGATGTCTTCAATCTGTTTCGACTCGGAAAGAGTGAGCAGGGCTACATTGACTTCGTGAAGGTGTTCGGAGTCGATCTGTAAGGCAAATCCGTAGTTCTGAGTATCGAAGGTCGACTTGGACAAGAGGTAGTCGTTCTCCGGATGCTTCTGCACGTAGTATTGGAGGGCGGGATGGTCGAACACAACAGCCTCGACTCGATCATTTACGAGATGGTCTATGGCCGTATCGAGATCCTGACTAACGATGTCGGTGGCACCAAACTGTCGGGCTGCCCCTGCCCCGGTCGTGCCGGCGACCACTCCCACCCTTTTTCCTCGCAAATCTTCAGGGCCGGCGATGGCAACGGTATCTAAATTGGAAAGAGTCAGCGCGGTAGCGATCCCGGCGGTGAGAGTCGAGTAGGAAATGGTGGCTATCAGCATCCAAGCTGCCGTCACGATTCGACCCGACAACGACTTCGGACACTTGTCCCCGTACCCCACCGTAGTCATGGTAACGATGGCAAACCACATACCGTGGCCTAATCCGGAGGCTCCCTCCGGAAACTCTTGCTTGTTGTTCCTTCTCTCCGTCAACCAAACCAGGGCTCCCACGAGAAGAAGTAATCCGGTCAGAAAAATCATCCCGTACAGAAACGCCCCGCTCAAAAACTTTTTGGCGTGGGCCAACATACCCACATCCATACTGCGGCTCAGGATTCCCAAGCCCGAACTGTAGTAAGGCTGGGTAAAATCGACCCTGGTTGCGCGATCGGAAGTGATGCTGATCGGACCGACGGCCACGTCCAACTCGCCTGCGTTCACGGCGTTCAGGGCTGCCTCCACGGAATCGTACTTAACCGGCTCAAACTCGTAGCCTTCGATCTCGGCCACGGCCTCCCAAATCTGAACGCTGACGCCGTCGATCACTTTGCCGTTCTGCATCACAAAAGGCTCCGAACCGGCAACACCCACCCTCAGGGTTTCCGCCCAACCGGAAGTCAGGAGTGTGAAAAAGAAGATAGTTAATAGGAGAGGTCTCAACTGGTTCATGGCTTCTGCTTTAGAGACCGGACCGCAAATCCTGGTCCTACACGGAGTCTTCTTCTCTCACCGCGAAATACTCCCGGCACCACTCGTGCAGAGCAGGCTTGTCGGAAGCCCAGACGAGGGGCCCCTCCGGAGAAACGGCCAGGTCTTCCTCCGGGTCGAAGTCGTGCTCTATCAATACCTCTAGCCGGCCGTGATAGAGACGGTTCTTCTTGTAGCCGTGCCAGAGGTGAAACAAAGTACCGTCCACAAACGTCACGCTACCCTGCACGCTTTCGTAAAACTCGTTGGCCCACGTCTTCAAGTGCTGCTGCGCGGCCGGGCTGAGACGGTCGGTCTTGAGATACTTCTCTCCTCCGAACATTGCCTGGGCGATATTCAGGTCCGCGTTCCCTAGTACGTTGGCCCTATAGAATCCGTGCTTCTCTAAAACACGGCGGCGCGCCGCCCAACCATAGCCGCTGTGTCCGTGAGCCAGATAGCTCGAAAGGCAGGTTGGGCCTTTGGCGCTCACGCCGTAGCCGATACCATGCAGCACTTCGTGTTCGGCACTTCCCAGGGGAAGCTCCGCGATATCGCAACTCGTCTCTCCGGGCATCAAGCGTACCGAGAGAAAGAACGGCTGAACCACAACGTACTGGGTGAGAAGTTGGGCGGTTTGCTCGGCCCAGTCATCGTTATCAAAAAGAACGTCCGCATCCAACCAACAAACCTTGTCGCAACTCGCGGGCAGTCTCTTCAAACCTACGTTCAGCAGCTGCTCTTTCTGCCACAGCACATCCCCGCCCCGGATCTGGATGAGCAACTCGGCATCCTCCTCACCGAGCTCGAACGGTTTGTCCTCAAAAGCAAGCTCCACCACACAAAGCGGCAGCTTAAGTTGCTCGCGAAAAAGCTTGAAGTTATTCCGCTTCGACTCATAGTCCTCGGGATTGAAGTAGGTGGTCAACGCCCACATTTCTCCCGGGAGTTTCTCTTCAAAAATCGGCGGTGGGCAAGGAGAGGTCGCTCTCAGCGCCTGCTCTCTCACGATACGGTTGATCTTTCCTCGATCCAGACGAGGAAAGCTCTCCAGGTATTCTTCGGGATCGCTATCGAACTTTATCTGCAGAGCCCTTCGTCGTTCAGCGGAGCTTCGGCGCAGCTCTTTCTCCTCGGGAGATTGCGGCCTGAAGAGCCAACTCCCGTGTTGCTCTACCGTCGGTATGTCGGGCAGAAAGTAACGGAGCCGTCTGGAGAACTCGAATCCTTCGTCCCCGTCACAAAAGAGCTCCGGATGAAGCCCTCCGAGAGCGAGAAACAGCTCCCGCTTAACTAAAAACGCTCCCTTGCCGAACTGCTTTCCAAGCGGCTCCGACTCCAGAGAGAGGGTGGTCCCACTCTCCTCGTTCGATTCTTCCTGAGAGAGTCTTCGATAGGTCTCATAAGGCTTGAGAGCGGGATAGAGACAGGCTTTCACCTCTTCAACGATCATCTCAAAGGGCAGAAGCAGGTCCGGATAATGAATCCATAGCCACTCCTGGTCGGCAAGCCATGCGGCGTGCCAAGCGTCTTCGGCCCGTCCGGAAAGCACCTCGATGTGCCTCACTCCGGCTTGCCGAAGCCTCTTGGTGACCCGCTCCAAGTTTCTCTGAGCCACCGGGTCGTCAGCCACTCTAGGGATCAATACGGCGATCAAGAGGCGTCTGCAAGCTCCATTCCAGCCTCTTCGGCGGACATGGCGGCTTCCACCGCGGCGGCTTCGATAGCGGCCGCCTCTTCTGCGGCGGCAATCTCCGATGCGACGAAGGCTCCCATAGCGACTCCGGCCGCTACATCACCCGCGTCGACGTCTCCGCCGTCGCCTTCGAGAGGCTCTTCGTCCGGCACGGTATCTCCCACGATCTCTTCTTGACGAGCCTGCTTGTCCAGTTGTTTGAACTCGGAATAGTCTGCTTTCTCCAAATTGTGATCTCTGCGGTGCTCGTAGATATCCGGTATAACGACACCGGAGAAGCCTTCGTAAGGCATGGAGTCGTCGTAAGAATAGGCGAAAACGTCGTAGGGCAAGAAGTAGTCGTCACTATCGTCGTAATAGGAGTAGTAGTACTCGTAGCTATCGTAGTCTTCGTAGTCGCCGACCCCTCGACGCATCTTACGACTCCAGCGCAGTTGCTTCTCCGTGCTTCGCTTCTTCATGGCCGGTACCGTCACGAGCCACTTTGTCTTATCTCCGGTGAGGCGGTCCCACGGCTTGCGCTCCCACAAACGCTGCACGCGCTCAATCTTACCGGCTCGAGTCTGCCGATCCCGAGCTTCTCTTGCCAGGAACTCCTGTAGGCACCCAAGATACTTCATCTTGGCTTGCAGAGCGTGGAGCTTGCTGGTCAACGGAACATGATCGCCGGGCATAGCGCGAAGCCGAGTCGGGTCCCCGTACGGGAGAACGTCGACCAGCATACTCTGGAGCTCTGCCGTCAATCGTTGTTCGAAATGGTGGATCCATCGATAGAGGTCTTCATACTCGGCCTTCAAGGCCTCCAGCGCTTGCTTGCGAACCTGCAGCTTCTCAGTTTGCTCTACCGCGAAAGCCAAATTCTCCACGCTTTTTTTGAACGTCAGATAAAGCGAATCCCAATCGGCCGCGCCAAACTGTTTCACCAGCTTCTTTTTCGCTCTCTGTTCGCGAGTCTCCGCGAAGGTGACGGCTCTCAAGAATCCTTGGAGCATCGATACACCCTCTTCTTTTTGAGCCTCCCGCTGCACCACCCATTGAAAGTCGTCGCTCAGGAAAGGCTCGTTTTCCCGGCGAGCATCGGTCTCGTAGCGACGTGCCTCGGCCAAGCCTCGGACCAACTTGCCGCTCTGCGGGTCCAGGAGCGTCTGCTGGTCTCGAAAATCCGGCTGCTGGGCAATCTGAGCCAGTCGATTTTGAAATTGAGGTATACGGTCAGTCCAGATCTGGCGTTGTGCCGTCAGCTGTGGCGTGTCCAGAGCCTGTGCTACAAACTGCACTCTCTGGGGATGGGCATCCGGCATCGCTTTCAGCGCCAACTCCTCCAGGGTGGACTTAAACTCGTTCTGAACCTCCACTACGGCCTGTGCCGTCTCGTCGGCTTGTTCCTGAAAAGCTTGCTGCTGTGCCCTATACTCCGAGACAGCCGCCCTGGCCGCATCGGCACCTTCCCCTTTTGTTCTCATCTGTTACCTCCCAATCGTGATACCGGCTTGCAGAAACTGCAATTCTCTCTGTCCCCACGGCTTCTTCTCTTGCCTGAGAGAGCCCAAAACCTCATCCGGATTAGGGCAATCCGGTTGCTCGTCCAAGTGCTGAGCCAGAAGCAAGAACGCTTGCCGCTGATAGGGCCGCTTGAAACCCTCGATTATCTCCCACATCAGCTCGGGCCAATCAGCAGAAGCTTCTCTCAAGATCTGCACTGTCGAGACCGCCTCGGTTCTGGCCTTCTCTTCGTGGCTCAGATCACCCGTGTTTCGATGACACCAGGCGCGAATGAACTCGGCCTGCAAATCCGGCTCCAGAGAGCCCAGTTCACCAGACCATCGGAGCAGAGAAGCCGCCGAAAACGGTTGGTGCCCTCGCCACGCGAGAACGGCACGTTCTGCGAGTTCTTCTCTGGCCTCGTTGTGGCATAAATGCTTCAACCAACGTCGAGCCGTTGTGGCGATGCTGGAGAAATTTCCGTCCGGCCAGTCCCGTTTCCAGAGCGCGGTTTGATAAAGTTTGGTCCTATTAACCGGCGAATGAGTGAGAGCGGAGTGGAGAGCCAGAATCTCCGCCGCCGCCGACCATCGTCCTTGAGCCGGCGGTCGCTGCACCAATGCGTCCAGGATGGTTCCCCTCACCTCTTCTTCGGTCAGGCGGTGAAGCAGTTGGCAAGCTTGAGCCGGTTCAAGCCGCTCTAAACTGAGGTGCCATCCTTGCTCCGCACCGAGAGCAATGCGCTCATCCTGGCGGTCCATCCCCTTCGGTTGGGCGAAGAAGACCGTCGGCACTCGAGCCGCCAGAAGCTCCTGGTAGGTGTTGTACCCGGCTGCCGAAAGAGCCGTATCCACGCCTTGAAAAAGCAGTCTAGAATTAGCGTCGGTCAGAGAGACGACGTTCCTTCGAAAGAGCAACTCTCCCTGATGGAGCGGTCCCCAACCTACCAGCACAAAGTTGTCGCTGTTCTCCGCTAGCTCTAACGCCGTTACTTTCAAAAATTCCCGGCTGTCGCTACCTCCTCCGCCGCTCAGGTAGATAAGGCGTTGCCCCGGCTGCACATCGAACCGCTCTCTCACTTCGGTCCGCGTCAACGACTCGTGAGGCTCGAAAAGATGCACCGGCCCCACAAACTTGCGCTTGGGAATGATTTCCTTGGAATGATCGTATCTCGCCGCCGCCTCGGGGTGGTCGGGCACCAACACCAGGTCGTAGAGAGCGACGTGCTTCTGATGCAATTCGGTGCGTGTCACCGACGGGTCTTTGTGCCTATCGACGTACACCATCCGCTGAACAAACGTCTTCAAAAACGATATCTCGCGGTAACTCCCCTGGGGCAGGGTATCCACGACCAGCACGTCCGGCTTGAAAGAAGCCATCAGATTTGTCACCAGGAGCTTGCTCTCGGCTTCAAACTCGTCCACTCCCATATTCACGGACCGAGCCACCGTCTTGGAGGGCAGCTTGTAAACCGGAAAATCCCACACAGCCTCGGAGGCTTCGCTGCTGGTCAGAAATCGGATATCCGCCTTCTGCTCCATGGCCCCTAAAAGCTCACGACAAGAGCGAGCAACGGCTAGCAGCCTGGTCAGATGCCCCAAGCCGGTGCCGTTAATGGCATAGAAAAGAAGACGAATGCGTTCCAAAGCTATTGGGCGGCGAAGGAGGACTGCCCGAAAAGTTCGGCTAGTCGGGCCGATGGGGGCGAAGGTTGAGCGTTCTCCATATCCTTGATCGTCTGCTCCAACAAAGCGGTATCGTCCGCACTCAGGTTGACAGCCGACATCAAGCGATCTAAGGCCGCTTCTTCGGCGGCATCGAACTCCAGATCCACGTGAGCCATCGCCGCGGCCCGCATGGCGATGAAAAAACGATCGGCATAGTTGTCCACTCTACCGATGAGGTCTTTCAGAGTGTGGTCTTTCGCCTCTTCCAAGACCTGGTCGATGGATTCTCCCTCAGGCAAGACTGGAGCCAAAAATCCGCGCTCTTCCTCTGTGACTTCACCATCGGATAAAGCCATTTTGGCCATGACCAGTGCAGCTATGCGTTTTCCGTTCATATCGCCCTCCGCAGGCCGGATTCTAGGAATAGGTACCGGGGCCTTCTCCGGTCGGACGGGAAAATCTCAGGGCTCGGGGACGTGGTCGTCAGGTGGCAGTGGAGGAGTTGCCGGCTGTTGCGGCCTCGGACGAAAGACCAGCGACCAGAGGAAGTGAGTTCGCAGAAGTCCGTCAAAAGCAGGATCTCCGTCCGTGATGGTCCCGCGATGAACGGGCATGACGCTCTGCGGTCCGGCGGCGGTCCATCCCGCGCGTTGATGGCAACCCATACAGTTGCTAACAGTCCCTTCCGCGAAGCCGGCCTCCAAGTAGGGATTGAAAGTGACGTTTGGACCGCCGTCCTCCGCCGCGGGGAGATCGGCGCTCAGAGTGGCCGCCATGCGGAAATTCTGAAAGGGGCCGGGGAAGGCAGGGCGATCCGGCTGAGGAGGTCCGTCATGCCACCAAAAGGTCGCCCAGACCCAGTTTTCCGTCTCCCGTGTGGTGATATGTACCGCCACCAGTGCCAGCGAGTCTTGCTCGGTGAGGGAACGTCCCCAGAAGCGCCTCACCATCTGCCCCATCACCCCTTCGTTCAGGCTTTCGACCGTTGCGGCGTCGCTCAGGCGTAGCGTATAGAAGCTCTGGAGGGGAACGATAGCAGCTTCACGGTTGGCGTCGGTCTGGTAACTCAGATCCTGGGGGTCGAAGAAACGTACCTGGGCCGTCCCGGACCGCTGGGAGGTTGGGTCGACGGCGACGACACGGGCGAAGGTGCCCCACTCGTTGCCGTCTCGCTCGTGGCTTTTGTACTCGTCTTGCTGTTCAGGTGTAAGCGGACCGAAGTAGCCGCTGTCGACCAACTTTCCAATGCCGGTACCCCATTCTCGGGGACGAGTGAGTTCGTCGTCCCACACCGGGAATGCGGTCAGTCCGTCATGTCGCACCGGAAACCAGACCGTCTTGACTGCGATGGCATCGCTGGGGAAGTCGGCCACGTTGGTCTGGCCCAGCCCTTGAAGAAACTGGAGCGTCTCTCGCCATTCGTAGTTTTGGGCGCGCACATGCGTACGGTAGGCCTGGTTATAAAAGTTAATCTCGGTGGGAGGGTCCCCGTTTCCGAAGTTGTCCTCGGGGCCGGTCAGGATAGTTGGAAGAAAGAGGCGCGGCGTGGCGATTGTTCCCTCCCCGAAAATTTCGGCGTTGGTGTACCAGGTCAGCATCGTCGGTAGGCCCGAGGGGGCCGTCGCGGTCATTGAGTCCCAAGCACTCCAAGCGTGCGAGCGTATCGCGGCTTCATCGCCCCGAATGAGGAAGTCGTCCAGGACACTTTCGGACTTCGGAAAGCCCGGGACGGACGGCGCTTCGACATACTCCACGTTCTGGCCGAGCCTGGCTTCGATGACGGGATCGTTCAAGGAGACAGAAGTCAACTGTGGCAAGTCGCCGCCGCCACATCCGAACATCCCCAGACAAACCCCCAGGATCGCTAACTTACGACTGAACATGACGGAATCTTCGTGGTGCTAGGATGGGGTCCTTGGCCGTGCAGAGACCGATTAGCCGGCCCTATCCAGCTTTGCTTAGGGCCCGGGCGGGAATTATCTGGACAGCCAGGGCGTCGAGGGGCTCGAATGGCAAGGAGATTTGAGTGACGGGTACCCATTTATGGGTGATCGGGCATTCATAAGCGAAAATCGACGTCGACATTCGAGATGACTCGGGGGCCTGGCTGTATAGATAATTTCTGCTCGGGTCCTTAGGATCTGATCCGGAATAACTTTCTGGTTTTGGGTTTCCAGGCGCCCCTGGGCCAAGGAGGATTGAGCGACTAGTATTCGAGCATACTTGAGCGAAATCCGACGCCGGACCAGGGGATGACTGGGCAGCCAAAAGCGGGAAGTTATTTCGGATCGGATCCTTAGTACTGGTTGTCGATGTAGACAGTCTGGCCCGGAGAATCCATCCGTACTTCGCGGTGGGTGGTCGATCCGTCTTCCCACTCGACCCAGACGTCGTAGTACTCGCCGACCTTGGCACCTTCGAACTTGCTCTCGTGCTTGTTGTGTTCGGCGATATTCTCGTTCCACTGACGGCTACGGTAGTTGTTGTCTTTGTGGATGGTAACTTTCTTGGCTTTGACACCGTCGCTTCGGCCACCGGCCACGACGTTCAGATCGCCCTTGCTGGCCGAGGTGCCTTTTCCGTCGGCGCCTTTAGCACCGGAACCGCCCTGAGCAGCTTCCAAAGCTTTGACGGCCATAATTTTTTCCAGAAGTTGATCGTAGATTTCTTGGTGACGCTGTAAGTAATCAGGGTCACTAGAGAGCGGGATGGAATTCCAATCCGGGCCCATCATTTGGGCTAACTTCCTGGGGTCGGGCATCAAACCAGGGTCGGCGGGGTAGCCACCCAGGGTGACGGTGTCCATCGGAAGGGACGGCAACGACGGTACGGTGACAGGAGTACCGGTGCGGGCCGAGGCGAGGCTTGCCAGCTGCGCTGTTTGGGCCTTTTGAAGGGTGGCCATTGAGTTCATCATCGCAGTGTCTAGGTTCATGACAGGTTGAGTATCTCAGAGCGACCCTAAAAAAATCTGAAAAAGTTGTTAACGACCCGCCACTTGAAGAAGAGACCGTTCAAACTGGGAGAAAATCGGAAGATATTTCTGGCTATGACTCATCAGACGAACCTCCACCAGGTCGAAAGCCCAAAGCAGCTGCTCGAAAGTGGCTTTCGGCATGCCCTCTAGCTCTCGTTGAAATTCGAGATAGTAGAGCAGGATACCGATCGACGAGGCGAGCTGTAGAAGCCGCGTGACCAGGGTCCCCCCGTGGATGAGCTGCTTTCCGATCAGAAGGCTCATGAAGTAGCGAGTGAGGGCCTCGCGATGCTCCGGCTCTTCGGGCCGGTGAAAAGCGAAGCCGGGGAGAGGAGCGTCCAACAGACGGGAATGGAAATCGTTCTCCTCCTCCAGCAGAGCTAATCCTCGAAATCCGGGCTCTTCGGAGTCCAGCACTTCGAACTCGGAAATAGTGTGGACCGTCACCAGACCGTAGAGAGAAAGCGCTTCTTGAAGGAGATCCTGGTTCTGAATCTCGGCTTGAGAATCGAAAGCTCCGCCGCTTTGCTCTACCAACCGCACAACGGCCAGCAGGAGAGCTTTCACCGGGTTTGACTCTTCCCAGCAGCTTGCGAGCTGCGTTTCTAGCTCAATATACTCTTCCCAGCCGATGGTGAAGGCTTCGGTGACTGGAACTCGGGTGTCCTCAGGCATAGGCTGCCGGACATCCTCTTTCAGGCTCTCTTCTACCGAAGGGATGTGCTCCTCTAGAGGCCGCCCCTGATTTCCGAGGACGGCCGGACAGGCAAAGGAAACCGAAAAGTATCGACCGCCCGGCGTATTGACGTTGAAAAAAGGAAAGAGTTGGCAGATCTGGGGCTTGGCTTTGAAGCCTAGCTCAGAGTGAATGGCGCACAGATCGTCTACCAGGAAAACGCACGAAGCGTCCTCGCGCCTACCGACCTGCCGCATCCCGTTCATGACCGGCAGAGGAGTGTAGCCTTCCTTCTGAACCTGCTGAAAACGACTGGTCAGTTGGATCCCCGGAATTCTTTCCGGCTTCACTTTGATCTTCCACGGCATCTTGCAGCCTTTGCCGCAGGAGAGGCAGTCGTAACGTTGCTCACTATAGGCGCGCGCAGGCTTCACCAGACCGCTGGGACTCCTAAAGCCGTCACGTCACTGGGAACATCCTTGACCACGCAGGCACCGGCCCCCACCACGCTCCGGTCTCCCACCTTGCGTTTCGGGATCACCGAAGAGTTGGTACCGAGCATCACCTCCCGGCCGATAGTTACCCCCCCGGTGACCATACTCGCCGGGCACAAGAACGAATAGTCGCCGACCGTGGAATCGTGACTGACGTTGCTGTACACACCGAGAATGACGTGTTTACCGATGGTGACATTGGTGCTCAGGATCACTCCGGGAAAGACCATCGTACCCGCTCCGATCCGGCATCGGTCGGAAATATGAGCCTTTGGAGAGATGGCCGTGGCCAGGGGGACTTCCCACTCCTTGAGTTGTTCTCCAAGCCGCTTTCTGACCGGAATACTTCCGATGGCGATGATCGCTTGCGCTCTCCCCGTCCTGAGCCACTCCGTGCCGCCCAACACAGGGAATCCATCGACTTCCTCACCGGTCCGAGCGGGGTCGTCTTCTAAAAAACCCAGCAGGCCCGGAGTCCCTCTCTCCCGCCGAGAGTGCTCCACGATCTCGGCCACCTCTCGGGCATGCCCTCCCGCTCCCACCAGCACTATCGGCAGATCGTCATCCACGCTCCTTGCTTCGGTCGCCGGAGAAGGTGGACCTTCGCTACCAACTAACTCTCCATCGTGCCGGTTTCCAAGATCAAGACCTGGCGGGAGCGCCTCCGTGAGCACCTCGTCAGAGAGCCGTCGCTGGTCAGCCTAACACTTCGTTGGTTCGGTTGGCTGGTGGCTCTGATCATCGTGCTTTTCAGGGCCGCACCTGAAATCAATCTGCAAGACGCCCCCTGGGTTCTGGCCGTCACTTTCGTTCAACTTGCTCTGATGAGCCTCTATCCGCCTTACATGCGAGATAGACTCCCTCCCGAATTTGGAAAGAAAGTTCCTCTGCTATGGCCCTTGGTCGACAGCCTCATCGCAGCCTGGTCGATCTATCAAACGGGTGGGTGGGACAGCCCTTTCTATCATTTCGGAGTGACCGTCGTGTTAGGGCCGTCTCTAAGGTTCGGCCTCTCCGGCGCGCTGGTCTCCTCGACCCTTTTTTCCGCCCTCTTTCTGCTCGTCATCAAGCTCACACAGTCCGGATTCTCGCCGGCTTATGCCGGAAGCCAGGCCGAACCGGATCTGGTCAGTAGCCCTTTGAACCCCTTGATGATCGCACTTTACGCGGCCTTTCTGGGAGAGGTCCTCAAGAAACTTCGACGGGAGATGAAACGGTCCAGTATCCTGGCCGCCGAAAACGAAAGAGCCCGCATGGCGAGAGACATCCACGACGGGGTCTCGCAGACGCTCTTTATGCTGGCCATGTCGCTGGAAACCGGACAGGTCCTGGCTCAAAAGGAAAACGCGGAAAAGACCAGGGAACACCTGGAAAAGATCACACCCGTCGCTCAGAAAGCTTTGCTGGAGTTGCGCAACGCCATGCACGACGTGGAGCCTCTGGCCGAGGGTCGCCAGACCTTGGAGCAAGCCGTGGAGCAACTGGCTCGTGACTATCGCTCGGCCACCAGCCTGAATATTGAGTTTTCAGTGAGCGAAGAGTTTGAGTGCCCGCCGGAGGTGGCCTCCGTGCTCTTTAGGATGACCCAGGAAGCGCTTTCCAACGCTTGCCAGCACTCTGGGGCCGGCCTCATACGGGTTGACCTCAAACCCGGGGAGTTGACCATCACCGACGACGGCCACGGCTTCGACCAGAATACGACAAAGCGAGGCCGAGGGCTCGGTAACCTCGAAAAGAGAGCCGCCGAAGCCCGAATCGAGTATAAACTGGAGACAGGCGAGGACGGCACGAATGTCAATTTGTGCTGGGGAAAGGAGTCGCGATGATCCGAGTAATGCTGGTGGACGACCACGAAATGGTTCGAGCGGGGCTGAGGACCGCTATCGAGTTGGAAGACGACATGGAAGTGGTCGCCGAAGCCGGAAGCGGCGAGGAGTGCCTGGAGACGCTGGCCGGAGTGGCGGTCGACGTGATTCTCATGGACGTGATGATGGACGGCTTGGGCGGAGTGGAGGCATGTCGACTGGTGAAAGAGCGGGGCACCACTCCCAGAGTCTTGATGCTGACTTCCTCGTCGGACGAACAGGCGGTACTGAGCTCGCTGGTAGCCGGAGCCAACGGCTACATGCTGAAGAACGTGGGTCGCGAAGAGTTGCTTCGCAGCATTCGCGCTACCAACGACGGCCAGACGACCCTTGATCAAAGAGTGGCGGCCACGGTCACCAACCAGCTGATGAATCTGGCTCGCGGTGAAAGCAACGAATTGAGCTCCCAACTGGAGGATAACCCGCTCTCCGAACGCGAGATGGAAGTGGTGGAACTCATCGCCCAGGGCAAAACCAATAAAGAGATCGCGGAAGCCCTGATCATCGCCGAGAAAACGGCCCGAAATCACGTCAGCCGAATCCTCACTAAACTGGGCCTCACCCGCCGCAGCCAGGCTGCCGCCTGGGCCATCAAGGCCGGTCTCTACGACGAAGAATGAGAAAAGGGTAACGACTCTACCGGTCAAACGGTAGGCGGATGAGCGAAGACCAGCGAGGGAGATTCGGCACTTTCACGGGTGTCTTCACGCCCAACATCCTGACCATTCTCGGACTGATCCTCTTTCTGAGGACGGGCTGGGTGGTAGGCCAGGCGGGCCTCTTCAAGTCGCTCCTTATCGTCATTCTTTCGGCCTTTATCACCTTTGTCACCGGCCTTTCACTCTCCGTCATCGCCACCAGCCTGAGAGTCGGCGCGGGCGGCACCTATTATGTGATTTCCCGAACCCTGGGCGCTGAGGCCGGAGGCTCGATCGGAATTCCTCTTTATCTCTCCCAGGCTGTTTCGGTGGCTTTCTACATTATCGGATTCACCGACGCTTTCGTGTCCGCCTACCCGCAGTTTGATGCCAAGATCGTGTCCACAATCGTGGCCTTGATTTTCGCGGTGATGGCCTGGGTGGGGGCCGATTTTGCCTTCAAGGTGCAAAACGCCATCTTGATAGTCCTGGCCGCCTCCATCGTCTCGTTCTTCAGCGGAGGGTGGTCCACCATCACCGACCCCATCCTGACTTCAGGATACACCGAGGGAAACAACTTCTGGACGGTCTTTGCGGTCTTCTTCCCGGCGGTCACGGGCATTGCCGTGGGGGCCAGCATGTCGGGTGATCTCAAGAACCCGGCCGAGAGTATTCCCAAAGGCACCATGTATTCCATCGGGGTCTCCACGGTGATCTACTTGCTCACCGTCACCTGGCTCGCTTTTCACGAAGACCGCCAGGAGCTTCTGACCAACGCGCTGATCGTGAAAGACATCGCCCTTTGGCCCGGCCTAATCTTTGCCGGAATCTACGCAGCCACGCTCAGTAGCGCCCTGGGTAGCATTCTGGCCGCCCCCCGTACGCTGGAGGCTCTGGCCGAAGACCAGGTCGTACCGGAAAAGCTCAAAAGTCGTCTAGGCAGCAAGACCGAGCCCCGTATGGGAGTCTTACTGACCACCGTGATCGCTCTGATCACGATTTGGGCAGGCGATCTCGACATGGTGGCGCCGGTCATCACGATGTTTTTTCTCAATACCTACGGCGTGGTGAACCTCGCCGCGGGCGTGCAGCTTCTGGTGGACAACCCCAGTTTTCGTCCCAGCTTCAAGATGCCGTGGTGGCTCGCCCTGGTCGGAGTCTTCGGATGCTACGGAGTGATGTTCCTTATCAACACACCGGCCACCATCGTGGCTGTCATCGTGACCATCATCATCTATGTGCAACTGGAAAGACGCTCGCTTGAGCGTACCTGGGGAGACGTGCGCTCGGGCTTCTGGTTTGCGCTGGCCCGGCGTTCCCTGGTGCAACTTGAGTCTGTCACCTGGCACGTCAAGAACTGGCGTCCCAGCATCCTTGTTTTCACAGGCCAGCCTCACAACCGAGAGCATCTGGTGGAGATGGCCGAGTGGCTCAGCACCGGAAAAGGTATCGTTACTTTCGTTCAGCTTGTGCCCGGAAACACCGAGCAGCTGATGAAGTCGGGAGCGGTGGACCAGGCCAAGGACGAGATCGAGCAGTACATCAAGGAACGAGGTCTGCAAGCCTTCGGGGCCAGCGTGGCGGCCGAAAGCTTTGTCAGCGGTGCCGATGTCATCATGCAGAGTCACGGCGTGGGAGGCTTGAGTTCCAACGCCATCCTCATGGGAATGGGTGGGACCGTCGACGGTCTCACTGTCCAGATGCACAAAGTTCGCCGGGCGGCCCTCTTTGGCAAGTCGGTGATGATGTTACGCTATCACCAGGATAGAGGCTGGGGCGACCGGGCCACGATCGACGTCTGGTGGGGCGGAATGGGGTCCAACGCTCCTCTGATGCTCCTGCTGGCTCATCTTGTTCAGATCCATCCAGACTGGTCGGGCGCCAGGATCAGGCTGCTGCAGATCGTAAACGACGAGTCTCTCTCCGAAGCATCCTTAGCCGAACTGAACCGGCTCTTGGAAGAAGTAAGAGTGGACGCCGAGCCCAAGGTCCTCGTCCGCAAAGGAGAAGAGAAGGTCGGTGACATCATTCGACGTGAGAGCACTCCTACCGACCTCACCCTCCTGGGCTTGCAGGCGGTGGAAGAAGACGAGGCGGAAAACTATGCCAAGTCGCTCATTGAATTGACCCAAGACGTGGGATCCAGTCTGATCGTCCACAGCCTGACCGGCGGCGATATCCTTCAAACCTCGTAGCTTCCGAACCCCGATTTTACGTACGTGTTTAGCGTTGCCACTCTGGATGCAGGGAAGATGCAACCCAAGCTAGATCACCGTTGAGGTATGATCCGAGATCACGCTTCAAGTATGATCTAGTGTTTACAGGTGGGCGGTCTCGGGCTGGCCAAGCGCCGCCGTCAGAGTGGCAACGAAATCTTGGCCCCTCTGTCGACAGGTGGCGAACACGCTCATTATTGTGGCTTGGAGTTCTGCTCCCCACTCACTTCGGTTGCCCGAAGAAATTTTTCGACAAAGGACGAAGGGGCGAATCTGACGCTCCGCGAGATTGTTGGTGGCATCGACATCCTCGTAATAGAGAAAGGGGAACCACTCGTGTCGATACCTTCTCATTCTGTTGGCGAGCCTACGGTCGTGGTCGCTCTTGGTTCTTCTTGCCAGTAGTCTATCCAAGCGTCGTTCAAGTCTCCAGGCTGCCACTTGATATTCTTTGTCCGAAAGCTTCTCTTCCTCGTCTCGAAGTTTAAGGGCGTCTCTCAGAATCTTGAGCGCCATTTTGGGGAATCGTGATGCTGACGAATCCTTTTGGACTTCCTCAATAGCGACTAGACTCTTGATGAGATGGCCTAGACATTTGGACTTTTTATAACGTAACGGCATATATGCCCCGAAGCAGTCTGATTGCAAGAAGCCGTCAAAGTCAGAGCCCAAGACTTCCTTTACCACTTGGTGGCCTCGACTTTTGTCAATCACATAATGGGTTTCTTTGTCGCTTGCGAAGACCCAGGCCCAAGCACCCTCATTGCAAAGCCGCCAACTCGTCTCGTCAACGCAGACTCTCGACGAGGACCGTAGTTCGCCAATGATACTATTGCGACTTGTCTCTAAAGATTTGGCAGCCCGCTTGAGAAGGCCTAGAACCCCAGACGCCGAGACTCTTAAGTTGAGAGCAGTCGAGAGAAAGCTTGAGATTTTTCTGAAGGGTGCACCAAACTCCGCTCTCATTTGCGCTGCCAGGGCCACTGCGCCTGGCCCAATCATAACGCCAGCCGAGCCTGTAGCGAAAGAAGGCAGACTAGGGTGAGCTGAATTCCAGCGTTGATTGCAGCAGGGACAGCTTGCAGACTTCGTTATGTACTTCGTAGTGACCGGCAAAATCGGAGGAATATCCACAACGTAGTGTTCGTGGGAACGCTCGTCTTCGAGGGTCGATCCGCAGTCTGGACAATGCCTATCCAAACTAACCTCAATCGTTCGGTCAACTTGCTGAGGGGGTTCTCTGAAAGCCGGTTCGTGGCCAACCTTCCGCCCTGACTTCTTCTGTTTCTCCTGGGGAATCTTTTCTTTCCGCCGGAAAGGCGCTGCCTGACGTTTGGCTGCTCTCCTTGCTTCGAGAACCTCGTCTTCGAGTTCAGACACTCGCTCCCGAAGCTGACGATTCTCTTCCCTCAGCTCCCCAACCTCGACAAGTACTTGTGCCAGCAGTGACTTGATATCTTCATCTGAACCCACAAGCTCCGCTTCGACAGGCGACAGCAAGAATCATGCTTGAACGCTAAACACGTACGTAAATCTTGACTAGATACTTCGGCGGGAAACCGGTCCGGTGGACTGCAGCGCCTCCCGACGACCAAGGCCGCGAGGGTCAAGCTGGCTGGTCAGGGTCTGAGCCACCAGCTGGTTTGCCGCCAGAGCTGCCGGTTTCGGAGTGTTCATTTCGAAAGAGTTCGCACTTGTCATGCTTCCAATTTACGATTCCCGGCCAGACCAATCAGTGATCGTCGTCAACCTTCTCGTTTTTAACGAAGCTGTGATGGTGGAGCTGTAGATTGATGTCAGTGAGATGAGCATAGTTGGACCGCCTCCCAGTTACCTGGGGGGCGTTTTTTTTGCTCCCGCGCGGAGCGTGCCTCGACGAGGCCGGAGCGAAGCGGCTCAGAGCTTTTGGACCGCAGCCCCTGACCGGGCGGCGTTTTTTTGCCCGAATAAAAGAGAGCCCGGCACGATGAGTTGGGGGAGGGGTTTG
>Ga0208701_100170_pt1 | contig 31384 bp, 22 predicted proteins | sample DeeseametaMP1482_FD_184188 | JGI IMG/M metagenome (GOLD analysis project Ga0208701, IMG submission 184188) | Marine microbial communities from the Deep Pacific Ocean - MP1482 (SPAdes) | ecosystem: Environmental > Aquatic > Marine > Oceanic | place: South of Fiji, South Pacific Ocean | collected... | reverse complement strand
AATTCGGTGGCCAATGCCGAGGGGAGCGATGGCAGTATCGGTAACGCGACTGCGCTCGACGACTCGGCGGCCTCTGCGATAGCGAGTGGTGATTCCGATGCCCTGGCCTTCGCCGAAGGCTACTCCGCAGCCGACGCCACCGCGACCAATAGCAGTTCTGCGAACGCTAGTGCCGAGTGGGGTGCTGTTTCCACGGCCACAGCGGATGGTAGTTCCACTTCTACGGCTAGTTCGGAGAATGTTGGAAGTGCCACGGCGGCAGCCAGCAATGAATCGGTAGCCAACGCTGAAGCTCAATCAGAGAGCACTGCGACAGCTGTCGCCGACGGTAGTTCGGCGGCCTCTGCAACAGCTTCTGATATTTCCGATGCGACGGCTCTAGCGACTGATGGCTCTGCTGCTGACGCTCAGGCTACGAATGTGAGTTCGGCCTCTGCCTCGGCAGCTGATTACTCTCTGTCTGAGGCAGTGGCCGATGCTGAGTCGACGAGTGTAGCCGACGCGTCGGGCGGTTCGACAGCGACGGCTGGGGCTTTAGATAGTTCGCTTGCTGGAGCTGAAGCGGTCAACGCGAGTGAATCGACGGCGGTTGCTAGCGGAGATTCTGTAGCTTCAGCGGTTTCTTCCGACAACTCGGACGCCAGCGCTACCGCGACCGACGATTCGGCAGCGGAGGCGGCAGCCAGTGCGGAAAGTTCCGCTTCGGCTTCAGCCAACAACTCCGCGGTGGCCACCGCGACTGCGGATGACAACTCGACGGCTGTATCGAGTTCAGACGACACTTCGACGGCGACTTCCTTTGCGGGCGATGCATCTCTTGCGGGAGCCGAGGCTATCAACGGAAGTATTGCCAACTCCACGGCTATTGGGGATTCCGTATCTTCGGCGGTTGCGTCCAATGATTCGGATGCGTTGGGGCTTGCTCTCAACGATTCAGCGGCGGAGGCTGCGGCAGACGATACGAGTTCGGCCAGTGCGACCGCTGAGAATTCGGCTGTTGCGGTAGGTCAGGCTTTCAATGGCTCCACCACGACTTCCCAGGCCTCTGACGTTAGTACCGCGACGGGCTTCGCGGCAGAGAATTCGGTGGCCAATGCCGAGGGGAGCGATGGCAGTATCGGTAACGCGACTGCGCTCGACGACTCGGCGGCCTCTGCGATAGCGAGTGGTGATTCCGATGCCCTAGCTTTCGCCGAAGGCTACTCCGCAGCCGACGCCACCGCAGTCGACAACAGCTCCGCCAACGCTTCGGCCGAGTGGGGCTCCGTTTCCACCGCTATATCAGGCGACGGCTCTACGAGTACAGCCGCAGCCCAAGAGGGCAGTTCCTCCACGGCGGCATCTTTGACGGACTCGGTAGCTAACGCTGAGAGTACCAACAATAGTATCGCTGCTGCAGCGGCCGATGATTCGTCCGCGGCTTCAGCCACGGCTAACAACAATTCCAACGCCGACGCTGTCGCTAATAATCACTCGGCCGCTGAAGCTAACGCAAACCGCAGCAGTTCGGCGGGAGCCTCCGCCGACAACTGGTCGGTGGCCGATGCCGACGCCCGTCGCCATTCCTTGGCAGCAGCCAGCGCGGATCTCGGTTCCTCGGCTACGGCCAAGGCTAGAAGGTTTTCGGGCGCTCGTGCCAACGCAGCTATGAGTTCCATCGCCAACGCGTTCGGTGCTAACGCCAGTCAAGCCGCAGCAGACGCTAAGGCCGGCTCGGATGCCACCGCGAGAGCCAACGTTTTCTCGCAAGCCAACGCCGACGCTACCCTCCATTCTTCTTCCACCGCTAAAGCCAAGTTTGGCTCCCAGTCGGTGGCCCAGTCGAACTGGATGTCGGTCGCTCGCTCCTGGTCCAACCGGGGAAGCAAGTCGGTCTCCAACGCCAGTCACGCTTCTCGAGCGACTTCGACGTCGGTTGACGGATCGCAGTCGGTGTCTCAAGCGTCGCAGCATTCTGAGGCAAGAGCGAAGGCCTTGAATGACGCCATTGCCTTGTCCCAGGCACTGCGCGGTTCATGGGCTCGCTCGGTAGCTTTCGACGGCGGAATCGCCGCCTCCCAAGCGACCGACGGCAGCTCCTCTAGCAGCACTTCCGACGGTAACGGATAGAAATGACAGACTCAAAAACCCGAAATCCCCTGATCTTGATCAAGGGGCTAGTTATGGCGCGCAATCGCGAAGACATTGAACATAGCGGTTATGTTGATGCTCTCAACGTTCTAGACCGTCATTTCGATGTCTATGAGCAGCGACTGTCCGTGATGCGGGCCCCTGCCTCCTTTCCGGACGGCGAGGTGCTTCTCGACGCGGCCAGCCAGGGTCTGGAGAAGCTGCGGGGAGCGGTAAGCGGGCTCCGAGGTTTCGACCCGCTGACGGCCCCGGGCCGCGCGACGCCTTTTATCGAAGAGGCTGAGCAAGGTTTTGGGTTGTTAGCCCAACTCCAAGAGGTCACGGACGAGAAAAAACAAGAATTCGAGCAGGCTTACCGGGAATTTCAGGAGAACGAAGACGAGACCGAATAGCTTAGTGGAAAAGCGCTGGCGCGTTTGTAGGCGAGACACCAACGCCTCGAATCAGTCGGCAGAAACGCGAGTTCGATTCTCGCTTCGGTAAGAGGGAAGTAGGTCTGGTGTCGACTTACTTCGGGCCGACCGCCCTGCGTGGAGGCGGGTCAAAAAGTATCCGCGTCAATTTCGGGGAGAAGGTTGACGACAGCCCGATCTCTCGCTATCATACCGATGATATTGGGGTATAGCCAAGCGGTAAGGCACCGGGTTTTGGTCCCGGCATCCCTGGTTCGAATCCAGGTACCCCAGCCAAGAGGCGCGTGAATACGCGCCTTTTTTCGTGCCTATTCCCCAAAACTTGCATGTTTTCCGTACATGGGGTAACCTCCTCAAAATTTAACCCTGAGGGGTTAAGGGGAGAGGTCCTTTGGGTTTCCGGGTTTTCATTTCGATTGCGGTTCTGGCCGTCAGTCTGACTAGCATTGTCTCTCAGTGGCGCCGCGAGCCGGAACCGACAATCTGGTTTCACAGCCATCACAGCATGATGGAAGACGCTTGGCGGTTTCAGGAAGGTCTCGGCGAATACTACGTGGCCTCCAAGGCCTCTATCAACAGAGCCTACGTCGCCTATCTTCATCAGCAACTGTCCCAGGTAGCACAAGAATGGAACCCCAGCCAACATCTGGCGGACCTGGCGTTGGCGCAAAATCCCCGACTTTCTTCGTCCCAGGCTCGCTCCATCGCCACAGCTATCGTGGATAGCGCGGATAGGCACGAAGTCGATCCGTTCCTGGTGGCGGCTTTGATCTCTCAAGAATCCAAGTTCCGACCTCAGATAGTCTCCCCCGGCGGTGCGGTGGGTCTGGGTCAACTCTTGCCTGCTACGGCACACGGTCTCGGAGTCGATCCCTATAGCCCCGCTCAGAACGTCGAGGGTTGCGTCCGGTATCTCAAAATTCAGTTGAATCGGTGGAACGGTCGGGTGGATCTGGCTCTGGCATCCTACAACGCTGGTCCGGGAGCCGTTCAGCAGCACGGCGGAGTGCCGCCCTACCGGGTCACTCGAAATTATGTCGCTAAGATCAGTGGGAGGGCCGATCGCTTCCGGCGGTCTGCTCAAAAAGCGAGGGACCGCTGGATAGTGGCCAACGGTCCCCGTATGGTGGATATCTTCGGTCGAGAGGTTGCTCCGCCTAAACGCTCAACAAACTCGGGCCTTCCTGAAGAGCTTCTCGCTCCGCCGACTTCATGAAGTCAGGATCGAATTTCTCCCGATCGAAGACGTAGCTGCGCAGAGGATCGTAGTCGTTGTGCTGATCGACCAGGTCGAGGATATGCACGAACTCCCGCAAGAAAAGGCGGGGAACCACTTCCACTTTGCCACCAAATCCGTCGGTCACCGAGTCCACAAGAGCGCTGATGAAGGCGTCCGGCACTCTGGTTTCCAGAATCTCCGGGTGGGCCGACGGGTAGAGAGCACGAATCCTCTGGGCGGCTAAGAAAAGCCGTTTCCTATCTAGTGGCGCTAGCATGATTTGCGGCTGTCTCAGGTTGGCCGGCTCTTCCTCGGAACCGGTCACATGGATTCTCTGATGGAGAGGTCTAAGAGCGGGCACACCTTTCTCGTCCTCAAAGAACTCGGAGGTGCCGGTCATGAGAAGGTGCAGTCCCGGCAGTTCGTCCTTCTCGATGGCGTCGATCAACTGGCGAAGAACTTCAAGTGATTTGAGCCGTTCCGGACGTCTGAGTCGGAGCACGGTTTCCACTTCGTCCAAAACCAGCAACAGTCCGTGGTAGCCGCTAGCCGCCATGAGATTAAGCCAACCTTGCATGAAGGGGATGACATCCCAGTTCTCAACTCGGCCGGTCACATCGGCCAACTTTTTCACGTCGAAGCCTACCTTGTTGTCCCCCGACATCCAATCGAGGAGCCCCCGGGCGTCGGAGAAACGGCTTTCAAATTTGGCTTTGTGGTAGGCCTTGAGACAAACGGCCAAACGACCGGCCCGCTCTCCGATGCAGTTCAGGTTGGTTTCGACCTTGGCCGCCACGGCTTCGGCAAAACCTTCGGACTCCTCGTCGATCCCGTCGATCTCGATCACCTGGTCTTCCAGGCGATAGAGCCAACGATCGACTAAGGTCTGCAAAGATCCGCCGTTGCGGTCGGTTGCCGACAGATTTTGACACATTCGACGATAAACCGCGGGCAGACGATAAAGCGGGGTATCGGCAGCCGAGATCACGACTTTGCTGACCAGAAACCGCTTTTCCGTCGCGGTGGCCGCAGCCAGAGAAGTAAGGAAAGTCTTTCCCGAGCCGTAGCCCCCTCGGATGAATTTGAAGGCGGAGTGGCCGCCGGCCACCCAGTCCATCTGTTCGGAGAGGACTTCCGTCTCTCGCTCCAGCCCCACGGCGAAGTGCTCCAGGCCGTGGGAGGGCACGGTGCCGGCTCTCAGGGCGTTCATTATTCCAATAGCCGTTGGCTTATCGATCTTCATTGCTGTCTTTCTCCTTTAAAAAACGATTTGCGCTTCGATGGTTTCCTCAGACGGATAAGTGCCGCGAGCTCTCGAGGTGTCGAGCTTCAAAGCGTAGACGACCCCCTCCGGACCCTGCCCCTCGTGCTGGATAATCGGCATGCCCGCGCGATTCAGTCTGGCGATAAGATTCTCCATCGCACCACCTACGCGGCGGGTATTGGCCACCTTGCCGAGAGCGAGTTCGGAGAGTCTACCGTGTCGGGCCAAGGCCTCCAGCATCGACTTCTCCACTCCCTCGGGCTGGAAGGGGAGTTCAAGTTCGCCGGAGTCCAGTAAGGCCAGTAGGGGACTACCCTGGTCGGCCTGATTATGAGTGTCTTCTCCGCCGTTTGCCTTAAATGTATTCTCAGCTATGGTAAGGGTGGCGTCTTCGGCCACAGAGAGACCGTGGCGAGTGTTCCGTTCCAGACTGTTGTTCAAAAGGATCGTCGTTCCGGCAGAAGAGGCATCGAGCCCGTCTCGGGCATTCTCGTGGAGTCTGTTGCCGGATGCGGTGAGTCGGGCCTGACCGTGGGTGGCCAGGCCGTCACGACCGTTGTGGGCCAGGGCGGTTCCCTCTAGAAAGAGGCGAGCCTTCTCGGTCAGGAACAAGCCGTTACGACTGTTTTCCGTGATCTCGCAATCGCGGATCAAAGATTGGCACTCGCCGGAAAGCTGAATTCCGTGGCCTCGTGATTCGGTCACCCGGCTTCGCTCCAGGTTGAGCCGGCACTGTTCGTAAAAGGCCAGACCACAGACCACGTTGCTGCAGACGTTAGTGCGCGATAGCGTCGCCCTGGCCTGACCCTGTCCTTGGATGCCGGTCAGTTCGTTTTGCTCGCACTGGAGGTCCTCGGCGTTGAGGCTGGCTTTTTCGAAGAGAGCTATCCCGGATCCGGAGTTTTCACAACTGATACTATCGGACAGATCGAGTCTGGAGTGGCATCTTCCCTGAACTCCGTGGCTCTTGTTGTGAGCGGAGTGACCCCATCGTACGGAGGCCGAAACTTCTTCGCCGAGATCGAGACCGCACAGACCGTTGTTCAAAAACTGATCCCCATCGCTGACCACGTTGCAAGACCCGGAAGCGGTCAGCCCGTGCTGGCCGTTCTCGGAAAATTGATTTCGGGCTCCTTGGTAGGAGCAGGTCGCTCCGATCTCCAGGCCCTGGCATCCGTTCTCCGAGAGTTGGGAGTCGGTCAGTCGGAGACTGCCGGACTCTTCGAGACAGATTCCGGACCAGCCGGAGTGCCGGATTTCCAACTCGCTGATGGAAGCTTCGCAGCTTCCACTCAAGAGAATTCCGTCGGTGCGAGACTCTTGCATATTGCAGTTGCGAAGAGTGACTTCGCAGTGGTCTCTCGCCACCAGATGGCGGTCGTTGTGATGAAAATTGCAGGACTCGAAATAGACCCTGGAGCTTCCTTTGACGAGAATCGCCGAAGCTAGACTGCCTTCGTCTCCACCGCAGGCTCCCGAGAACGTACAGTCTTCAAAGACCACCAGGCCGTCCTCCACCTGCACCAGGGTGACCGCTTTTTGATAGTGGTGTTGGAAATGGAGGCCACGAAAGAGGTAGGGTCCCGGACCGGTCAAGCGCAGAGTCGCTCGCTCCGTGTCATACAATACCGTTTCTCCCTGCCCGGTGAGGTTTACCGGGTTTTTCAAGATGAGAGGCTCGTCAAGCGATACAGGAACAGACAGCTTCGTCTCTTCCTCCATGGAATACCGTAAGGTCTCGTCTAAGGTCATATTTGAGAGTTTGAATAAAAATCAAAATATCCTTGTGGTAAATTCTAGTTTTTCAAGATTCTTCCCAAGTGAGTGATGGATCGTGTAAAAACTTCATTGATGGAGTCGAAAGAAACTCATAGAGAGCGCTCCTTGCGGGTGCTCGAATGGCCGAAGGTGCAGCAAGACCTTTTGGGCTGCTGCCAGTGGGCGGGCGGCGCGGAGGTGTTGGAATCGTTCGGTCCGTTGCCCGATTCCGACGAGGTAGGGGATCGCCAGGCCACGGTCAGGGAAGCCCTGCGGCTTGAGTCGGAAGGCAACAGTCGCCATTTGGGCGGTCTGAGCGACCCCCGACCGTGGTTGCAAGCCGCGCTGAAGGGCAAGACTCTAGCCTGCGACCAACTTCTGGATGTCGAACTGCTTTGCACCGTGAGCAAGGACGTTTTCGTTTCCATGAAAGAGCGGTCCGATCTGCCCAGGATGAAAGATCTCGTTGAGACGGTCGTTCCTCATCCTCGCCTAGAGCAGAGGCTGAGACGCTCCATCTCCCGAGACGGCAAGATCACCGACGATGCCAGCACGGCTCTGCGCAAGCTGAGGACGGCCGTGAGGGAGGCTGAGAGCAAACTCCAAAATTCTCTGCAGAGCTTACTTCGCCATCCGGAACTGTCCCGGACCTATCAAGAGCCGATCATCACCCAGCGGGACGGCCGTTTTGTGATTCCGGTCAAGGCCGAGTATAAAGGCCGATTCCCGGGTCTCGTGATCGACCAGTCGTCCTCCGGATCGACGCTTTTCATGGAGCCGTTCATAGCGGTCAATCAGGGCAACGATCTTCGACAGAAGAAGCTGGCTGAAGAGAGAGAGTGCCATCGAATTCTGGTGGAGCTCAGTGGAATGGTAGGCGAGCACGCCGGTCCGCTACTTCGCGCGGCCGAGGCGTTGGGGCGTTTCGACGCCTACCTCGCTCTGGCCAGATACTCGTTCAAAATCGGCGGGGAACTTCCACGGGTGGAGGCCGATGGACCTCTCGATATGCGAATGGCCCGCCACCCACTCCTCGGTGAGGAGTGCGTTCCGATCAGTCTGGAATTGAAGGACGGAGTTCAGACTCTGGTCATTACCGGGCCTAATACGGGGGGTAAGACCGTTGCACTTAAGACCACGGGACTGCTCTGCCTGATGGCCTCTTCCGGATTCCCCGTTCCCGTGCGGCCGGGCTCCTCATTTCCCCTCATCCATGACGTTTGGGCGGATATCGGCGACGAACAGAGCCTCAGTCAGTCGCTCTCCACCTTCAGTGGTCACCTCGTCCACATTATGGAGATTCTCAAATCGGCCGGCAAACGCTCGATGGTGCTTTTGGACGAGTTGGGAGCCGGTACAGATCCTACCGAGGGAGGCGCGCTGGGTATCGCGCTTCTGTCCGAGTTGCACCGTCGAGGGTGTCGCACCGTGGTAAGTACTCATCTTTCTCAGCTCAAGGTATTCGCCAAGCAGACCGACGGGTTTGAGAACGCGGCGGTGGAGTTTAGCACCGAGACTCTCCGTCCGACCTACCGATTGCTCATGGGTATCCCCGGTCGTTCCAACGCTCTGTCTATTGCAGCTCACCTGGGTCTGCCCGAGGAGATTCTGCGAGAGGCTCGCTCCTATCTCGGCGGAGGCTATCAAGGGGTGGAAGAGCTTCTAGACGACCTGGAAGCCGAGCGAGACGCGGTCCGCAAGGCCGAAAACCAGCTGAAGAGAGAGAAAGAGAAGCTGCGCAAGGCGCGCCGCAAAATCCAGGAAGAGCGCGACGCGTTGCGTGAGTCCAAGGACGCCGAGGTGGCGGCGGCTCGTGAAGAAGGGGAGCGGATCCTCGAGGAGACCCGGCAGCGCACGCGCCGGCTGATGAAGGAGTTCAAACAGGGCCTGGAGGTCGTGGGGTCCGAGCGCAAGGAAGCGTTGCTGGCCGCTCGACGGTTGGCCCAGGAATGGGCTCACCGAGTCCGAGGTGAGGAGATCGATTTCAGCACCACTCCGGCCGACGAGGGGGACATCAAGTTCGACACCCTGGGAGATAAGGCGCGAGCCATCGCGAGGACGATGGAGATGGGGCTTGAGGAAGGCGAAACCGAGCTCCCCGCGCCCGCTCCCAAGCCGGCAAAGAAGAAGGCTGAAGCCAAACCGGACGATGCCCCCGAGACGGTCAAAGGACCGGATATACTGGAACCGGAAACCCGCGTCTATATACCCCGATTCGGTCAGGAAGGTGAGGTCCTGCTTCAGAAAGGCCAGCGAGTGGACGTGAAGATGGGGACTCTCAAAATGACCTTCACCCGGGATGAACTCGACGTGCTCTCTCGTCCGAAGAAGAAGCCGGAGCCCAAACCCGTCAAAGAGATGCGACCAGAGGCCGATACGGCTAACTTCAAGGTGACGCTGGACGTCCGCGGACAGACCGTGGACGAAGCTTGTCTGGAGGTCGACCGGTTTATCGACCGCGCATGTCTTGCTAAGGTGGAGCGGGTGGAGTTGCTCCACGGAAAAGGGACCGGTGCGTTGAGAGTGGGTATTCAGCAGCATCTCAAGCGTCATCGCCAGGTCGTCGAATTTCGAGATGGTGATCCGTACGAGGGAGGTTGGGGTGTGACGGTGGTGAACGTTCGCACGTGACCGAGAATTGCAAGCTGATATTGGCCTTCTTTCCCGAGGCTGCCCGTACTGTGAACGTGGAAACGGTAGAACGTATTTTGCGGGCTCATCCCATCCGAATCAACAGGATCGAAGCGACCAGCAAAGGCGTCTTAGTATTCGCCGAATCGACGGAGTGCGAAAGTCTTCAACTCACGCGAATGAGGGAGTCGCTCTGGGAGGAAGGCCGAAGCGCCGGATACCGCATTCGGCTACAGAGAGAGTGCCTTTTTCGAGCCATGCATTCGCTGGTTTTGAATTTCTAGAAGTTTAGACCCACGGACCCGATTTCTGGTACAGATGTCTCTTGCTTGGAGGCATCTGAGCACGTCTGTCCAAGAAACCTAAGGTGAGTGTACCGGAGTCAAGGAGCTTCCGTTTTCCGAAGAGTCGGTCCAAGTATTTGGACGATGCCGTCAAATTGGCCAAGACGCTTCCGGGTTTCGAGAAGTCCAAAAAGCATTACAAAGTCACCTTTGGTAAGACCGATTCCGGGTCGGATGACCTGTGGGAGTTGCTGAAGATCGCCAGCCGTTGGAAGGGAGCGGTGTTTCTTTTCGATGGGAAAGAAGTCGATCAGGAAGTTTGGGAAAGCTCCTTCCGACAGACGTCCGTTGAATCGGGGGACGCGGGTGAGACGGCAGCGGTAGTAGAGACGGCTGTCGCTCCTCCCAAGGCGGAAGAACCGCCCAAGACCGAGGAGAAGCCGGAAAAGGTTGAAGAGCCGCCCAAGGTCGAGGAGAAGAAGCCGGAAGAGGCTTTAGAGCCGCCTAAAGCCGAGGAGAAGAAACCCGAGAAAGCTCCAGAGTCGCCTAAAGCAGAGGAAAAGAAACCGGAAAAGGCTCCTGAGCCCCCTAAGGCCGAGGAGAAAGAACCGGTAAAGGCTGAGGAGAAGAAACCGGCCGCCAAGCCAGTTTCAGTACAGATAAATCCGGCCCCCAAACCAAAAGAGAATTCCGGTTGCGGCAAGAGCGCGGCCATGTTTGCCATCGCGGCTCTCGGGCTGCTTCAGTTTTTTCGGTAGATACTCTGGATAAGTATTTTGGGAGTTAAGGTTTGCGCTTTGCTTGGAGCGTGGTGAATCTTGTTGACAACGCTCCATCCTGAGACCACCTGACCGAAGGCTGCGAAACCCTGACCATCGGGGTTGCGGCGTCCGCCGAAGTCGAGTTCGGGTTGCGCACCGATACAGATGAAAAACTCGGCTGTGGCTGAATCAGGTTTGTCTCGAGCCATGGAGATGGTGCCGTTGAGGTGGCGCAGCCCGGTTTGGGATGTTCGTTCTAGTGGGATAGGCTCGAACGATATATCTTCACTGCTCAATCCGCCTTGGATGACGTCGATCTTGACGCTTTTGCCGGGTTGATTGTCCGGCTTTGTGGTCACTGTCCGGTAGAACGAGCCGTTGGCGAATTTCCCCGCATCCACGTAGCGCAGAAAGTTTTTTACGGTGCTCGGTGCCTTTTCCCGATCGAGTGCGACCACGATGTCCCCCAGAGAAGTCTGGATCACGACCTCCACCAGGTCCTTGGCCGCCGTCGGCATCGCTAGCGCGACGGCCAAGCACAAAGCGACGAGTAACCGGGAGGTCATTTAGTTCCTGAGGCTGTGCAACGGCGCGGGAATTCGACCGCCCCGACGAACGAAAGCGCTACTGGAAAAAGGCGTTGTATCGATGATCGGGCCCGCTCCCAACAGTCCGCCGTAATCGACCCATTCGCCGGGGCCTTTGCCGGGGACCGGCAACAGACGAGCGGCCGTGGTCTTGTTGTTGACCATCCCGATGGCCATCTCGTCGGCGATGATGGCGGCCAGAGTCTCCACGCTCGTGTTCCCCGGAACAGCGACCATATCCAGCCCCACCGAACAGACCGCGGTCATCGATTCCAGCTTATCCAGACTCAGGGCGCCCGCTCCCACCGCAGCGGCCATGGCAGCGTCTTCGGTCACCGGGATAAAGGCACCCGACAGACCTCCCACGTTGGAGCTCGCCATAGCGCCTCCGCGCTTCACCGCGTCGTTGAGAAGAGCGAGCGCTGCCGTGCTTCCGTGAGTGCCGCAACGTTCGAGTCCCATCGCTTCCAACACCTCGGCGATAGAGTCGCCTCTCGCAGGTGTGGGGGCCAGGCTGAGGTCGACGATACCGAACGGATGTCCCAGACGTTTGCTCACTTCGCGACCGGCCAGTTCGCCCGCCCGGGTAATCTTGAAGGCTGTCTGTTTAATGGCTTCCGCCATCTCGTGCAAGGGAGCGTTGGGCATCTTGGATATGACCGAGCGAACGACACCTGGTCCGCTCACACCGACGTTGACCGCGATTTCCGGCTCTCCGGGTCCGCACATCGCGCCGGCGATGAAGGGGTTGTCCTCGACCTGATTGCAGAAGATCACGAGCCTGCCGCAATCCAGTCCCTCCCGCTCGGGGTGACGATGAGCCAACCGGTGAAGGGCTTCGGCCACCAGGAGCACGGCATCCATATTGATCCCCGCCTTCGAGGAAGCCACGGAAATGGAGCTACAGATGCGTTCAGTAGCGCTGAGGGCCTCGGGAAGGCCGTTGATCAATACCCGGTCGGACTCGCACATCCCCTTGTGGACCGGCGCGGAGTAGCCCCCCAGGAAGTCCACACCCAACTCCTTGGCTACCTTATCCAGGGCCAGGGCCATGGGTAGAAAACTGTCCGCCCGCGTCGGTGCCATCAAACGGCTCACCGGTGAGACCGATATCCTCTTGTTGACGATTGGAATCCCAAGATCTCCCGATACCGCGTCGACGACCGGCACCAGGTGTTCGGCGGCTCTCAACAGTTTTTCGACGGTCCGGGAAACGGTCTTCTCGACCGACTCCGAACCGCAGTCGTACAACTGAACGCTGAGCGTGACGGTGCGAATGTCGAGGTGGAGTTCCTCGATCATTTCTAGAGTTTCAAGAACTTCTTCGGCGGTGATCATGCGGGCGGGTTCCCCGCTGGAGCTTCCGTAACCTCTCAGTACGGGATGGAGTATGACGGCCTGGTGGAGGGATTAGTCGTTCGATAATTTTGGATAGCGCTCTCGACATCAGTGAAGCTGCGGCTCTCCAGAAGCTCTGGAAGGTAGAGGCAGCGACGGGCCACGGCGTCCAGGTCGAAGGCCCAGTACATAGACATCAAGGGACTTATAAAAAGTTTGTTGCCGCTGGTTCGCCAACTGCGATGGACGTCGCCAAACTCACCTTCTAGAGCCGAGGCGATACTGTTGTTGACCACACTGGGAGAGCCCGGGAGAGCTCGATTCACGTAGTCCACGGCTTGCAAGTAGAGTTGAGCCTCCTCCATGTCCGGAAGCAGGGAAAAGGCTCCCCAGAACCCGCCCTTCTTTTGCAGGGCGGCCACCGCTTCCAAAAACTGGGCGTGGCAGACCCCATCGAAGGTGTCCACCCCGAATCCGAGGCAGCAGAGCACCTTTTGAGAGATTTCCAGGCCGTGGACGGCCGCGATATTGGCCATATCTTCCTCGGGCGTTCCGAGGCCGGACTCATCACCCCGCATAAGGCTATCTGTGCCCCCGTCGGCCAGGACGACGCAATCTAGATCGAGTTCCTCGACCAGCTTTTCCCAGGCGTTCTTCAGTGTTTGCACGCCCGTGCGTTGAAAACAGTAGACAGAGTGCTCCTCGCCTTGCTCTCGAAACCAGCGACACAGAGTCCGTTCCGGAAAGTACTCTTCCGACCCGGTCGTGTCCGCATCGATTTTCATGAGTGCGGGGGTCATCCGACTGCCGTTCGTCTCAGAAAGACTGGCAAAGGATAGGTTTGCGAGGAACACTTTCTCCACCCGCGGCTTGAGATAGAAATAGAGTGGCAACCCGGTGAAGAGGTCGAAACCTCCTCCCGCACCGCAGATCATGACACGCCGAGCCCGAGCGATTTTTCGAAACAGAGTTTGGGTGGCCAGGCTCATTCGGCTATAGAGTCTTATGGGTCCCGTCACAAAACGGTGACGCTCCGGACTCGCGACAACCGCAGACCCAGAGCGTCTTGTCCTTATCGTACTTGACCACTTTGGGACGAACATCCGATCCCTTGTGGGAGCCGTCGCACATCGGGGGGGTCGAGGTCTGGCCGCACATACAGAAAGCGGCGGTTTCGCCGGCTGAGAGATCCACCTGAAACGGTTGTTTTTGCCACATATTATTGGGTTCGAGAAGCTCGGCGGACCTCCCCTCTCCTTGCGAGCCTGCCCGACTCGCTGGTATGCTGTCCGGAATGAAGAGCCCCGGGGAGAATCGACCTTCTTTCAAAGCAACCATCTCTAAGCCGTTCTTTTGGGTGAAGATGGTTCTGTTTGCCGGTGTCATGGTCGGGCTAGGTCTGCAAGTGAAGGCAAACTGGGGAAAGCTCCCGGAGCTGACGGCACCTAATCCGGGCTGGCTCGCCTTCTCCTGGTGCACCGGGATTGTGGCCATGCTGCTAGTGCCGATCATTCTTCGCGAAATCCTGGAGACTCACGGCCACACCGTCTCGTGGAAGAGCGCTATCGGGCTCTATTTCGTGCCTCTACAGGGCAAATATATACCTGGTAAAGTCTGGAGCATGGTGTGGGCCATGGCGGCTTACCGCACCGTCGGAGTAAGCTGGCCCACGGCTTTGTCTTGTCTGGTCGTGCTCACGCTGTTGAATCTGATTTCCGCTCTTCTTGTGTCCGTCGGGCTGGGAAGCACCGTTTTCCAGTTTCCCTGGTACGCCGAGGTCGCCGCCTTTCTTCTCCTTGTGCTCTTGGAGCCGCGGGTCTTTCGTTACGGAGTCAATCTGGCTCTCAAAGTCCCTGGGAAAGAGCCTGTCCACAACACCCTGACCCTCAAAAAAATAGGTAAGTTACTGACCTTGAACGTCAGTTACTGGTTGCTTTTCGGCCTTGGCTACTGGGCCCTGGCCAAAAGCCTATTCGCCAATATTGAGTTTTCGGTAGAACACCTGGTGGCTGCCCAGGCGGGCGCCTTCTTGATCGCTCTGCTGGCGTTTTTCGCACCCGCGGGACTCGGGGTCAGGGAGGGGATCCTGACCGGCCTTCTCACGCCGATCGCAGGGGTTGGACCGGCGATTGTGTTGGCCGGTGCTCAGAGACTCTGGCAAATTTCCCTGGAACTGCCTTGTGCTGCTGCCGGATTGCTTTTTTTGAAGCAGCTCAAGCCTCCTCAGGAGGAGTAGAAACTTCTCGCTCCGATATCACCGATGACCGTCGCCGCCGATTCGGCACCGACCCGCAAACACTCTTCCCAATTTCGACCGAGCGCCAGACCGGCCGCTAGCGCACCTAAGAAGGAATCCCCCGCACCGGTGGGGTCTTTCACCTCCACAGGCACGGCTTGCCAGCGACACCCGCTGAGACGACAGTAGCCGCCTTCGGCTCCCTCTTTCAAAAGGACGGGAACCTCTTTTGGAATGGTCTCGATATCTATCTCTAACTCTTCCTTATTTAAGACCAGTAGTCGCAGCTTGTCGAGGCGACCCCTTAGGTCGTTCCAGCGTGACGAATCGAGGGTCGGGTAGGGGTCCAAGAAGGCGCCCGCGGAAGGGGCTCGGTCGAGATGATACATCTGCCATTCCCAGGGCATGGGAGCCAGGACGACAAGGGTCGATTCGAAGGGATGAGGCTCCTGAGGAGTCATGGTTTGATGGCCCGGGCCGACGTGCTCAAGGGTGCGACCGCTCGGCAGGTATCTAATGACCGTGCGACCTCCTGGACCGGCCAGTCGCTTCAGGCTCAACGTCACCCCCGCTTTTTTCAGGGTGTTCAACGGGTAGTCCGTGCCCGCCACGCTGTGCAACCCCACTTGGGCTCCGGCCCTGGCCGCGGCCAGGGAAATGTAGAGGGCGGCGCCTCCCGGCTCCACCACACCATTCGGCAGTTCATCGATCAACAGATTGCCGATCACTACCAGATCCACCCTTGCTGACATCATCCAAGTCTACCACAATTCAGAGGGATCGCCGGTTGCGCCCAAACAGTCTCTTCAGATGGAATTCAATAGCATCGATCAGTTCTTGGACACCTTGGAGGGTTCGGTTGAGTCCAGTGGTAGCTTCAGCCTGAATCTCGACGCCGCGAGGAAGAAGCTCAAGAGTTTTCAACTCCCCGACCCGGGTCTTTACCCGGTCTTCCTGGTGGCTGCCGCCGTCGCTTCGGGGGCTCGACGCTTCGACGTGTGGACGGACGAGAAAGAGCTTCGTTTTGAGTTCGACGGCTCGCCGTTTCTCCTCACCGAACTCGAACAACTCGAGGGCTACCTTTTTGCTTCCGCCGAGGTACCGCCCAGACTTCAGAATCTGGCGATAGCTCTGTCCGCGACCGGTGAGCTCGCACCTTCCTTTGAACTGCGCTCAGCCACCGCCCGTCTGGTCTGTTCGGAGGGCGACTACCAGACCTCGAAGGCCGAGCACGCGTCTAAAACTCAGCTGATCGTGCCTCGCCCGAAAGAAAGCTTTCTAAGCCGCTTCAAGGACAGAGCGCCGAACCTGCAGGAGGTCATGTCGGTCTGTCGATTCGCCCCCCTGTCGATCCGTTTTAACAACGGCTTCCCTTCTTGGGGCTGGTCGTTCCGCAGTCCGGTCGTTCATCGCACCCTCAAGAGTGAGCAAAGAATGGGCTATCCGCCTTCGGCCTACGACTGCCACAAGCAGGAAGTCGATTCTCCCGGACCGTTCGGCGGCGTCATTGCATTGGTAAGGGAAGAGAAGGCTCGCGATCTTCTGGTCGTCGTTCACGGAATTTCCCATCCGATCCCGATCGACGCGCCCCACATGGAAGGTGTTCTGTGGCACGACGGTCTCACCCGCGACCTTTCCTGCACCCAGTTGGTGCAGGACCAGAAGATGAAGCAGTTCTTGGACCAACTCAAAGGCCAGATCGCCGATATGGTGCTTCAGAGAGTGACCTCGCAGGAGGCCTTTCGTGCCGATGACCGGCAGATGCTGGAGCCTCTGGCCGAAAGTTCGGCGGCCCATTTTCGCGAGGTAGGCGACAACGAATCCGCTGAACGACTTGAGCAATGGACCGTGGCCGACGATTCGGAGGGGCCTGACATTTTGAGCGAGGAAGGCTATGAGTCATTCCGTGGGCAGTGGGTTGCCATCGCCGAGTCCCCCAGGGGGATGGCCCTCCGGGCTCGCGCGTTGGAGCTTTTTCTGGATCAAACCCGTCGCCTGGGCAACGACTTCAACTGGCTTGAGCTGGAAACTCTCATGGAGAGAATGAGGCCGCTCTTTTCACCGCCTAAACTGGAGTTGGAGTCTCTCGCTCAAGTCTTGAAGGCGCTCAATCGGCAGCAAAGGATGACAGTCGCAAGGGGAGAGATGAAAGGAGACGACCATTGGCAGGAGGGGTTGGTGTCGCTCCTCATCGGTGATTGGGAATCGGCGGAGAAGTCGCTGAAGTCGGCCGCGACAGCCTTCCCCAAAGAGGCGAATTCGGTGCTGGCTCACGCCTATCTGGGACGAAACGATCCCCGGCTTGCCTTACAGGCCGCGGAGCGAGCCCTGGAGTCGGCAGCTTCCATGGAACGGTATCTCGAGGGGCAGTCGGGAAAAACCTCGGAGATACAACGGTACAGAGAGGCGAACGCCGTCTACCGAGATCTGGTAGCCGACTGTTTACTCGCTTTCGGTCGACCACTCGAAGCGCTCGACATGAAAATTAAGGCGTTGCCACAAGAGCCGAAGGATCACAAGTTGCACGCTCTGAGGATAGAAGACATCCACAGAATGGGGCGGGGCCAATGGCCGTTTTTGACCTCCGTGAAGTGGCGTTTAAAGGCTCTCTCAGCCGGCTGGAAAGCCGAAGAGAAAGAGCTCCCTTACTACTGTCCTCAGCGCTACCGAAGAAGTTTGGAAGAGCATTGGGCCCAGCTGGAGGCCTATCTCGACCATCGGCCCCAGAGACTGGACGTTGAGACCTTGTTCGATCCGCGATTTTCGACTTTTGAGCGGACCAGATATTATCTCGACAGGGTGGCCAGAGAATTGAGACTGCGGGGAGAGCCGAGAGTGGCTGACAGGCTGGTCGCTCGCCAAGCTCTGATGCAGAGAGCCAAGAGCCTGTGTGACCGGATCGTCTTTGGGGCTAAGGAGGGTTAAGCCGAAAGCTTATACCGGCTCGCGGCTGGTCTTCACTCGGATGTCGTCCCCGCTCCATTCAACCGGAAACGGAGGTGAAAGAGTGAGACCTTTTTCCAAAACTCGCATAGCGGCTCCGGCCGGCCCTGGCACGGCTCCGTGCGCCAACTGCTTGGCGGTGGTCACTTCTCGGTCTTCCATATACCATCCGATGGCCTGGTATTCGCCTTCTCGATTCGGGTCTTCGACCAGTTTCACGGAGTAGAGGTTGTCCTTGGAGCGGGTGACGATACCGTCTCCGTTCAAAGGCTCGAAGGGGCCTGTCAGGCTATCTCCCACGTAGCAGTGAAGACCGTTCTGAGGCCCCCCGACCTTATCGGCCCATTCGGGGGAATAGTCTTTCTCCATGGATTGGAAGAACATATAGACTTTGTCGTTCTTTTGAATGATCTGAGGACACTCCATCTGGGCGAACTTACCCGGAGCGAGCACCGGTGGTTGAGCCTCGTACGGTCCCTCAAAGCTGTCGGAGGTGGCCACGCCGATGCAGCCCTTGTAGGTGGGGTCGCCTTCCTTGGTCTTGGCCGTGAAGAACATATGGTACTTGCCGGTCTTGTCGTCTTTGATCACTTCAGGATCTCGCCAGGCCTTGAAAATCGGGGAGTCCTCGGTCGTTTCGTACCAACGGCCGTCCGGCTCCAGCAGGGGCTTTTCCGCCCGCGTCCAGTCGCGGCCGTTTTCCGAAGTAGCCAGGCCGATGCGCTGTATCTCGCCGTCTCGTTCGTTGCGACCGGTGTAGAAAAAGTAGTAGCCGTCGTCCTTCTTGTAGGTGTTCCCGGTCCAGATCGCCTTGTCGTCCCAAGCGCCCTCGGGACCTTTGGGCAGCGCCATGCCTTCGTCTTCCCAGTGGATGAGATCATCGGAGACGGCGGTGCGGACCTGCGCTACGTGATGACGGGTTTCCGGGTCGGGGTCTTTGGGGGCGTCCAGATGGTAAAGCCGGTACTTGTCTTTTCCCTCGGCGTCTTTGTCTTTCAGTACCCAGGAGTCCCAAAGAAATCGATCTTTGGGCGCATAGCCCTCCTGTTTCGGTTTGCCCGGGTCCTGGCCCAGACTCTGCTGGACGAGATGTCTCTGGGCCTGAGGAGGGACTGAAGGTTTATCCGGATTGATCATATCTCTATTTTCTTCCGGACCAGGGCCTCAGATCCTTGATTTTCCCGGTTCGGTAGGTGTAAGGCTCAGCAATTGCTCGCAAGCTCCTACTGCACCGGCCCGGTAGGAGGGAAACGACGGACCCCCCGCGCAGCCTTTAGCCCAGGAGGCTTTCTTGAAATATTGGCTGCTTAAATCCGAACCCGACGTCTACTCTTTAGACGACCTGAAAACCGAAGGAACCGGTCACTGGGACGGTGTTCGAAATTATCAGGCGCGCAACAACTTGCAGGCGATGAAAAAGGGCGACCTCGGTCTTTTCTATCACAGTCGCTCCAATCCGCCTCACGTGGCGGGCCTCTGCAAGATTACAAAGAAAGCCTATCCCGATCCGACCGCCTTCGACCCGAAGGAAAAGTATTACGATCCCAAGTCCGATCCGGATAATCCCCGGTGGTTTTGCCCCGACGTCTCTTACTTGTGCCACTTCCCGGAGATCGTCACTCTGCCGGCTATTAAAGAGGTGAAATCTTTGAGCGATATGGTGCTGGTCAATAACACCAGGCTCTCGGTTCAGCCGGTCACCGCTTCCGAGTTTCGAAAGATCTGCAAAATGGGCGGCCTCGAGCTTCCGCCAGGCGGCCTCAAGAATCTTTGAGCAATTCCTGAAAAGGGTAAATTGTTCAGAGTTAAAAATGTTCTCCCCAGGGACAAAAAAAGGGAGGCCGTTGGGTGACGGCCTCGGGTTGGGGTTATGAGGTTGGGTTTGTTGGGAAGTTAGGTCTAGTAGCTTCCCTCCCTTATTATAGGAAAAGGCTAAGGTTAAAGCTTTTATACTCTCGTATACGGATGGGGCATACGAGGGTACACTTTTTGGTCAAAAAAGCCTGATTTTATCGAGATTTCTGCACATTTCCACTGTTTTGGTACGGATGTACTATTTTTGTCGTCAATCTATTGCCCAGCTGTAAGCGTAGCTCTCGTCTTCGAATTCCACCGCTCCTTTAGCCACCTGAAGCGGGCGGAATGTATCCACCATCACGGCTAGCTCTTCGGTCTTTTCTTTGCCGATCGACGCTTCCGTAGCTCCCGGCTGAGGGCCGTGGGGCAGTCCGGATGGATGGAGCGTCCAGTCGTACTTGTCCACCCCTCTCCTGCTCATAAAGTCGCCGTCCACGTAGTAAAGCACTTCATCGGAGTTGACGTTACTGTGGTTGTAGGGCGCCGGAATAGAGAGGGGATGGTAGTCGAAGAGCCTCGGACAGAAGGAGCAGACGACGAAATTGTGAGCTTCGAAAGTCTGGTGGACGGGCGGCGGTTGATGGACCCGACCGGTAATCGGTTCGAAGTCTTCTATGTTGAAGGTCCACGGGTAGAGATATCCGTCCCAGCCCACAACGTCGTAGGGGTGGTGCGTCATCACGTGCAGATGCATAGCGTCTCTTACCTTGACGTGGACCGGGAATTCACCTCGCTCCACGATCGGCTCCCGGAACTCCGGGGGGCTGATGTCCCTCTCACAAAACGGTGAGTGCTCCAACAGTTGGCCGTACTTGTTTCGGTAGCGTTTGGGTGGAGCGATCTGGCTGGGGCACTCGATCACCAAAAAGCGAGCCTCTTTGCAATCGAGCTCCATTTTCCAGGTGGTGCCGTACGGAATAACGATGTAGTCTCCCGGTCGAAACGGATTGGCGCCGAACTGGCTGGTCAGTTCGCCTTTGCCTTCGTGGCAATACCAAACCTCATAGGCCTGGCCGTTTCGATAGAAAGTCTTGCTAGACTCTGTGGGTCGAGAGAGACCCAGGGTCACGTCCGAGTTGCCAAGAATCGTTCTGCGACTCTCCAGGGGGTCGCCGCCGGCCGGGAAGTCTTTGGTCTTAAACTGGCGACCTCTAAGGGGCCCGAAGTCCAACCATTCCACTTTCTCCAGGGGGGCGCTATCCACTTTGGAAACGCTGGTCGGGGGGTAGTGGTGGTACAGTAAGGACTGGATACCGGAAAACCCCTCCATGCCCATCACCTCCTCGGTGTAAAGCTCCCCGTCGGGTCTTCGGAACTGAATATGGCGTTTTTGTGGAAATTCTCCACCTTTGGCGTAAAAAGGCACGTTGTTATCCTCCGGACCTGCTCTTCTTCGGTAGGGAAAGAAGCTCCTCGGAGAGTGTCAAACGCACCTTAGTACAAAAGGACTCGGGCATCCGACGGAATGTTCACATCCCTTTTACGAACCCAACCTCTAAAACTGATTTTATGTTGAATATAAGTGAAACGTAACTCACTCTTTTCGTTACACATGGAGTTTTAATATGAATATTCGACCTAACAATATAGGACAACAACGCCCATCTCCCCAGCAGAAACCTCTGAGCGCCAAAGCGCTAGCCGAGCAGCTAAAAGCAGAAGGCGAAGCTGAAGTCACCCGTGGTGAAGAACTACAAAAAGACGGTGTTGTACTGCAGACTAAAGGTACCGTGATGACCGAAGGTGGTAAAACCTCGGTCCAGATCGGTGAAGGCTCTGTAGCCGGCGGCGAAGCCAAAGTTGAAGAAGGCCAAGCCCAGAAGGCAGAAGGCGAATCCAAAATCCTCGCCGGTCTGCAAGCAGAGACGGTCGCCCGCAATTCTGAGAATCAGCACGCCACCGAATTCCAAGTCGGACTCGATGCCGCCAAATCGTCTCGTGAGTCCGCCGACAAAACCATCGAAACCCTACAAGCAGGATTGAACGCCGAGAAGGAAGCCAGCGCCGCCGAAGGCGAGCAGTTGAACCAGTACGGCTCATCTGTGCTGGCTGCCGGTGCCAACCGCGCCGCATCGGAAATCCTGCAGGGCTCGGCTGCGGCCGAGTTTGAGAAAGAGAAAGCCGCTCAAGGCGTAGCCAACGAAGCGACGGCCTCTTTCAAAGCCGGTATCGATACCGGTGCCGAAGGACGCGCCACGGCCAAGGAAGGCCGCAACGACGTCCGGGTTTCCGACGACCTTAAAGACCAGGCTGAGAACGCCAACATCCGTGCCAGAGGCTATCTGGACAGAGCCATCGCTCACCTGGATGAAGCGGGCAACCTGAAAGAAGAAGCCGGATCGCACAGCGAGTCCGCAGGCGAGTACAACACGCAAGCCGGTGTTGCCGATTCGCTCGGACAAGTTGTGAGTGGCGAAGCTGCCGATCAGAACGCCGTCTCGGCACTGCTGGCAGCCAAAGCCGCTATCGACGCCGCCGCAGCTCAGTCGCTGTCGACTCTGAGCCAGTTCCAAGCTGAAGCGGAGCGCACTCACGGCGAAGGCATCATCGCCGGCAGCCAGAGCGTGACCTACGCTGAGCGTGGCAAATTCTACGGAAGCGTCGCCGGCGGACTAGCCGACGAAGCCAACAACCTGCGCGGTCAAGCCGGCACCGAAGAGCAGCAAGCTTCGCGCAAAACCGAAGCCGCTGCCAACCGCGAAACTCTCGCGTTCGGCGACGCCAAGCGCGCCGTCGACCACTTCGGCAACGCCAACGACCTGGGTGCACGCAGCGCCGAAGTCCGCGAGCGTGGCGAAGGCCGCATCGCCGAAGGTGAAGCCAAGCAAGCGGAAGGTTCGGCAACAGTGGAAGCCGCTCTGGGTCAACTCAAAGGAGCTACCGAGCAGCAGCAAGCCGCTCACGAGGCCCAAACTCAGATCCACGGTCAACTGACCGAACTGAACGCGTCCACCGGCGAAAACATCGCCGGACGCGAAGGCATTATCGCAGGACTCAAGCAGTCCGGCGAAGCTCAGACCAAAGCTCTGGCCGACCAGGCCAACGCACTGGGCAGCCTGATGGTCGACCACGGACTGGGCAAAGCGTCTCAAGCACAGCGTCAAGCTGCTACCGAAGGTCTCCAGGCCGACGGACAAGCCATCTCCGGAGCTATCGCCACTCAAGGCGAAGGTTTCGCAACCCGCACCGAAGGTGCCACCAACGAACAAGTCGGTGCCGGAATGATCCGCGACGGTGAAACTCTCATCGCAGCCGGTAAAGCCGCCATCAACGAAGGTGAGCGCATCAAGGAAGAGGGTCGCCAGAAGGAAGAAGCCGGTAAGATCGTCGCTGACAAAGGTCAGAAGTACGTCGACCTGGTCGGCGGAAGCGGCGACGACGGTGGAGACAACGGCGGCGGTCAGGAAGAAGTTCCTTTCCACATCGCCAAGTAGTCGACCGAACGACAACAAAAAAGCCTCGGACCCTCGGGTTCCGGGGCTTTTTTAGAGTGCGCCTGGGCATGGATTCTCTCGCAAATTGAACCACCGTGCACCGCCTCGAACAAGCTGACTCTCGCTCAAATACCGCTGGTATTAAGCGCTCGTGCCAGCTCGCCCGAGACAGCACACGTCGCTCCAATTTCACGAGCGAATCCACGCCCAGGCACACTCGTGCGCTTAGCCGCGAGGCAGTACGGAGTTTTGTATTTCGAGAGTCTGGGGCAGTGTATCTAGTACGACGGAGCCGAAGTTCGGAATTTCTTTGCGAGATTCGTTGATTCGGACGGCTCGAAAGACGAGCCTCACGAACGGGGCGTTGCTCTGATCGACCTCGAAAGAGAGTAGGCCGTTGCCGACGACTCGAATCTCTCCGTTCTTGACCCCCGGAGTTCCGTATTCGCCGGTCATTCCGGAAAGGTCATAGCCGTCGGGCAGGGTGAGATAAGCGTCCACTTCGGCCTGGCTTAGGAGTGTTTCGGGGTCGGTCGCGGTCGGCTCCTTGCGGATCACCTTACGAATGAGAACTTTGTGAGGGCAGAACGGGTCGCCCTCGGGATGGGCGCCATCGTTGACGTCGCAGTTGACGCCGTCGGAAATAGAGCCGTGGTTATCTGGACGCACCAGGTAGTAGAGCACGTTCTTCTGATAAATTGGTAGCCCGTCGGTGTCTCGAATATGGACTCCGTTGTCATCTTCGGACGAGAGCATCCAGATGGCGTTGCCGTGTCCGCCTCCGCCCGTCGTCACCCGTTTGGTGTCGAAGGTGGCGGGATTAGCTCGGCGCAGGTCCTCGGGTACCCACGAACTCGCCCTCCTGAGTTGAGCGAGCGCGTCGAAGTTGCCGTCGACCTGGTTGAAGACTTGAGTGCCCTGTTTGAGGGCAAAGAAAATGACACCGGTGATCAGGACAAAAAGGGAAGAAGCCAGGAGGACTTCGATCGTGGTAAAGGCTCGCTGACTCTTCATTGCTCAGGCTTGTAGAGAAAAAGCTGGGAGGCCTGGGTTTGGAGCTGTCCGTAGCCGTCTCTCGCGTCGTCGGGATTGCCGTTCCACCACCACACGGTGATGTCCACTTTCTTGATCTGTCTCTCTGGATCGGTCCCACCGAGCGGGTCGCCTGTCGTCTGGTCCCGGACTGTTTGATACTCCATTTGATAGCTGTAATCGGTGCCGCCCACTGTGATGCTACCGGTGATGGGAGAACCGGGGGGCGCGTCGCTGGTCCAGAACGTAGCCTTGGGAATGGCCCCGGTGTCGGAAAGGATGGCGTGAATTTCCTCTTCGATGACCGACTGGGCCACCACCACGCCGGTACTGAGATCGGCCGCCTTCTGGCTGGGCCGGAGCATGCGAGTCAAAGTGGCCATCACAAGGAGGCCAACCGAGGAGAGTATGGCCAGACTGATGACCAACTCGATGATGCTGAAACCTTTGCTCCTCACGGTGATAACTTTTACCTTCAACGATGGTTTTTCCTCGAATCTGTTGTATATCTACAAATATGAGTTTCAAGAGACGTGGGATATTTATCATCACCAGTCTCTTCATTGTCTTGCTTGTCATGATGATCTTGGCGGCGGTGGTGAAGCTCATTCCCGCCACCCTAGGGTCGGCTGACCGGTTTAACGACGACCAGAAGGCCATGGCGGCGGCCCAAGCCGGGGTTCGCTACGCGGTCGTTCGACTCCAGCAGGACTTTCTCTGGAACGCCAACGTCAATCCGGCTCAGCGAACGGTGGACCAACCGAATTTTGTCGTGGAGGAAGACAACGGCAATATCTTCGGATATATGAGGACGGAGACCGGTGACGTTAGCCAGTTCCGCATTCGATTCAACTTTCAGGACGGGGACCCGGGTCTCGACAATCTGCCTGACCCATCACGTCTGGTCCAGCATCCTTACGTCTCCGTAAACAATCTCACCAACTACGTCGCTTCCTCGGACGTACCCCTGACAGGAGCCGGTCCGACCTACGCCGTCCCCGATCCCTACACATTCGACTATCAGGTTCCACCCAGGGAGGTCATCCTTGTGGTGGAAGGTCTGGCAGGGGATGGATTGAGAGACACCACCCCGGCGAACCTCGACCCGTCCCCGGGAACCACGAGAAGGGTGAGTCGAGTCTACATCGAGGCAGGATTCGCTCAGGGGAATGAAGCCGGAGGCGACTCGGTCCTGTCCGGAGGCGGAGATATCAATCTTTTTATCTCGGACTCCAAGGGGCAGTTGAAGCTGGAGACCATAACCGGCGAAGGCCAGGTCAACGTCAGGGCTAACGGCTCATTGAACGTCGCTGACGGAGGTAGTCCGAACGTGACGGCGGCAAGTAAGGGCAAGGGGAACGTTCAGGGGCTTTTGACCTTCGACGGACCTTCCAGCTTCGATGAGGATACGGCGACGGTCAGCACCCAGACCGTGGCCGATCCCGCCTTGATGACAATCGAATGGGGTACTCTGAACTTCCCCGATTCCTCCCCAACGAGTACCCAGGCGGCTCAGATTCCAGCCGGTATCTATTTGTGGAACGACGGCACGAAACAAATGGAGTACTATGATGAGCCGTACACCGGAACGGGTTGGGTCCCGACGACGACTCCAACGACCGTCTCGGCGGACTTCAGCTCTGTCAGAACGGATACGGCCGGGGGTATAAACTGGGAGTTCGACAGTGGTGGAAAGGGCAAAGGAGCCAAGACGGGTCCTCTGGTCTCCGTGGATGGGGACGTGAACGTCCAACCGACCTTATCGACCGACGGAGTCTACTTTTTGAGTTCGGACTCGGACAATATTACTTATGAATTCCAGTTCAACGGACCTAAGGACCAGGTCAACACCTTCTATTCAGAGGGCGACTTCTATCTTCAGGGTCCCATTCAGGGCAAAGGTACCTCTGTCATCGCCGGAGGAGAACTCACGATCACCAACGGCGGAGTCGATATCGCCGTGAACCCCTCCGCGGAATCGGGCGTCAACCTTTACTCCAAGGGCGATATGCTGATCTCCACCAACAAAAACGGTGGCGCCAAAGGCGGCACCGAGTACGGCGACCTGAAGATGACCGGAGTCGCCTACACTTGGGGCGATTTTACCGCGATTCTAAACGACCCGGCGACCTCTTCCAATGCGGGAAAATTTGAGGTGACGGGCGCACTGGCAGCCTATGGAAACGACCCCGCGACCAACAACCCCGGTGGAACGGGCGAGGGCAACATTAACATTTGGGCCAAGGATCCCAAGCTGAAGTACGATCCAGCGTTCACCAGCGCGATCACGGGGGCCACCAGTGGAGATCTGACTAAGGTCTTGTGGACGACTTACTGAAACGTTCGGCTCTCTATACTCTCTTTTTTTTCTCCGGATTGACTTCACTGGTCTATCAAATTCTCTGGACCCGCAAACTCACTCTGCTCCTCGGGCACAGCGTCCTGGCCGTGAGTAGTGTTGTCTCTATTACTATGGCCGGTCTCGCTCTGGGTGCCCTGGTTGCCGGTCGCTCGAAAAAGGGCAAAGCATGCTTTCAGGTGAGGCGCTACGCCTACATCGAAGCCTTCATCGGGCTTTGGGCGCTCCTATCTTTTCCGCTGCTCACGGCCACATCGCACCTCCACCAAGCAGCAGCCTCTCAAGGCTTGGCCGGGCTTTCGCTTTATCTGGTGGGAGCCGTCGGAGCGGCCCTGGTGCTTTTGCCACCGACGGCTGCCATGGGAGCCACTCTCCCCCTCTTGTCGGTGGCCCTGGTAGGAGAGGAGAGTCAGCCGGGTCTGCTTCTTTCCGAACTTTACGGAGCGAATACACTCGGCGCGTTCGCAGGTGCCGCTCTAGCGGGATTCGCCCTGCTCCCACTTCTGGGTGCGCGTCTTTGTCTGGTAGGAGCAGCCCTGACCAATTTGATATTGGCCTTCCTTGCTTGGCGTCTCAGCGCCGCCTTCGGGGAGGTCAGGCTGGAACCAAAAGATCCCTCACCTCGGCTGAGCCGGGTACCGCCGAAGACCGTCGTGGCCTTCGGTCTGGCCGGAGCAGCTTCGATGATTTTCCAGATAGGATGGACGCGAGGTCTCGTCTTGACGGTGGGTTCTTCGACCTATTCTTTCGCCGCGGTCTTGAGTCTCTTCTTGCTCGGCATCGCTCTGGGAAGTTCGCTCTTCTCCCTCTTGCCCGCCGGTCGGACCGGGCCCACTCACCTGGGTGTTCTTCTTCTGCTCAGCGCTCTGACTGCCACCGTATCGATCCTGTTGTTGGGCTACCTGCCGTTGCTCTTCATCTATTTCTTTTCTTGGACCGGAGGGGAGTTCGGGCAAGTCCTGGCTCTCCAGATCGGCGTGGTCGCTCTCCTCATCGGTCCGACCTGTCTCATCATGGGGTTGCTCTTTCCGGCCATACACCAGGTCTACGGGCACCGCGACGCTTCTTTGGGACATCAGGTCGGCCAGTTTTATTCCGCCAACACCTTCGGCTGCATTCTCGGTGCCCTCTTCGCCGGTTTTCTCCTCATACCCGAGTGGGGCTCCCAGGGCACTTTGCAGATCGGGGTAGCGCTCCAACTCCTGGCAAGTACCGTTTTTCTTGGATGGAAAGCACGCTCACTCGCCTTGATGGCCGGGGTTTGCTGTTTCTTACTTCCGACTTGGAATCCGGGTCTTATGGCTGCCGGTTCCGGAGTCTACACCGACAGTCAACAGACTGTGTCTCTGGAGAAACTCAAGGATGAGCTGTGGTTGCCCCCGACTTTTTACAAGGATGGCCTCTCCACGACCGTCAGCATCCACGTCGGCGCGCCGGGACGAATGACGGTGAGGGTGAACGGTAAAGTCGACGCTTCGCTCATCCAAACCGATCGACAAACGATGTATCTGGCGGGTTACCTTGGCGGACTGTTCGTGGAGAAGCCGGAGCGAGCGGCCGTGATCGGGCTGGGCAGCGGTATGACACTGGAGGCTCTCAGCCACTTCCGGTCTCTCAAGACGATCGAATGTGCGGAACTCGAGCCCGCGATGTTGGAAGCCAACCGCTTCTGGTCCGGCTACAACGGACACGTCTTAGAAGACCCCCGAGTCCAGGTGCGGATCACCGATGGACGAACCATGCTGCAATCGGCTTCCCAGCCTTACGACCTGATCATCAGCGAGCCGTCCAACCCCTGGATAGCGGGAGTCGCAGACCTCTACACCAGAGAGTTCTTCTCCATCTGTCGCGATCGTCTGACGGAAGACGGCGCGATGATCCAGTGGTTTCATTTCTACGGTGTCTCCGACCGGGAGTTGGGTATGGTCTTCAACAGTTTTTACGAAGCGTTCCCCCACGGCTCGGTTTGGATTTCAGCTCCCGGTGATCTGCTGTTGGTCGGCACCAGGAAACCGATCGAACCGTCTCTCTCAAACTTTCTCAAAACCTATGATGCGTCGCCGATCCTTCGCCGGCGATTCTTCGAGATCGGGCTGCTCTTTCCCGAGTCGCTTCTGGGGTTGCAACTCTTCGACCGAACCAGGGCTCTCGAATTCGATCCCCAGGCACCTCTCAACACCGACGATCGTCCTCTGCTGGAGTTCGCGGCGCCCCGGCATCTCTTTCAAAGAGAATTGGTGGCCGGCAACCTGAGGCTGCTGACTAGTCATGCCGGCTCTCCTCCTGGAGATGTGCCGCCCGCTATCGCTCATTCCTGGTTCAATTTTCGTGGTATGGAGTGGGCCCGTCGCTGGCTTCGTCAAAACTCGAAATCGCCCGATGGACAGTTTGTGAGGGCGCGCTTTTTGGCAGAAAGTAGCCTTGGCCCGGAAACTCAACAGGCTTTTAAGGAGGCTCTGGATTCGAGCTCTTGCCCCGAACTCGTGGCCGCCCAGTGGGCCGAACTGGAACTCAGGAGTGGGAGGATAGAGAACGCCGTCTTACTCTACCGGAGAGCTCTGGAAGGGCAGACGGACCTCGCGTTGGCGACCACGCTGCAGACTCGTTTGGGGCAGGCCCTCACCGGGCTCGAGCAGTTCGACGAAGCCACGACTCTCCTTGAAACCGCGGCGTTGGACCCGGACGCTACCGATGCCACCTTCACCAATTTGGCTGCCGCTCTGACTCTACAAGGGGAGTTCAAGAAGGCGCGAGGAGCGCTGGAGCAGGGTTTGAAGAGAAACGCCTACTCGGTCGAGGCCCTTTTAGGGCTGGGTTACCTCGCCATGAAGGAGGAGCGATGGGATGATGCCGTGGACGCCTATACAAGGGCTCTGAAGTTGGTGCCCGGCAGCGCCGAGGCTCTGGTGAACAAAGGGACCTGTCTGATGCATCTCGGTCGTCGAGAGGAAGCATCAGAGTGTTTTCAGCGGGCCCTACGCTTTCACCCGAACCACCCTGTCGCCACTCACAACTTGCAAAGCGTCGAACCAAGTTTCAGAGACTTTTAAGCAGCCTGGAGTAGTTTAGAGACAACACTCATTACGCTTACAAGGAACGCTCTATGGATATTCGACCCCATCACCCCAAGACTCTCACCGCCAATAGACTCCTGCGCTTCAGTCCCCCTTCCCAACAGCCGCTGGTGGAGGTGCCCCAGGGCCCTTCCGACTCCGTCGTCTTTTCCGGCGCCGAGGCGAAATCCGGTCCGGGGATGAGCACCATGAAGAAGCTCGGGATCGGCCTGGCACTGACCGCAGCCGTAGGCGGAGCGTTTGTCGCCGGAGTCCAGATGTCCCAACCCGAAGAGCCGACCTTCGAGAGCACTCTGGAGGACTGGGGTCGCAAGATCGACCGCGGCATCGAGGACTTTGAAATCGATCTGCAACGTGGCGCCGAAGACTTTGAAACCGGGTTCAATCGTGGATACGAGGACGCTCAGCGCCCCACTTCAAAAGAGCGAGAGCGCCGGCGCGAGCAAGAAGATATTCAGCGCGAGTGGAAGCGTAAGACCGAAGACTACGGGCGAAATGCAGGGCGCAAATGGAACGACTTTTGGGATAAAGTGTCAAACTAGGCTCCCGTGGGAGAGCCGCTAAAACAGTTTATTGACGAGAAAGCCGCCGAGGGGTCTTATCAAGACAGCGGCGGCTTTGTCGTGGACTATTCCAAGGCGCGTGACAAAAGTCGCCGCTACTCTCTAGCGCGACCTGAGCAATGGGTGTGCCGGCTCCTCCAGGGGTTTAGCAAGCTCGGGGTCGACTCCGTCGATTTCAGGATGACGCGCAAGAGTTTGGGAGCCGAAGCGGAGGTGCGAGCCGAAGACTTCCATGGGTTCTCCGAACTGTTCCGTCATCAGTCGACCGGAAATCCCGAGGCTTGCTTTCGAGACGCCGTTTGGGGCGCTTTAGGCCGGGGTCTCGTGGTAGAGCTGTCCTGGTGGGCCGGTGATGGAAGAAAGGGTTACCGAATAGACGGCGATTCCATTGCAGCCCTGCCCATCGAGATCGCCGATCGCAACAAACGCTTCTGCTTTGTGGTGAAAGCGAACGACCAGGGCGGTCTCCTTTTCAAGCTCTTCGGCAAAGCCGATTTTAGCCCGGAGTTTCACGAGATCGCGCATGCCGGCTTCCTGGCTCCTTACCATTTGAATCTAGACGGAAGAGCCTACGATTTTGAGTCCGAGTGTGCAGCTCAACTCCTGGCCGATTCGTCGGAAATCAGGGCCAAGAGAGCATTTGGACCTCCGATGATCAGGACCCCTCATTTCTTGCGCCATCGGGTTTGCGACTTGAAGGGGCAGAGCGACGTCCCATCCTTCGACTACCACTTCCTCTTGCAGATAAGATGGGGCGACAAGCTTCGTGCGCCGCGAGTACATTGGGTGATGGACGGTGTCTGCATAGAATCGTATCCGATCAAGGAATGGGGCTCGCCCTTGTGGCTCGATCTTTACCTGCCGGCGGAGGGTTTGGAGACGGACCTGACGAGGCTTAAGTTGGTGGAGACTGAAGAGCGCACGGTACGACTCCTCCAAGCCGAGAGGTTCGTAGCTTACACCCTTCTCACTTTTCCTCCGCTTCGCGCTAGACATGAAGCCTCGTCGGGAGTCATCGAGCGAGAGGTGAAGCGCTTTGCCGACAGCGTCCTGAAAGAAGATATGGCTTTGGGACTGGTCCGTTTCAAAGACCAGGTCGAGGAGCATAAGAACCGCCTCGACATGGCTCGGGAGATTCATCGACTCGCCCTGCAAAGTTGGGAGCGAAGTCGACAGATGTCCGAAGGGATAGCGGCGGCAAAAGCCGGTCATCGCTCGGAATGCGAACAGCGTTTCGACGCCGTGGCCGGGTGGGGCAAGCTCGATGTAGGTCAAACGGAGGTCGAACAGCAAGAGTTCGTCGAGCCGATGCCCGAGCGCCCTCAGGTGAAGAAGTTCTTCGGTGAAGTCTACGTCCGCCTTTCCGGTGGAACTAAAGAAAATGCCGACCGAGGTTGGTTGAAGAGATCGAGGAAGCGCCGATAGTGCCTATTTTTTGGATCCCGCTTGAGGAGTGGGCCGACGACGAACAGCGAGATGCGGTACTCGCGTTGTGGCGGGA